>Ga0307513_10002423_pt1 | contig 25845 bp, 15 predicted proteins | sample 15_EM_MG_FD_202174 | JGI IMG/M metagenome (GOLD analysis project Ga0307513, IMG submission 202174) | Populus trichocarpa ectomycorrhiza microbial communities from riparian zone in the Pacific Northwest, United States - 15_EM | ecosystem: Host-associated > Plants > Roots > Unclassified | place...
GTTTTTTTTTTAATAAATAAATAAATAATTCATTTGTTTTAGATTTTCTCGTTTTTTATAAAATGAAACTTGCACCTTGAAAACTGTTTTTTGGGTTTTTTTTTTTTTAAAAAAAAAGTTTGGCAACTTTTTGTCGAATTTTACCTTAGGTGTGTAGTCGTGTTTGTTTTTTAAAGTGTTTTTTACTCAGAAAAATATCAAAATAATATTTTTTTATTTTTAAAAAATTATTTTTGATATCAGCGCATCAAAATGAACTAAAAATATTAAAAAAATATTAATTTGAAGCAAAGAAAAAAATAAAAAAAATTTAAATTTTTTTTAAAATGTTTTTAAAACGTAAAAAAAAAAAAAAAACAAACTTTCAAATATTTGAAAACGAAAGCTGCAAATTATACTAAACTTCTTATAAAGTAAGCTGGCACAATCATTAAATTAAGCTAATTACATTGCGAAAGCAAGCAATGAATATTTAATTAAAAAATATAATTAGAATTGATTAATGCCTAATATGACGTTGACCTAATCTAAAAGGTGGTGAGTTTAGTTTCGATTGATGTAAAAATTGGTCCAAAAATAATTCAGTAACTATGATACACGAACGCCTTATCCATAGTTTAGTCATTGTGTCGGAAACAAAGTAAAAGGGAGATGGATTTTGAAATACTTCATTAAGGCTCATTCATTGGAAACTAGTTATGATGAGAGATTTCCAAGCAAAGCTACCTTTGTAGTTCAATGGTGAGAAGTAGTTCGAAGAAGCATTACTAGAAAATTTTATGGTGTTTAAGAAATAGTTAATGATATCCGATTAGTTATTATGTAGGTTCATTTTAAAAAAAGAGACAAACACAAAAAAGAAAGAGAAAATAAAATTATCGACTCACCAAAAATGATAAGAATATCTTCACCTAAAAATTATTCATCTTACTTGTATTTTTATTTCTTTAAAGTGGGCTCTTCTCTACTTTTCTTCCCTTGAAAGGTATGATACAATAAAAAGAGAAATAATTAACTTGACTCTTTTAGTCATTTTTTTTACTTTGTTTTTATTTTATTTTTTTGAAATCACAATTTACATCTTATAATTTATAAGTTGTATAATTAGAGGTGTTCAAAAAACTTGGTCTATCTATAATATTTGTATTATCTGACCCAACCCAGCCTGTCAAAGTCGAATAATATAGATATTACAAAAGATAGTTGGTAAAAAAACCTAAGAAATGGATAACATGTGTTAGGATTTTTAAAACCCGATGAACTCGGCTCAAATCATTTTTACTCTTTTTATCTTTATACTTGATTGTTTGTGGATTGAACATTTATTTTTATTTTATTTAGAAATATTTCAGCTCTGAAGTTCCTATTAGTGAATTTCATATTAAATTTCTTTAACGTAATAAAACATTATCTTGATTTTTTTGTTGGAGGGGAGGGGGAAGGTAACTAAATTTTAATGGTCGTGCAATGTATAAAAAATAGAACTAATATTAGGGGTGTCATGACACCTAGAGTCTATGTTTTAAGTACGCATCTAAATGCGGGCCCATAAAAATTAAGAATATAAACCCAATTCATAAATATTTGTAATATCCACACAAACAAAATAGTTCAATACGATATATCCAACCCACTCAGGTCTAAAAAATTAAATGAGTCAGGTTTATAATTCTTAAAATATAAAAAATTAGAATAGATACAATTATAGACTCACTCTGACCTAACTATATCCGTGAACACCCCTATGGTTAACACCTTATATCCTCACTGATATGCGTAAAAAAAAAAAAAAAAGCTAAAATTATTTATAAAAATATCATTATATTCCATGATTAATGAGTCATTTTATTAAATATTACAACCTTGCTATCAAATCTAAAAAAAATAACAGACAAATTCAACTACAAAATGTTATAAATCATGCATCCACTCACCCAACTATTTCTATGTTACTTTGGAATATCTCTTCAAATATTACATGTAAAAAGAAATAAAAGGCTTATGCTAGAGAGACGCTCTCACTGGGTTAAATATAAAATTTGTTTTATCACAGTTGCTATGGAGTAACATCTATAGATATAATTTTAAATACATGAAAATTAAGTAAGCACACGTCTATAATTATTTAATTATATTAAAATATATGACCGAGTACAATCTCTATTTAAAATATTCTTATAAAAGAATAAACAATCATTTGATTCTTCTTTTAAATTTGATTTATGGTGACTTTATTTATTTATGAAATCAAGTCAAGATTTGTACTTTGCTAGATCACAAATTTAGACGTGTATTGTTGATCGAGATTTGATGATTTGATACTTTGAAAAGTATCTTTTATTTATTTTTAAAATGTTAATGAAGAACTCTTATGGAACGTTTAGACTTGATCCAACAGAACTTCGTTCTTTGTAAACTTCAAGCGTAGATGATTGAATGTATATTGCTCATTTTGTTTTTTATTTGTTGTCATGTCTTTGCATATAAGTCCTTAACCATTTATGTTTTTTTTTATAAGCATTAAGACTAAACCTTTCATCAAAAGATAAAAGGAATAAACTTTAATGGTTTAAAGGATTAAAATCATAAATAATCTTAAATGACACTATAATTATATGAAAGTTCAATAAATGACAAACAATATTCTTAATTTTTAAGATTCTTTTGAACGATAACTCTTAATAATTGAGTTAAAGTCTTGTTTACTACTTTAGTTTAACCATTTGTTTATGGATGACAAGTAGTAGAAAATAAAAATTTAGTTATAAACTTACTCTACAAATCTTTTAAAAGTAGCTCAAAAACTTAACATCTTGATCAGACACAATGCTCTTTCGAACACCATTTAATTAAACTACCTTAATAAAGAATAGATCTGTTATATTCATTGCATCATTAATTTTATGGTAAAAAATGAAATGTGTCATTTAGAAAATCTATCTACAATAACAAATATGGAGTCTCTTCCTTTCCTTGACCTAGGTAAACCCAAAATAAAATATATAGAAATATCAACTCAAGGTTCCTTAGAAATAAGTAAAGGTGTATATAACGCATTGTCGCACGTGGGTGAACGGTGTCAAGGGGGTTAAGGGAGTCGCTACCTAGTTGTTTGGTTCAAGGTTGTTAGGAGACCCGGGTGTATTAGTCTTGTCGGAGATTCAAAGGGTAAGGGACTGATCGTGGCTATGGAATGTATTAGCACCCAGAATACACCCTACCTAAGATAAGTTGCATTGTGTGGTTTGAACATGGTTTAAAAGTTTGATGGGTTCCTAACCAGTGGTCTGTCTATGGCTTAGGATTGAGATTTATTCATGTGAATAAATCTGATATTAAGAATTTATTATGGGCTCGTGTATCCAAATAAATTTTTATGAAAATAGTTTTTTGTAATTTATATATTGCAGTGAAAAATACTCCCAATTAAAATTGGTGAATATTGAGAATAATTCTGAGAATTTTCTAGTCAATTTCTGATATTTAAATATCAGCCTCACTTATAGGTCCAACATTTATACCATAATATTGGCAATTAATTTTCATGAATTAAAACTTTAGTGATTATTGAAATATTAGCCAAATTCTCATAGATTCAATAAACTGATTATTAAATCTATTATGCATGCTAAAAAAATAAAACATACCATGTATATTTTTTTAAAAAAACAAGATATGATTTTTGAATTTTTGAGAAAACTTGGTTATATGTAACACACAAAAAGAAAATTTTTATTTTACATTTTTTGTACTTTTGTAAGATCTTATTTGGTAAAAAAAATAATTTTTCTTGAATTGAAAACTACCCAAAACAAGCCTAAATGGTGTTTGTTAAACACACCTTTAAACCAATTAAACCTTATAAAAAATAACAGCAAACCAAACAAGGCCTAAGAACTGACCCGGTTTTGACCCAACCAGGTTGACCCGACCGAGTTGACTTGAAAACAAACCAAAACAAAGACCTAGGACCGAAACAGATCCAACATAAGAAAAACATAAAAACTTAAATTTTTTTGTCGAAACGAATCAAACACAAAAAATAAAGAACATGAAAAACATTCATCAAGAACCCAGCAAACACAACTCTCAAACCAGACTAGATCTTAAACAATAAAAGGCAGGTTTTTGTTTGCAATCAAGCATAGATTAAGAATTAAGTGTCATTTTGCTTTGATTATTACTCAAACATTATGATATAAACAAGTTTCGATTCAAAACCGAAATCCTAAAATTAAAACCCTAAAAAACATGTTATTAATGCTCGAAAGTCCTATATTATTTACTAATAATGATATATGAACTTGTAGAAACCAGAATTGAATCAAAACGAGACTTAAAACTAGCACCTATGACAATGTTTATCGGATGAACACGAAGAACACATACCCAGCTGCCTAAAAAAAGTCTAGAATGCCGCTTAACCCATAAAACACATTTTAGGCCTCTAAACTAGACTCTTTTAGCCTTAGCAGCCCATATTATCATAACCAAACGTACTTGAATAAAAAATAACTAATAAAAATAACAAATCATCATAACCATGCAAAAAAATTCAAATTTCAAAACTATCAACCTAGAACAACCTACATTTTTTATGCAATCTAGATTCAAATGTCTTTTAAAAGTATGAAACAACACATGGACTCATGTTTTTTTTAATGTACCTTTTAGACATTATCTCATTCACTAGTCTTTGAAGCTACTTTGTTTTCTCAAGATTACTTCTATAGATTTATCTATTAGGAATAATCGAACGCGGTACTAGGTCAATCTGATATTTTATTCCTCTTATAGGTGGCAATCTCTTTGAAATTTCATCAAGAAATACATCATCAAATTCCTATAACAAAGAAGAATAAACACAAGAATCAAGTTCGTTAGTGTTAAAGTATGTATTTTTATACGAGTAAAATCATAGGTATATTAAAAAAAAAAATGTGTATGATCACTTTGTTTTGCATAAAAATTAAGGCATTTTCCTATTTTTTCTACGTACTTTTCTTTTCTCATCCTTTCTTTCTTCTCTTCACACTCGGCCTTCCCCTTGTATTTTTTGTTTTTTGTTTTTTGCTGAATCCTTCAAATTTATCTTTAATGGCCAAAGCTAAATTTTCCCAGCCTAACATTTATTATGTTGTTAATAAAATTTATCAATTTATTCATTCACCTTATATGAGTCATTGGAGTGCGTCAAGTGAATACTTCGCAATTTACAACATACTATTGATTATGTCTTCATGGTACTCGGAAATTCTTTCCACCTGCCTGCTTTCACCGACTCTTATTGGTTATGCTGATTTTCTTGGTCCCAATCTTGTCTGTTGGAAAGCAGAAAACAATTGTATGATCATCTACAGAGTCAGAATACAACGCCATGGCTAATGGTGTATCAGAGCTTGCATGCGATTCAATCCTAGTTAGGTGAGCTAACATTATGCTGTGATAATTCAGAAGCCACTTATTACCTCCTAGGCTGTTTTTTCATGCACACAGAAAACATGTCTAGGGTGACTATTATTTTATGCAAGATAAAGTTGCAAAAGTTGTGTTAAATTCATAGCTTCACAAGATTTACTTGCTAATCTTTTAGCAGCAACTGTTTTCAGAGGTCCATGCTTCAGGTTAGCTCACTCTACCAGTAGCTTGAGCAGGCATAGTGTTGTTATACATGTATTATAACTTATAGATCAGAACTCAGAGCTCTGTTCTCATTAATTTTCTTGTATTAGACTCTTGTTACCTTATTACATGCACACTGTCCGAAGCCTTCAACTAAGCTTGCAGTATTTCTACCTTCACATGTTGTCTTATTGAATGTTATTTAAAAAGTTGCACTGGTTCCTTCAAGCTAACAATCTGCTATTATTTGGACTTGAAATGCTGATTTAATCTACTCATTCCAAAAGGTCCGACAGCAGTTTCAAGCCATTGCCAAAGTTTCTGGGGCTTGCAAAGGATATCCAACTATTATTTGAGATTGAAAGTTGTGTGAAGCATGGTCAAATCCTTCCAAGACAGAATGGTAGCATTTCTAGCCAGTATTTGCATGCCATATAACAAGGCCTCTCAAGAAGTCGCAAGGCAATGAAATGCTGCGCACGATTGATTACCTGATCTACAACTTATCAGTAACATAATCATTTCTCTCGCAACCATTACAAACATGCCCTTGAAATTCAAACAAAAATACAGCACGAATCATACATGTAAACAATCCTGGTTGAGGACACGAAGCCAAGCAGGCTGGCTTATTGCATCGAAGACAAATCTTGGCGACATTGCCAAGTGGTAAGGCGGGGGACTGCAAACCCTTTTTCCCCAGTTCAAATCCAGGTGTCAACCTGTGCTCTCTAGCACAAAACTTGAACTCCTACCTCCGAAACATCCCTGAACCTTGAAGTGCTTGGCCATACTCTGCAATGATTGCAGAGCCTTTAACTAATTCCCAGATCTTGGCAGAATTTTTCAACCAGTCACGTTCTGAGACTGTCCTAGCAAAGGACAGGCCGTTCATTGATAAAACCTGAAGAAACAGAAAGCCTTTTCAAATTTGCAGACATTGTAGTTTGTCAAGGGAAAAGAATATCAATATCTTTGTTGATAGGTTTTATCTTATCAGATGAGGAAAAAAATATGTGATTGCACTTGACCATAAGAGAGAAGGAGAGAAACCTGATCTCGCAACTTCCATAGTGCAGAGATGTAACTTTTGTACTGAGCTTTAAGAGAGTCATCTTTGTCCTTTAATGGAATGACAAATAAATTGATAGATTTTGAATCTGGATCATTATCATGACTGTTTGAAGGCACAGAATAAGAGATCTGCTCTTTTTCCATGCTTCCACCCTTTTCTTTGATGAATGATGAGGAGCTGAAATATTGTGCTAGTTCCTTCCTCAGTTCCACAAAATTACATGGAGTAAAATCTTTATCTTGCAGCCTGCAAAAAAGAGGATTAGATAGGTGCTTCTGCTCCCAGAAAGAAAGAACTCCATATCACATAATACCAAGATAACTTTGAATAAGACTTCAAGCAATTAGGAAATGATATCAAAGTTGAGCAACATCGTTGACAGACAATGCACTAGATGCAAAAATGTTGATTTGAGATCTGTATCTCCCCATTTATTGTAGATGTACATGCAGAAATTTTGAAAATCATTGTCATGCTATTGTAGATGTACCATCATTCCAAGGATTTTATTTCATGAAATCCATAGAAACTGTTCATTGACGATAACAGCTTTATTTCTATTTATTTCTATGGCTGCATGTGAGCCCTGCAGAATACATCTGGCCAATCATGAAAACATGCTCACATGTGCATAACTCTTAAATTTTCCTGGTTGTTACTGCAAGTGAGCATGTCTTGACCACCATGAATACAGAACAAGTGACTTCCATATATTATAATGCAAGAGCGAAAATAATGAAAAGCCTAGAATGGACCTAGCCTTCATGCATTAATAGATCATAAATCAAGTGTTATGTGATCGTAGTATTTTGTTAGCTAACTTGGGCTTCCTAAAAGCAAGAAATATATCTTTGAAAATCAGAGTGGGGTAACAAGACAGAAAATTGAACACCCTGATTATCAATACAATAATTACATATGAGATATGCCCTACATGGAGAGAGGGAAAAGTTGATCATGTCAACAAGTATTTTATATAACTTATTTCAAAGACACACTACCGAATTACTTTTTCTCCATAAGCTAAGTTGCAATTTATTACAATTGAACAAAATGATAACTCACTTTGTATGTACAAAGAGTGGAGTAGCCATATACTCTTCAGCCTCAGAGACTTTATCCTTGTTTTCTTTTTCAGTTCCCGCATTAGAGCTCTGCAAATATGCAGAGTTTAGTGAAGATGGATCAGGTATGCCATGTTTCAGCAAGTCAACCTGCAAATATATAGCACCCCAGTAAGATTTATAGATTGTACAAGATAGATAAACCAAGTGAGACATTCAAGTAGAAAGAAAAAGGACAAACAAAATGCAAGTGTCAAAGAACAGGTATTTGAGAAAAGACAACACATCAGAATATCCAGTTTCTAGTGATCTTGAAATATTGACCAAGAAACAATCAATGATATTAGTATCATAACTTTTAATAAAAATTGTTCTTTCATACCATGAGCAAAGACAGAGTGTAGTTTCATGCAACTTCAGTACAGATATTTTAGTAGTGATAAAACATAACTACCTACTTTGTGAGGAAAAAGAACCACAAAGGAAAAATAAAATAAAATAAACATTCATATACAAACAAAGCATTAAAAGGCAGCTAAAGTAAACAAAAATACATATCAAATTGCAAAATGTTACAAGAGTATGGCCTGAATAAAGAATTACTTTCTGAGTGATAGAATAACATATTACCATGTTATCTTAAGGCATAGGCCATCAGGCATCTCAAGAACAATCAGACACCTTGTTTTTGCTATCTCTCCTTTGTGCTCATCATATATGTATATTCAGGTATACATTAGATTTGGACACTTGTAGAAATTTATTTTCATTTTCCCAGGTCATATATGGTAGTTACTTTTTCAATATGAGAGCACGTTAGTTCTCACTAATGCTACAAGCATACTTGAAAGCATTGTCCTCTTATCCTCCTTATGGAAGTTGCATCCCAGAAAAACTTTAAATTCTAAGCTTGGATATTCGAACCTTTATCCAAATTCCTCATTTGTATTAAACTCCAATAAATCATCTTTTTTATAAAAAAAAAACATTTAGCCATTTCAAGTCTTGGGAAACAAGGTTTTTCAAGTACCTTCATATGAAGTTTAAAGATATACATCTGACCTAACATATAGTTTTGAAATAATCAGTGCATGTGTGACCATATACAACCATGAGGATATAGTACCAAAAACCATCTAACAACTATATTAGCAAATTCTTAAAGGAAGCAATTTGTGTCTTACCAGATAAAGTTAGTAGCCTCAAGCCCAACTTATAAAGATTAAATCAGATTTGAGATGCATTGTTGGATAAGTGATGTTGAGAAACAACGATGATTGATGTGTGATGATGAAATTATTGAGAAAATAGTAGTAGATATGTAAGTAATTCTGGAAAGGAATGGGCAAGCCATGATTTGTTCACATTCTGCTAGTTGTTAGTTGCACTTTGTTGAAATAAAAACTGTACTATGATTGCCTTGTTATACATAATAATCTCTTCCACAAAGCCACAAGGTTCAAAAATCCCATACAGTACTTCATCACTGACCCGATACAAGAACCAGTGAATTTGAACAAATAATACCCAACTTATACAAGCGGACTTGCCAATATAATCATAATCTTCATACATGAAGTCTTCTGTTTTTTTTTTTTTTTCTTGACAGCATAGAAATGAGGGCTGGTAATCTAGATTTTTTTGTGATTTTTGGTTTAAGGGTTTGGATTGGGGTTGGGCTCTAATACCAAAATTGATATGGGATAGGGTAGTAGCAAATGTAGAGAAGTAGAATTCCCTATTGCAGAGGGAAAACTTGAGCAAGAAGAACGAACAACTTATAAATGAGGGCAAATCCCTATAGAAGAGGGTTGAAGGATTTTAAAGAATCTCTGACTTTTACAAAGGATATGGTTTTTATAGAGTGTTTGACGCCGACAAACTGTAGTATCCTCAACTAAATAGAAAATATGAATCCTAACAATATATTACCTTTTAATAATAATAATAATAATAATAATAATAAAACCATAGAAAGATACCTAAATACCAATAAACTCTAAATGTACTAAATTACAAACAAACAAGTAAGCTTTCTTGTTCCTATATTGTGCATCAAGTTGATATTTTTGTCCGAATTATGAGCACAGATTAACAAAGAAAAAAGCAAATTCCTAGTGACTATCAAATGAACAGAACTAGATTGTTTAAAGAAAGCTGTCTATTCCCAAATTTATGGAGCATACAACATTAGCATGTGCAGAGGCCATGAAATAAGAAATACCGTCAACATTAAGTGCCGCATACTATCATCATAAACTCCATCTGATACCACCAGCAGGACATGACAAATGGAAGCTAGGAGAACACCAAGCTATAATGAATCCTTGCAGCACAACCAGAAACATAGAAGTTCATCAGGCATTTTATCTTTCAATAACTGTAAGGATGTACTTGCAAGAAAATATGACGGATTATGCACTATCAATCAACACAGTTACTATATTTTACTCCAGCCATGAAATCAGAAGTAAAGTTCCTCTCCAGTTACCTGAATAGCTGTAAGTTCATGAGCCAACTCAGTAGAAAGGTTTTCACCGCTTAAAACTGAAATTGTGGATGAGCCATCAGGTCTCATCATCTCTGCCAAAACAGAAGGGCTAAAAACAGGCTGCAAATTAAGAAAAAAAACAGTTAAAAAAGTAAAAGAAAAGGAGAAGACAAAATTTTCAGTATAGTATATGAGGATAGACAGAAACAGAAGACGGCATAGCATTTGCTTTATGGTATCAGAACAATGAATATCAATTAGGGGTGTAGGATTTGATGTTCATAAACCAAACTACTGTTTTCTATGTGTAGACAAGTGACCTTGTTAAGTAGTAAGTAAATTTAGTGCAAGAATTACACAACAATAGTCTTTTACATGGATGAAAATGGGATGGAAAACCCACAACACTTGGCCCATCCCACCTAAATGGAGGGTGTAAAATGAGCAGGGTAGGTGGGTTTTGGTGTAAATTGAATAGGTTGCGTTTAGTTAGTGTCCTAGGATAAAAGAAGAGACAGAAACAATAGGGGAAGAAACATTTTTGGTTGCACGGAAGGAGACGAAGACAAAAATAAATGTCTCGAGAATAGTTTTGGAGTGAATTTTGTCCTTTCAAAATAGAAAGGACAAGGGGACATGTCCCCTCCGTCCCAAATATCTTCGTCTCTTTTGTCTTAAGACGTAAACAAACACTACCTAAGAGAACCCAAATCGGGCACAGGGCAGGGCAGATTTAAGGATCTCCAGACCTGATTACACAGTGTATTACTATCCCATATGTGTGTGTTCTCTTCCCATCCTTATCTCCTAGAGTAATCATCCCATCTCTATCTCCATGCTCTTTTATCAATAAGAGCCGATCAATCAATTCCCTTCAAGTTGGAAGCGAATTTCTACTTGAATCAACAAAATATTAACTGAAACTGACAGTTTTTTGTGAAAAGTCTGGGATGAGAATCTTAAAGATTCAGATGAGTTTAGGAAAAAAACCAATGAATTCAAGAGACTAGATAAAGTCATTTTTAGATTGAGCCCCTGAACCCAAAAATCTAAAACGCGGAGCTTCAAATCAGCCAAAGCGTGCATTATTTATATTCATTTATGTTTCGCTAACTTATTTAAGTTTAATAGGATAAAATCATTTTCAGATTGAGTTTATGAAACTGACTTCAATTATATATATAAAAAAATGCCTGACCTGGGTATCAAGAAGAATAAGCCTCTCAGCAGATATCCTGGGTTCAATTCCCACAGAACAATGCCTTGCCATTGCTCGGTTATCTTCAGACTGCACAGTAAACGGCGGAAGCATCCCTGTATTTATTATATATATATAGCATACAGTAGGTATTGTCATCGTTTTTGTTCATTCCTTTATTAAAATAACTTGTAAAGAATCAAATATAAGTGGGTAACCTGGCGAGGTTCCATCAAAGCCATAAAGCTCATTCAAGATTGTGGACTTGCCAACCCCAGGCGGCCCAATTATTCCAACCACTGTAAAATCTGTATTCTCCGTCAGGAACTGATCCGATCCAAAATGTATGAATAGATTAGAAATAAATATATAAAAACAAATAATTTACGAAACTGAGGAAATTATTATGCTATGTTAGTAGTGGTATTTGTTACATACAGGGAGAAAGCGATCAATGTGGAAGTCCCAAGAATCGGAGAGGAGATTGAGAGAGGTAATTGAAGGGAGACGAGACCGATGGTGATGGTGCGGCGCTGTTTCGTCTTCGCGTCCAAATTTAGCAGCAGCGGCAGACACCGCTGGTCCAGAAGTCACCAATCCGGGAGGCTTTGCTAGTAGGATTTTGGGAGCCTGTGACTGTGATGAAGAACTCCCTGCCATTTCATTCATTAACAAACAATATGCAGGTACTCCTAGGTACTAGCTTTCTGGTTTCGAGTTTTGTTTCTTTCAGTTTCACTTAAACGGTCAAACCCTAAGCTTTCGAAATCATGATATGTTACCCGTTGCCCGTTGGTTTTTATTTTAAAAAAATTAGTATTTATTTATTTATTTTAAATTAATTTTTTTATATTTTCAAATAATATGTTAATGTTAAAAATAAATTTTAAAAAAATAAAAAATATATAATTTTAATATATTTCTAAATAAAAAATACTTTAAAAAACAACTATTAACATAATATCAAACACGTTTTTAATAAGTTAATGCGATTTAATCTATTTTGTGAAGGATATTTTTTTAATTAAAACTATATCTAAATAATAATTTTTAATGTTTTTAGGTAAAAAAAATTGAAAATTAAATTGTAATGTAAAAACAAATATTAAAGTGCTTTTCAAATTGTTTTTCATTTTAAAAAATAATTTTAGTTATTTTTTAATGAATTTTATTTGCTAATATCAAAAATAAAAATAATTTAAAAAAATATCATTTTGATATATTTTTATTTGAAAAATATTTTTGTAAAAATATCATATACTGCATTACCAAACACACATTTAATATGATAACTAAATAAAATTTAATCAAAATGATTTGGTTAGTGGAAAATCTTTGAATTCAAATAATCTTAATTTTAATAAATTTCAATATTGTAATATATTAGATTTATTTTTGAAGAATTAGTAATTTTGATCTTGTGTTTAAAAATACAAGATCAAAAAAAAAAATATAATGCACTACATTAACAAACACTTATTTAACATGATAACAAAATAGAATTTAATCAAAATAATTTGATTACTAGAAAATCTTTAAGTTGAAGCACTCTTCATTAAATTTTAGCAAATCTCGATATCGTAATATATTAAATTTATTTTTGAAGAATTAGTGATTTCAATCTTGCTATTTTACTTAGAAATTAAATCAAAGTGAAGTTTTTATAAAATCAACACACATTTTTAAGAAATAGGAACTCATTGTACGAAAAATTAAAAACGATTAATAGAAAAAATAGAATAGCGTAGGATAAATAAAAACATGATAGAAAAATAGAATAGACCAAGATCTAGTTTCATTAAAAGGCAATGAATGAATGCAGTGGTGAAGCAATAGTATCTTCAGGTGAGATGGAATCGGTTGAACGCTTGCATAATAAGTGAATAAGAACATATGAAGCTACTTTACTTGAAAAAGAGCTGCATATAACAGTTCTAGCAGGAGTCGAGAGCCGAAATAATGCTGTTACAGCAGGAGCTGCAAAACAATATCCAGCGTATGCGTGCATGGGATGGCCGTCCATGGCTACTCTGTAAATGAAGATTGAATCATTAAGAAAGGTGATCATGGAAAAGCAAGAAAGCAAGCAAGCACGAAGGCTATATATCCAGGTTGCTTTCATGAATCGACGGTGGGCTAATAAGTCAAAAAAAGCCACGTTCTTCACTCCAATACCACCTCCCGGACTCTATCAATAAGAATTAGCACGGTCTGCAAAACCATTCCGGTTTTATAATCCAGCACTCGCCATTGCTAACTTATTCACAAGCACCTGCCAAACACATTTAGTGGAGCTTTTAAAAATGGCATTGCTGTCATTGGAAAAGCCTATATAATAAAATCTCAGAGATTTGAACCCTCGTTTTTTGAAAACAAACTCATGTTTTTCCTTCTTTTTTTCTCAGAACCACCAGAATATAAACTTATACATCGAACACAACTTTTCTTTGCTTAAAGCAAGCTCTTAAATCCAAGAAACAATACATGCCCACAAAGGGTACTTCCCATGCATGATAGGCATGCTGATTGTGAGTCGAGGTATGCAACTGAGTGGGGTTTGAGAGCAGTTGCTGGCAAGTTTGATAGAGTGAGTCCAGGTATGCAACTGCAACAATTTAGACGATGAAAGCCATCAATAAGTTTTGAAGAAGAAACAACAGCATCACAGAAGGCTGAGAGCAGCAAATTAGTTCCCTCCAAGCACAGCTAAAACAAATGAGAGGTAAATGTGTTTAAGAACTATGATTGTTTGTTCTCATTTAACAGACTGACTTGGAAATGGTATGTTCATAGAATGAAAGTTAAATGTGAAATAAACATGAGAGTTCAATTTGTTTTAATTGTTTACGTGTCCCTATGTTATACAAATGAGAGCTAAGGCCATCTTCAATACAAGATACACAGTTTTTTTTTTTCTTATATCCGCTGGCTATTTAGAAGAATCAATCATATTTTAATATATTTGATATATAATTATTTTAATAATTTAATATTATTCAATTAACTTGACGGGTCTAAAACAACTCGGACGATTCTCATTTAATTTAATATTAAATGATGAAATTGAAAAAAATTCAATTCCCCTTTTCTCTAATTTTTTTTCTTCTTCGAGTTTTCATCGTGGTCCTGCGTAGCTAAATTCTTAGTTAGTCGAAGGAAATAAAAGCCTCATAATCAATAAAATTGTGAGATCTAATTTGTTTTCATTTTCAAATTATATGCTTTGAGTATCGAATGTTCTTCGATGCCTATTTTCATGATTGTCTCGTTTAATTACTAGGAGCCCTACTAGTTTATAATAATTCGTTGTAATCTACAACTAGGTAGGATATTAGAACCGTAATTATTTGATCTCTCTAATTTGTGAAGCAGCTAAGATTTATTGATTTGTTGCATCAGAAACCATTAGATCTTACGAAAAACGCCCGACTAGATTAAATACAATTGATTGTTCTTGTGTTGTTTAGGTTCATCAATCTCTCTAAATCTTAAGGCTGCCATTAGATTAAACTTTTACCGTTTGTCTTGAGTTGTTCAGCAATTAGAGTTAATTAGATTGCTTGTTTTATAATTAACTATGACTAAGGAGAGATAACGAAAATAGTCTCAATGATGAATATTCAAAGTGTGAATTGATATATACTTGTATCAATGATCAATTATAAAATTCTGATGGTGAATGTTGACCTAGACTAAGGTTTTTTATTTTGATTGATTTTGATAGTTTAATTTAAGTTGTTCCTTGTTCATGTAGCATAAAACTAGGGTAGATTCTCTTCATGGGAACGATCCTTACTCGCACAACTACATGTATTCTTAAGAGTTGGTTTTATAATTGGTTGCCTGCAACAATATACCAGTAATATTCTTATAAAATCTAAATTACTCTAGATTTTTCTAACAAGATCCTTGAAACTCTTGAAAAATCTTAAATTTACAGTTTTTATTATGTATATCTTAAAATATTAAATCACAAACTCCTTTTCTTTTAGAGCTCATGTCTCTCGAACCTATATAAAGATGAAATAAGGGTGGATTTTATAACATAACGAATGAGGTATAATAGTTGACTCAAGCCTAATATGAAGTCAGCCATACTTAATGGAGTTAAAGAAGTATTGACTATGATTATTTATCTATTTTAAGTAATTACTCATTTATGTATATTGATGTTTGTGTTATCAAGAACTTTAATTTTGGCCTTTAATTTAATTTGGCATTTACCTTGTTCTAAAAGGGTTGTTCTAAGTATTTAATATATTTTCATTTTGTATTAACTTTTAATTGATGAATCACGAATAAAATTCTCAATTAAAAAATCAATTCAGATTTTCTTTTTTGGACTTAATTTTCTTTCGTCTAATTGAACGATATCAACAACCCTTATCTTCGTGAGCGAAATCATGAACCCACCAACATTTGTGCTACGTCAGGTGGTATCAAAGCCTAGTTTTAAGATGGCTAGGCAAGGTAATTATGATGGAGAACGTCTTACAAGGTTGGAGCAGGGAGTGGAAGAAATGGTTAGGAGCATTTGGATGTTAATCGAACTTGTTAGAGGTATGCAAGTCAACGATCCAACCCCAGAAATCCAAAAGACAACCCATTTGTGACTAAATAAAAATTAAATAGAGAAAATATTAAGGTATCGAATATTTATAGTTTTAAAAATAGGAGGATTAAATTAAACTTTTTATATGAGCTTTAAAACCATCACTCATTTGTGATGTCTTTTTTACTTTGATCCTCTATCTTTTAATTTCATATTTAGTCAACAAGATTGATTCAATTGCTCTTAAATTTGATCCCAAAAAAATGTAATCACAAAAATAAATTTAATGATTAAATTAAAAAAAATCTGTAACAGTAAATTCACAATAAAATATAGAAGGATAAGTAGACCAAAGCAATAGGAACACACCCCAGGTTGAATGGTTGATAAAAATGGAACAAATGTAGCCCAAAGCCCAATATTATTTATCGGGCCGAAGACGTTAGGGTCCGGAATGAAGGCAAGAAGTAATAACTAGGACCGAAAGCGTTCGAACCGGTTTCTCGATAGTTGAGAAAGATTTGGATGTTATGTTTCTAGGTTTCTCTCCCAGTCCTAGTCGAGAGTCTCTGATTGTCGAGAAAGATTTCGTTTTTCGACAGACTAGTTTTTTTCTTGTTTCCTTTTTTGGCTCAAGGAAATGGATGCCGATAGCAGATATATTATTGGGATTTCATCTCTCCTTTGCTTACTGCAGTAGAAACCCATGGTAGGTAAGTCTTGTCTTTATTAATTTAATATATGTTTTTTTTTGTTGTGAATTTCTGTTCCCTTGATCTGGTTTGGCATCATTTCTCTAATGTGTTAAGAACTGATATTGAATTTAGATTAAGTAGGTTCTTAAAACGGGATTGCAATGTGCCACCCTTAGCATGAAGTGGGAAAGTTTGAAGAAGGTAAAGAAATGATTAGCTAGAGTTTGAAGAAGGTTCAGAAATGATTAATTATGTTTTATTTATATGAACCTCGAAATTCTTTTTTATTATATTTGGATGGGGATTTTTGTGCACACGCAGATTAAACATATTGGAAGATGTGAGCTTGTTCTGAAATTGATGATTTTGTATGAATGTTTTCGAATAAAACATGTATTTTCCTTTTTTTTCCAGAATTGAATTTTAGGCTGGGGAGTGACCTGAATATTCATCTCCAATCTCCATCCATTGCTCTGCATAGTTTCGTTTGTTTCTTCCAAGAAAACTATTAGACTTTGAGATTAATCAAAGTATCCCAAGTTTATTTATTTATTTATACCCTCTGTTATCACGCGGGAACAATTCAATGTTGCAAGTTACCTCTTCGTGGTGCAATGAGCTGATAAAGTTGGTTGACTCTGTTTAAAGCTCCTTTGAGCAAAGTTTATTTGAACCAAACAAAGAAACTTGGGAGACAAATTGAGATACAAAGAAGTGAATCTGGAATTTCATAATCTGCATTAGATTGTTGGTTTTTAATGCTGACAGTCTTCTCTTTACTGATACTAGTTCTTTCTCTTTGATAAATGGGCCATATCTGGTTGAAAATGTTTTCCTTTTAGTAAACCTTTGTCATGACAGGATGATTGTAAGTGTTTTTTTGATTCACTAAAGAGGATGACTTATTCTCATTCCAATTCGGCATTGATTCTCTTTTAATAAAATATCTATTCTCTAAAGGAAAAAACCTTTTTTTTCTCAAAGCCTGAGAAAATTAAGATGCCTGTGTACTCATTTATGGTCTGAAATTATTGTTTAGTTTCATTTTCTCTCGTTTTTTCCTCCACTCTAACTATTATCATCATCTGGTATCTGCTATTCAGAACTATATTTCTTTTATCTGCCCACCCTCCCAACCCCCCAACACACACGGTGGCATAACAAATGAATTTACTTCCCCTTATTTCAAACATCAATATATATATATATATATATATATATATATTGTAATTTACTTCTGATGCTCAGTATCAACCAGTTCCTTTCCATTCAATTTACATTAATTCCCTGATATATTTGTTTGTCTGGATGTAAGTTATGCATTCTTCTTTTATGATTTATTTGTGAGTTCTTTTTTTTCTATTTTGTTACCTTATTCTTGTCTTTCTATTATGGTATCCATATTTGTTGAAGGTTTTAGTGCTAGCTGCACTTGAAAAATACAAGTTTGAAATTGGTTGTTTTGTATGCAGCATGAGGGGAAGCCTGTCAAGCAAGCAAAGTTGCTTCTCCTCGTTTTAATTGATTCATGGCAGACCGTGCTTTAATTGTGCCTGATGCTTCCCTTGCATTGTCAGAACATGCTTTGGCCATCGGACAAGAGTTTCCCAATGTTGAAACTTGCAGAAGAACATTGAAGGACATTGCTATAGCACTGCATTTTGATCTTCGGATAGTGAAATCAGATCGAAGCCGGTTTATAGCCAAATGCTCTAAAGTAGGCTGTCCATGGCGTGTCCATGTTGCAAAATGTCCTGGAGTTCCAACCTTTTCAATTAGAACCTTACATGGAGAGCATACTTGTGAAGGAGTCCACAACCTACACCATCAGCAAGCATCAGTAGGTTGGGTAGCTAGGTCTGTAGAAGCACGCATTCGAGACAATCCACAATTCAAACCAAAGGAAATACTGCAAGATATCCGTGACCGGCATGGGGTTGCTGTGTCTTACATGCAAGCTTGGCGTGGGAAGGAGCGCAGCATGGCTGCACTTCATGGAACTTTTGAAGAAGGGTTCCGCCTTCTTCCTGCATATTGTGAGCAGATTAGAAAAAACAACCCAGGAAGCATTGCATCTGTTTTTGCTACTGGACAAGACAATTGTTTCCAAAGACTTTTTATATCCTACCGTGCATCTATTTATGGCTTTATAAATGCATGCAGGCCTCTTCTGGAACTTGATAGAGCACATCTTAAAGGAAAATATTTGGGTACATTACTTTGTGCTGCAGCTGTTGATGCTAATGATGCATTATTTCCTTTGGCCATTGCCATTGTTGATGTGGAAAATGACGAGAATTGGATGTGGTTTATGTCAGAGTTGCGGAAGCTTCTTGGAGTAAATACAGACAACATGCCTAGACTTACCATACTGTCTGAAAGGCATAAGGGCATTGTAGAGGCAGTTGAAACACACTTCCCCAGTGCTTTCCATGGATTTTGTCTGCGTTATGTTAGTGAAAACTTCCGTGACACATTTAAGAATACAAAGTTAGTAAATATTTTCTGGAATGCTGTTTATGCCCTCACAGCAGCTGAATTCGAAAGCAAGATAGCTGAGATGGTAGAGATCTCACAAGATGTTATACCTTGGTTTCAAGACTTCTCTCCCCAACTTTGGGCTGTCGCATATTTTGAGGGCATGAGATTTGGCCATTTTACACTGGGAGTTACTGAATTGTTGTATAATTGGGCTCTTGAATGCCATGAGCTCCCAGTTGTACAAATGATGGAGCATATTCGGCTTCAGTTGACATCTTGGTTTAACAATCGTCGTGAAATTGGAATGAGCTGGACCTCAATTCTTGTTCCATCTGCTGAGAAGCGGGTTTTAGAGGCTATTGCAGATGCACCTTGCTATCAAGTACTTCGGGCAAATGAGGTTGAGTTTGAGATTGTGTCGACTGAGCGAACAAATATTGTGGATATTAGCAGTCGTGTCTGCTCATGCCGTCGTTGGCAGCTCAATGGTTTACCTTGTGCACATGCTGCTGCCGCGCTTATTTCCTGTGGGCAAAATGCTCATGTATTTGCTGAGCCTTGCTTCACTGTTGCAAGTTACCGGGAGACATACTCAGAGATGATCAACCCTATTCCTGATAAGTCCCAATGGAGGGAATTGGGTGAGGGAACAGAAGGTGGAGTTGCCAGGGTTGACATCTCAATACGCCCACCCAAAACTCGCCGACCACCTGGCAGGCCAAAAAAGAAGGTTCTTCGTGTAGAAAACTTTAAACGCCCAAAGAGGGTTGTTCAATGTGGTCGCTGTCATTTGTTAGGACATTCTCAAAAGAAATGCACAATGCCGAATTAACTAGAAGGTAGCTTCTTACCGTTCCTTTCAGTTGATCTTAATTGCAACTTAACTAGATGTGTTTGTAATCATGATGTATGTTTTACAATTTAATAGCACAATGGCCAAATCCTTTTTGTAATCCGCCTTTGTCTTGTAAATATGGAGTTACCATTGTGTCTTGGCCAGCTTTGTTTGCTGAGAATAATTTAGCTAATAACTAGGGTGCTGTCATTTTCAGTTTGGTTTTGTTTCACTTAAAGTTCAAACTGATTAATTTTAATTTGGTTCAGTTCAGTTTATGTAGTTAAAAAATTGGAAAAACCTATTTAATTTTTATTGGATTTTTTTGTGTATTTTTATGGACTTTTAAAAGCCTTTTTAATTTATGTAAAAATCTTATTTCAATTTACCAGTTTTTTTATCTTATTTTATTTTTAATTCAGCTTTTTAATTATTTTTTTTAAAGAGATACTCACAATAATGTGAATATACTATCATCCATATCTATCAAGGCAGTGAGATGAAAGGATGATATGCCATTGCCACAAACGAAACAAAACAAAAGTAGTAGTTAGCAACAAAAATAAACAAATAAAATATACAAATAAAATATACAAATAGTAAAATCATTACAATAACTCAAAAATTCAAGTAGCATCTTTACTATACATTTTCTAAAAAAAAAAAATCCCTTGATTTTTTAATTAATTATCATTTGTTATCATATATGCAAAAAAATTTATCAAATTCTACAAAATATAGACATGTTAAATTGAAAATACGCCAATTAATAAATTATAAAATAAAAGGTTCAAGTTTATAAGATAAATTATTTAACTCAAGGTTTTCGTAGGTTTCAATATCATTTATCACAGTTCTAATATCACAATTGGAATTGATCAATAATACAATCAATTTTGACAACAAACAAGAGCTTGAATTATTGCTGAAGATTAAAAAAATAAAAAAATTGATCGAGTATATATGCATAAGTGCTAAAGGTTGATTTGGAAGCTAATGTCGATAAAAGAATAACTAACACATGTTATGAGACATTTGAAAAGATCTTATATTCCAAAGCATTATGCTTACACCAATTCAAAATATATACCTTATCATCATTAGAATCCCTACAACTATCAATCAAATATCTCTCAATCTCATTTCTACTCTCCGTATTATCTTCATCCTCTAAATGTTTTTTAATCGAACCAAAGTGTTTGCCTTATCATCCACTTCCATGTCATTGTTAGAAAATAATATAAATCATATCCTGAGACCTCACCTAACAGCTTAAGTTATTGGGTTGAGATGGTTCTTTGACATGGTATCAGAGTCTTGATGACCAAGTGGTTTCGAGTTCGAATCTCACCATCCCTATTTATTTGATAAAAAAATTAAGCACAAGATAATGTGGGCCTGTGCAAGTTTCAAGCCCAAAGGGCTTTCACTTGAGGGGGTATGTTAGAGAATAATATAAATCATATACTGGGACCTCACCTAACAGCTTAAGCTATTGGGTTGAGATGGTTCTTTGATAGGTAAGGTCTCAGGATATGATTTATATTATTTTCTAACAGTCATCAATATTATTAACATCTTGTTGATGTTTAGTATCATCTTTCACTTCATCAGCTTTCAAATAAAAATCATACAAGCTCATTAAAGTATCTCTCACCTTATTTTTTAGCAATTGTGTTTTGTCATCATCATACAAGTCATTAAAATAGAGTTTCACATATTTCAACATGAAACGTGAATCTAAAACAATAATCACATATAACAAAAAAAAATTAATTTTTTCCATAACTCCAATACTTCTCAAACTTTAACATCATGTTTTTTGCCATTTCACTTGAAAGATTTTTTTAATATTTCTAATCAATTTATTCATTTTTTTCATGATTTGATGTTTTGATTATTTTTTTATTTTATCGGTTTAATCAGTTTTTCAAATTTTCCGCTTACCCATAATAGATTATACAAGATTATACTTTATAGTTCATGCATGCATGTACATTACTATTATTAATATTTTTCATCTTGTATTTAATTAATATAAGTGATAATCATAATGATATGTATATTTGTTTTTACATTGTTATATTATATTTAAATCTAAAAAAATTATAAATAAACATGTAAGTTCAATTTATATATGACTTATCTAATAAAAAAATATTTTTAATTAAAACAAAAATTTAAACTATTAAAATAAAAAAGAAAAATAATAAATATACATTGAGACTTTTATATATAGTGGATAAAATGAGCATTTTTATTGTAATACCTATAAATTCATAAAATGAATTCATTTTCCTTAAGAGAAATGCAAAATTAATTACAAATTAAAAGGACAAGTATTAATTATAGCTCCAAATTAAGACAAATCCAAACACTCCCTTCATCACATTTCTATTATGCATGCACAACTAGGTTACACTAGATGACTAGTTGCGTTATGCTGCAGGTTGGAGTGAAATTTTCTTGAACATATAAGAAAATACTCAAGTGGTGGTTAACTTTTTGGCATTATCATTAAACTCAGCTTAGTGGATCAAACTTGAAAACTAGATGATTCAATTCCTTGCCTAGCCCAGGTTTCAAATTAAATCGAGTAGGAGTTGTCTCGACATAACTTAGTCGACGGATTCCAAGGAAAAGGAATCAAAGGAAAAAAAAACCAATAACCAAAAAAAAAAAAACTAGGCGTGTAAGTCCAAATGTTACCTAGATGATTTGTAAATCCATGGTTTTACTTTAAAAAACATCTAAAGATAATTTTTTAAAAACATATTGAAATGTGGACAATTAGATTAACTCAAACTCTGGGTAACTTGTCAAACTTGTGACCTCGGTTATAAACTTTACCAAGTTCAATAATTGTTTTTATTTAATTATATGATAACAAAATATGAATACCAAATCAAAATGAACCAAATATTAAAAGAAAAAATTGAAGAGAAAAAGGTAATAAAAAAACCCAACAAAAACCTAATTTCAATTATAAAATTGAAAATATAAAAAAAGTGTTAGGCTAGGTGAGCAAGCCATAATTAAAAGCTCAGATGCTTGGGCATAAGGTAGGTCTACATATTTGGGTCATACTTGATTTTTTTATTTTAAAGGGCAGATGACTTGTTGTCTGCCACTATTTTTTTTATATAAAAAAGTGATTGACGAGTTATCATTACCTAGATTTTAGCCACCAATGTGGTGGCCTTAAAAATTAGGGGGACGGGTCTTTTGGGTTCAAATTCATTTTCAACCCATTGCTAAAAATACCTCTAAAAATCTCCTCAAACCATCTCTAACCCTAACCATCCTAAAATCACCTAAAAAACACAAATTAGTCAAATACAAAAACTTTTAACCAAGCCCAATGTCCTTTTTTAAGGATATTTAAAGAAAAAAAACCATCATCATCAAACACTCTTTGTCAAATGGAACTCGTTGACACAAAAAATAATGAGTTTCTTCGCTGAAAAATGGCCCACTTGATAATTTTCTCTCTTTTCATAGTTTCAGGTGACTTTCTCTATCTTCTCTCAAAGCCATTGACTAAAAAATAAACAAAATAAACTTTTGAATCAAAATAAAAATTATAGAGATATAGGATTATGCATATTTTATCTCTCTCTCTCTTATATTTTAGTCTTATATCTTTTAATTTGGTGTGTTTAACATAATTTCAAACTTAATTATATCTAATTAAAACCATAGAAGGGTTCAATTGAAAAAGAAAATTTTTGAAAAAAAAAACCTATAGCTGCTTCACTGTTTTATGAAAAGTGAAGCGTATGAAGTTATGTAATATCTATTTATCAATTATAATGGTGTGGCTTCTCCAAGTCCTCAAGGTTGATTGGACAAAAGCAAACCTGCTCCTTCAACTCTAGATCCTGACCATCGTTTACTAAAAGAAGCAATGTCCCTACTAATCTTAGAGATATGCGTTGTGGCATACCCAAAGACACCAGTTCATGGGTGTAGAGCCCAATAATTATCAAACTGAGGCTTATATAATATGAAAGCTTGTATTGATAGTATTGTGATAAAGTTGAAATCAAGATCTACCTATCTAGAAGAACTACATACTATTTTAGAACAAATGAGGCAAGCTAAAAAAAAAAACCCAAAATACACCTCTGGTATGAAAGCAAGAAATTTTTTAGGACTTGTAATATATCAACTAGGTATAGAGTTGGACTCGAATAAAGCATAAACAATCATGAAAACACAACCTCCTAAAAAAAGGAATTATAAAGCCTTATTGGGAATAATTTCATAAGGAAGTTTATTTCAAATATTGTATGGGAAGATTAAACCTTTTACCAAGTTGTTGAAAGAAAAGAGCTTTGATGAGATGGACAATAAAGCAACAAATTACTTTTGAAGATATAAACACATATCTAGCTTAACCTCCATTATTAACCCTATAATGCCTGAGAAACCTTTAGGGTTGTACGTTTCAGCAATAGAAGGAATAATTGGTAGCATCTAGCATAAGAAAATAACTTTAGGCATAGATAAATAGTGTATTACTTTGTTCATGTACTCATAAAGGTTAAAGAAATATATACATCAATAGAGAAATTATTAGTCTTTATATTTTGCTTGTGTTAAATTATATCAGTATGTGTTACCGGTTGATATTTATGTAATATACAAAACAAATTTAATTAAATATATGCTATCAAAACTTTTTTTAAGAGGTTATATTAGTAAATGAATATTAACTTCGTTTGAATTATTCAATTTATATTATATGATATGGAAAGGGGGGGTTAATGGTTGAACTTTAGTTAATTTCTTAATTGATCACTTACGCATTAGCATCGATCGTGAATTGGAATAAGATATCAATATTATCATAGCAAAACTCATTCTACGAATATTATATTGTGATGGACCCAAAACCAAAAAAAAATAGTGTAGAAGTGTTAATAGTATCCCTAAAAGGTCATTTTATTTTATTTTTTTTGCCTTCTTAGATTTCTTTTCTTTTCTCTTATTGAATTTTGGTTTTTCATACGGTAAAGAGAAAATTAATTGATAAGATTTTTTTTATACTGTACAAAAATTAGGTGATGATAATTGTTTTTCATTTGAGGTTGAGTTGAATTTCTTATTAAAGCATGTTTGTTTTTGCGTTTCAAAAATGTTTTAAAAAACATTTGAATTTTTTTTATTTCTTTCTTTAATTCAAATTAATATTTTTTTATATTTGTTTATTATTTTGATGTGATGATATGAAAAATCAGTGTTACAAATAAAAAAATATTATCTCAGTATATTTTTTAAAACAATATTTTAACAAATAACAATTACATAATAATATAATAACTAGTATATTTACTCGTGCTTCATAGCGAGTCAATAACAATTTTTTTTTTCAAATTTAAAAATGGTTGAGTTGGCTTAAAAGTACGGAATGTATTTGCATCATCACCTTTTTTCAAATAAAGTATTTTTTACAGTAACAGCATGAATAGCGCACCCAATACACCACCAACTAATTTATTTCCCTTTAATTTGTTTCTATTGAAGATATTTCCAATTTAATTTTTTTCCCTTTAATTTGTTTTTTCTTATTGAATTTGTTTTTATAGTGTAAAGATGAAATAAATTGATGTGACTTTTTTTTATATTGTACAAAAGTTGGGTGGTGATAATTTCTTTTCATTTGAGGTTGAGTTGAATTTCTTTATTAAAACATGTTTCTTTTTGTGTTTCAAAAATTCTTTTAAAAAAATTATGAATTTTTATTTTTTTTCTTTTCTTCAAATTAATATTTTTTGATGTTTTTGTATTATATTTTGATTTGATGATATAAAAAGTAAATTTTTTTTT
>Ga0307513_10002424_pt1 | contig 25845 bp, 22 predicted proteins | sample 15_EM_MG_FD_202174 | JGI IMG/M metagenome (GOLD analysis project Ga0307513, IMG submission 202174) | Populus trichocarpa ectomycorrhiza microbial communities from riparian zone in the Pacific Northwest, United States - 15_EM | ecosystem: Host-associated > Plants > Roots > Unclassified | place...
GCTGTGGCCTTATGCGTGGGTCGCGTTCGCCGCGATGTGCCTGGCAATCGGTTCCGCCCAACTGGCGTTGAAAGTGCGTGCGCCGCGCGGGGCGCGGCCATGACCCCGCTCGCCGGTTGTGCCGGCATCGGGCTGCGGGCCGAGCACTACGCCGACTTCACCGAATCGCGCCCGGCGGTCGGCTTCATCGAAGCCCACAGCGAAAACTACTTCGGCCGCGGCGGCCGGCCGCAGCACTTCCTGCAGCTCGCGCGGCGCGACTATCCGCTCAGCCTGCATGGCATCGGCTTGTCGATCGGCTCGGTCGACCCGCTCAGTGAGCCGCATCTGCAACGCCTGGCCGAGCTGATCGACACCTTCGAACCCGCGCTGGTGTCGGACCACCTGTGCTGGAGTTCGGTCGGCGGCACCTACGCCAACGACCTGTTGCCGCTGCCGTACACCGAAGAGGCGCTGGTGCACGTGGTCGCGCGCGTGCAGCGCGTGCAGGAGCGCCTGCGCCGAAGCATCCTGCTCGAAAACGTCTCGAGCTATTTCGAATACGTGCAATCGTCGATGCCGGAATGGGAGTTCCTCGGCGAGGTCGCCCGGCGCAGCGGCTGCGGCATCCTGCTCGACGTCAACAACGTCTTCGTCAGCGCCCACAATCACGGCTTCGACGCGCGGCAGTACCTGCAGGCGATGTCTGTTCCCGCGGTGCGCGAGATCCACCTCGCCGGCTTCACACGCAAGACGATCGAGGCCGGCGCCGAGATCCTGATCGACACCCACAGCGCCCCGGTCGCCGACGCGGTGTGGGCGCTCTACGGGGTAACGCTCGCGCGCTTCGGGGCGGTGCCGACGCTGATCGAATGGGATGCCGACCTGCCGCCGCTGGCCCGGCTGGTGGCCGAAGCAGCGAAGGCCGCCGCGATGCTGGAGGCTTGCCGTGCGCGCACTGGCTGACGCGCAGGCTGACCTGCTGGATGCGCTGCTCGGCCGCAGCGACGGCGCCGCGGCGCGGGCGCGGCTGCGGCCGACGGCGCCACTGTCGGCGCAGCAGCGCTTGCAGATCTACCGCAACAACCTGTTCGAGAGTCTGAGCAACGCGCTGGCCGCCGTCTACCCGGTCGTCGCGAGCCTGGTCGGCAGCGCCTTCTTCCGCCACGCGGCCAGGGTCTACATCAAGGCCCACCCGTCGCGTTCGAGCGACCTGCACGACTTCGGCGGCGAACTGCCCGAATTCCTGCGCGCCTACGGGCCGGCCGCCGGCCTGCCGTACCTGCCCGATGTGGCTGCGCTGGAGTGGGCCTGCCACCGCGCGTATCACGAAGCCGAACTCGCGGCACTGACCCTGGATCGACTGGCGCAGGTGCCGGCCGCCGACCAGCCCGAGCTGCGCCTTCGCCTACAACCCTCGGCGCGCTTCATCGCATCGCACTATCCGGTCCTGAAGATCTGGCAGGCCCACCAGCCGCACTCGGCGGACGGCGAACCGACGGTTTCGCTCGACGAAGGCGGCGTCAACCTGCTCGTCGTGCAGCACCGGCAGGAGATCGAATTCAGGCTGCTCGGCAGCACTGAAAGCCGCTGGCTGTGCGCGCTGGCCGGCGGCTCCAGCCTGGCCGCCGCCACCGACGATGCGCTCGCTGACGATCCGGCATTCGACATCGCGGCGACGCTGGCTCGCCATCTCGGGCGCGGGCTGTTTACTGGCGTGTCGCTGGCGACAGCAGTCATCATCCCGGTCGGAGCGTAAGGAACGTTCGAGTCCGCCGACAGATGGTTTGTGCCGAGCCACAGCAATCGTCTGAGCCCAGTCGGCCGACCTGCCTCCAGAGCCAGTGGGGGTCGAGATATAGGAGTGTGAAGATGACTCACCACGCGGATCCCGGAATTGAGGCATTCAGAACCGCCTTCAGCGGCCGGGCGTTGACGCCCAATCACGCGGACTTCGACCGATCGCGTGCGGTCTGGAACGGGGCCATCGATCGCAAGCCCGCGGTGATCGCGTGCTGCACCACGGCCGAGCAGGTCGCGGACGCGATCCGCTTCGCGCGCAGCAGCCAGCTCGACATCGCGATCCGCGGCGGCGGTCACAGCTACGCTGGCAATTCGGTCTGCGATGGCGGAATGATGATCCACCTCGGCTCGATGAACGGCGTCGCCGTCGATCCCACCGCGCGGCGTGCGGTGTGCGGCGGCGGAGCAACCTGGGCCGATGTCGACTCGGCGACCCAGCAGTACGCGCTGGCGACCCCCGGTGGCTTCGTCAGCCACACCGGTATCGCGGGGCTCACGCTCGGCGGAGGCATTGGCTGGCTCACCAAGAAGGCCGGACTCTCTTGCGACAACCTCGTTGCCGCCGAGATCGTGACCGCCGACTCGCGCATCATCCGTGCGTCGAAGGACGACAACGCCGAACTCTTCTGGGCGCTGCGTGGCGGCGGCGGCAACTTCGGTGTCGTCACGTCGTTCGAGTTTGCGCTTCACCAAGTGGGGCCGATGGTGAACCTGGGGCTGTTCTTCTTCGGGCTCGAGAACGGGCCGCAGGCGCTGCGCTTCGCGCGAGAGTTCATCAAGACGCTTCCTCAGGAAGCCATCGCCTTCCTCGCGATCGGCCTGAGCGCGCCGCCCGCGCCGTTCGTCCCGGAGCAGTACCGATTCCGGCCCGGCCACGCCCTGCTGGTCGCAGGTTTTGGATCGGCCGAGGAGCACGAACGCGTCGTGGCGCCGATCCGCAAAGCGGTGACGCCCCTCTTCGAGCTGGTGACGCCGATTCCGTACGTAGCGCTGCAACAGATGTTCAACGAGAGTGCCGTCTGGGGCAGCCTCGCCTACGAGAAGGCCCTCTACCTCGATGAGTTGTCGGATGCCGCCATCGCGGTCATCGGTGAGCACGTACCGAAGAAGAGCTCGCCGTTGTCGTTCTGTCCGACCTTCACCCTGACCGGCGCGTACCGCGCGCCCGGCGACGCCGATACGGCCTTCGGCGGAAGCCGCTCGGCGGGCTACGTGTTCAACATCGAAGCGGCCACCGCCGATCGTGAGGTGTACGAAGCCGATCGGACTTGGGTGCGCAACTTCTGGGACGCCATGCGGCCGCACGCGACGGGTTCCGGCGGCTATGTGAACTTCATGGTCGAGGCCGATGATGACCGCGTGCGCGCCTCGTACGGCGAGGCCAAGTACCAGCGTCTCGCGCGCATCAAGGCGGAATACGACCCCGCGAACGTGTTTCACCTCAACGCGAATATCAAACCGGCGCCGCAACTGGGCTGAGCGCGCGGGGCTCCCTCAAGAGCTTGACTGTGAGCGGCCGTTCGCGAATGGCAGTTCACGGCCGTCATGGCGAACAAGCGGCCGACGAAACCAGAAGCTAGACCACCGCCGGCGCGCCGCCCATCAGCGCCAGCCGTGCCAACGCCTGCATGCGTTCGAGTTCGGCCGACGCGCGGGCCAGGAAGATGCGGTAGACCCGGTCGATCAGCACCCCGTCGCCGAGCGGCTTGCGGTGGCGCATGGCCAGGTGGCCGAGCACGCGGCCGTCGCTGGAGACGATGGGCATGCCGATGTAGCCCTCCCAGCCCGCCTCGCGCGGGTACTTCTCGGCCAAGCCATCGGGGTGGAAGCAGGTTTGCGCAGCTTTGATGACATCGTCGCAGGGCGTGCCGGCGAGCGCGAACTCGAAGTTCTCGCGCAGGCCCTGGTCGACCGACCAGTAGGCGAGCGTGCGCACGCGCGTGGCCGGCTCGTCGATGCATTCGGCAATGAAGGCGCAATCGACATCGAGGGCGCGCGCGAAGTGCTGCGCCATCGCCGCGAAGAAGCGTTCGCCGTGGGCGCCGGTGGTGCCGTCGGCCACCGCGTCGAGCACGCCCTGCACGCGCTTCAGGCGCGTGATGTCGGTGTCGAGGCCGAGCAGCCGCACCGGCGCGCCGCTTTCGTCGCGCACCGCGACCCCGCGCGACAGCACATGGCGCACGCTGCCGTCCTTGTGCAGCAGGCGCATCTCGTGCTCGAAGCGCGCGTCGCTACCGTCGAGGTGGCGTGCCAGCGCGGCCTCGAAGGCGCCGCGGTCGTCGGGGTGCACGCGTGCGATCCAGGCAGCGTGCTCGGCGCGCAACTCATCAGGGCCGAAGCCGAGCATTCCCGTCCAGCGCGGCGACATCTGCACCCGGCCGCTGGCCGGGCTCCATTCCCACAGCCCGTCCTGGCTGCCACGCAGCGCATGCTGGTAGCGCTCGTCGACGACGCGGCATTCGGCTTCGGCCGCGGCACGCCGCGCCTCGCTGCGTTCGAGAGCCGCGTCACGCTCGCGCAGTTGCGCGCGCAACACGCTCGCCTGGGCGGCGCTCTGGCGGCCGCGCAGCGTGGCCGCCGCGCCCCAGCCGAGCGCCAGCAACAGCGCGGCGAACGCGGTCAAGGTCAGAAGCGGTGATGCCATCGGTTGTTTCCTCAGGTCTTCAGGCCGTCGGCCCGTCAGGCCGTGCGAGCGGCAGCATCCGGCGGCCGTGCCGGCCGCAGCGGCCGGGCCGCCAGCGGCAGGTCGAACGCAACCCGCGTGCCACGGCCGGGTTCGCTGGAAAGACGCAGTTGCGATCCATGCAGTGTGGCGATGCGGCGGGCGATCGCAAGCCCCAACCCGGCGCCGCCACCATCGCCGACGCGGCTCGCGCCGTCGTAGCGCTCGAAGATGCTCGGCAGGTCTTCGGCGGCGATGCCGCTGCCGTTGTCGCGCACCGCCAGTTCGGCCACGCCGTCGCCGGCGCTGATCTCGATCGCGACCGCGCCGCCGGCGGCGGTGTGGCGCAGGGCGTTCTCGACCAGGTTGCCGAACACGCGTTCGATCAGCGCGACATCGGCCTGCACCATCAGCGCGCCGGCGGAGTCAGCGCCGCAATGCGCCTGCAGCGCAACGCCTCGGCGCGCCGCATCGGCGGCGAACTTCTGCAGCACGTCCTGCGCCAGCTCGGCGATCGTGAACGGCTCGCTCTGCGGCTGCATGTCGTCGGCTTCGAGCCGGGTCAGCTCGAAGAGGTCGCCCACCAGCCGCGCCAGGCGCTCGCTCTGGCGGGTCGCGATCTGCAGGTAGTTCTGCGCCTCGGCCGGGTCCAGGCTGCCGTGGCGAACCAGCAGCAGTTCGAGATAGCCCTGCATCGAAGCCAGCGGCGTGCGCAGGTCGTGCGAGACGTTGGACAGCAGCTCGCGCCGGCGCCGCCCGGCCTGCGCAAGCAGCGTGTTCTGGCGCGCAACCTCGGCGGCCATCGCATGGGCTTCGGCGGCCATGCGCGCCAGCCTCCGCGCCAGCGGCAGCAGCACGCACCAGGCGCCGGCGAGCGCGACGCCGACGAGGCCGACCGCCGCCTCGACGGACATCTGCCGCACGAGCTCCGGCGCGGCCTCCATCACGATCCACAGCAGGACAGCGACGGCGACAAAGACGACGCCCAGCAGCGCTGCGATGCGGGCCGGCAGCGATTGCACGGTGGCCGTTTCTCAGTCTCGCAAGCCGCGCCGTTCGGCGAACTTGTAGCCCACGCCCCAGACGGTCTGGATGTAGTCCGGGTTGCCCGGGTCGCGCTCGATCTTGTTGCGCAGCCGGTTGATGTGCGAGTTGACCGTATGTTCGTAGCCGCTGTGGCTGTAGCCCCAGACCTGGTCGAGCAACTGCGCGCGCGTGAACACGCGCCCGGGGCTGCGCGCGAAGCAGGCGAGCAGCTCGAACTCCTTCGCCGTCAGCTCCACCGCCTGCCCGGCGACGTGGGCTTCGTGGCGCTCGAGGTCGATGACCAGGCCTTCGCATTCGATGCGCTGCGCCGCCGGCGCCGCCGCCTGTCGCGCCGCCGCAGCCAGGTCGGCACGGCGGAACACGCCTTTCACGCGCGCTGCCAGTTCCAGCATGCTGAAGGGCTTGGTCAGGTAGTCGTCGGCGCCGAGTTCGAGGCCGAGCACGCGGTCGAGCTCGGACGACTTCGCGGTCAGCATCAGGATCGACGTGTAGCGTTCGTTGGCGCGCAGGCGGCGGCAGACCTGGAGCCCATCCATGCGCGGCAGCATGACGTCGAGGATGACGAGGTCGTAGCGGCCGGCCTCGGCCTCGGCCAGCCCCTTCACCCCATCGTCGACGAGGCGGCTTTCGCAGCCGAGTTCGGTGAGCTGAAGCGTCACCAGGCGACCGATGTCGGGATCGTCTTCGACGACCAGAACGCGCCGCGTCATGGTTGCGGCTCCATCGGCGAACGGCGGGGCATCGGAGGTACTGTGAGGAAAGGCGCCAGGAAGGTGCTAGGAGGGGTGCGCTTCATTCTAGGCAGCGCCTTCGCGGCCGCGCGCGGCGTGATGAAAATGTGAAAACTACAGCGGCCGCTTCAAGCGGCTGCGCCGGTGGGCGCCCACTGCGGGGCCAGTGCGGTGCGCAGCCGGGCGCGGGCGCGGTGCAGCAGCACGCCCAGGTTGTTGGCGTTGATGCCCAGTTCGCGGCAGACGTCTTCCGTTTCTTCTTCCATCCATTCACGCAGCACGAAGGCGCGGCCCTGCTGCGGCGTCAGCGTCTTCAGGCAGTGGTCGACGTGGGCGATGAACTGGCGTCCGGCCAGATCGGCCTGCGGGTCGCCCCACGGCGCACGGCATTCGGCAGCCGCTTCGTCGAAGGGGTCGAAGTCGGCGTCGTCGTCCCAGCATTCGAGCTGGCACTCGCGCGTGTGGCGGCGGATCTGGTCGACCAGCTTGTGCTTGAGGATGCCGACCAGCCAGGTCTGGGTCTTCGCGCGGCCGGCGAAGGCGCCGGGGTTCTCGAGCGCGGCGACCAGCGTCTCCGATACCGCGTCTTCGGCCCAGGCGCTGTTGCGCAGGCGCTGGCGTGCCAGCCGGACGAGCACGGGGCGCAGCGCGGCGACTTCATCAGTGAGGTCGGACATGGACATCTCCTTCGCGGATGGGTGGTTCAATGAAGCGTCCAGCCGCCGTCCATCGCGAGCGCGGTGCCGGTCATCGAGGCCGAAGCGTCGGAGGCGAGGAAGACCGCCAGCGCCGCCAGTTCGTCGACCTGCACGAACTGCTTGCGCGCCTGGTGCGACAACATCACGTCGCGAACCACCTGTTCGGGCGAGATGCCGTGCGCCTTGGCCTGGTCGGCGATCTGCTGGTCGACCAGCGGCGTCTTCACGTAGCCGGGGCAGATCGTGTTGGAGGTGACGCCGAACTCGGCCAGCTCCAGCGCCACCGTCTTCGACAAGCCGATCAACCCGTGCTTGGCCGCGACATAGGCCGACTTGAACGGCGACGCCGTCAACCCGTGCGCCGAGGCGATGTTGATGATGCGGCCGAAGCGCCGCGCCTTCATGCCCGGCACCACCGCCTTCACGAGGTGGAAGGCCGACGAGAGGTTGATCGCCAGCACGGCGTCCCACTTGGCGTCGTCGAACTCGTCGATCGGCGCCACGTGCTGGATGCCGGCGTTGTTGACGACGATGTCGACCTTGCCGAACTCGGCCTGTGCCAGCGCGGCCAGTGCCCGCACGTCATCGGGCCGGCTCATGTCGGCGCCCGAATAACACACCTTGACGCCGAACTGGCGTTGCAGCTCGGCCCGGGTGAATTCGATCTCGTCGGCATTGCCGAAGCCGTTGAGCAGGACGTCGGCGCCTTGTTCGGCAAGCGCCCGCGCCAGCCCCAGGCCGATGCCGCTGGTGGAGCCGGTGACGATGGCTGACTTGTGTTTGAGCATGATGGTTTCCCGTTGAGGTGAAGGAGCGGCGGCTGCCGGTCACATCACGTGCGCGTCCATCGCCGCTTCACCGGGGAACAGGTCCACCGAGATCAGCCTGGCCGGCGCGCTGCCGGTGTTCTTCCACCAGTGCGAGGTACCGTTCTTTTCGGGTGCCACGTCGCCGCTGCGGTGGACGATCGGCACCGCGCAGCTGCTCGCGTATTCGACGACCTCGCCGGAGACGATGTAGATCATCGCCGGGCGTTCGTTGTGGCTGTGCCAGGGTACGACGCCGCCCGGCTGCATGACCAGCTCGCGCAGGCGGAACTGGCGGCCGTTGATGTGCGCCGGCTCTTTCGAGAGATCGGTGCTGGCGCGGACCTCGTCGGTCACGCCGACCGGCGCCGTCGGGCCCATCGCCTGGCCGCGGCCATCGGCCACGCGCTTGTCGGCCGGGCACTCGCCGGCGAAGACCGCGCTGGCGGCGAAGGCGAGAGCACCGAAGGCGACCAGGCCGATGGCCAGACGCGGCCAGGCCGACGGGCGGTGCAGGGGGATCGTGTTCATCATCTTGCTCTCCTGAAGTTGGGGTCGTGAAGGCGGCTGGTTTCTCGCCGCGCCGGAATCAACTGTCGGCGCCGCGGTTCACGCCGCCGTCCGCGAAACGTCACTTCTTCATCACGCCGCGGACACGACATCGCAACGCCGCTAGAGTCCGCCCCCATGGACGGTCGGAGCCTGCATCCGGAGTACGAAGCGCTGTCGCCGCTGGTCGCCGACGAGCGCTTCGCGCTGCTGCGCGGGCGCCGGCTGCGCTCGGGCGCGCCGGTGCTGGTGAAGCGCTCGTTGCTCGGCGGCCCGCTGGCCGCGGCGGCGCTGCAGCGCGAACTGGCGCTCGCCTCGACGCTGGCCGGCGCCGCGACCTTGCTGCCGCGCCTGGTCGAAGGCCCGCTGCTGGTGATGGAAGACCCGGGTGGCGAATTGCTCGGTCAGCGGCTGGCCGGCGAACGGCTGTCGATAGCCGCCACGCTGACTATCGCGATGCATCTGAGCGCAGCCCTGGCTGAATTGCACGGCCGCGGCCTCGTGCACGGCGGCATCCGCCCCGATGCCGTCTGGTGCCGCGAGGCCGACCACCATGCCTGGTTCATCGATCTGGCCGACGCCGGGCCGCCCGGCGCGCAGCCGCCGCCGGCGCTGGCGGCACGGCTGGTCTACGCAGCGCCGGAGCAGAGCGGGCGCATCGACATCGGCGTCGATGCCCGCAGCGACCTCTACGCGTTCGGCGTGCTGCTCTACGAGATGCTGACCGGCGCGCCGCCGTTCCGCAGCGCCGACGCGCTGGAGCAGATCCACTGGCACATCGCCGGCATCGCGCGCGAGCCGGCGGCGGTGGATGCGGCGGTGCCGAAAGTGCTCTCGGCACTGGTGATGAAGCTGCTCGCGAAGGCACCCGACGAGCGCTACCAGAGCGCCGCCGGGCTGCTGCAGGACTTGGCGGTCTGCGCGCGCGAATGGGCGGCCCGGGGGCAGGTGGCGCCGTTCCCGCTCGGCCGCCGCGACATCGGCGAGCGCCTGGTCATCGCGACCCGGCTCTATGGCCGCGAGCGCGAGGTGCAACGCCTGCTCGCCGCCTTCGAGCGCAGTTGCGCCGGCGGCCGCGCGGTGGTGCTCGTCGAAGGTTATGCCGGCATCGGCAAGACATCGCTGATCCAGCAGTTGTACCGGCCTATCGTTCGCCAGAAGGGCTACTTCATCGCCGGCAAGTTCGACCAGGTCATGCGCGGCGTGCCCTTCGGTGCGCTGATCCAGGCCTTCCAGGGGCTGGTGCGGCAACTGCTCGGCGAAAGCGAAGCCCGGCTGGCGGCCTGGCGCGAAAGGCTGGTCGGCGCGCTCGGCGTCAACGGCGGCGTCATCGCCGAGGTGATCCCGGAGATCGAATTCATCGTCGGCGCGCAGCCGGCGCCGGCGGCCCTGGGCGCCGCCGAAGCGCAGAACCGTTTCCAGCGCGTGCTGCAGAACTTCGTCGCCGCGCTCGCGCAGCCGGCGCATCCGCTGGTGCTGTTTCTCGACGACCTGCAATGGGCCGACGCGGCGACGCTGGCGCTGCTGGAGCCACTGGCCACCAGCCCCGAGATCGGTTGCCTGATGCTGCTCGGCGCGTACCGCGACAACGAACTCGATCCTTCGCCGCGCCTGCAGCGCGTGATCGCGACGATGACCGACGCCGGCGTCGCGCTCGAGCGCATCGCGCTCGGCCCGCTGTCGACCGCCGACCTGGCGGCCTTCATCGCCGACAGCCTGCGCGGCAGCGTCGCCGAAGCCGCAGCGCTGGCGCAACTGGTCCATGCCAAGACCGCAGGCAATCCGTTCTTCGCGATGCAGTTCCTCAAGCTGCTCGAACGCGAAGGCCACCTGCGCTTCGACGATGGCGCCGCGCGCTGGGTCTACCGCATCGAAGAGATCGCGAATGCGCCGCTGGCCGACAACGTGGTCGAGCTGATGACGCGCAGCATCCAGCGCCTGCCGCCGAAGGCGCAATACGCGTTGACCTTGGCGGCCTGCATCGGCAACCGCTTCGATGTGCAGACGCTGGCCACGGTGAGCGAGCAGTCGGCCGCCGCCACCGCGGCCGACCTTTCACGGGCGGCTGCCGAAGGCTTGATCGTCGCCGTTGCCGGCGCCGACGAAGGCGGGTACGCCTTCCTGCACGACCGCGTGCAGCAGTCGGCCTATGCGCTGATACCGACGGAGCGGCGGCAGATGGTCCACCTGAGCGTCGGCCGGCTGCTGCGCGCACGGGCCACGGCGCAGCAGATGGAGGCGGCGCTGTTCGATATCGTCCACCACCTCGACATCGGCGCCGCGCTGATCCACGGCGCGGCCGAGCGGCGCGAGGTCGCGGCCTTGAATCTGGCTGCCGGCCGGCGCGCGAAAAGCGCCACCGCGCATGAGAGCGCGCTCGGATTCTTCGAAGCCGGCGTCGCGCTGCTCGACGGCGCCGGTCGCGACGACGAACTGGCCTTCGAGCTGCAGATCGAAGCCGCCGAGAGCCGCTACCTGTGCGGTCAGTTCGAAGCCGCGCTGGCCGCGTTCGGCGCCTTGATCGAACAGGCGCCGACGCCTATCGACCGCGCGCGCGTGGTTCGCCTGCGCTGCGTGCAGTACGAGAGCCTGGCGCGTTATGCCGATTCGCTGGCCAGCGCTCGCGAAGGGCTGGCGATGTTCGGCGTCACCTTGCCCGAGACGGAGCAGTCCAAGTCCGCACAGATGGACGTCGAACTGGCGGCGATCGAACGCCTGCGCGGCGGCCGCGAGATCGCCGCGCTGGTCGAGCTGCCGGCGATGACCGACGCGCCGACGCGCATGGTGATGAGCCTGCTGACCGACATCTGGTCTGCCGCCTACATCCTGGGCGACGCGACGCTGGCGCGGATGATCTCGGCGACGATGGTGCGGCTCTCGCTCGAACACGGCAACGTCGAGGAATCAGCCTACGGCTATGTGACGCACGCCATCACGGTCGGCGGGGCGTGGCGCGACTACCGCGCCGCCGACGACTACGGCCGGCTGGCGCTCGCGGTCAACCGCCGCTTCGATGACCGGCGCCGGCGCGCCAAGATCCTGCAGCAGTTCCACGGCCACGTGAACTTCTGGTGCCAGCCGATCCGCAGCTGCATCGGCTATGCGCGCGAGGCGTGCACGAGTGGCCTCGACAGCGGCGACTTCCTCTACGCCGGCTATGCCGCCGGCACCGAGCTCTGGTCGGCAGTGTTCGCGACCCAGGACCTGGCGCAGTTCATACGCGAGTACACGCCCAGCGTGGCGCTCATCGAACGGTTGAAGAACCCGGCCTTCGCCGACTCGGTGCGCCTGATCCTCAACTGGGCGCGCGCATTGCAGGGGCGAACCGCCGCGCCGCTGTCGCTCAGCGACGATTCATTCAATGAGGACGAATGGCTGCGGCGCTACGGCGAGCACCCGTTCTTCGCCACCATCCACGCAGTGGCGCGGCTGCAGATCGGCGTGCTGCTCGGCAGCCCGCTGCAGGCGCTGCAGGCGGCCCGGCATGCGGCGGGGCTGATCGGCAACATGCCGGGGACCTTGTGGCCGGTGATGCATGGGTTCTGGCACGCGCTCGCGCTGGCCGGAGCGGCCGAGCTCGCCGAAGCCGACGAGCGGGCTGCCTGGCTCGACGAGATCCGCCAGGCGCAGGCCGGCTTCGACGTGTTGGCCGAATACAACGCCGAAAATTACCGCTGCCCAGCCTTGCTGCTGGCGGCCGAACGGGCGCGCCTGGAAGGGCGTTCGCGCGACGCCATCGAAGCCTGCGAGCAGGCGGTCGAATTCGCCGCTGTGGCGCCGCTGCGCACCTACCAGGCGCTGGCGCACGAGATGCTCGCGCGCGAACACCGTCGGCGCGGCCGGCCGCTGCTGGCGGCGCAGCAGTTCGGTGAGGCGCGTGCGGCCTACGCCGCGTGGGGGGCGATGGCCAAGGTCGCGGCGCTGGAAGGCGAACGGCCACCGCCCGATGCCAGCGAAGCGCCGGCCGTGCCGCCCGCCGGCCCGCCGCTGGCGCCGGCCGCCGACGGGCTGGACTTCTTCAGCCTGCTGAAGGCGACGCAGGCGATCGCCGCCGAGGTCGAGATGGATGGCCTGCTCGCGCGGCTGCTGCACATTGCGGTCGAGAACGCCGGTGCCGAGCGCGGCGCTCTGGTGCTCGACGGCGAGGCCGGCCCGGTGGTGCATGGCAACGACGCCGGACCGGAAGCGCTGGAGCATTCTCGACGGGTGCCCATCGGCATCGTCAACTATGTTCGCCGCAGCGGCGAAAACGTCGTCCTCGCGCAGGCCGGGGCCGACGAACAGCACGGCAGCGACCCCTATGTGCTGGCGTACGCGCCGCGCTCGATCGCCTGCCTGTCGGTGCGCCGCCAGGGCCGGCCGATCGGCGTGCTCTACCTCGAACACCGGCGCGCCGGTGCGGTCTTCACGCCGGGGCGGCTGTCGACGCTGTCGGTACTGGCCTCGCAGGCGGCGATCTCGCTCGAGAACGCGCAGCTGTTCGCCGGCCTGAAGCAGGAGATCGCCACCCGCCAGGCCGCGCAGGAGCAACTCGGCCGCGCGCTCGAAGAAGTCGAGCGCCTGAAGGACAGCCTCGAGGCCGAGAACACGTATCTCCGCCGCGACCTGATCGCCAATGTCTCGCACGACCTGCGCACGCCGCTGGTGTCGATGCGCGGCTACCTCGAAGTGCTGGCCGCCAAAGGCGACACGATCGCGCCCGAGCAGCACCGGCAGTACCTCGACATCGTGGTCCGACAGAGCGAACGGCTGGCGACGCTGATCGACGAATTGTTCGAACTGGCCAAGCTCGACTTCAAAGGCGTCGCGATAGCCCGCGAACCGTTCCCGTTCGGCGAGCTGGCGGTCGACGTGGTGCAGAAGTTCGAACTCGCCGCGCAGGGCCGGCAGGTGGCGCTGGCGGTGGACGTGGCGCCGCGGCTGCCGTTCGTCGACGGCGACCTCAGCCTGATCGAACGCGTGCTCGAGAACCTGATCGGCAACGCCCTCAAGCACACGCCGGCCGGCGGCCGCGTGACCGTGCGCGCGCACCGCGAAGGCGGGCGCTTGCTCGCCGAGGTGGCCGACACCGGGCGCGGCATTCCGGCGGCCGAGCTGCCCTTCATCTTCGACCGCTTCTACCGCGGCGCCGACGGCCGCGGCAGCGGCGGCGCCGGGCTCGGGCTGGCGATCACCCGGCGCATCGTCGAACTGCACGGGGCCGAGATCGGCGTCGCCTGCGGTCCCGAAGGGGGCAGTTGTTTCAGGTTCGCCTTGCCGCTGGTGGCGTAGCGGCTCGACCGGTCTCACGCAGGCAAGGCGCGCCCTCGTCCCCAGCCATGGGCCGCCAGCGAGTCGATGACGGCCTGCTGGGCCTTGCTCGCAGGTCGTTCGGCTTGTGTCAGAACGCTGACTTCGCGGACGATGGGGACGTCGATCATCGTCACGTAGGCGAGGCCAGCCGCCTGGGCGATGGAGAACGGCATGAATGCGACCCCGAAGTTTGCGCGCACCAGGGCCTGGATCCAGTCCTCACGCGCAGACTGCTGGACCACCTCGAGCCTGACGCCGCGTTCGCGCAGCAGGCGCTCGATATAGGTCGAGAACTCGCACATCACACGTTCGCAATAGCGCTCTCGGTTCAATTCGGCCATCTCCACGCTCGTCCGGCCGTTGAAACGGTGGTCGTCGCCGATGGCCAGCACATAGTCCTCGCTGAACAGCGGCGTGGCGGCAAAACGTTTGGGTATCTCGTACGGTGAACACATGATGCCCACGTCTACGTCACCCTGGTCGAGCGCGTCGGTCAAGGCCTCGAGATTTCCCTCGCGGAAGCTGAGCTCCACCTCGGTGGTGCCTTCCTGGCTTTCGACGAAGCCTTGCAGCAGCTGGCGGAAGTCGATGGTGCACATCACCCCCACGCGGACGATCTCCTTCTGCGCCCGCACCAGGCGGCGCGCCTCCTCGCGAGCGTGGTTGGCGGTTTCGTAGATCCGGCGGAAGTTCGGCAGCATGCCGCGGCCCAGATCGGTGAGTTGAACCGAGTTCTTGGTGCGATCGAACAAACGCCCGCCGATCGCCTCTTCCAGCCGCTGGATGGCCTTGGTCAAGGCCGGCTGCGACACGAAGGACCGCTCCGACGCCCGCGTGAAGTTCAGCGTGTCGGCCACGGCCAGGAAGTAGCGGATCTGGTAGAGCTCCATGGATGCCTCGGTCGAGCAATGGGGGTGGTCGACGCGGGGCGCAAAACCTTACACGGCGCGTCATAACCGGTGGCCATCGCACGATGAATTGATGCGATTTCCCCCGCCGGCGGTCGCTGCCTAAAGTTCGCTCCGTTCTCAAACCAAACCCCAAAGGAACCGCAACATGAACACCCCCCTTCGCTCGCTGTTGGCTGCCGCAATCGCCCTGGCCGGGCTGTCCCAGGCGCCGATGGCGCAGGCCGCGAATATCCTGAACGGCCTTCAGCTCAACGGCTTCGTCGTCAACGGCATCCAGATCAATGGCCTCGTCCTCAACGGCATCCAGATCAACGGTCTCTACACGAATGGGCTGTACACGAACGGGCTCTACACCAACGGCACCAGCCTGTCCGACCTGAATGCTGCTCCGGCTGCGGCCGCCGGCCTGCCGCGGGTCGAGGCCGTCACGCTGCCCGACGGCCGCGTGCTGCCGCTGCGCTGATCCCCGCTGGGGCGGAACCCCGTATGCCAACGCCGCGCCTTGCCAGGCTGGCTGCTGCCCTCGCGTGGGCGGTCGGCCTGCTGGCCGTGCCCGCCGCAGCCGCGGTGGACGCCCCGCCAGCGTTGCGCGCCGATGGCACCGAGTGGGTGCTGCGGCTGGATGACGGCCGCATGCTCCGTTCGTCCGAACTGGTCGGCGCCGAGCTGCGGCTGGCCGGCGGAGCGCTGCTGCGCATCGACGGGGTGCAGGCCGTGGCCGGCGCGGTCAGTTCGCCGCCAAACCGACCACGCCGGCCGGCAGGCCGGTTGCCACCGCCGCCGGCGTCAAGGTCCCATCGGCCTCGATGCCGAAGGCGTAGATCGCCGGCGTCCGCGGTGCCAGGATGTTCAAGGTGCGGCCGTGCCCGGCGATGGCGATGTCGCCCGCACCACCGGTACCCGTGCTGGCGGCCGCACTTTCGGCCAGGGTCGCCTGGCCCATGCGATCGATGGCGAAAAGACTCACCGAATTCGTGCCTGCGTTGCCGGTGTAGGCATAGCGCCCATTGGGCGTCACAGCAGCCCAGCAGGCCGCCGCCTGGCCGGTGGGCACCGCAGCACTGATGTTGACCGGTGTCGCACCTTCGAACCGGTAAGACGACAGCGTGCTCTGGTTGGCTTCGCTGACGAAGATGCGGCCGCGCCGGTCGAACGCGAACCCGAACGGCGTGATGCCGGCCGATGCCGTGGCCAGCGGCGCGCCCGCGCTGCCATCGCTGGCCAGTGCGTAGCTGACGATGCGGTTGGTCGTCTTCTCGGTCACGACGAGCAGGTCTCCTTCCGGACTGATGCTGACTTGGGCCGGTCCGGTACCACCGGCGGCGGACAGCGGGCGCACGCTGCCCGCCACGGCAACCAACGTGCCGCCATGGTTGAGGAAACCGGCCACGTTGCCGCTGCCGCCGTCGTTGAGCACGTAGACGAGGCCTTCGCGCTCGCTGATGCTGATGGGGTGCAGGCCGCCGGAGTCGACCACCGACGCGAGCACGAGCCCGGCAGGCCGGACAGTGAACGTCGAAACGGTGTTGCTGGCTGCGTTGACGACGAACAGCCAGCGCCCATCGTTCGAAAGCATCACCGCCCCCTGCGAGCCCAGGCCCGCGCTGGTGCCCAGACCTTGAGTCGGGTAGCGGGCGAGCAGCGAGAGCGCGCCGCCGGGGCCCGCGCCATAGGCCAATACCTCGTTGCCGGCAGCGCCGTTGGTGCTGGTGAAGACCTTGCCGCTGCGCATGCCGCCGTCCGCGGCTGCCAGGCCCTGGGCGTGGATGGCGCCGGCACTGGAGATGAGCGCGGCGGCGGCAACGAGGTTGCGTGCGAACGAACGACGATCGAGTTTCATGTCTGGCTCCTGGGCTGTTGAAGTTGAGCGGCCGCTGCAGGGACGCTGCGCGACACGGCGGCCATTGGTCCATGGGCCGCGCCACCTGTCTTTCACGTTCGATCTCCGCATCGACGGGTATGGCGTGGTTTCCTGTCATCACGGCCTCGCGTGTAAGGCCGTCGCGTGTCCGGCGACCAAGCCGGAAGATGAAACACACTTCAGAGACCCGTGTTGCATGCGCCACCGACGGCAGCGCAGCGACCGGTGCCGCAACCTACGGCGGCGTGTTGGCAACGGCCGGCGGGCTGGAAGTCGAGGCCTTCCGGCGCGGCAGCACCCCTGCGTCGCTGACCGTTGTTTTGTACGCCTCGCCGCCCTACGCGATGGCGGTGCCGGCCATCAATACCACCCGTCTGTCGATCAATCTGTCCGACTCGCCGGTGACCGGTGGCCTGGACGGCGATCGTTCGCGTGTCTTTCAGGCCAGGCGCCATTCGCTGTTCCTGACCCCGGCGGGCGCCGGCGCCTACTGGCGCAAGGAACGGCCCAGTCGGCACATCAATGTCTACTTCGATTCGGCGGCCGCACGCAACTCGGAGGGCATCGATCTCGACGCCGTATCGCTCCTGAACGCCAGCGTGCCCCAGGCGCGCCCGCTGATCGACATGCTGGCGATCGAACTGGTTGGCCACAACCCCTTCGCGGCGGAGGCGGTTGACAGCCTTGCGCGGCTGATCCTGGTGCAGATCGCGCGCAAGCAGATGAATTCATCACAGCCGTTGACACCCGCGCTCATGGGTCGCATTGCCGAATTCGTCGACGCCGGGCTGGACCAGCGCCTGCTCGTCAGCGATATGGCGGCGGTCGTCGGGCTGACGCCGAACCGCTTTGCACAGGCCTTCGCACGGGCGACCAGTCGCTCGCCTCACCAGTATGTTCTGGACCGCCGGCTGGAAAGGGCGACCGACCTTCTTCGCTCCAGCAGCGAACCTCTGGCCGAGATTGCGGCGGCGTGCGGCTTCGCGAATCAACAGCACATGACGCAGTTGATGCGGCGCCGTGTCGGCACGACGCCCGCGCGCTATCGCGAAGGCGCCTGCTGAGGCGGCTCGGCTTCAGTCTCGCTCTTGCCTGGATCGTCCGGAGCGAGTGCAGTGGGCGGCGCCCTCACGGGAGCACTGACCGGTGTGCCAACAGGCGCGCCGGGCGGTGAGTTGCCCGGCTCGTTATGGGGCCGCGGCGTCGATGGGTTGCCCATGCCGCCGATCGCGCGTTCGAGTTCGTCGGCGCTCTTCGGCGGCGTGTCGTCGCCTTTCATCGCGCTGACGCCGGCACGGTCGCCGAGCATCGGCCCGGCAGCGCCCCAGTCCCGGCGCACCGCCGCCCGCTCCGTCGCGTCGGCGGCCGACGCTGCAGGCGCCCCCGGCATGACACCACGCAGCGCGTTCTCGACCGCCTCGGTGTCGGGGTCGGGTGGCAACAGCGGCTCTTCGCGCGGCAGGGGCCGGCGTGACGGTGGGAAGCTGGCCTTGCTGTCGATGAAGCCGTTCTTCAGCGCGTCGCGGAAGAACTCGCCGACGATCAGCACCGCGTTGTGCCCGCCCTGGCCCCAGTAGCTGCTGCGCATCGTGACCCGCGAATCGTTGAAGCCGACCCAGGCGCCGCCGACCAGGCCGGGGCGCATCAGGATGAACCAGCCGTCGGTGTTGTTCTGCGTCGTGCCGGTCTTGCCGGCGACGTCGGCGCCGATGCCGAAACGTGCCTTGATCCAGGTGCCGGTGCCGCGCGTCACCACGCCGCGCATCATGTCGATCAGCTCGACGGCGCTGTCGACCGACAGCGCGCGGCGTGTCTCGGACCCTGAGTCGGCGCCGAAGTCGGCAAGCACCGCGCCGTGGCGGTCGGTGATGCGCTTGACCATCAAGGGCTTGTGATACTCGCCCTGGCGGGCGATCGTCGCATAGGCGCTGACCATCTCGGCCAGCGTGACGGGGCTGGTGCCCAGCGCCAGCGACGGCACCGGGTCGAGCTTGCTCTGGTCGACCCCCATCGCCTGCGCCAGCGCCACGATGCGCGGGATGCCGACCTCCTGCGAGACCTGCACGGTGATCGTGTTCTTCGAATAGACCAGCCCGTCGCGCAAGGTCAGCAGCAGGTTGCTCGGCGCATCCATGTCGGTCGGCCGCCAGATCTTGCCGTTGCCCAGCGGCACCTCGACCGGTCCGTCGAGGTAGCTGCGCTCGGGGCCGATGCCGCTCTCCAGCGCCGCGCCGTAGACGAAGGGCTTGAAGGTCGATCCCGGCTGGCGCGCGGCCTGTGCCACGTGGTCGAACTGGTCGACGTCGAAGTCGCGGCTGCCGACCCACGCGCGGATCTCGCCGCTGGCCGGGTCGATGGCCATGAAGCCCGCCTCCAGCCGCGTCTTGCTGCGCTTCAGGCGCGCCAGCCAGGCGCTGTCGGCGAGCAGCTTCTGGGCGGCCGCGGCCGGCGTCGCGCCGGCAGCGACGGCCTTCTTGTACTCGGGCGTTTCGGCGGCGAATGCGGCCAGCAGATCGGGGCGCGACTTCCAAAGGAAAGCGAACGGCTCGACCTTGGCCTGCTGCGAGGCGTAGGCCTCGGGCGAGCCGGCGCCGAGGCGCTGCCCGGCCTGCGCCCACTCGACATCGGCCACCGCCTGCAGCGCCCGCGCCTGGCGTTCGACGGCACGGGTGGCGGCGTCCTGCAAGCGCGAATCGAGGGTGGTCTGCACCACCAGCCCGTCGGTGTAGACGTTGTAGTCGTGCTCGTCGGCCCAGTCGAGCAGCCATTTGCGCGCCTGGTTGGCGAAATGCGGCGCGCTGTCGGCGGCGTCGGGCTGCCGGGTCAGCGTGACCTGCATCGGCTCGGCCATCAGCTTGCGGTACTCGCCATCCGACAGCAGGCCGTGCTTGGCCATCTGCCCCAGCACCACGTTGCGCCGGGTCTTCGCGCGCTCCGGGTGCGAGACGGGGTTGTAGTAGCTGGTGCCTTTGAGCATGCCGATCAGCGTGGCACTCTCCAACACGTCGAGCTCGGCCGCCGACTTGTCGAAGTAGGTCCGCGCGGCCATCTCGATGCCGACCACGTTGTAGAGGAACGGCGCGCTGTTCAGGTAGGTCTCGAGGATGCGCTGCTTGTCGAAACTGCGCTCGATGCGCAAAGCGGTGACGATCTCCTTCAGCTTGCGGTTGACGCTGCGCGCGCGGCCGATCTCGTCGGGGAACAGGTTGCGCGCGAGCTGCTGCGTGATCGTCGAGCCGCCCTGGGTGTTGCCGGTCAGCGTGCGCCAGGTCGCGACCACGGTGCGCCGCAGGTCGACGCCGCGGTGCTCGTAGAAGCGGTGGTCCTCGGTGGCCAGCAAAGCGTGCAGCACATGCGGCGACACCTGCGCCAGCGTGACCGGCTCCTGCTGCGCACGGCTGAAGCTGGCCAGCGGTTTGCCGTCGACCGACAACAGCACGCTGGCCCGTGCCGACTGGGCCTGCTTGAGCTGGTTGACGCCGGGCGCCAGCGACACCATCGCCAGCACGTAGGCGGCCAGCAGCAGCAGCGTACCGCCGAGCGCCAGGCCGGTGATTGCGGCGATGCGCCACAGGCTGGCGCGCGCCGTCGTGCCCGTGTCTCCTGGGCGCCACCGGGGAAAGGTCCAGGGCATGGGGAAGCGTCTCGCTGCGAGGAAGGGGTTCGGCGTTGGCGGCAAGCCTCGTGCCCGGCGAGCGTGCGCTGCCGGCGAGCACCGGCGTTGTTGATCGCCGCCGCCAAACTCGGGGGTCGGCGGTTGAGCCGGCCTGCGCCGGAGTTACGCGGTTTCCAGCGCCTTGGGCTTTCGGGGTCGGCCGCCGAGCTTGCCGTTGGCGCGGGCGGCAGCGGCTTTTGGGCCTGTCGCGGCTTTGCCGCCGACGGTGCCGATCTGGGCCATCCACTGCCGGGTGCCCAGGACGCCCTTGACCAGCGACGGAACATACAGATCCGCATCGAGCCTTGGCCAGTGCAAGCCCAGCCCCGCCGCTGAAACCTCGATGGCCCGGAGGTCGGCGGCCTTGGCGCCGGCCAGGCCTTGCGCGTGCTCGGCCGGAAATTCAAACGCGCACCCGTTGTTCAATTCCACGTGGATGCGGCCGGCTTCATACCGGGCTGCAACGGCCAATGGCCCGCGCGCCAGCAGCCTGCGGCCGTGTTCCGTGGCCTTGGCGACGCTCGCTTCATCGATTGCCGACTCGCGGCGCTTAGTGGTGCTCATGGATTCGTTCCCATCGCTGCAGAGGTGGGCCAGACGGCGCATGGACTACGAGCGCAAATGGACGAGCTTCGACGCGGCATCGCGCGTCGAGCCAGAGCGCTAGCCTCACCGTGTCAGGCGCTACGGCGCCGGCAGGCTGCCCGCCGGCGCGGCGCCGTCGAAGGCGCGCTGCAGCAGCGCACGGATCGCGTCGCGTTCGATCGGGCGCGGGTTCCAGTACGGGTTGGCAGCCGCCAGATCGGCCGCGCGGTCGAGCTGATCGGCGGGCATGCCGATCTCGCGCAGCGACGTCGGCGCCCCATTCGTGCGCGCCAGTTCGAACAGCCCCACGGCGGCATCGTCGCGGCCCAGGGCGCGCGCGATGCGCTGCATCGCCAGCGGTGCCGCGAGCGCGTTGTAGGCGATCGCATGCGGCAGCACGACGGTATGGGTCTCGGCGTGCGGCAGGTTGAAGCTGCCGCCGAGCGTATGGCACAGCTTGTGGTGCAGCGCCATGCCGACGTTGCCGAGCACCGTGCCGCACAGCCAGGCACCGTACAGGCAGTCGGCGCGGGCTTCGATGTCGCGCGGGTCGGCAACGATGCGCGGCAAACCGGCCGCCAGCGCACGAATGCCTTCTTCGGCCATCAGGCTCATGATCGGATTGGCGTCCTGCGCATACAGGCCCTCCGCCGCATGCGCGATGGCGTTGATGCCGCTCGTCACCGACAGCGCCACCGGCAGCGACAAGGTCAGCTCGGGGTCGTAGATCACCGTTCGCGGCAGCACCCGCGGGTCGCGGCCGGTGCGCTTGACGCCGCCTTCGGTCAGCCCGTAGATCGGCGTCATCTCGGAGCCGGCGTAGGTGGTCGGTATCGCCAGGATCGGCATCCCCGATTCGAGCGCGATCGCCTTGCCGAGGCCGGTGGTCGAGCCGCCGCCGATCGCCACCGCGCAGTCGGCGCCGCGCTGTCTGGCGTCGTCGCTCGCCGCGCGCGCGGTCTCGATGGGCACGTGCATCACCGCCTGGTCGTAGATGCCGATCGCGCGCGTGCCGAGCAACGCCAGCACCTGCTCGGCCTGCGCGCGCTGCGGTGGCGTGCACAGCACCAGCGCGCGGCGGGCGCCGAGCAGATCGATCTCGCGCTCGAGATGTTGCAAGCTGCCGGCGCCGAAGACGACACGCGACGGGGAGGCGGTGTAGGTGAAAGCGTTCGGGTGCATGGTCGAACAATAACGCCCGGCGATTGTCTCCGTTCGAACCCGGGCCACTTTTCCGCCTTCCGGAAAGCAGATTTTCGCAGGACCCCACTTCCCTGAAGCGCCGCGCGGCTCCATAGTCCGGCGCGGGTAGCATTGTTCCAGGAGACAACCTTGCGCAACCTCGACGAAGACACCATCACGCAAGCCGTGCTGGCCCGCCACACCGGTGCCGCCGACCCACGGCTGCGCGAGCTGATGACGAGCCTGGTCCAGCACCTGCACGGCTTCGCGCGCGACATCCGCTTGACCGAAGCCGAGTGGTTCGCCGGCATCCAGTTCCTCACCGACGCCGGCCACATCACCGACGACAAGCGGCAGGAATTCATCCTGCTGTCGGACACGCTGGGCCTGTCGATGCTGGTCACTGCGCTGAACAACCGCAAGCCGCGCGAATGCACCGAGGCGACCGTGTTCGGCCCGTTCCACGTCGAAGGCGCGCCCGAATACCCGCTCGGCGCCGATGTCGCCAACGGTGCCCGCGGCGAGCCCTGTTTCGTTCGCGGCCGCGTGCTCGGGCTCGACGGAGCGCCGGTGCCGAACGCCGAACTCCAGGTCTGGCAGGCCGATGCGGACGGCATGTACGACGTGCAGTACGCGGGCGAGCAGGGCCATCGCGCCCGGGGCACGCTGCATGCCGATGGCGACGGGCATTTCCACTTCAAGTCGATTCGTGCCGAGGCCTACCCGATCCCGCACGACGGCCCGGTCGGCCGCATGCTGGCGGCCCTGGGCCGCCACCCGTGGCGGCCGGCGCATCTGCACTTCATGATCACCGCGCCGGGGTTCGAGAGGCTCATCACGCATGTGTTCCGCAACGGCGACAGCTACCTCGACTCAGACGCCGTGTTCGGCGTGCGCCGCTCGTTGATCGCCGACTGGGTGGAACACCCGCCCGGCACCACGCCCGACGGGGCGACGAGCGCCGTGCCGTTCTATACGCTCGACTTCGACTTCGTGCTGAACCCGGCGGCCGCGGCGTGATCCATGTCTTCCACCTGCTCGACAAGCTCGGCGTGCAGGATCTGCGCGCGCGCATCCGGCCCCAGCACAAAGCCTATCTCGCCGAGGTCGCCGAGCGCATCGCGTTCGCCGGCCCGCTGCTCGCCGACGACGGCGAGACGATGATCGGCAGTCTGCTGGCCATCGACTTCGCCGGCCGCGACGAAGCCCAGGCCTGGCTGGCGCAAGAGCCGTTCACGCAGGCCGGCGTCTATGCCAGCGCTTCGATCATGCCCTTCGTCAACCTGTGGCCGCAAAAGGCCGGCTTTCCGCCGGCCTGAAGTTCAGAGTTCGACGATGGTCTTGAAGCCGCCAAAGAACATGCGCTTGGTGTCGAAGGGCATGTTGGGCATGTTCTTCGGATCCATCATGTCGGCCAGGCGCGGGTCGGACATGACCTTGGCGTTGATCTTGTCGCGTTCCCGGCGCGAGTTGTAGACGATCCACGAGAAGACGACGGTCTCGCCTTCCTTCAGCTTTACCGCCTGCGGGAACGACGTGAGCTTGCCCGGCTTGACGTCGTCGGCGACACATTCCCGGTATTGCAGCGCGCCGTATTCGATCCAGATCTTGCCCGCCTTGCGCGCCATTTTGCGGTAGGCGTCCAGCTTGTCGGTCGGCACGGGCACGACGAATCCATCAACGTATGCGGGCATGCGAAGTCTCCTGGGTTGTTGCTTGTCGAACGATAGGCGCCGGCTCCTTTGATGCCGCGCGCATGAAGAGCGCGCCGATGATTCCGGCGGCGCCGGCGAATAGTGCACCAATCAGGAAGGCGAGCTGGTAACCGGCGTTCAGCGCCGCTTCGGGCGCCAGGCCGGCGGCCAGCGCCGCGCTGGTGCGCGCCGCGGCCAGGCTGGCGAGAACCGCCAGGCCGAGCGCGCCGCCCATCATGAACGCGGTGTTGACGACGCCCGATGCCAGGCCCGAATCTTCCGGGCGCGCATCGCTCATTGCCGCCAGCAGCAAGGGGTTGAAGGCGACGCCGGCGCCCAGCCCGAGCAGCAGCATGCCGGGCAGCACGTCGACCATGAAGACCCCGCCGACGCTGGCCCGGCCGAACAGCGCAAGCCCGGCGGCAGCCAGCAGCAGGCCCGCGGCGAGCGGCCGCCGGATGCCGAAACGCATGACGATCTTCGCCGAAAGGCCGAGCGAGAACGCCGCCATGATCAGGTTGGCCGGCAGGAACCCCAGGCCGACCTGCAGCGGGCTGTAGCCGAGCACGAGCTGCATGTACAGCGCCGAGATGAAGAACCAGGCGAACATCGCCGCCGCCCACAGCACGCCGGCGACGTTGGCGGTGGCAACGTTGCGCAGGCGGAACAGGCCCAGCGGCATCAGCGGCGTCTGGACGCGGCTTTCGACCACCAGGAAGACGGCGAACAGTGCGGCCGCGCTGCCGAGCAGCACGACGGTCTGCATCGAGCCCCAGCCGGCCGTGTTGCCGTCGACGATGGCGTAGACCGCCAGCATCAGCGACGTGGTGACGGTGGCCGCGCCGGCGAGGTCCAGCCGGCCGCCGGCCGCCAGGCCACGGCCGCCGGGCAGCAGCGCAACGCTCAGAGCGCAGACCAGCGCACCGATCGGCAGGTTGACGAGGAAGATCCAATGCCAGCCCAAAGCGCCGGTCAGCAGGCCGCCGAGCAGGACGCCGATGCTGCCGCCGCTGGCGCAGACGAAGCCGTAGACGCCCATCGCCTTGGCCCGCTCGCCCGGCTCGGTGAACAGATTCATGATCAACGACAAGGCCACCGCCGAGACGACCGCGCCACCCAGCCCCTGGACCGCTCGCGCCGCGATCAGCAGCTCTTGCGTGGTGGCCAGCCCACAGGCCAGCGACGCGAGCGTGAACAGGCCGATGCCGGCCAGGAACAGCCGGCGGTGGCCGTACAGGTCGCCGAGCCGGCCGCCGAGCAGCAGGAAGCCGCCGAAGGTCAGCATGTAGCCGTTGACGACCCAGACCAATGAGGTCTCGCTGAAGTGCAGGTCGGCCCGGATCGACGGCAACGCGACGTTCACGATCGTCGTGTCGAGCACGATCATCAGCACGCCCAGACACAGGACCAGCAGCGCCAGCCAGCGCTGCCGCGTTTCACTGTGCGGGGGCATCGACGATCACCATCCAGCCGACGCCGAAGCGGTCGGCGACCATCCCGAAACGCGGCGACCAGAAGGTCTTGCCGAGCGGCATCCGGACTTCGCCGCCATCGGCCAGCGCATTGAACAGGCGATCGGCGGTGGCCTCGTCGGCGACCGAGATCGACAGCGAAAACCCCTGGAAAGCTGGCGTCGCAGAGTGGCCGTCGGAGGCCATCACTGTGGTCTGGCCGATCCGCAGCGCCGAGTGCATGACCTTGTCGTCCCAGCCGGCGGGGATCATGCCGGCCGGAACCGGGTCGGAGCTCTCCTTGAAGCGCATCAGCATCAGTAGTTCGGCGCCGAGCGCCTTGCGGTAGAACTCGACGGCTTCTTCGCAGCGGCCGTTGAAGAACAGATAGGCTTGGATTTGCATGGGGGTCTCCATCGCGATGAGCGGTTGGCGCCATCGTTTGCATGGGCGCTGAACAGACGACGAACGGAGGATGCTCGATTCGACACGCCGTTCTGCACAGAGCGTGACTGAACGTAATGTCGGGAACGCTTCGCTTTACCTTGCCTGGGTCAGCCCGCTTCGACGCGGCGTGCGTTCAGCGACAACACGGCGTCGACCACCGCCCGGCTCAGGCGGTCGCGCTCTTCGGGGTCGGCCAGCCGCAGCAGATCGGCTTCGCCGACTTCGCTGTCGTCGCCGCCGAGCAGCACGATCGGCGCCAGCGCGGCGTCGTCGAACAGTGCCTCCCATGCGGCCGGCGCGAGCGACACCGCGTGCAGGAAGCCGACACACCAGTCTTCGGCATCGACCCATTCGCCGCTGTCGTGCTCGGCGATGCTGAAGACCGGCTCCCAGGCGTCGGGAGCAGTGCGCAACGCGTGGTCGATCGCATGCAGGTGGCGCAGCACGAGGAGTGCGACTCGCTTGCGCTGCTTCTGGCTTGCGAACGGTGCG
>Ga0307513_10002425_pt1 | contig 25844 bp, 27 predicted proteins | sample 15_EM_MG_FD_202174 | JGI IMG/M metagenome (GOLD analysis project Ga0307513, IMG submission 202174) | Populus trichocarpa ectomycorrhiza microbial communities from riparian zone in the Pacific Northwest, United States - 15_EM | ecosystem: Host-associated > Plants > Roots > Unclassified | place...
GGTTTATTTGATTTGATTTCAGCTCCGCCACTGTCTCTGAGTCAGATAGGCTATGCTATTGTATTGCTATGTTTAGTTTGCTTTGCTGGAAGTTTATATTTAGGATTCCGGGTATGGAATGGTCATGGAACACGGGTGAAGGCTGTGCTTTGTTTCTTTCATTGGTATTGCAGGAATACAGGATTCCGGTATGTGCGCAGCTACTCGTAATGATCGTGATTGCAGAAAGGCTATCCCTCTTGGGTTTTGTATTTAAACCAGTCTCCTGGCTAGCAGGAGACAGCAGACTTCGACAGACCTTCAGTCTAAGAATACACTTGGTTGAACGGCCATCCCTGAGTCCCATTTGTCCTTCAACTATTATCTCTTACTTCCGGTCCCCTGAAGCCTCCCTTAGCACGAGTGCTAGCAGGTCTATCGCCAGTCCTACGCTATTTTCGTTAGACAGGAATAAACCTGTTACAGGGTGGGAGAGGTCTGAGCTTCGCGTGAGTGATGCATAGCGTCGTCTGATTCTATGCTCAAAGGGCTACAGGCGGCATAGCTTGTATTGATTTGTAGGGGTTGGGTAGGGTCAGGTAGCTCAAGGCTGTCATAATCGATAGTGGGGTCCTTGAGGCTTATATCTAACAGCCCTGGCATTCCCTCATGGATTCTCAATAGGTAGTCTGGTAGGAAATTCTTCGCTCCTGGCTGGTATTCTATTTTAAAATGGAAGCGACTGATGTGCGTTAGCCATCTCTGCTGTCGTCGATTGAGATTCTTCTGTGTCATGAGTTTAGTGAGACTCACGTAGTGTGTAACCACTGTAAATTGCCTGTGTAGCAAATGGGGAGCGAATGCTTCGAAAGCCTCAATGATTGCGAGCATTTCCTGTTGGTGTATGGGGTAGTTGCTTTGGGATGGCGTCAGCTTCCTGCTCTGGAACGCTGCAGGTCTAACAGCATCTCTGGTTGGTCCTTGGCCTATCCAAGGGCCCGTACCTGTAGGAGATGCATCGGTAAAAAGCCATATCCTATCTGGCTTATTATAGTCGATCGGTCTAAGCACGTTGTGCTTATCTGCTGCTCTCTTGACCGCTTCGAAGGCCGCTTCCTGCAGATCCGTCCATAGCCATTCAGTGTTCCCACTCAGCTCTGTGAGTGAGGCTGTGATGGTCGCGATGTGGGGGATGAACTGTGAGATATAATTAACCATTCCATTGAATCGCTGCAATTCTTTCTGGTTCTCTGGTCTTGTCCAGCCCATTATGGTCCGGACTTTCTCTTGTGCAGGATGGATGCCATCATCATCTATCATATGGCCTAGGATATCGAGCTTAGTGGCAAAGAAAGCGCTTTTCTTAGGGTTGGCATAATAGCCAGCATTCTGTAGCTTACTCTAGGCGTTTGTAACGTCCTTAATCTGCTCTTCAAAGGTATCACTAAAAACAAAAATATCGTCAATTTAGACCCATATATTATTTCCTAATTGGTCCTGGAATAGCGCCTCCATAGTCCTCACAAAGGTTCCGGGAGCATTCATGTCTCCTTGCATCATGACCTGGCCGGTCAAACCGCTCCAGGGTGTCTTGATAGTGTTGTACTTGACATCATCTGGCCATACTCTCGTCTGGAAATAGGCGTCACTGAGATCTATCTTGCTGTGGAATCGCACTCTGGCTACCACATTTAGTATAGTACTCTGCTCTGGGATCTGTGTGTGATCGGCCTGGGTGTTATCATTCCTGAAGCTGAGTTCCACTAAGGGGCGGATTCTGCCATCGCTTTTTGCTTCCACAAACATGCTGGCTCCTCCAGGCACCCTTGTCCTATGGAGGATACCGGCGTTCATCTGCTTATTGATCGCTGCCTTGTATTTGGTTATCAGTGCTTGTGGCGCTTTGAAAGTAGGTGTCTTCAAAAGCTTGGTCGGGTCTTTGAGGCTTATTCTGTGCATTATCTTGCGTGCTTGGGGTAATTCCTCAGGTACTTCTTTGACAAATACCTTAGGGAACATCGCCAGGAAGTCTGGTACCTCCAGTGGCTTCGTCATAGCCGATCTAGACTGTCTAGACTTTCCGTCATAGGTGACTCTGACTTCGTACTTAGAGAAGTAGATGCTGTTCTTGTGGCAATCAATGACCGCTCCTAGCCTTATGAGGTCCTCCATACTGATAAGGATATCATAGTCCGATACTGACGTGACTAGCATAGGTACCTTGTCGACTTTCATCTTGCCTAGCTGAATCATAACCTCAACAGAGAAGTTGCCAGTTGATGGCGATCCTTTGACTGCCATCTTCAGGGTGACGGGGTTCTTCCTAGCTGTGTAGGGGATGTTGTGTGTTGTAACGAATTTGTTGGATATCAGGGTACCGCCAATGGTTCCTGTATCTGCGAGGGCTCTGGCGGGCTTGCCATTGAGGTTGATAGTGAATTCGAGTACCTGGAATGGTCTGTCTTTGGGCGTGCCCACTGTAGTTTTGTAGGTCCTGACAGAGGCGCTGGCATCTAGTTCCCCAGTGCTGTCTGTATCGGATTCATATTCGCCTTCACTGCTGTCGGGGCTTTCCTTTGAGAGGCAAACATGGTTGGTCATAACTTCTTTCTTTGGGCATTCATTTTCCATGTGTCCGCTTTCGCCACAGTACAAAGAGCCTCCTTCAGCCTTGCGACGATCCATTTCAGCCTTACTAGGCTTGTTGGACTTGGTATAGGTCCTCTTCTTAGCCAGGGCTTTTCCCTTGTCTGTATTCCTGGGCGTTGATGTAGTAGAGAGCTTGTGGTAGGTATTCTCTTTCTTTGGTGTATGTGGTTTGGTGCTAGAAGCCTGGCTTCTATACCTGCCTTTGTAGCCACCAGGTCTGTCAATAGTAGCATCATAGCGTTCTGCGACAGCTACCATTTGGTCCCATCTGTCTTCGGGTCTGAGCTGGGGCTCAACATTGCGGCGTAGTCTAGAGTCCATTGCCTCGAGGAATCACTGTTTTTGTGCGTAGTCTGAGATAGATCCTGTTGGGAGAGATCTTTTGAGGTCCGCTAGCCCTCCAGCTATCTTCGTTATTCGTACTGGCTGTCCTCCAGCTGTCTGGCAGACATTCTGCCACTTGTGATAGGTGTCATCGGTGTTTGTAGAGGCTTCGAGTAGCTGCTGAAGGCGTTGTGTCAACCGTGCGAGGGTGAGGTCCTCCACTTCTCTCTCTAGCGTCTGATATGCATTATTGGCCTTGCCTTCTGTGTAAGCGCCATACTAGTCCGCCACTCTAGGGCAGTCGTCATTTAGTCCTGATCTCGCCAGGTGCTTCTTGACTGTTCTAAGCGATCGCTTGAGTTTGTCTGGCTTCAGGTCTTCTTCTTCGCCGCTACACATAGGCAGTTTGGGGATCATGGGATAGGGCAACCTAGCCAGGCCTAGGTCTGCCATGGTGCCTGTAGGAGGGTCTGGGGCTGGAGGTGAGAGATCTGGGTGTTCAGGGGGTTGTCTGCCGCTCCTGGATCTTGATGGCCTTTCTGGTGTATCTGGGATGAAGGTGCCAGGTAGTGATTCCTCTCTATGCTCTGTGGAGAGCGCTCTGGTTGGGGTCGGACTTCCAAAGACTCCTAGAATGCTGGGTACTCGCCACCTGCAGCTAGTGGGGCGTTCTGGTGGGCGTTCAGTTTCCAAAGTTTGCTGCGGTGTTGCTCTTGCTGCTGCTCATTCCTCAAGCCGCTGGGCTTCACTTTGAATGAGTTCCTCAGCTCTGAGGTTGTGGTCTTCGTCTGAATCTGTGTCTAGATCGCCTGGAAGGAGGTGACTGCTTCTTGCTGGTCTGTCTGCTGAGCCTGGCGTGGGTGTTGGGGTTGGTTCCTGTGTGGTTGGTTCTCGGGTATGGTCTGTGGGTTCTACTGAGAGACGATTGTAGGCCCTACCGGACCTGGTAACGCTTCTTCTCCTGCCTTCTGCTATTGTGAATGTAGCACCTGAGCCGGGAGTTCATTTCCCAGCCGCTCCTGCTTCTAACTAGTTATCAAGATATGGGGAGGGTGATCAATCCTACCAGGCTGTTCCCAATCCTGAGAACAAAGGGTTTTCACCTGCTGTAGGCAAAAGACTCCAAGTCTCCCTCGATGTCTTCAGGATCTCCTGGTGGTTGTTCGCGTTTCTGTCTGTTTGAGGATTGGTAATGTAACAGGTTTATTCCTGTCTAACGAAAATACAATAGGGCCGGCTATAGACCTGCTAGCGCTGGTACTAAGGGTGGCTTCTGGGGACCGGAAGGAAGATATAATAGTTGAAGGACAAACAGGACTCAGGGATTGCTGTTCAATCAAGTGTATTCTTAGCCTGAAGGTCCGTCGAAGTCTGCTGTCTCCTGCTAGCCAGGCCACTGATTTAAATACAAAACCCAAGAGCGATAGCCTTCCTGCAATCATGATCATTACCAGTAGCTGTGCACATACCGGAATCCGGTAATCCTGCAAGACCAAAGAAAGAAAGAAACAATGCTCAGCCTTCACCAGTGTTACATGCCCATTCCATACCCGGAATCCTAAATATAAACTTCCAGTAAAGGAAACTAAACATAGCAATACGATAGCATAGCCTATCTGAGTCAGAGACAGTAGCGGAGCTGAAATCAAATCAAATAAACTAAATATAAATCAACTAAACATAGGAGATCCTGCACTGCCTGCTCCTGTGTACCGTTACCGGAACATGTACACATGTTACAGATGCAGTGGTGGCAAGGCACGCCAGGGTATGTAGCCTATACTAGGCAATATGCGAGCAAGAAAAACATAAGGTGGAACTCGGATCTTCGAGGCACAGAGGTGTGGAAATACTTTCAACAATGTGCCCACCGTTTAGGTAGTGCTATTGGCATGCCCCGAGTAATGTGCATTATGTGCAGAAAGGTTCTGGCTCACCCCAGTGGCACGGGCACTAGCGCGATGCATGACCATAACTGGTCCTCTGCTTGTCTGAAATCGAGAAAGATTAACAGCTATGATGGGTGCGCTGGAAGCCCACTTGGTATAGACGTTCTTACACTATTGCAAAAAGTGACTAAAACTGGAAATAGGCGTAGGATTATCGATCTGGCCACACCAGCAGGATTCAATCAGCATGACTTCGAAGAATCCTTTCTAAAAGCCTTTTTCGCAACGAATCTCCCCTTTAATTGCTAAAAAACCTTGCCTTTTGTCCTGTCTTCAAGTACATCCGTCCTGAAGTCGAAATCCCTAGCCCAACGACATTAACACTGCATTTGAAACCCCTGGGAAAGTCTACGGTGGATGATATTTGAACATGTCTACCTGCTGCAGGAAAGATTTCTCTGGTTGCCAATAGATGGACATCGCGGAACAAACTGGCATTTTTGGCAATTGTGGCTTATTTGATCTCGGATAGCTGGCAGATGGAGGAGATGCTGATTGGGTTCGAGGAAATCAGTGGTTCTCATACAGGGGCTAGTATTGCAGCGATAATTAATAACGTTCTAGCCAGATACAGGATTCACGATAGAATTCTGGGTTTCACTACCGACAGTGCCAGCAATCACCGAACGGTCACCTAAGCCTTAAACAATGCTTGGAGTTTACTCTCGGTTGAATGGTGTCAATTAGAAAATCATATTCCATGTATGGCCCATGTTGTTCAGCTTATCCTCTGTGCATTTATGAGTTCGATCAAGGTGCAATCGCGGGATCATCATAGGCCCTCTCGCTTTAAGGCGGCCTATATCGAGAAGGTTATGAGATTGGATAATGGCTTTCACAAAACAGTAGAAAAGGTAATGTATCTAAGATCTCATACCCCAGCACCTTTATTACAAATCAATACGCACAAATTCATATCCCCAAATTCATACCCCCAAATTCATACCCCCAAATTCATACGCACAAGGGTATATGGAAAAATTCATTGTTCCAAATTGAATGCTCGCCAATGTGAAAGTAGAACCAAGTGTTTTCCCCATTGTTCCCATCTAAGATACCTTTAGTCAGAGATAATGCTAATCAAGGCTTATAGCATCGGAAAAAGAGTATTACGGTTGGTACTTCACGTCAACGGCGTCAACACTACATCGAGATACAGAATAACCGGGTTAAGATCCCTACTACACTACTTTATGATACCAAAACACGGTGGAACTCATCCCTAAATATGTTAGAGAGATCTGTACAGCTACGCGAATTCACCAAGGACTAGTTACAAACCGATACTAAGTTTACGCCTCTCTAGTCAACCCCGGAAGAGTGGAGGCAGATTGAATACATCATTGAGGTTCTTCAACCGGTACGATTTTGGACTTTGTGGATGTCAAAAACACGTGGCGTTCCCATTCATCGAGTGTTTCAAGTGTACCAAGATATCTTTAATCATTTGTAAATTCAAATTTCCAAGTTAGAACGGAAGCGGATGCAATAGAAGCTTGATATTCGTGAGGGCCTAGTGAAAGCTAAAAAAAAGGCAGCCTCTTACTATGGTAAAACGGAAAGTCCAAGAAGTCTTCTGTTCGGCATCGGAACTTGCCTAAATCCTTATTGCAAACTCAACCTTTTCGAGAACGGGATCTTGATGCAAGTGGGGAGACTGAGTATGAGAAGTGATATAAAAAGGAGTTCATAGCGTATTATGATCTGTACTATGCACCAATAAATAATCAGGCACCTGACATCTCAATTCCACGGAGTGGTCTGAACAGGCGTTCCAAACACCTTTACTCTTCGAGACACATAGCAGTTATTCTGAGTGAGGCCATAGTGTACCTCAAAACCGATTCTGAGATTGAGCTGCCTGAGCCAGACCCTGAGATTAGGGATCCCACACATGAGGCCTGCCTAGCTGGGAGTTTTTACGAGGTAAATATACCTGAGTGGTTGAAGGTTAATGCGGGAAGATTCCCCAATGTAGCTCAGATGGCTAGAGATATACTCTCTGTTCAAGGGGGCAGTGTTGGAGCAGAGCGGGTGTTTAGCATGGCAAGAGATGTGATTCCCTATCGGCACTCACGACTCAAAAGCAGTACAATTCGATCTTCAATGGTAGTGAAATCCTAGGAGAATCAAGAATTACGAAGAGAGCTAGCAGGTCACGATAGTGAACAAGAGGCAGCAAAACTCGAAGAAATCCCTGCTGCCGAGGATTATCATTTTTGGGCTAATAGGAAGGAACAAAGTATGGAAAACGATAATGGCTGTATCTCCGATGATGACGAATCACACAAGAAGGACACTGAATGGTCCTTCGTTGATCAGGATAACAGGCGAGCATTTGGAAGAGAGCCAAAGGCTATATTACCTGAGCGTGGATTGGTTGAATCTCAATATGTACGGCCTGGACCAGCTCGTAACCAAGGTATGGATCAATTGGCAGGCTCTGAGGAATCTGATCCTGAAGAAACAAGCTGGGATAGTACTGTCAACATGTATGTTGCATCCGACACTGATGAGGAGGAAGGATCGAAAGAGGGTGAGGCCTATATTCCCGGTGAAGGACTGAGCGATCTTGAAAGTATTGACCAACACGGTGACCAAAATTCAGGCTGCAGAGCAGGCTCAAGGGGCCGCCTGGAAGAGGATTCTTCGCAGGAGGAGGCTCCATTAGGCGTGGTTACGAGGCCCCGTTTCCGAGGAGCCGGGACAAAATAACCTAGGTTATTATGATTAACTGGCTCCAAATATCATCCAAATCGGACTAGGACAGAAGGAGATAGAGTTCTTTGAAGCTAGGCAACTTAAAAGAGCTCTAGATCACTCAGTTTTGGTCCGATTTGGACGATTCCTTTTTTAATCTGCAGTTAATAACCTGCTCTTGGCGCCCCGTCTGTCAGAAACGGGGCCGTAACGAACGCTAGGCTCCATCGGGAATCACGGATTCACTACGGGTTATAAGTGTAACCCGCGGAAGAGACCAGACAGGAACTAATACCACTATTCGAGTTCCACCCAGGAAGCGTGCCGGAACTGGGAGAAACGAAAAGAAAAGATCCCGTTTCCACTAAGTTAATTTCGTGTAAAATAATTATAAACTCATAGAATTTGACAGAGTAATTGAGAAGGCATTTTTACGATTCACGAAGTTATCCAAGTGGCCAGGACATGCCGGGAAGGTGTCAAGTCAACAGTGTATACTGTAGTGAATGACAGGCCGCCATGGATTGATTGGAAAATACCCCATATAATTGGGGGAGTGCATGTGGGATTGGACGGACGGGGTCCATTTTCTGACCCTCGTCCGTCCGATCACATGTGCACACCCACAAGTAAATGTAAGAGTGGGTAGAAGGATTCTATGTTTTCAGCGGAGCAAATTCAAGAAGTCTGGATACATTGTCCATTTATTCGAGTTCTTACCATAAGCTACAGGAATAAGAGCATCGTAATGAAAATCATATGCACAGAAAAATCATACGCACACAAATCCTACGCTCAGAAAAAATCATATGCCCCGAAACATCATACGCAGCAAATCATACGCACACAAAATCATACGTTCAGAAAATCATAGGCCCAAAATAATACACTGGTAATGGTGTTGTAGATAATACGCACTAGTGCAAAGGCTAGTTGCATTGGCTCTGGTTAATCAAGCTTGTCAGGTCATAGTGTGATTTGTCTTCCGCTATATTCTTTCTGTTCCACCTTTTCTCCCATAGACACAGCAACCATTCGCCCCGCGGCCCTCTGAATCGATGTCCCGCACTGCCCGCTCTTGAACCCAAGTTCCTCCTTGCCCAAGTTCCTCCCCACCCAAGTCTGTGGTTACGCGCCATCCACTCGGGCTCATTTGGATAACTTTATCATCAGTCGATACCAACCGCACTTCGTTCTATCGTGCTTTGAGCAGGAGGGACGCTTGCTTTGAGCAAGTTTGTGTGGCTGTAGAAGCCTATGAGAGGGCTATCAAAAATGAAGAAGAGGGATGCTGAGAAGCGCAAGCGGCAGTGTGAACGAAGCCAAGCTGCGAATCACCTTCACAACTCGGAACATGGGAGTGAAGATATTGCAAATTCTACCATGGATACCAAAGGTGTGTTATTCTGTACTATTTAACCGATCTCTCTACATGGGCTTGAAATTAGCAATTGTTGTACTCAGCGTTCAACTCGGTCGCATATCTATATTCAGTGCATATACTAATCTCCTCATCGCTTGTATTAGATTCGGGGAAACCATGTCTACTGCAGGATATGGATAAGGTTTATTCAATGAAAAGGAATATTTCCCACATGTTGAAAACCCTTAATCATCCACGGGTCAGATACCACCAATGTGGCGATATAGACGTTCTGGACTCAATCCTTTCGCGACCTAAACCGCTGGCAGATAGCAACTTGAAGGAGCGTTTCGAGAAGGAAAATGAGCCCCAATTACACTGGATCACCGGTGACATTGTTACAATACAGAACAAGTAAGTAATTCATCCTTTAGGCTAAGACTAGGATTATATACTAAACTATCTTTAGGCAACGCGTCCCATATGTAATCAAAGCTGGGAATAGCACGGGATGTTGGCTATTACCGCAAGTTGAATCGGCCGTACACAAATATGTTGCGTCACGGAATATAACGGCAGATCATACGCGACATGGTGCAAGCGGTACGCGGAAGCGCTATAGGCCAAGCGAGATGGAAGGCGCTCAAACCACTCATAACGCTGCGAGTGATAGTATGAAGGATGCTACAACCCTGAGTTCTCCTGCAGGAAACGGGAGTAGCGAACATAACCCGGAGGGTACTTTGTGAACAAAAGGCTATGTCATTGGGCACCCTGCCCCCGTTCCACGAATGGTATCACGAACGCAGAATATTGAACTTGGCCCTGGGCCAGCCCAGTCATATAACACGAAATCAGCAATTCACGCACTAAAGCAATTCGGCCAACAGCTTTTACCATTGACTCAATCCGTTGAGGCCGTATTTCAGACTTTTCTCCTGGAGGAGCATTCCAAATTCACGGCCGTGTATGAGACCATTTACGATGGGAAAGCTGCCAATTTGACGAGGTATTTGGAATATGGACCTCCCGCACACTTGTCATCAACGCGAATACCAATAACCATAACGATCTGGAGGATGTATGGCATAGGTGGTGTGCGATAGTAGTATTGGGAGACTTTGAGGGCGGTGATGCCTGCTTTCCTGAACTTGGAGTCAAGATTGATTGTGCCCCTGGAATGTAGAGACTCACACCCATCTTATCTAATTCCAATAAGTGACTAAGATATATTCTCTAGGTTCCAATATTTTCATGCGTTCCTATGTAGTGGAACATTATATTGGCTCTTTTGTGGGAAATCGGTGTAGTGTTGTCCACTTTATACATCAAGCAGTACACAATGCATATGTGAAGACAGGGAAGCTGTTGTGGGAGATCAATAGGATGCCTAAATGGTGGCAGAAGTTGCGCATGCATCTGAATGTATAATAATGTTCCTAATCATTGATTTTTCTATTTAGTATAGGTATCTACTTTTGAGCTTGGCCTGCCCTCGTTTGCAAGGCTGTGCCCCCAAAGTCATACATCCAAACTATACGCCCAAAGCCATACGCCCATATCATACGCCCAAAACTATACGCCATACGCAAAAACCCATACGCAAAAAACCATACACAAAAACCCATACGCCCAAAACTATACGCCCAAAAGCCATACGCCCAAAGCCAAACCATACGCTCAAAGCCATACGCCCAAAACCATACGCTCAAAACCATCTGCCCAAAGCCAAACCATACCCCCAAAACCATACGCCCAAAACCATGCGCCCAAAACCATGCGCCCAAAACCATGCGCCCAAAACCATGCGCCCAAAACCCTGCACCCAAAGCCGAGCCCTGCACCCAAAGCCGTACACCCAAAACCAGAGCCCCAAACCCATAGGCCCAAACCCATAGGCCCAAAACCATAGGCCCAAAACCATACGCTCAAAACCATACGCCCAAAACCATACGCCCAAAACCATACGCCCAAAACCATACGCCAAAGAGATTCACCTAAAACCATAGCTTTTTGTACACCATAGTGAGCATCCAGTTTAACCAACTATCTGCAAGTTTAGGGTAAGTGATTGCCTGAACCTCAGACCAGATTTAAATAGTGGCTAGTATTTGGATGGATGGCTTGCAAGGCATATGAGACGTGACGCCTAAACCAATAGTCTTAGAATGAAAAGCCCAAAGCTCAACGCGCAAAGCCATAAGCCCAAAGCCATACACCCTGAATGAGATCACGAAATGATAAGCCGGGGACCATATTCTCAGAAAGATACGAATCGTGCATTCATAACTATACAACTATACGCTTAGAGTTATGTACCCAGAATCATATACTTAGAAGTACTTAGAAAAATACTTAGATTATATGCTTACAATAATATACTGAGAGCGATTTCCAAGCACTATTTATCTGAAACTAGAAGCCCAAATCATAATGATAATGTGAGCACTATATTCAAATCCTATCTTTTGAGATAGTTGCTGGATTGCTATATGGAATATCCCAATAGTGGAGTCATCATACAAGCCATACAAAATAATTAGGGGGTGTTTGGCCCGCCAATTCTGATCTCAAATTGTGATTTCAGATCAGAATTGAGAGGCCAAAAACCCCTTAGATTTGAACCTGCCATTAGTTTACTCACAGAATATCACTCATAGGAATACATGGGGCCCCGCACAGGGGCAAGAGTCGGGAATGAGAAGACGGGGGTCCGTCTAGGCAATCAGCAGGGAAATTAAAATACACGCCCCGCCCCATAGCCTGGACAGGGTCCCGTGTCATAAGGAGCAGGGAGGAACCACAAAGAGTTGACCCCGGGCTGGAGTAACGGCGCTGTCACAAAGTGAAAACCCGCCCCTCCTCGCCCCGCAACGAACACCAAGAGTACGCGATGATGCTATGAGAGGGTTAGTTCGGCAACACGAGGAAGATGGTGAGGGAAGTAATATGTCGGTAGTGCGAGGAAGGGCAGCAAGGTCTATGAAAAAGAACAAGAAGAATTCTGAGTCTAGGAGTATTGATAAGGTATTGCTTGAGTTTACTGACGGAATGAAAAAGGATGAGGAGGAGTTCCGAGAGATTGAGAGAAGGCAGGATGGAAAGCATGAGGATTTGATGGGTGCAATCTTGGGTCTTACAGATGAGATGCGTGAGCAGAGTGAGCGTCAATCACACGATGCATATTTGGAACGTGAGGCACGCAAGGATGAGTTAGTATTGATCTTGGAAGCTTTGAGAAAGGATAATGAAATTTAAAATTTACTTCTACTTAATCAGTAAGTGTTATGGCTAATTGGTGGTCAATACTAGTACTAGACAGTCCATCAGAATGGTGTTTGGTCATACTTTGTATATAGAATACATGTGTTGGTGTTTTCCTCCACCCGCTATAGCCTCAACCTTCCTATACGGCTATACTTAGCAGCCCGCAATGCCATTGTCCAACCATATTTACCGCGGCGATCAGGGTTGACATCTTCCCATTCCAACAGTAGCTTCATAATTTCGACGCAACTATGCTCTGCAGCCTACCAGAGTAGTCTCTGGCTATATTGACTTGAGCTATTAGCGTTGACATTTTCATGCAGTGTGCTTAGAACTTCGGGGCCACCATAAAGCCAAGCTGGGAGAGTGGTAAACCCCTTCGGCAAAACCCCCCAGACAAGACAGGGTGGCAAATTATCGTCCCCCCTCCTCGCTTTCCCAGCATGGCTGTCATTAGCAAGAACAACAAGCCTCTCAACTAAGACAACTTCTACCAAAGGACAGCAGGTTCACTAGCAACATACTTGTCCCAGGCAACAAGTACCCGCAAACAGAGATTAAAAATATATATGGCAAAACATCTGTGCACGTCAGAGCACTCATACAAAATAGACTCCCCCAGTTTGCTGGTACTTCTTTCCTGGGACAAGTATGACTGCTGGGGACGGCAGGGCATGACGGGGCAGCAGTGTTTGTAATGGGGCAGTCCATCCGTCTTGGGCCAGGAGGAGGACGGACAACATTATGTTGTCCCCCACCGTCCCCCACCCTCCCCTGTTGTCCCCCTTTGTCCCCCGCCGTCTTCTGCTGTTTCCCGATGTTTTCCAATATTTTCCACCATCCCCTGCTGTCCCCCACCATCCCTAGCGGTCCCATGTAGTAACCAGCCCTCCCCTGGCAGAAGATGTCTCAGGTCGTGGGGCTCATTGTCCTTACTAATGACGGCCATCCTGGGAATTCAAAGACCAGGATGGGCTACATTTTTGCCATCCCGTCTCGTTCGGGGGTCTTTCCAGTCGACCCACCAGGCCCAACAGGGGCCTTAGACTGCTGAGAATACTGCAGGGGAGGGTGGGGAAGGGGAGGTAATAGTGGAAAATAGCAGAAAGTATGTGCAAACAGGGGAAAAAGGTGGGCGATGCCATAATGTCGTTCGTCCTGGTGCTTGGCTCTTACTTGTTGGCCACGCCCAGAAAATGACTGGACGGACAGACTGGGCTATTGCGAACACCGTCTCTCGCTCCAACTGCCTGAGTACTTTCATAATTCCCCCATAGCTATCACTAATAGCCCCCCTGGGAATGATATCTGGCTGTATTTACTTGAATTATCAGGGTTGACATCTTCCTGTTTCAACAGCAGCTTCGTGATTTTCACGCAGCCATCCTTGACTGCTGGCTGGCACACGCAGTATTTAGCTATATATTAAGCTCTCAAAGTTGATATAGTATTAGCTAAATGTGTCTATGATAAGGAGTCTACTATAGTCTTTGAGGTTCTGCTTAGCGTGATTAGTTTCACACTGGATGTATAGTGTAGAATTGAATTAGTTATGAAAATACTCAAGGAAAGATGGTGGTGCAAGAAGCTCCTCCTCAATCAACTCATTCTGCTCCAAGCCCACCCGATTCTCTTGTACCAAATTAAGAACTGCGTAACTTGAGGCCTATGAAGGCATACATGAGCATTATGTAAAAGCGCAGCAACACAAAACTGTACTCCAACAGGTTGCAATAAAAGCTTCTGATTTTTGACATAATCTAGAAACCCACATGTATTCACCATCTCCTTGAAAGCCCATTCAGCTACTATTCGGACCCTGGACATTCTGCGGTTCCATTGTCTTTGGTCATAGCTTATTCTAGCCCCCTGGTATGGAGATATCAGAAAGCGGCCAATACTGTAAGCGGGGTCCCCATTAACTTGAAGAGGGGTTCCATCAGAAGCATGCGCATGCTGCTGCAGTATGTGTGGTAGGTTAGACTCATGCCATAAAAAAGAATCATTTCTTCGGCCATCAACCAGGCCAAAAGGATGGCTTATCAACCCATCCGGTGTAACTATAGCATGGTACTTGTGGCAATGCTTGCGCTTCCTGCCATTGTAGCATGTCTGCTGTCGCCGGGAGGGGCGGGCAATTGCCTGAATCATCCCATCAATAAATCCCCATATGGTTTGAATCGGTGCTCCCTTCCTCTCAACAGCCTGAGCATATTGCAACAACTTTTCAGGAGTTAATCGTATAGTATCCCATTCTAAAAGGTGCTTCCACTTCGAATTGATCAATGCTTAAATGGTGGTACTGATTCAAGATACACGCTCAACAGGCCAACCAAACTTCATTCCAAGGCCGCTGAGGCGATTGGGATATGCTAGCCGGGCAAGCAACATGCATAATCCGGTTCGCGACTCTTCAACAATCCGGTTATCACACTGAATTATAGCTGGAAGCTGTAACGCAGCCAATAATTCATCAACCTCACTTCTGGTAAATCTTTACCTATAAGTAGCCAATTTTAATTCATACTGGTTATATTGATTACCTACCGAAATAAATTCCGCCACTCCTCCTCCTCTAGCATGTCTAAATCAACCCGCCCCTGATCTCTTAAGGGTCCCCGCTTTCGGCTATTATCTCGAGCCACTGCACCTCTAAGCTTTACCAGCATATCCAGCCGTCTGACCTTTCCCTTGTGTCAAAGATGTACAGCCAGCATTCTACCTAGCACAAGGTGAGTCTCCTGATACTTCTTCTATGCAAACGTTCATAAATAGTGTTTCTCACATACCGTTCGTTGTGGGTTCCGGCTTGAACCAGTTACAGGCCAAGCAAATATTCCTGGGGCCTCTTCTCTTTCACGATCAAGTTTCCTGGCTGCATATCAGAAACAAACAACACTTCGACAGTTTCACAAACTCACCTCAAGAGCAGAGAACTCGGATTGTACTGATCGTTATGTTGCTTGACGCCACCCTTCCCACAGCCTTTTCGACCTTCAGTGCGATCTGCTCATTCTGCCGTCACCCGGCTGCCAAGCTGCCTAAGCTTGTTGCGCAAACTAATTCTCACGCCTAGGTCTATTTTCTGCTAACCGCCACCTAGGTCCTCATGCGCAAACCCTCTATTGCGAACTAGCAACCGACTGCCGGGTTTCTGTTGAGACCTCCGTTACCGCCTCCTACGGCTCTGGCTCTATGATGGTGTGCTCCGAGATTCGGTCTCGGGAGCGGGAGCGGGTAGTGGTGGATACGGTGAGGATTCTTGTAGAGGAGCTCCTCGAGGAGGGGGATGAAGGAACGGGGATTATGGTCTGTCTGCCAGTGTATGTCCGTCTGGGGGGAGGAAAGTTCTCCTGGACTGGTGGTGGGGGGCGTGGCTTGGGACGGTAGTATCTTGGGAGGATGGAAGCAATAGACGATTGGGGGTTGTTGAGCGCTGCCTCGATGTTCCGGGACCACCACGATTGCTGATGGTCTGTGATTAACCGTGGGCGGGGGTGGGAACCCGGGCGAGTCGAGAGGAAGGCAAAGTGCTTGGAATTGGTGCGGTGACGGCGACAAAAGACTATTGATAACACCAGCAGGAAGGATTCCAAGACGCAAGAGGCTATTATGACTGCGAGTTGCCCTGGTGTCAGGCGGGGTTGTCTCGGGAATGATGATAACGTGGACGGGGCTGGTGGGATCTTGGTCGTGGTGAAATTTGCCGATGCGGTGGAAATGATTGGGGAAGCCGAAGACAATGACAATACGGCCGTGGCGGAACTCACTGGAGGGGGGGTCAACGAAGGGGAGCCAATGCTCCCAGAAGTGGTCTCCGGAATACCGGTTGGCGGCGGCGAAGTAAATTCGCTTCTTGAAACCTGGTCCTCACTGTTCGTGATACCTACCGGCTCCGCCGTCGGGGGCGGTATCCCATTCGCCACAGCCGGCACAAAGCTCTCGCCCTTTCTCTGAAATCTAGTCCTCCAGTACTCCGCAAAGAGGGTATCGGCGATAACCGTCTTCCCCCTCTGTCCCTCGCAGACAATCTTCCGGTAGCGAACCATCTGATCCCGTTGCACGGAGCGGTTACTCACCGCCTGATCGCATGTGCTCAAGCAAGCATCCATTCTCCCGATATACTCCCCACCCTTGTCCTCCCCGCACCAACAATCCGTCATTTGGGCGATGTCGCGGCCAACCGTGCAAAAATTCACCATCTGCGTCTGGCAATTATCACCACAGGGATCGAAGAGTGGGCCATAGCCAATTTCTGCAGCGAAGGCGAATAATGACATGAAGTGTGAGAATAGAATGTATGACCAGAATTGACGAAGAAACATTTCCTATGGGTGGGGGAGAGATTAGTAACTTTTAGGGCACACATACCCAGGTACCGGACGATCCCCGCCCATGAGCCAAATACAGAGAAAACTTATTCAATACCGGTGAATGTCGAACCCTCCCTACGGAATAACATCAAAGTTTTTTTATCCCCCCGAAAACATAACGTTTCACCCACAGCCAAGAAAATAATATTTCAACCTCCAGGCAAGAAAATACCCTCACAAATATTCCTAAAAAATTGAGGCCCTGTTTGTGATGGGACCATTCCGTTGTCTCATACAAATGACAGTTTCAAAACGGAGAAAAGGTCATTTTCACAGGAGAAACGGTCGCCCAACGGAACGGTCCAATCACAACCGAACAGGGCCTAAATATTTCTTTCTCCTAGAGGACAAAAGTGCATGAGTTTTTCCTTATGGCAACCAGCGAAAAAAAAGCTCTTCACATCTGGAATAAAGTACACAGGGCACCGATCACCGCCACCATGCCTCCATGAGCCCCTTACATAGTATCCCCGCATGCTTAAGTCAAGTCTCTCTTGCAACTAGTAATTTTTTCAGGCAAAAATTGGGGTCGGGCTAGGATTGTGGAGCCCAAGGTCCAGCACTTCCATATGTTGATGGTAGTTGCCGGGTAACTTAACTTGGTCTTAGGAGAAGACTCACTTTGAGGTGCTTGACTCGCACCTATTTCTACCTTTTTTTTTTTAGCCTAGAAGACTAAGTTTTACAAGGTAATGCAAGGCATGTGCAGCCTTATCAGTATTCATTCTTTGGCGTGTGTCGGTAGGTTGTGTTGCTGGCATTATGTTGGATTTTGACCTCGCGGGTGCTGGGGAGATTTGTTGTTAGCGATGGGTTGCGTTATACGAAAACTCATGCACTTTTGTCCTCCGGTGTAAAAATAAGCGAGACCTTACTCTCGCCAAGGTTGTAGCTCGGCGCTACAACTCGCGGATGCTCGCAGGCACACAACCGGGTGCACGCTACTCGAGTACCGTATTCAAGTTTACTCGTATAATCCACTACCTCCGTTCATGACCAGAGACAAAAACCCCTAAGAAGGATTAATGTTTTCCTCACACGGTCAAGCCTTAGTGTCCTTGATGAGCTTGATCTCCCTAACTGGTATTCGCAATTCTGTTAACGCGTCAAACCAAACCTACACTTGTACTGCCTTGAGCCAGGGATTGATGGAGATAGCCTCGCATACGGAGATAGTGGATTATACAAGTGAATGCGGTAGTGTTCGATGTCCTATGCTACTACAAGTACCATTTCCTCTTGGATTAGTCATATTTACTATGGTAACTGTAGCTGTACTCGTATACCACTACCAGTATTACTAGACGCCCATATTCAGCTTACAAGTATCGTATCCCACCATGCCTGCGAGAACCCTACTAAAGCTCTCACCCGACCTGTACCTGACTGCCACCCAACCGCAAGCGACCTAATCCGTCACCAAATGAAAATTAAAATGGGCAATTAGCAGATCACCCCTCGATGATTAAACTCTTGAAGATTAATCCGCCAACGAACACCCCAAAAAGTAAGGTCAAAAATAGTGCCGATGCCAGAGTAACCTCGACCAGGGTTCCGAATAGTCCGACCGGTCAAGTCTTGGAGGCAGGACCAGGCTGGCCAGTCCAGGTTGATACCAATGACTGAACCTGACTAGCTCAGGTAGTTCAGTCTAGTCTGGACTGGTCCAAGACCAGTCTGTATAAAATATTTTATAATCATGTAATATCACTCACTGAGTTCACCGAAGAAATTTAATACTGGTGAACCTATCTTTGCTGCCCCTAATCTAAACGAGGCACTATCTCCATCCCAACCACCCCACAGCATAATCCATGGAAACAATGAGTTTAATTAAGAAAAGCTTTATTCGAACACAATATATTGTGACAAAAAAATAGTAAAAAGAAAAACGAGATGGTAATTCTGTCAAAGGGCCGTGCATATCCTATCGCTTGGCGGGCCTGGTCGGACTGGTCCTGGCCAAGTCGGGTCCGATAATCTTGACTGTCCAGCCGCTCTAATTTCCACCATTAGACTAGACTTGACTTTCGACTGGACCGGCTGGTCTAGTTCGGTCTTCCGCGGACCATTCAGAACCCTGACCTCGACAGAAGGAGTTTTAACTTCAGACTCGCTAATATTAGCAAATAACTAGATAACCCATTTTTGTTTTCCATTTCTCGTGTTCTGTGCTTGTGGAGATTTTTCATAATAGTGCTGTTAGGTTCTCGGAATCGATTCTCACCTCTTGATGATAGACTTCTCATTGGCGTTGTCTGGGGAAGGTTGGCCTCTTCAGACTTCACCTGCCAAACGATACTATACAAGGCGAGCAACAAGCTGTGAAACTAAACGCCAAGCAAACTCATGACGAAAACAATCGCACACTACAGGGGCGGGGAAAATATTTTCACTAACAACGACCTCAGGCTCACGCACAACGACAACTCCTTCGACTAACTAACTAAGGGCGATCACAGGACACCACACAACTCCATGTGAGTCTCTCCTTCCCCCGTGAGCACTCCCGGCTAACTAAAAGGAAACCAAACCATTTCAACCTCCGAGCTTCCAGCTCTTTCCGGCTAATCTTGCAGTATTTCCGCTTCTCTCCCGGCTCTCCCTAAAGCTGCACGATCCCAAAACCATCGCCCATTCCTGCATTCGCAATGCTTTCCCGAACCTACAAACCAAACGCCCAAAGCCGAACCGTATACCCGAAGCCAAAGCGTGTCTCCGAAGACAAACCCATGCCTGAATCCTCAGCACATCTCCGAACACAAACCTATGTCCGATGCCGGAGCCATAATCCCGGATCCTCAGCTCATATCAAAAGCCAGAAAGTGCGCTCCCGGAAGCCATCTGAATAAGGGAAGTATCGTGAGAGTATGGCGAGCAGCACCATTTCAACAGGGGTAACCGTTGGCGGGGCATTTTGAGCTGTTGGAAATATGATCCTGTATCGTCGCATGGGTGAAAGGAGCTTGGTTGACAAGCCACACACCAATAAGACCATGTGTAACTCATAGATATTTCCTTGGTATAGGCTGGGGCATATGACTAAGGGTCGGTATATGTAGAGGAGGTTTACTCCCTTGAATACGGATTGTTTCAATAATGCGAGCTTGGAATTTCATCTCAAAGTCAAAACCATCCCGCCCCGATTGTGAATGATGCATCCGCCCTAACCCTCGTCAACCTCCGTGATAATGATTCACCCACAGCTCTTGCACGACAAAACTTGAACTTCCGCTATCACGGGATCTCTGGGTAGCACCAGTGGTAGGGATACTATAAATATACTTTTCCCTTTTTTCTATTATTTATTTGTTTTTAAAGTCCATTGAGTTGGGGTCGGTTTTGAACAAAATGGTTTGGTGCACAGCGGATTCGATCACTGACGGTTGGAGAACCAAAGACTTTTATCGATACGAACAAGTAAGGTGATGAGACAATAAATCCAATAAAGAATAAAGAAACGAAAGACTGATACTCTGTGTACAGAAGATAGCACGACGAGAAAAGCGAATGTCTGATGGATTGTCAAAACAACGAACAAAGGGAAAACAATAGTCCTTATATCCTCCTCAAAGTGCAAGCTCCCTTTCGGACGTACGACCTGCGTATGCCGATTCTCTCCTGCTATTTCCTCCACTACCCATCTTTGCCGAATCTCCTCCGACTCATTACCGAGGTGAAATCTAGTTTACCGAGGGTCGGGGATGGCACTCTGCTGTCGGTATCATGCTAGACCGAGGGATCTTGTGTTTAGTTGATATCACAGGCATTGTGCTGAGTGTCGTGATGATAGTGTGTTTGGGTGTTGTCGCACCTTTCACTTGAGGTGTTTCGTGGTTGTTGATCCGTGATGAACTAGGTATGCAGGGTTGTGCGTGATCTGTGTGAAGCTAACAGTGGTGCAGTCGATATCAAACAATGGTACTAGTCTGGAACTAGTTCGCTCTAGTAACCATTCGATAAGATGTCAACCTCCTAGTAGTTGTTTTCCGCCGAAGAATCTGAATGTCGTGAGCAGCAAAATTTCAACAGTCGGTTTGTTGCGATAGCGGTTTCCGAGGTTTAGGGTTGATGGGGACTTTAAGATTTGGCCGGATGATATTGCTTTCGACTTTTCGTGCTATCAGCTATCACACGGCGCCTAAGAAGTTATACCGATATTTCAAGTTGGCTGACCCCGGGATTGCACTACCGTGGGTTGTAAATAAGCCTGGATTGGCGGTATTACTCGTTATTTAAATACAAAGAAAAATCGTGAATTGCAAGTGCAATACATGGGTAGGCCATGCGATCGTGGCGGAAAATGCCTAACAACCTAGATATTCGAGTTTCACCATTCCACCAAGTTCAATAGTTCCTATTCCTTCTCGCCATAGTCCCAAGCAAGCCAGCTTGCAGTCAGGCACATGATCGTGTACTCGAAGAAGAGAGGCTGTGGCAAGTCTCATATCATATTAGCCTTGGATCGTCCCGCGGGAATGTGGCTGGATCTTATTCAGACTTTGTCACACCAACAGCCTCATCACCCCGCTTTTTTCTTCACCTCCCCTCACAGATCGTTTAATAAACCACCCCGATACCCCAAAAGATTGCCGCACCATTACTACCCTCGACCAATATTTTGAATAGATCATCATGGCCCACACTACAAATACGCACTCACTCAAATTTGGCGACGGCAATGCCAACTGCGGGATTATAACCGATAGTTTCAACACTCACACCACGGTCTATAAATCCGATGAGCATGCAAAGATTATGCCTTGGCTCTCTCCACTGGAGCCAAGCAACAGGCACCAAGGTGTGCGAACCAGCCGATTTAAGGGCGTTGGGGATTGGCTTTTGGAAACGAGTGAGTTTCGAGAATGGAGGGAGGGTGGAGCCGATAGGGCTGTTTTGTTTTGCTCCGGGAATCCGGGGGTGGGGAAGACCTACCTGAGGTAAGTGGCAGTATTCTTCGAAGGAAACGAACGCGGTTGACGAGTGAGAAATACTAGTTCCCTGGTGATCGATTCTCTGTGCGATCAGGCACGGAAGGAAGATATCACGGTTGCATGCTTATACTGCGACTTCCTTGCTCAGGAAGAGCAGACGGTCACCAGCATGATGGGAGCTATTCTCAAGCAGCTAGTAGGCGGAGTCGACATCCCGATTTACCTACGTGAAGCGTTTCAAGAAGGGCAAAAGGAGATTGGTGGTAGAAGGCTCTCGCTTGAAGATTTGGTGGGAATGTTGAGGAGGGCTATTGCTTCGTTGGGGAAGGTCTTCATCTGTGTTGATGCGCTTGACGAATACCTAGCGAAGGATCTGCCAGAGCTTCTTGAGTCCCTGAGATATATCGTTCGGCAGTCGCCCATGACGAGAGTATTCCTCACTGGGAGGCCCCATGTCGGAGGAACCATTCAAAAATATTTCACCGGGGCTGTCGTGATACCCATCAGTCCTAACACCGATGATATCAGGAGTTACCTGGAGATGAAGCTAGACAGGGATAGCGAGCCAGAGGCGATGGATAACGATTTACGGGCGAATATTGTGAAGGTTATTCTGGACAAGATGTCGGATATGTGCGTAGGAGCATTTATCCCTTTCTCATCTTATCGATGATGTATACTTACGAGAATTATGTATAGATTCCTCCTCGTTTCCATAAATATTGAGTCCATTCTAGAAGAAGTGACAATTGGTCGGAGAAGAAGGAAACTTGAAGAGATGGCAGGAGGCAACGGGCTGAGCGACGCCTACACGGCAACTCTGGCCCGATTGAAGGGGCAGAAAGAAAATAAAGCAGCAATCGGATTGAAAGTCCTAATGTGGGTGTTATATTCGGAACGGCCATTACGGGCGGAGGAGCTCTGTCATGCTCTGTCGGTGGAGATGGGGTCACTGGATCTGGATCCAAAAAACATCCCTGTGTTACGGACACTCTTATCATCATGCCTGGGACTTGTCACGGTTGAGGCATCTTCGTCCACAGTTCGACTGGTGCACTTTACCCTCCAGGAGCATCTCTTAAGTAGCCCGACGCTGTTCCGTGGTCCCCACTCAACAATTGCGGAGGTTTGTTTGACATACCTTAATTTTGGATGTGTGCGGGATCTTGCGCCAACTCTCGACCTGGCTCCCTCAACAATGCCCCTTCTAGAATATGCTTCTCTTTACTGGGGGAAACACGCAAGAATTGGGATGACGGAAAATGTCAAAATACTTGCACTCAAGCTTCTGGGCCGATTTGATGAGCATGTATCTGCTCAACTACTCTTATTGGGCCACAAGGAAAATAAGGAGAGATATTTGGACCCATATTTTCATAGTACCGAGGGACCCACGGGATTCACTGCACTCCACGCAGCCTCGTTTCTCGGGATAGTAGAGATAGTTGCTATTGTACTGGAGAAAAAGGAATGGGATGCTAATGCAACTGATTGCCTGGATAGTACGGCTCTCAAATGGGCAGTTATAAACGGACACGGGGAAGTTGTAAAGATGCTTTTGGAACAAGAGGAGATCAATCCCGACCAGGCAGACACTGACTATGGCCGAACGCCAATCTCGTATGCGGCAGAAAAGGGGCATTCGGGGATAGTCAAGATGCTTTTAGAACGAGAGGGGGTCAATCCCGACCGGGCAGACACTGATGATGGCCAAACGCCAATCTCGTGGGCGGCATGGAGCGGGCATGAGGGGATAGTAAAGATGCTTTTAGAACGAGAGGAGGTCAATCCCGACCACCCAGACACTGGATATGGCCAAACGCCACTCTCGTTGGCGGCTGAAAACGGGCATGCGGGGATAGTAAAGATACTTTTAGGACGAGAGGAGGTCAATCCCGGCAAGGCAGAAACTGGATTTGGCCGAACGCCACTCTCGTTCGCGGCTGAGGGAGGGCATGAGGGGGTAGTAAAGATGCTTTTAGGACGAGAGGAGGTCAATCCCGGCCAAGCAGACCTATCTGGCCGAACGCCAATCTCGTGGGCGACCGAGAAGGGACATGGGGGGATAGTAAAGATGCTCTTAGAACGAGAGGAGGTCAATCCCGACCAAGCAGACAGCGACTTTTGCTAAACTCCACCCCCGCTAGCCGCTCGGCCCAGCAATTCTGCGGCAACGATAAGTGCATTAAAACGGAAGAGGTAATGATGAATCGAAAAGACACTGGCAGAACGTCCCGCCGTGGAGGTAAGTCGCGGTGGAGCAGGGGCCTCTGTGATGGGCTCAGCGGAAAGGGTTTGATAGGGAAAAAGAGTGTATTCGTTGTTCGATTTAAGCACGGGGGAAAGAACTCAGCTATGATACTGTAGAATAACTTTTATATACCAGTGGTTGGGGTTTTTGGCTACTTTTTCTTTTTTTTGAGTCGTTTATTATTATGTAATTATCCTTTTTCTCTCCTGCCATCATTACGATTTTTTCTAGCCTTGCTTATGATATTCGTTCTATAATATTATGGGGTTGTAAAAAGGTCATGTCCGGCCCGGTATCCAAAGACCGGGGGGGTTTCATCTATCCTGTTCGGGTACTTTATCCGCACACTTATTATACCGGTAGTCATTATGAGAATTGAATAGTCCCCCCGCTATCAATTAGACCTGCTCTAGCACTACAAGGCAGCATCGTATCAGCACATTCCACGCCCCAAACAAACCAAAAGTAACAAATGAAACAGGTTTTGATATCTCCTGACCCCAGGGTTCCGAATGGTCGGCGGAAGACTGGACTGGACTAGCTAGTCCGGTCGAAAGTCAAGTCTAGTCTAATGGTGGAAATTAGACCGACTGGACAGTCAGGATTATTGAAACCGACTCGACCAGGACTAGTCCGACCAGGCCTGCCAAGCAATAGGATGTTATTTTTATCACAATATGTTACGTTCAAATAAAGCTTTTCTTAATAAAGCTTATTGTTTCCATGGATTATATAGTGCCTTGTTTAGATTAGGGGTGGCGAAAATAGGTTCTCAAGTATTGAACTATTTTTCGTGCATTAAGTGAGTGATATTTCATGATCATATGCCATTATACAGGTATACGATGCGACTTATCCATCGAGTAATTGGATTCCCACCACATGCTATCATCTCCAGGATGTTCTATCAACTTGTATTGAGGGCTTGTTGATTTATACCGTGGCAAGCGGCTATAAAATCCTACTATAGCTATACATCTATTCTTAGCGAGTGTTGGCCTGGGTGCCATTCTGACTCTCATGCGATCTTTTATGAAGACTGGTCTGGGACCAGTCCAAACCAGACCGGACCTCCCAAGTTAGTCGGGTCCAGTCACCGACATCAACCAGGACCAGCCAGTCTGGTCCTGCCTCCAAGACTTGACCAGTCGGACTATTGGGAACCCTGCCTGACCCACCTAACACATCGCCCATCCACCCATTAATGCGCCATACAAATACAATTTGGCCCCAAATATACTTACTCCCAAACCGGACAAGGTTCGTGCCTTCCCTGCGTATATCCAAATTGATTAACGAAACCTCTATTCTAAACCGGAGAAGAAAGAAAGAAAGAGACAAAACACCACCCAATGCAAGGAGAGAAACTAAAGCTGATTTCAGAATTAATATCTACGGTCACCCCGGATCGTCATTTTCTACACAACTCCAAGTGGAGCAACATACGGAACTATTGTCGGATTGCGAGCTTACAACCGACTCCCTGGTTGCTGCTAAGACGTCCGTTACCGCCTCCAGCGGCTGTGGCTCTATGATGGTGTGCTCCGAGATTCGGTCTTTGGAGCGGGTGCCGGTAGTGGTAGATAGGGTGAGGATTCTTGTAGAGGAGCTCCTCGAGGAGGGGGATGGAGGAATGGGGATTATGGTGTGGCTGTATGTCGGTCTGGGGGAAAGTTCTACTGAACGGATGGTGGGATGCGTGGCTTGGGACCGAAGTATCTTGGGAGGATGGAAGCCATAGGCCATTGGGGTTTGTTAAGTCCTGCTTCCATGTTCCGGGACCACCACGATTGCCGATTTTCTGTGATTAACCGTGGGCGGGGATGGAAACCCGGGGGAGTCGGGGGGGAGGCAGTGTTCGCAGCCGTCCGGGCCCCCCGTGGGGCCCGGTGGGGGGACTGCCAAGAGCCCGGGACGAGACGGGACGGCAAAACGTGGTCCGTCCTCGTCTTTAATTCCTACTTGTCGGGCAACTTTAGAAAATGACCGGACGGGACGACAAAATGCCGTCCGTTCTCGTCCTTGAACTTCGAGGACGGCCGTCATTAGGAAGGA
>Ga0307513_10002426_pt1 | contig 25839 bp, 14 predicted proteins | sample 15_EM_MG_FD_202174 | JGI IMG/M metagenome (GOLD analysis project Ga0307513, IMG submission 202174) | Populus trichocarpa ectomycorrhiza microbial communities from riparian zone in the Pacific Northwest, United States - 15_EM | ecosystem: Host-associated > Plants > Roots > Unclassified | place...
TATTAATGTATGAGTTCATATTAACCATGTGAACAAAATTTTTATTTCTTGTACAGAGATGTTTTATGGTCAATCTCTGAGGTTAACATTCCTAGGTAATTGGGGTGTACTAGTTCATGTGTCATATAATTTTAGTAGACAAATAATAAATAAGCTCTTTTCCTGTCTAACATAGGAGTGTTCTCAAATGGTTCCACTGATATTAGGCTATTTGAGTTGGAGTTGGATATGCAAATGAGTAAAGTTTTTAATGAAGTTTAATGTCAACCTACAAGCTAAATTTAAGCCTAAATGTTTATGTCTTCAATGCATGGGAAAATAATCTTATCATATGTAGTTTTCAAGTTCAGAATGTGATATTTTCACATTGTCCAACCATGCATGCAATGGAATTTTCTACAAAAAGTTATGATTATTTTAGTTTTTATGTTTGTGTTTGTGTTTCTAGGAAGTAAAAAACATGTGCTAGTTAATATTTTTCTAGTTTTATATCAAACTCATTTATTTGGATCTTAATATTGTTATCTTGGGAGCCGTTTGGGAACACGGTTGAAATCACGTTCCCTCAAAATTTAAAAAAACAAATTTGCTATTTTTTTATGTTTTCAGATCGTTTTAATGTGCTGATCTCAAAAATTATTTTTTTTAAAAAAAACATCATTTTGATGCATTTCTAAGTGAAAAGCACTTTAAACCGCAACCGCTACCACAATCCCAAACAATCTTAGTGTTCCTCTAGACTTGAAGGGTTGTTCCAAGTATATATTTTTTATTCAAACTATGTACCAGAGATCTTTTGGCTAATTTTGAATTGAAATCTTTGATTTGACCTTTTAGGAACCCATCAAATTCTATATCTTCTTTGTGAGTGGTAAACTTATTCCCTTAACTTTGTATCTCTAAAGTGGTGATTTCATCTGTATGTTTAGAGTTGTGAGTTATTAACATCTGTATCTTTTTAGTTTTGCACCTTAGATTGGTGAACAGAAATTATCATTTGTGCGAGTAACGTATTTCTTTTTAATTTCATATCATCCTAATATCACCACCCTACAAAAAGACAATATATAAACTCCTCAAATCTCATCAAGTTAATTACATTTTTTGCTTGGGTTGAAATTAAAGATTGAGACTAAATTAAGAGTGAGTATTAAGATTAGAGATTAAATTGAGGTTTTCTCTAAAATATATGCAATGTACATAACATGCAAAACATATTAATGAATTTACCATGAATGCAGATCTAACCCAATGGTTGGAAGGGTTTTCATTAATGGACTAAAGGATAGCCAAGTTTATTGTACTATGTTCCTAAAACGACAGGTAAATATCATAAAAAATCATTAAATCAATATAAAAAAAATGTTTATATTTTACAGGGGAAAATGACCAATAATCTTACTTGGACAAGAATAATATTTAACAAGATTTATAGAAAAAAAATATTTTATATATTTATCGAAGATAAATATAAATGGTATTCATGCATGTCCAATGTAGGTTAATAATTAATCTGAAATATGAATTATTCATTAAGAGTATTGTTAGTTAATTTCGCTTATAAAGCCATGTAATGTTATATATAAAAACAATTAATAGATTTTTAAAAAAATAAGGGAAAATCGGTGGAAATGAATCAAATTAAAGGTGAGGAAGGGAGCTTGTATTATCAATGTGAAATCTTAAGCCCTAAGAATAATTACAAAATAAACAAATACTAATATTTGGAGAACATAAACTTTTATTATATGAATCTTATCATATTAATTGCATAAATACAATAATAAAATTAAATGATTATTAATTTATTTAGTTTTCTTTAATTGGTTAAGAAGATTGTTTTTTTTTTTTAATTATTTAGAAGTCTAATTGTCTTGCTACGCTGTATTCAGCCCAAAAAACTTAAAGTCCTAGGCTTAGAGAAGGGCAAGGCATGCATGAGTTTTCCTTCCAGCATGCAAAACATGCACTCCTCAAAATAATCATCCCATACATGTTTTTACGTACACTGAATATAAAACATGGCATAATTTCCAAGTAAGGAAAGGGAAAAAAGAAAGAAAGAGATGCTAAAGTCACATCCAAGTTTTAATAATGACATCTCTAGTACTATATATATATATATATATCAACAAGATAAACCAATTAATATTAGCTTTTTAGGCCAGACCCAAATAGTCAGTCTTTTCTAACCATTTAAGTCAGCCCAAACAATTGGAATTTCAGCCTAACATCAACACTCAACGATACCTAACACTCAATCTATCCAATCCTACCCTGGGACATATCTCTATGCATTATTTTAGGATTATAGGAGTCAACACACAAACTTTTCATACACATAATGTTATTTTTTTTATACAGAGCGAATATAATCTTCTACGTCAGGGGCACTAATCATTACCAACATTTCTACCAATGATGACAAGGCATAAAAAACATGACATGACACAATAACCAATGCCTACCATAGCTAGCCAATGCCTTTTTCCTATACGAAAAGCATTTGATAGCATTAACAAGCATCATTTTCTCTTTTGATAGATTTTCAGCTCCATAACCTATGGTGAGCACCAACATCTCCACCAATGACATCTCATTCTTCATGAAAAAAGTTAAAGGACTAGGTCTATAAATCCACTCAGTCACATGTAAGCAAGCTGGAGCCAATTCTCCATACAATCTCACCATACAAAGCCAACCATTCTCATAGCCAGAGATATACTAAGCCATTAAAAGCCAAAGCTACTTCATTGAAAGCCAAGAATTTACAAGCCATTGTAAGCCAATACAAACTCTACATCATACAATCATGTACATTCTAAAATTACGCATTTTTTCGCCTTTATTATTCTTTTTTTTTCTATATTATTTCTCTACTATATTTTGTTGACTTAAACATTAGGAAATCCCTTATTTTTTAAGAGACTTGTTTTTAGGCAAACATCTAGCCACCAGATAAAGCTTAAGGTACAATCCATCAACTAAAGACTAGCCTAGTTATATTAAATTCCAAAATGCAACTATACTTTCAAACTTTGATTTTAAAAATGAATTTATCAAAGGTGAAACTAATTCTCTTCCAGATTTTTTCTCTAGAAAATTTTCACGATTCAAGATGAGCACACCAATCAAGAAAACTAAAACATTATATGTCACAACCCTTTTAAAATTAGTTCACTCAACTATAAGTCTATTAATTTAACCCAAGTCAGGCCTCCCTTCGTGAGACCAACTTTTACCTGAACTAACTAGTTTTCACTCTTGTTAAATTCCTATAGTCCTACTACCTTACCTTTAAATTATTCTTAAGCTTTGCAAACCCCCATCACAAAGACCCATTTCAAACACTCCATTAAAATCTTCTTAAAAGATACTTATTAACCCATATAAATCGAGAAAGTGGCATATGTATATATGTCCAATAGAAAACAAATTTTATAATGAATATCCTAATAAAATCATCCCTCGTATTTTCCTTTTCAATTCCAGTTTGCCCTAGAAAATTTGCAAAAAACTAGACAATTTTATAAATTCATCTTGATTGACACCAACTTGGTCAAGATAACTCATAATCATGATACATATAAATTTTCTAGAATTGCATATTCAAAAAAAAAAAATATTTTATAGGTTTTAACCTATCAAGATTGGAACCAAAATCCTTATACCCAAAAGAGATTTTCTCAAAACTTTCAACTCTTAAATTCAGTTATCTTTACTATCAACAAGCATGATTCAGTACTCTTTACCTAAAAAATTATTATCATTGTTGGTTTATTCATTTTGATAAAAGTTGTCCAAAGCATTTTCTATCATAGTTTTCAAATAAATAGTGGCAATACTTTTCTCCAACATATGAAATTCTACCTCAAAAGATTTCAGAAGCTTTGAATTTATTTGCATCAAAGAAACTTTCAAAATATGTTCATGTATCCTTACACTTTGTCTCCATCTTTGAAGTCTTTTGGATTTTATGCTAGAAATTCATAATAATACATAATGTAGATGAATAAGTTGGTTGCTTCCCAAATCTCATAAGAGATAAAATAGTGGCTCAAATTCAATATATATAAACTAAGCTTGCTCTCAGGCAGTTCAATCATGGCTATAGTCTTCCCAAGACCAACCTGTATCATCATCCTCATCTTTTGTCTAATATATATTTTTAACATCAAAAAGCAAAATTCAAGTTGACCTTGCAACTTTTAGTTTTAAATCTGAATACAAAAAGAAACTTCAAGAAACCCTGTCATATATTTCAAGTTTCTTTGATGAAGAAGAAAATTCTACCCTAGCCAATGAAGATCCAAATTATAATCCTAAAATATAAGGTAACTGTATAACCTTCTTTAGACTCATTAGATAGTTCATTAATTCAAATTCCTCTTGGACATTACCCATGATGTCAACATCCACCTAGACAAACTAATAAAACTTCAACAATAATTTCAAGATTCTTATTCTCAGAAAACAACACTACTTATCATATGGAAGACAATCATTAATATCAACGTTCATGTGTAGCAATTCCTTTCCACTTGGCCGAAAAATATCTCAGTCAACAAATATCATCCATGATGATTTCAGAATTCAAGCAAGTTTTAATTATGTTTCAAGTCTATGTGCTCGATTATATATATGTAATGTAATGTTATGAAGTGTGTGTGTTTTTTAGAGTTAATTTCAGCTTAAACCTTAAAAAATGACCACTTTTATAATGGTCTTAACCATAATATAATATGTTTCTCTTTTCAATAAAAGGTTTATGTCTTTATATTTTGTTTCTAAATAATAATAATAATAATAACAATTATTTTAGCTATATTATTTTCAAAATTCAATCCAGCTTCCAATGGTATCAAAGCCTAGTTAGTTGTGAGTAGTAAGAAAAATTGATCAAAGTGTACCTAGTAGTGTTGGTAAGTCAATAAATCCATTGGTCAACCTTGTTAGTCGTTATCAAGCATTTTGCTAGTTCCAATGGTGTTCTCATTCAGTGTTAATGAAGTTTATTAGTGTATACCTAACAATGAGAACACATGTTAATAATAATAATAATAATAATAATACTATTAGCAATAGTAGTAGTAGTAGTAGTAGTAGTAGTAGTAGTAGTAGTAGTAGTAGTAGTAGTAGTAATGATAACTCATCCTTTAACATTAGATTTTTAGGGGATTAAGTTTCACTAGTTTCTTATATATAGTACTTTTAGCATAATGACCCGGGTTATGAGTTTGAAAAGTTGATGTGACCTACTATTCTCTTTATTTATTTTTTCTGATTTCATTGTTCAACATTTTTTTTTGAAATAAAATAAGCTTTATGGTTTTCTTCAATTTTTTTTTACTAGGTTAACCTGATCTCATAATCCGGGCCATGAGTTTTACAGGTTAATACGAGTAGACTTGCCCCTGATTATCCAGTTTACATTTTTATCACACTATCTTGAATTGACTCAATCTTTTTATACAATTGCATATTTCTAGAGATTTTTTTTTTCTAGGTTATTATGATATGTTTTTTTTAATCTTATTTGTTTGTTATCTTTGTTATTTTTATTTATTTAATTAAAGTAAAACAAACTTATTAACCCTGTAAGGTCAAGTTGTTTATTTTTCTTATTTTTTTTGAAAGTTGCTTGCAGTACCTAGACATTGTTTTTTACGCAAAGAAAAATATAGACTCGCATTGTAGCGCGGGCCCGTATCTAATACCTACTAAAAATAGATATGATTTCAATAGATTTCTAAAATGATTAAGAATAATTATTTCATCAATTTCTTATGATCAACTCTTAAGGTTACTATCTATTTTTTTTTATATTAAATTTCTTTGAATATATTTAACATATAAAAGATGTGTTTTTAAAATCATTCAAGAAAGTATCTAGTTTAAATTAGCATTAAAATACCCATATTGTATAAAAACAAAATCCCATAATACGGCTTATTCAAGGTAAAATGTTCAATTACAATTCTGTAGTTCAAGTTTTATATTTTCAACAATCTTCATTGAGAAAAGAAACTATTTTCCACAAGTTTAATTGAATAAATCACATTAATATTAGATTCTGATGCATTGCTGTTTTTTATATATATATATATATATATATATATATATATATATATATATATATATATATATATAAAAGTATGTATTGTTTGCTTTTTAAGTTTAAATTTTAAAGTAAAATATTTTTAAAAATTTATTAAATTCTTCTAAGCATGTTCATTCTATACAAGATATGTATTTTTAAAATTATCTTGAAAAAATATATCAAACGAATATGAAAGTTTTAATGATCTAAATATATTTTTATTCATAGTTTTCAGAGCCGGCTTGATAGTTGTCCCGATCTAAAGCCTGGGTCCCGGGTTTTGACCGGGTCACCGGGTTGCTCGGGTCAATATTCCTTTCTTTTAAAATCAAAACAACACTGTTTTAGTATATATAAAAAAAAATCAACGGGTCATAACCGGGTTTTTGATCGGGTCACACCAGGTTTTTCCTTCCCCTATTTTTTTCAACCCGGGCCAACTCTAGCCCTGGATCAGCCGGGTCCTGGATTGACCCACCAGGCCGAACCGGATTTCAAGACTATGCTTTTATCATAAACTTGTTTTTTCTTCATATTTATAAAGAGGAGATCATGAGGAGCTTTCAATCAATTTGTTTATATTTCATGTAAGAAGTAATTTAGCCCACCTCTCACATCGTTCGTAACGTTAATACGTGGCTGCCTTTCAATGAAGGAAAGATAAACCCTCCCTTGGTGCAAGCCTTGACTATGAGAATATAGGACCCGACAAGGTCTACGATTGTTATTATTATTTGAAGAGTCAATTAAGAAAATAAAATTGTATAATTATACTAATATTTTTATTTTTTTTAGTTTATATATTGAATTTAACTAAATTTTTTTATAAATATTATAAATATCTACAAATTGAGTTTATATTATTAATTTTTATTAGTTAAACTTAATTAGAACTAAAATTTATACTTAATAAATCAACCTAAACCTTATTATAAGCTATAAAAAGTTAATTTATACTTAATACATCAACAGTGAAAAATTAAGTTTATTATGATAAGGTATACAAATTAGGTTGAGTTGATTTAATTTTAAAAATCTCAATCTACTATCCAATATATAATATATATTTTTTAGATTTTTTTTTAATTTATTATTATTTATAATATCTATATTATTTAATTTTAACAATTAAATCAAGTTAAATAATATAAATACCATTGAAATGGTCTTTTTAACGCCCCTAGTTTTGGCAGGGAGGGGGGAAGAAGTTTCATTACAGAAGCAAACGAGTAAGATAATGTTTATTTTTTTTTTCCCACTAGACTGTGTTTTAGAAATTTTTTTATTTTTAAATTAATTTTTTATTTATATTTTTAGATTACTTCAATGCATAGGAGAACAGCAATGTCAAGTGGGAAAGTTCAATAAATTCTTTTGTACTTTCTTGCCTTGTAAAATGGGGGCCTAAAGTCCTCCCTCTGCCCTTGACACGCCACCATGCAAACGACTGACTTTTCAAAGTCTTCACTCTCTCTTTACAAAGTCTCGTGGCACTCTCTCCTCCCTTCTTTGTTTCTTTCTGTTCTGCTCTATCAAGCTTGCATTGCCTTGCTAGTTGCTAGATGATGCTGTTTGTAAGTCTGTAGAGTTGGGTTTTCTTTGCTTCAAGTTACAGCAGGTTTGTGTCTTTTTTGAACTTTCTTTTTCTTTTTTGTCCACTTAGTTCTTAATTGGGTTTCGATAATTTAGCGTAAAAGTTACTATAACCCTTTGCTGTTCTTGAATGACTCTGTATCAAAGTTGTTGATTTTGCTTCTTCAAAGTCAAATTTGGGTTTTCTTGTTCTTGTTATGAGCTATTTATCAAAACGCACCAATGTGTAAAGGTAGCTAATAAATTTCGGAATTGTTATGCTTTGCTTAGTAATGCCATGTTGAACTTGGTCTCTGAGTTCTAAGCTCACAACTCCTTAGTATTATGGGTAAGAATTAAAGACAGTCTGCTAGAAGTTCTTTTGGCTCATGATCTTTTTCCACAACATAGAATCAGCTATCTGTGTAAACTACTTGGTGAATCAGGATTTAAGGGGTAATTAGCTGCAGATTATCATTAGGATTGTCACTAGGTTGATTTTGGATTGATTGACTTAGTGAGAGTATAAAATTATGGCAATTATAATGAGATTAATATGGCTTGTTCAGAACTCTTTTGTGACAGAAATAAACACTGAATGGCTCGAGTGCTGAAAGCGTTCCCTAATGTTGCCCGGAAAGATGTTAACCAGTCTAGGAACATTGCAGTGTAGAAATTAATATCTCAACTGCGCAAGAAAATTTAAGTATTCTGAAGATAGGTTGCTTGTTGGTATAAATCATTAACTAAAGAAGTGCCAAGATTTACATTAAGAAATTGATTCAGTTGGCAGTTTTTGATACATCAAGTGCTAGTAGCTGGAACCACTGAAAATTGGTTAGTACTGTGCTGCTTAATTGTAACCTTTTGAGCTTGAATTCAGTGAGCTGAACTCTTCTTTCATTAAAGGTTATAAGCATGGGAACTAAGCTAAACTATAATTTTTCTGCTGTAATGTATTGGGCTTGAATGAGCTGTTTTTATGCTTTCATCAAATCATTACTAGCATTGGAGCAAGTGATGTTTCACCTGCATTTCTTATTTTTCTTCTCCCACATTTTGGGTACCCGTTCTTGTTAATCAAAATAGTTTAGTGTGATTCTTCATTGAATTTTTATTCTGTAACTACACACGCATTTATGTGTATTGAATATTGACTTCATTTTCTGTTCCTTGAGTAGGTCCTGTTAATAAGAAATGGCTAACCATGACAAAGATGATATTCCAATGCTGTCAGACACACATCCAAAGTCAGTGGATGAAAATGTGGATTCTCGATTTCGGCCATTTCTTTCCAGGACTCAAAGTGCATCAACTTCCATTCCTTTGGATTCCATGGAGTCCTATGGTTCTGAAACCAACCTTGTTGGCTTTACTGGTCCACTGCGTAGTGCAAGAAAAGCTCCACTGGTACAGATGAGTGGTCCATTATATATCAACCGCAACACTGAAAACTTGTTTCTGGCAAATCATGGTGTAACAGCTCGCAAAAAGGTGGAGCCCAAGCCAGAAAAATATCCATCTCTTAATGGAATGGATAAGAATGACTGGGATGACAAGTATACTGCTACAAATGCCCATTTAATGAGGTCTGGGCAACTAGGCATGTGCAATGATCCTTACTGCACAACATGCCCATCATATTACCATTCTAGAGCTTCGCAGCAAAGACATGCAAAAACTTCTAGTATATTTGATTCAAAGGTATGCTTTTGTTCTAATAGAAAAACCTTATAGCTTCGGGAATTTCTGTCATTTTATCCTGGTTTTTTACAGCTGCTACTTGTTGCCCTCAATTATATGAACATGGTGAACCAGTTTCTATTTGGATTTAGGATTTAGACTTCAGATCTAAGTGCCTATTTTGTTACAAATATTTTTACTTGGTTACTTTGCTTGGATATTTCTATCATATATCCACTATTTTCCTCATCACTAGTTTGGTTTCATGATGACTATTGTTATCGACCGAGTCAGTATAGCTCATCATTTGATTTCCATCTCTTTAGACCTCGGTTGAATTCGAGAATCAACATAACTGATTGCTCATTTTTTTGAGATTGGAACACCCTAGTAGCATTTTTCATGGACCTTACTACTGTAACAATGGGGGTACTGAAACATTTAATGAATCTTATTTCTGCACTTGCTGGCTTTATTTATAGAAGTGGAGTTTTTTGTGCATTTAAAAATTAGATTAATGGCTCAAATTGTCCTTCTATAATAAAGAAATTCTACAATCTATCCTTATTTCTCTAATTGAGCCAATTTTATTCTTGAATATATGTTATGTTTTTAACCTACCCTTTTGGCAAGTTTTTGAGGCGAAACCATTGGAATTAGTCACTTATCTGCACATGAAAGCCTTCCATTTGCCTAGCTTGTAAGGGCGTTTTGGAAATAAAAAATAATCATAAGCAAAATTTTGATGGTTTGGACCAAAAATCTTGTCAGAAGGATATGTTAGAAACTTAAACATATATTCAAGAATAAAATTGGCTCAATTAGAGATATAAGGACAAATTGGAGAATTATCCTATTATATAAAGATAGAATGAGCCACTAACCCTCAAAAAAATCACTATGCTCATCCAATGTGACTGGCATTGTTTGATAATCTTGGTATAATATATAGATTCTGAAAAAAAAAAGCACAAGTATTTTGTTCTTGAAAGTGACAAGTAGTTGCTCGGTGGGGTAAGACATAAAAATCTTGCAAATGGCTTCTTGTTTAATTGACATGCTCTCTAATGAAATCTTGCGAGTTCATGATGTGATGAATCTCACAAGTCAAGGATGCTCTTGTTGGTGATGATAGAGTGGCAGTGGTGGAATGGGATTATGATAATCATTTTGATGCTTTCATGAAGGACAAGGTGGTGGTAGTTTTGGCAGCTGTATGTAGGTGGTGGTAACAGAGGTTGTACAGATCTAGTGGGGGTATTGGTGTTTTTCTTTATGGTTGAAAAGTGTTATATGTCATAAGATATTGTGTCTTAGTTTCCTCCTATTTTGAGCCATCCAATTGAAAAAAAAAATGTTGTATTGAAGAGTGTCATTAAGTTTCTATAGTTAGGTATCGGTTATAGGAGTACTACATGTGTATTTATTTGAGGGCAGGGGATTTTATGGGCCAGTTGCATATGCTCACTGGGTACTGGACTTCATCTGTTAATGGATCTATCAATGATGATTCACTTGGGACAGTTTGTTGGTGAGGGAGTTGTGGCTTTGAGTTTTGCATTCTCTTTCTGGTATTAGGATTGGAATATTTTATCTTTATGCTCATCGTACGTTCATATGTTTGTGTTCTTCTGTTGTTATAGCCAACTGTTATGGAACCATTTAAATTCTTCTTTTCTTTCGAATGCTCACTTTCATTAATCGCTTGCAAAACTTTCACTAGCAATCATTTAAATTCTTCCATGGCATAAATCATAAAAGGTTGGATATTTGATACTTGGTTGGTTTTGAGGACTATGACATGATGGTAGGGGAATTTTGTTGTTCAAGTTGGAGGAATTTGAAGGATGAAGAAAAACAGCTGGTTCACTTTTAGGCTTATCAAAGTTCAAGATTTATTATATTTTTGAGGACCTACTATGATAATTGGTTAAGAGAATAGGTTCATTTTTTTTCTTTTTAAGATTTTGACAGCTTATATGCTTATGGTGAAGATGATGGCTTGATGCTTTGACAAAATTTGATAATTGGTTTTACTGTCTGAAGTTCCTAATTTGATTAGTTTTTATATAGTAAAGTGCCATTGTTAACTTGGTAAACTAGGCAAACCAATTTTTTCTTCAAGTTGATTTGTAAGGACTTCATAGAAGGGGTTGGTTGGCTTCAGACAAGATCAAGAAGCAGTGTTTGACTTTTTTCCTTGTGGGAGAAAGCATTGGTGACAAAAGTTGTGCACATTCTTTGCTCTCATTTATTCATAGTTACATGAGCTTAAATAAAAATATAATCAACAATATCTACCTGAAAAAATTACATTCCAACTGCCTGTGAATCGTGTATCGTTTCTAATTTTACAAGTAGGAGACAATATTCAGTACTCTGAGTGGCTTATATTCTCATTTTCAATATTACAGTGCATTGAACCACTACTAGATCATTGCTTTATTTATAATTTTTGTCTCCATTTCTTAGTTATTACAAATTATAATAATTTTATGGGCCTTCATGCAACTTTTTGCACTTCTTGCAGTTTCATAGTGTTCTCTATGGAGATGCTAAAGGTTGGGCAAGGAGATTCAATAATGCTATAAACTCATATATTCCTGGAGTTATGAATCCTCATGCGAAAGTTGTTCAGAAGTGGAACAAGTTTTTTGTCATTTCTTGCTTGGTGGCAATTTTTGTTGACCCCTTGTTTTTCATCTTGCTGTCGGTGAAACAGGTGTTGTTGATTTGTTTATATTTCCAGAATTTATAATTAGAGTTGCATTAAAATTGTGAAGTTCATAGATTGTGCATTTACATATAGCTCAGTAATCATGCTTTTAGTAACTTTTTTGCAGGTTTGTGCAGTGTATTATGCAGAGATTTTTTTTTATTTCTTTTTTCCTGCAAGGATATGAGATTTTTCTTCACATACTATTGAGTTTTGCATTCAGACTCCTTGTTTTAGGGTTTTCGATTTAGTGTGTTCTAATCATGGATATTGTATTTCTGAGAGGTTCCATGATAAGATCTTTCGCAGTCTGTGATTTCACATGGATTATATAGAACTCCCAGATTCCTCGCATGACTGTTCAGGACGAACTCTCATAATAATGCTCTAAGCTGCCGTTATAGTTTATATACTTTATCTCATTTTGGTTTCAATGCTTTGTTATTTAGGCATTTTATATATATTCTCCCTAGTTCATTACTTTGGATTGTATTGTTTTTGGATTTATGATTTTCTTTTTTGGGTGCAGGATGAAAAGTGCATAGTTATTGATTGGGGAATGACTAAAGCAGTTGTGTCTTTTAGGTGCTTGACTGATGCAATCTACTTACTGAACATATTTCTTCAGGTACATAACGCCTCTGAACATTAATTTTTGTTGGTTTCTTTCTTTTTTGATGTTGTTAGACCTGTCATCTCTATTATAACTAAAAGTTATCTCGCATTTAGAAGTACCTTAGAGGTTACTTATTGTAGGCTTTGTAGTAACTTCAGCCATACAATCAACCTCTGTAACACACCATTTAACACAATTAAGGCTAAAAGGATCAGGTGGAATTTTAGAAGAACACTTTCTTTCTATGATCACAGAACCTTATAGGACACGTGATATCAAAATTCAATGGTGAACAGAACCTGTATTGGCATATCCAATGACAGAAGGAGAAAAAAACTCGTAATAAATATGATGAGCTTGTATTTGTGTTCCTCTAATTAGTTCAGTATGATTGTCAAATTCCAGTGCCTTTGTCTTGAGCTATTATATGGAAACTGTTTTAAATAGGTAACTAATCCATTAATATTCTCTTCATTTATTTTCTGCAGTTTAGATTAGCTTATGTAGCTCCTGAATCTAGAGTGGTTGGTGCTGGAGAGTTAGTTGACCATCCAAAGAAAATTGCTATGCACTATCTCCGAGGATGTTTTTTTATTGACTTATTTGTTGTATTACCACTTCCACAGGTATGTTATTCATTCTTTGTCCAGCATATCTTTCTTCTGGGATTGGTGTCGAGTCTGTTGTGAGAGGTGCTTAAAAGAAAAGGCTGTTAAGGCATTGTAACTATCCACCTTCAGAAATTTGCTTAAAAATCAACATGTTGCATCTATATTCTTATGTTTGAATAGTTAGTTATCTAATTATCAGTGCTCTGAAACTAGCTGAGGATGTGAAAATTAATTACTTTTCATTATGTATTTTGGATTCTGGCGAGCACAAGGATGTCACTGGGCCTTATGCCCAAGTTAGTTCAAGCAAGTCTGAGTCTGATTGCATGATATGTAGAGGATAAATAATGTCCACAGTTGAAAATCAAGTTTTGCAAGAGCTTGAAAATGGTGGGCATAGATATGAATCAACAAAAGTGAAGTGTCAAGTGCTGCAGCCTCTAATATGTAATGAGCACTGCTACGATAGTGACTTTCCGAACACTCTCCTTATCTCGCAGTCATATATATGTATCTCAGGTTCCATAAATGGAGATATGTGCGTCTGTCTTGCCTATAATGAGATTTGGAGAGCATCTGGACAATCACTTTAGAAGTGACTATCCTTAGTGACACTCAATGTGCATTTACATCCCTGAAAAAAAAAGCATAAATAAATATCTAACTCTCTTCAAAAGTTAAATCAGGATAAATAAAATAATGAATTTAACATGAATGGAAGGAAATATGATCGTGTGGAATGGCACAAAAGGATCAATTTAGCCAAGCCCAACTAGTTTGGGGTCGAGGCTTGGTTGTTGTTATTGTTGTAATGTGAATGGAAGGAAATTACTTTGAAATGATGGTTTGCATTATTGATAAACTTCTAGTGGTGTGAGTAGAACTAGACAGACTTTAATGTGATTATTTAAGGAAAACATTCCTAGTTAACTGGCAATTAACAAGAAAAAAGTCAGCAAATTCATGTGAAGAGAGCATCTAAAGTTGACGCATCTCTATTAAAGCAACCCTTCTGCCCTTGAAGCAGTACCACCATACAGAGGCCAAAGGTTATCCTGTCTTGCCTCAGTTGCTTTGAAATGTAAGGAATAGATCCTTAAAGTCTCCATTCCCTTTACCAAACAACAATAAGTATGAAATACCTCCAAAGAAACATACAATCCTTGTTTGGTGAGCCTTGGCTTTACAAGTACAGTTGACTAGAGTGACCAAAGTTACTAGCTGGAGTTAGGAGCTGGAGGTCGATGGAAGTATAAATCATCCGGAATTTCTTGTTGCATATACTGAAAAAGAAATAACTAGCAATTGCTTGTATAGGTATGCATGAAATTTACACTGTAATCTTCTAGTATTTGGCTAGTTGTGTCTATTATAAATTTGTGATCTTTCTAGTATTTGATTAACGTGTCAAACATAAATTTAAACCTGCTTCTGATACCATATTCTTGGTAATCACGTGCAGATCATTGTGTTAGCACTCCTACCAAAAGGATTGGATTCCTCCGGAGCAAACTATGCCAAGAATCTCTTACGGGCAGTTATTCTTGTCCAGTACATTCCAAGGTTGTTTAGGTTTATTCCTCTTCTCATTGGTCAGTCTCCAAATGGCTTCATATTTGAGACAGCTTCGGCGAACTTCTTTATAAATCTTTTCACCTTTGTGTTGTCTGGCCATATCATTGGGTCGTGTTGGTATCTCTTTGGGTTGCAGGTGAGTAGAAGTCATTATGTGCTTAAATATGCTGGTAGAGCTTTATTTCTTTCAACATTTTTCCTGTCATTTGAATATCCAAAAACTTTTATATACTCTGTTACTATCCCGATTTCATTGTTAGAGAAATATAGAGTGGCTGAACTGTTAATGGTGCATTTTTTTCCATTAGTTTCACCCTCTCCTATTCAAGAAATGAAGTCATAATTCAATTTAAAGTTCATAACCTCTGAAGCAAGGAAATATTGCATCATTCTGTTTTTGATTTGAATTATAATATAATGAAATCATAATTGTTTTCAACTAAAGTATATTAAACTAGTTTCAAAATCAAGACCTGATCATAATTCCTTCCAAGTTTCTCTTGCTACTGTTATTGCTCGGATTTCAAGTCTATTTTTTATAATGATTTTAAGACTTGTTCCATACATTTTGTAGCATGTATCTCTACTCATCTGCATAAACCCCTCCCATGTATGCATGTTTCAATGTGTAATTCTTGTAATGACTGAATTTCTTAAAACTACTACATGGAAGATTTAGTTCTTGAGCAATATTTGTGCTCTTGAAGTCAATAAAACAAACTCCTATATATTTTTTGGTTTACTCATGACACTATATTTATCCTTTTATGTTATTCTGGCGTGGTTTGTATGTTGTCTTCTTATATTATCCTGGTATGGTTAGTTTGCTCTCTTTGACATCTTGTTTGCCTTCTTCTTTTGGTTAATTAAGCGACTATCTACAACTAGTTTCATATTATAATAGTACTCAAAAGATTCTCATGATCTTTTAACAGAGGGTAAATCAATGTCTTCGTGATGCCTGCCATGATACTAGTTATCAACATGAATGCAAGAAGTTTATAGATTGTGGTCGACATGAGACTTTTGAACAACAGGCGTCAAGTTCAAACTGGACCAACTGGAAAAACAATTCTAATGCCAGTGCTTGTTTTACTCCGAATGTTTTTTCTTATGGAATCTATGCCCAGGCAGTCAATCTCACTGGGAAAAATACCATCACCAGATACACATATTCATTATTTTGGGGATTCCAGGTATGTGATCAATAATATCTTATGGACACCATTCTTACCTTATCCTCTATCTATTATGAATTGATTGGAAATTTTCTCTAGAGTAAGGAATATGAAACTTGCCATTTAAAGGTGTGCAAACTTGCCACTTGAAGGTGTGTTTGTCAAAGAGGGTTTTGGTCTCAATCTTTCTTTGTGAGAGTTGCTTTTTTGTATAGAGACTGTCACACATTATAAGGCTGAAAATCAGCCATTCAAACCATACAAATCATGGAAAGTCCATTGCCATAAAAGAATTCAATATGTCCAAAGATGGAGATTGAATCTCCCACTGCCATCCGCGGAACCATGTTGCTTAAGGAGATTCTTAGCTAAATCATAAAGCGTGTGGATGTACACATCAATCATGTTGGCATGTCACTGTACTTGGATTTTGAGCATGCTGAATATGGCTTTCATGAAATAATATGTTCTTATTTTAATTTGGAGGAGAGTTTTCTTAAACCAAAGTTACAGATGTGCTGTTGGCTACAACAAGTAATGTGAAAAGTGTTGGTCAATTGAATGGTTATAAAAAATTCTTTATGGATACAGAATTTCTTAGTTCTATGTTGTAGAATGACATCTCTTTTTTTATTTGGCAAGTGTTGCCTAAGTTACAATACAGTCCATTTTAATCCTGCTTATCCTGAAGCCCTTGATTTCTTAGGGTACTTCTTCATAACTCGTATATTTTATGCCACATACCTCCTTGATCTTAAAAAGAAGTCACTGTATTTCTTTTTCCAATCATTATAGTTGTGTCAATATTGGTGCTAACTATAATACTCTCTATATTTCTTGTTGACATATATATATAATTGTTTTTATTTTACTTTGTGAAGCAAATCAGTACTCTAGCTGGAAACCAAACACCGAGCTATTTTGTTTGGGAAATCCTCTTTACCATGGCAATAATTGGAATTGGCCTCTTGCTCTTTGCTTTTCTCATAGGAAATATGCAGAACTTTCTTCAGGCTCTCGGTAGGAGGTATAATTTATTGTTAAAATTTTCTTCTTAAATATCATGCAAAAGCCCTTGGTTGGGATGTAGTTTTTTTTTTTTTTGGTTAAATGTTTGTTGGTGAAATCAATATTCTTGTTAATCTGTTTCAATAGAGTTCTTATTTGAAAGCATGGATGATTTGGGTTAGAATGAGTATATTAAATGGTGCTTCTAGCGAGGAAGAAATTTATAGCCTGTGCATGGGTATACTGTGATTATCCTGAGTTTAGATTCAAAGATATTTTTCATTACACTTCTTAAAACTCTTTCATGGGTTTTAGATGCATCTTATACAACTTTTTTTTCCTAAGAAAAAAAAAAGAGTAACTTGAGGTAGTGTGATTAACCGATGCCAAAGTAACTCCACAAAGCTTCAACTCCGACTCTTCGTAAAGAAAGCATCTGATGCAAAGTCCACTATTTTAACAAGAGACTTTGAATAATTTAAGCTATCAACAAAAATGAAATTCTGTTTAGATAATCTTGAGAGTGCATGGTATGGTTCCTGCTAAAATTTTCATCACTTATGTGACTAGCTCATGTCATCAATGAGAGAATCCTATTTTGATGTAGAATTGCTAAATTTATTGAATTGAAATTTCAAGATTCTTAGTTTCCAATAGTATGGTTTTTTATCCATGATATACGCATTGAAACTTGAAGTGGTGTCATCACCTTTATTATCATTTTGACAATAATGTGTCAAATAAATATAATCCAATCTAGGTAATTAGATCTATTTGTAGATTTATATAGATATCTATTTGTAGATTTATTTATATCTATATGTGTCTTACCTACACTCAGTGGCGGAGGCAGGGGGGGCTGGCAGGGGCCCCGGCCCCTGCAAGGAAATGTTTTTCCCAGCCCCTCCCTTGTAAATATTTATAGGAAAAGAGCTACAAAGGAAGTTCTAATTAGAGCATGAACTGCAGGAAAAAACAACTAGTAGGCCACTGGCAACCAAAGACATATTTACACAACAATGTTACCTGGGAATTTCCCCTACAAAGAAATGTTTTTAATTTGGCCCCCCCTAATTTTTTTTTCTTGCTCCGCCCCTGCCTACACTGCTTCTGAATTTTTCTTATGGTCACCTCATTAGATATTATAATAGTTATCATAAGTCAAGTTGTAGGATGGAGGAAAAATGGATAGAATTGCTGCCCATTTGGACACATTTATAATACATATTGTTGTTCATGTCTGATGCCATGAAAGTCAACTTTGATATGTTGATTAATCTCTATAGTTTCAATGAAAAACTTATTCTTAAGTACTTGTAGTTCTTTGTGATGTTTTATCTTAATCTAGTTGGCTACTCTTTTTATATCACTTCACATCACATCAAGTTCAGTTGTTCAATCGATTAAAGAATAGGCTTACACCAATTGGGTACTGATCATAGTTAATCTTGATGAATGTGAGTTCAAAATTTTAATTTAAATCTCCAAAAATGGAAGTGATATGTGAGAAATGAGATCAAAGTCTATTATGATTGCATCTTGAGAAGAAAACGTTGTAAACCTGTTTCACTTTTGATAAGGTGCCATTATGATGCAATTCATGTTAACCAATTAGTTTTCTATTCCTAATTTGTTATTTGCGAGTAGACTAGAATGTCATTTGTTTTCCTAATCATTACTTAACAACTATTTATTGTTCTCCCTTCTAGGAGGTCAGAAATGTCACTAAGGCGACGTGATGTTGATCAGTGGATGAGACATCGGCGCTTGCCGGTCGAACTAAGAAGGTGTGCCATTAATTTTAATTTCTCATCTCTCTCTATGTATCTTTCTTTCTTAGTTTGTTTTTTCTGGTAATCATCTCTCTCTATCACATTCATACTCACTTTTATCATATATTTCTGACTTGAGGATTACTGTTGAAATTTAATGTAATTGCATACAATTTCAAGGCAAAGTGCACAATGAGTGAAACCCTGTCATTGAAGTCTTTTATATAGTGCAACCAAACTCGATTCAAAACCCTTGTTTATGTCCTGGCAAATATTCTTTCACTATGACTTGCATATTGCTATCCCTTTTTATTGTTTCTATGCATTTCCATCTATAATATTTTCTTCCTCTTTGTGGTGCACTTGTAATGATTTACTTCTATGTGTGGTTGTCTTCTTCGGCATATGTTTCATGGATCTAATAACTGCTGAAAATGCATGTAGGAGAGTGATAGAAGCTGAACGGTATCATTGGGCAGCTACTAGAGGGGTAAATGAAGAAATGCTTTTGGAGAATTTGCCTGAGGACCTCCAGAGGGATATAAGAAGACACCTCTTCAATTTTGTCAAGAAAGTAAGATACAAAATATCTGGGTCTAATAAAATTGCTTTGCTACATATTGCATGCCCATTGATCACTTCAGATCGTTGGGGCTTGTAACTCCCCAATTTAATTTGACTGTGAGGTAGCGTTCAAACTCCATAGCTCATTCCAATCAAAGAGCAATACCATAGATTTTCTTATTTAAAATAATCATGAATTTTCAATAAATTTACTATGTATTTACCTGCCAACATTTTGTAGGTATGGATTTTTCACCTGATGGATGAACATGTCTTGGATGCGGTTTGTGAGAAATTAAAACAGAAAATATACATCAAGGGAAGTGCAATTTTTTATGTTGGTGGTCTGGTTGAGAAGATGGTTTTTATTGTGCGTGGAAAAGTGGAAAGCATCGGACATGATGGGACGGTGGTAGCCTTATCTGAAGGGAATGTTTGTGGTGAGGAACTTCTCACATGGTTTCTTGAGCATAGTTCAGTGTCCAAAGGTATATTATTATTCTTAAAAAAATATTGATTCTTATTTCACTTCATTACTGACTGGTTTAAGTTACCCGCTAGCTAAACTTCCAATGGCTTCTGTCACACCATAAGAGCATGAACATGGTTTATTTTGCTTCCTGGTGCAGATGGAAGGAAAATCAAGATTTCTGGACAGCGTTTGATTAGCAGCAGGACAGTAAGATGCTTAACAAATGTAGAAGCATTTTCACTCAGTGCCGCAGACCTTGAACAAGTCACCAGCCTTTTTGCAAGAAACCTGCGGAATCCGCTTGTCCAAGGAGCCATAAGGTTATTCCGATGCCAATTCATATCTTTTTGCATATGCTTTAATAAGTGTAGCAGTTTGACTTTGTTATGCTGTAAAACAATGCATGTCAATTATATTGCAAGCTTTTCATCTTTTCCCTTGAGAAATACCTACTATGAAAAACAAAAAAAAATCGAATAACATTAAAATTTCATATCATATAATTTCATTTCAACAACTCATTTACAACAAAAAAAAATGAGAATAATATTTTTAATAATAACAAGATACAACTTTTTTTTGTGCATTCCAGTATCATTGTTATGGATCTAGGATCTAAATCATAACCTTGGATATATTACTCAGGAGATTGTGGACATGAGTCATAACCTTCTGGGTATAGAGGGATTAATAACAAAAAATGGGGTGAAAATGATAGTTGAATATGAGCTTAAAAGAAGTCACAGGGATCAACAGAATAGAAAATGGGATAACCTTGTCCGAGCACCACTTTCAGAAGGAGAAATTAACATCTTTTAAGGCTTATGCATGCACAAAAGGGATTGAAGGATGGTATCATCTTTCTTTTTTTGGCGTATGTAGATGAACTTATCTTAGAGATGCCTTATGAAGAATTTATTCAATAAGATTTCATGGGTACATGGGAAGCAATGACAATAGTTATGGGCATGCATTGGGGCCATAGACTTCGAAACAGGAATGAGAGAAGGGATGCTATTTTAGAGTTTGATCTGGTCGATTATTTTGGTTTTGTAAACACATTCTTTAGTGAGAGGGTATCTAATTTAAAAATATTTGAAAGTGAATGAAAATAAACCCTTCCCTCTCAAGAAGAGTCTATTAAGCCGCATAAAAAAATCCATGAAGTTAAAACAAGTAAAGTGCTTATGTTAGTGGCTTCAAGTTTCAGCGAAGGTGTTATTGGTCATGGTTTTACAATCACAGGCCTTGAAGGTGTCTTCACACTAGGATTGTAAAGTTAATTGTCAGAATAACTTACCAGTCATGGTTCTAAAGTTCCACCTGCCGTTGTGAATTAGAGTTTTGATGCAAGGATTCTAAAGTTACCTGTCAGAAAAACTTTGGTCTTCTTTATGGTAGCCAATACTACATGCTTCATACAAGGATTATAGGGTAAAGCCAATTCTAGTTAGGCAACTTGTGGTGGTGGCTTTTAACTTCCAGTGAAGTTGTGATTTGAGGATAAATATAGTGCTGAACATGCTGTATAGACAGTGACAAGTTTTACTATACATATGTGATGGACTTTGCTGTATGTAAATTCTGAAGGTTGAGTTCTTTAGTGTGCATTTAGCATGACTTGTGCATGTCATTTGAGTTATTATCAAAGATTTGCTTCGAGTAAAATATTGAATAGATATGATTTTGCTTCTGAGTTAAAAGTCAAGGGGATACATGGTACATTAAATCAATGTTTTCAAAATGCACTCTTAAAACAGCAAGCTCTTTCACTTGACTTTGTTTTGCCTTCTGACAGGTATCAATCTCCCTACTGGAGAGCCCTTGCTGCTACCCGCATTCAAGTTGCTTGGAGATATCGGCAGAAGCGACTAAAGCATAGCAAGACCACTCACTCAAATCATTTTGCCCCTCACTCAAATCATTCTTCGTTCTCAAGGATTTAGATCTTTGTATTTTGTAATGTAAGAGTTAGGAAATCTTCGGAATGCATGGCAACGTAGGAAGTTTCCATGTAAATTGAGGTCAACATAAAAATTAGGAAACCATTGTCAATGTACGAGTTCGTATTAACCATATGAAGAAAATGGTTATTTTTTTGTACAAAGATGTTTTTGTGTTCAACCTTTGAAGTTAACATTCCTAGGTAGTTGGGTTTTTTTAGTTTATGCAATAAGCGATTACGTTTTAAAATTCAATGTCTAAGAATAAAGTTTTTTAAAACTTTTTGCATAATGAATAATTATATGCTCATATTAAAATTTATTTTTTTAAAATTTAGTATGTAAATAATTGGTGGTAGAAAAGGCATAACACTTATAAAATAATTTTTTTTTTTTTTGGGTTTATGGATTCTTAAATGATAAAGTTAATAATTTTTAAGTAAGATATTATAATAAATGAGAGAATAAACTTTAAATTTCAAAAATAAGTGTTCATTATTGTTTAAGTATAATAAATGCTTTGGAATTTAAAAGTATTAATACTTAGAGAATAGAAATTATGAATCTTTTTCTAAGGTAATTTAGGGAGTATTTATAGCACCTGAACAATGTTATTTTGCTGGAGTGGAGGCGTTGAAGAGTTATTTTCTCTTAATAACATTAATAAAGAGTTAATATTTTTTACAGAACATTAAATGAGGGCCAAATATTCTTACACACTATCAATGAATCCTTATACAATACTAATGTATTGGAATTGCTTTGCATTTGTCATTGTTGACATGAAGAGGGAAAGCCTACAAGGCTTCTGCTAGACCCAAACTTGCTTGGAGAGCTTTATATTTTGATATATAATTGGTGGCTAAAAATTCAAATAGAAACCATATTAAAAAAAACTTGCCTATAAAAAAGGGCTCGTGCACCACCCTAACACTATTTTCTTTAGAATTTAAAGATCCATCGACATATAATTTTCAATATGGGATCAATTGTATGGATTTTAGTGGGATCTAAGCTTCACCTGAAAGTATAATCTGCTCAGCCATTGGTATAGGTTTTTCTTAAATATTTTGCTCAAAAGAACATTCAACTATGAAGTCTATTAGGACTTGCCCTTTAATAGTTGGTCTTAGGTGATATAAGGGTCCATATTCTCCTAACTCAGTTGCCCACCTCACTAGCCATCCAGACATGTCTGGCTTGTGAAGTATCTGTTGCAGAGGCTAGTCTGTCAATACTATAACTTGGTGAGGTCACTAGAGCTAGGATCATTTTATCTATTTTTAAGTACCTTGTCTACGTATTTTAAAGAGCTCAACTAAAATGATATATTGGGCATTGTACACCCTTTTCTTTTCTGACCAACACCGTACTAACTGCTAGATCAGAAACTCAAAAGTAGAGGAACCAACTCTCATTTTCTTGTGATTGTGAAATCTTAGGAGAGGAAAGATGCCTTGAGCTCTTAAAAACCTTTTTAACATTCTAATGTTCACTCAAAGTCTATGATATTCTTTAAAGTCTTGAAGAATGACAAACTACGTTCCTTTAGCCTAGATATGAATATGTTAAGGGTGACTAGTCTTATAGTAATACGTTGGACCTTATTGATCTCTCGATAGGGAGTCATATCTAATATCGCCTAAATCTTGTTAGGTTTGGGTTCTTTCCCCTTGCTATTGACTAGGAAACCCAAATATTTACCTCCTCTAATGGCGAACACACACTTGAAAGGATTCAATTTCATCTGACATCTATCCAAAATAGAAAAGACCTCTTCTAGGTCCTTGAGATATTGTTCAGAAGTCATGTTCTTCACCAACATATCATCCATATATCCTTTCATAATCCTCCCAATATGGTGCTTGAACACTATTGACTATATATTGATAAGTAGCCCTTGCATTTTTCAAGTCAAAAGGCATTACCTTATAGCAAAAAGTTCCTCATTATCTACTAAATGTACAAGAATTTGAGGATATCCTGAATTAGCATCCAAGGAACTTAAGAACCTATAGCCGATTGTAGAGTCCACCAATCTGTCAATCTTAAGGTGATAAAAACTATCATTTGGACATGCCTTGTTCATGTCGATGAAATCTACACACATCTTTCATTTTTTAGTGCTCTTTTTCACCATGACCACTGTTATAACCCAAATTTTAACCTCATGTGTTTTTATAAATATTTACAAAATACAAAAAAAATAGGTTCTTGATGTATTTGCATCAATTTCAGCATTTTCAGCGTCTTTTAAAAAGATTTCAATTTTTTTTCAACGTATTCAACTTTTAATGCGCCATTTTCAAAATTATTGATTTTTTCCTATCGAGTTGACATTGCGTTTTTTTTTTTAAAAATCAAAATACAAAAAGATAAGAAAAAAAAAATTGGATAAAGGGATCAAAATGCAAAGGTAGAAAATAAGGAACTAAAGTTTTTTTAGAACCAGGAATTGAGGAGGAAAAAGACAAATCATTTTGCCTATAAATAAGTGGTTATCTCACACAAGGAAAGGGTGGGGGAGACTAGAAAAAAAAAAACAAATAAAAAAAAGCCAAAAAATATTTTCCCGCATTTTTCTCTCCAAATCTCCCATACATAAAACGCTAGCCGCCATAAAAACAAAACCGCCACCCATCTCCAACCTCTCCCATCTTCTACTAATTACTTTCCCTCCCTGCGGTCTTTCTCCTATCCACCAACCAACACCAGAAAAACCAACAAACACCCCATCATTACCAACAACCTTCAACCTCCGACCGAGAGACCACAAAAATCCTAAACCCATTTTTGAATCCCTATCGCTAGCCATTCAAAGGAGAGAACAAAAATAGACCCCTTTTCTTCTTCCTCATTGTCACTTACACATTAAAACCCCATCTTCACTAATATCTCCTAAACATCATGATAACTGGCCATCGCGCTGGCCACGAAAGCACCACCAAGACAAACAACCTTTTTTGTCCTTTTCTTTCAACAACAGCTCTCATCTTGGCAAAGAGAAATAGCCTATGTTTCGGCCACCCACAGACACCATCAGTGCTAACGCTACCTAGCAACCTCTCATGGATCCACCAAACACCACCACACAGTTCATGGTCTCTCTTCTCTCCAAGCATTATGAGAAGCTATGGTAACAACTATACAATCCTTTTTCTGTATTGGCCAGCGATAGCAACATCAGGAAAGTAACCTCGCCACGCTAACCTCCTCCTCTTTACTAATTGCTCCTCTCGATCACAGCCAACTAAAGAAGAATTAAAAGCAAGAGGAAGAAAGAATCAGATCTAAAAAAAAAAGAGAAATGAAAGTAAAAGAAAATATTTGTGTGTTTTTCTTTGTTTTGCTGGTGATGGTGTATGACGCCGCCAATATGGACATGAAAAGGAAAAGGAGATCTACCTGATCCACCCATTTTTCACTGCACCAATGATGGTGCATGGATTCACGTGCCACCAGTGATGGATGTGCATAAGACCCACATGCCAACACTGTTACTGCAATTCCAGAGGTTTCCCATATTATTTCATGAATTTTAGGATGTCCATTTTGTGGGTGTTTTATGTGTTTCATTTTTAAATTTTGAGTTTGTATTGTTTATAAACATGTAATTGTGGGGTGTATGAGTAAAATATAGTAAAAAGGGAGAATGTGTGTTTGTTGCATTTTCTTTTTATTATTTTATTTTGTGTTAGATGAATGATAAAAAGAAAGAAAAAGATAAAAAAAAATTAATTAACCCAAATGTTTTAATTGCATACGACCAAATTTTTTTTAAAAAAATCATGCATACTTTCTAAAAAAATGCATTTGTATCATGCTTTTAAAATACATGGATATCATTGTCACACCCTCGCGGCAGAGCACGGAGTCGTGGCGACCCTCGATTGATTTCGAGGTTTTTTTTTTTGTGTAAAGGAGTCGGCACATAGTATTTTGGTCACTAAGAACCCTAACTAGTCTTTCAGAGATTCTAAGGCAAGGGACTGGTTGTGTAAAGGGAAGGTATTAACACCCCTAGTACGC
>Ga0307513_10002427_pt1 | contig 25832 bp, 8 predicted proteins | sample 15_EM_MG_FD_202174 | JGI IMG/M metagenome (GOLD analysis project Ga0307513, IMG submission 202174) | Populus trichocarpa ectomycorrhiza microbial communities from riparian zone in the Pacific Northwest, United States - 15_EM | ecosystem: Host-associated > Plants > Roots > Unclassified | place...
AAAAAACAACATGAATATAAACCATATATATTAGTGATAAATCTAATTTTAAAAAATTAATATCATTGTTAATGAAAATAGTAATAATAATTTTCAATATTATTATTAATATCATTGTTATTGAAAAATATAATGAAAAAGAACTTTTTATAATTGAGTGGTTTAATTAATTAAATTGAACAAGGTTCAATTTGATTCAATGGCTTTTCAAGAACGGAACGGAACATGTGGAATGAAATAGGAACGTTCCGGGTGGAATTTAGCCGAAAAATCCAGAACGGACCGAGATTTAAAATGAGATGAAATTTGTTTCGTTTTGTTCCGTTTTTTGAATTGGTATGGAATGTTTCGGCCATTCCGAGCGAAATGGAACGGAATTGATAATCTTGGGTGCTATTGCTAGAGTTTTTTTAAACTTGTGGCAAACTTATAATTTTAACTATTTTGTTGATTATTTTTGTTGTGAGGAAGCAATATGTTATATAATTTTAAAAATCATCTTGATGCTGAATGTTTTTCAATAATAAAAACAGAGTTAAAAATGACCTCAGCGTAATTTTTATTTATTTATTTATTTATTTTATTGAAGATAGGGATTTCATTTAAAAAAGAAGGGGTGCTTCCGCCGGTGAAAGCAACAACTTGTTAAAAAATCTTTAGAAAAAACAAGAGTAAACAGCACATTATTTTCAAGTAAGACCAATTCTAACTAGAGTGAAAGACAGCGACAGCAAATTAGATCCTCACCTTTGGCGCATTGGATCTACCGCCATGCTATACGGAGCAGCATTGGCGTGGGGTGCGGTGTTTAACCGCTGGGTTAGTGGGCACGAGAGCGACGTCAGATTACTTGCTATTATTCGAGATTGTGAAAGGAGGAGGGTCATTTGTCAAATGATCTTAACTTTTCTGGACTGCTTGTGTCCAAATCCGTCTATTGATGTGCCATAGTAGTTGAAAATGTCTTTCCTATAATTAAAGATATGAACTCAAATTTCTTGCTATTTCCATTATTTACACCATCTAATCTAATTTTTTTTTTAAAAAAAAAACACTAAGACTTTTACCATACACTCGAACTCTGTGGATCGGGGACCGTCTACGGTCTATCAACAAAAACTCTTGCTCTTTTGAAGTTATCCCGATTAAATCAGGGAATTGAATTGATTATTAGTGAACAAGAAAAAATATTATCTAGACGAGTTAGTAAATTAACTTTAAATTAGAAAACTCAAACTTGTTTAAAAAATTCTAGGTTTTCATTCAAAAGAATTTTTTGGCTAGAAAAGGCAACCTTACTACCTAGTTTTTTATGTTTGGTCAAGTTGTTAGAAAATTAGGTAATGATTTTTTTGGCTCAAAAATTTATTTTTTAAACTGTTTCATCATAAAAACACCTAATAAACATATTTATGATGCTAATAAACTAATGTATCAACTCAAAATACTTTTAAATTTGTCTTAAAATACAAAATCAAATTGGAAAAAGTTATCTCTCAACCGTGATCAAATTTTTTTTTGGCAAGATGAAGGGAAAAAAACACTTCATTGAAACTCATTTCATCAAATGTAACTCATTGACACCAAGACAATCTTTTTTCATGGTGAAAACATGGTTAATCGACAACTCTCTTTCTTCCATAGTTTTTTTATGACCTTTTCTTTTCTTCTTAAACCTAAGGACTATAAAAGAAGAAAAATAAAGTCTTGGATCAAAACTGAAATTTCAAAAATAAAAAAGACCATGAAGAAAAAATAAAGGGACAAAAAAGAATTTTTTCATACAAATTTGAGATTAGTCACAGTTTCACTGTGCTATATACTTTAATCCTCAGTTTTTTAATTATGCTTTTCTATATTAAATTTTAAGAAATTGGTCATTAATTTTATCACAAAAGATGCAATTAATAAAAAAAAAGGTTTAATTATCAAAATATTATAAAATAAAATAAAATGTATTGCTCTATTCTACAATGAATTGGGAGAGTGTGCCTTTTGTTATACGGGGATTGTTATAAATATATATAAGACAGACTGCAAGGACTAACTAATTAATTTTATTTAATCCATCGGAAGTAGGTTATTATTAATTCATATCTTACCATAACACCCAAATAAAAAATCATTATAAAGAAGCGGCGCTCACAAGTCACACCACTGTTAGAGTTCCACTCTATCTCCAGCTCCCACTCTTTCTCCATATACAGCACATATCTTAATTCCTATTTGGTTCCTGGAAAACGAAGGAAACAAAAATCAGAATTTTCTCTGTAAGTACCTATCTCTCTCCGTCTTGAATTTAGTGAGCGCTCTGTTTCTTGAAATCCTGTTGCTTAAAGAGAGAGCAGGGCCATAAATGCTTCATTTAGATATAATTTTTTGAATTTAAGGAGTTTTTCCATTTTTTTGCTTTCTTTAAGTGAATTTCAATTTCTATCGCTGTGCATTTATTGTTAATATAGTGTTTGCTGAATTGGTATTTTTTTCCCCTTTCAAGTTCAGGTAATTTACTTCTCGAATTGATGAATTGGGTGCTTTCTTTTTCTGTCAAACTGAGACAAAAATCTCAAATTTTTTCCAGTGTTACTTTACTTTTTTGATTGGAAAACGATGGGAAGGGAAACATTTCAGTGAGCTATGAGACTAAAAATATTGTTCAATTTAAATCGGTGGTTTATTTCATTTTGTGTTCTGTTTTAGTTGGAAAGTGAAAGGAATTGCCTTTGTGAATCCCAGAAAAGAAAATCAGCCGTTGCTTCTTTTTTTTTTTTTTTTTTATAAATTCTGTTTAATTGCTTAAATTTCTGAGATATTCACTCACCGGTTGATGTAGATCGAATTTTTATGTACTGTGATTTTAACTCCTTTTGTTTTGTATTTCTGCTTGGTTATTGGTACAAAGATCTGCAACAATTGTAATTCGGAACGTCAGTAAAGCCCATTTTTGTTAGCATACAAAATGTAGATGTAGTGATGGAAATTTCACACCATGGACTACCAACCATGGTTCGATGTAGGACTGGGGGGGCTAAACGGTACTTCAACACAATCTGACTGTTGGATTAAAAAAATATATATATTAAGGCATTGCACTTGAATCCCATAACTTAGATCATACTTCTCTGCTAGCCAATAAATTTTCTTTCTTTTCATCTGCTTGGATTCGCTTTATTTGATAGGGTTATGTTACTTCAACTGCCTCATGATAACCCGGGAGTGAAGCAAAGTACATAGTTGATTTCTTTTCTTTTTTGTTTCATTTGAATGTAAACTTGTAATTTGATTAGACTTAGTGATATGTATTTTCATCTCAGTGTTGAAGCTGAAAGAGTGTTATATTGCCTTCAAGTAGGACATCGGATTCAAAGTTGAAAGGAGGAGGAGCAAGCCCCAGGATACTACTCTGAGGTTCACAAGAAAAGCAAAAGGCAGAAAATATAATGGGAAACACAACGCAAAAATCCCAGGAAACGGAAGTAGAAGAACCAGGACAGCTACAACAAGAAGAAGATTCAAACTTTACATGTGAAATTTGCATCGAACCTATGTTAGCAATCAGGAAATTCAAGAATGGTAGCCTGTGTAAACATCCTTTCTGTTTGGACTGCATAGCCAAATATATCGAAGTAAAAGTTGAAGAAACCACTGGCTGTATTGAATGCCCTGGACTGAACTGCAAACAATTATTAGACCCTCTCTCATGCAATTGCATCATCTCAAAACCGATATTTGAGAAATGGTGTGATCATCTATGTGATTCTACTGTTTTAGGGTCTGAAAGCTGCTATTGCCCATACCAAGATTGCTCAGTGTTGGTTTTGAATGAGTGTAGGGATAAGCTAACGAAAATAAAATGTCCTAACTGCAAGAAAAGCTTCTGTTTCCTATGCAAGATTCCATGGCATGCAGGATACCAGTGCAATGAGAGCAGACATCTAAGAGATAGGAATGACATTCTGGTTGGTGAACTGATTGAAGAGAAAAAGTGGACTAGATGTTATAATTGTGGTCACTCCGTTGAGCGAGTTAGTGGTTGCAGAGATATGAAATGCAAGTACGCTCTCCCTCCCTCCCTAACTGCATAATATTTGTGATTTAGATTTTTCTTTCTTTAACCAACAAATTATATGTGACAGGAGATTATTATAGTTTGGATTATGCAACACTTTTTCCCATACCATATATATATACATGATAAAATAATGGGGAAATGACGTAGCCTATCTTTATATAATATAGTCAATGTTCAATATGTCCTTATATACTTAATTGAGCTAATTGTGTCGCTGCCAAATAAGTGTGTTTCCAATCTATTCTTCCTCCAATGACATCTTCCGGCTAAAGCATAAGCATTAGTCATGTATTATATCAAAAATGATGTTGAGGTAAAAAGGAGAATTACCTTAACTTGTCTTTACATTTTAGGTGTAGTTTCCAATATGTCCTTAAAAATTTAATTGCTCTCAATTTGTCTTTGAATATAGTGTTATTTTCAAACCGAGGCAATTAAGCTTTTAAAGGCAGATTGGAGACTGCCTCTAAAATAGAAGGACAAGTTGGGCTAATTCTCCCTTTTATCTCAGGGTCATTTTTGATATAATATTGTTTATGTGCTCATCACGTGACTGAAACATTTTAGAGCTTAGCTGGAAAGTGATGTTGGAGAAACATTTAGAAACTCACTTATTTTGCAGGGAGACAATTGGCTCAATTAAGGATGCAAGAACAGGTTGGACACTGGCCCCATTATATAAGAATATGCTGGGCTATTTCCCCTAAAGCAATACAAAGCAACATTATATCATTTAAAGCTCATCAGAAGATGTAGTTATAATAGCTGAAAACATATAAGTTCTTTATATGTATATGAAAAACTAATGATTTGATAGGTTAATTCGGTTAAACTGGATTCATGTCGAACGTTAGCACACTTATTTGAGAACTTGTACACTTGAGTCTCGAAGTTCTATCTAGTCCTTATCACAAGTATAGCCGAATTCAAAATGTGGGGTTGAAGGTTTCTTCCATTCAAAACGAGTTTAAAGAACTAGCTCTGCGTAGGCAGATTGTATGTCAATGTAATCTTTCAATTTAACAATATGTATAGTTCTGATTCGTTTTGATTATTAATGCAGATGCGGGGTTAGGTTTTGCCATCAATGTGGAGGACCATTCCATTTCGGCCCTTGTAGCCACAGGCGCTGTGGAGCTGTTCTTTGTAATCTATTCATTTTTGTGGTGTTATCAGCTTTATGCTACTTCTTATATTTTGAAATACATTCACGCTCCAGAAGGTAGACTGTTGCATGCACAAACTGAGCCAAGGAGAGGGGGTGGATTCGAACTGTTATAGCCGTTGTTAAAATGCCCCGTTTCAATAATTGGCACTGTTGCAATAACAAATTGCAAGCACACGACTTGTGTGTGCTCTCTTGCTAGAATAAAGGATTAGTTAGTTAGGGGAACTCTCTGGAAGGAATGCTGTATATATATATATATATTTATATATGGCACAGCTGTAACAGGGCAGTGATATATAGAAAAACATGATGAATGCATGATGAGTGGCTATTTACTTTGCCCACACTTTTTCACTGTTACATTCCTTGTTCTCCTTACATAACAACCCCTGCCTGAGTACTGGATTCTATTCCGGTAGGCTCCATAGAAATATCACTTGGACCATCTAGTATCAGAGCTTGCGAACCGTGGACACCAGCCATGCCTCCAGACACCAGAGCACACCAGCCATGCCTCCAGACACCAGAGCACATGATCTAAGGCGCTTGGAAGAGTCTCTTGAGTCTGCCAACAAGGAGCATATAGCGAAATACGATCAAGTAACCAAGTTATTGGAAAATGGATAGTCATGAGGTGAAGTTTGGGTTGTATAACTTGGGTTAGTTTTGTTCCGTCCTTGAACGTCTTTTTCCTTGGAAGAAGAAGAACAACGAAACTCCAGATAGCTTCCTCACTTTCAGAAAGAAAGTTCATCGTCTTGGTATTTTATTTTCTTGCACTTGTGCTCAAATGCTGGCAAAATGATTGAAAGTGAAACACTTCGATATTGTATGATTCTGATCTATAAAGAAACAAAATTTGTCCAATTTAAGTGGTTTATTTCACTCCCTGTTTCATTTGTGAATTCCCAGGCTATACAAGGTAGTTGCTTCGTGTTTGTCTAGTGCTGGAAAGTAAGAAATTACAATCCTGTATCTCATGCATCAACAGTTGCTGGACAGATTAATTAGTAAGCTGATCTTTTAACTAAGGGTCTTCCAACCCCGAAGTTTTTGAAGCTTCGGTCCAGTCTGATCGAGGCTTCACCAGCGCTGACCAGCTTGCAGGAGGGTGATAGAGAATAAAACTCCCAGATACAGTATCAGCTGCACATATTTCTTTCCTTATTTAGATAATTCAATCCTGTTTTGTATCCCTGTAATTACTATAATTCCAGCAAGCGATCCTTAACCTATGTTCATAACAGTATATAATATACTATGCACAGCACTCTGTGTGCCTTTCTCTGCATATTTCTTTTTCTTTTTATTAGTTCCAGGATAAAATTATTGCTTGTTTCATTGACGGAAGAGCTATAAAAATAAGGTAGGTTAGTTTTCATTATGAACCCTATTTATTTATCTCTCTTTTGGAGATGAAGCAAAAGGACATGACATTCCAAATCGATAACTTTGGCATTGTGATTGAGAAATGAATACCTACCAAACACGGCATTAGAATTTTCACTGGAAATCAAAATAAAAATAACACTAAAATAAATTATCTAGTAGGTGGTCCAGTAATAAAAGATATGATGTTATTTGGGATTAAGGGGTTTGCTTCCCCTGTAATCTCATGTTCGAGCCCTGTAGTTGCTAATATGATGACTATTGGAAGTTTACATGATCGTTAATTTAAGAAACCGTGAGATTAGTCAAGGGAAAAAGAATGTTGTGTTCAAATGATGTGTTTTTACAAATAAAAAAAATAAAAAGAGTTTCTTTTAGTTTTCCAAGATAAACCCTAGAAGTTCCAAAATTTTCCATTTTCATTGGGGCTTGAGAGGGCGATTTTCCCTAATTTTCCCAGCTAGCATTTTTTTTCCAGACAAAATTAACCCTACTTTTTTCTTTTAATAACAATTGTACCCTTTCTCTATATGTAATCTCTTGCCCTAACTCTTTTATTAACAATTCTCACCGTCTAAAAGGAATTTCTTGTTACATATATGTTCATTAGCCATTTTTTGTAATCTAAATTATATTTCTCATAACCCATCTACATGGGATATGGGCATTACAATCTTCCCCTATTTAAATGTGCAATATCTCATCGCACCATAATTACAGCTCATGATCAAACCCTAGATGATGTAGATAGTTTCCAGTTTCCACACTGAAATTCTTTAATTCCACTACCTATTTCTTTTATCTAATTTAAATCTCTCTTAACCCATTAATGTGGGATACGTGGCATCACAATTTTCCCTTTAAAATACGCGACGTCCCTATCACACCATAATCATAGTTCAGGATCAAACCCTAGATGGCTCGGCCAGTTCCCACGAGCCTGGGGAATTAGGGCTTGATGCGCAACTGAACAACTTCTAGTCCTACAGATGTAAATATGGAGTATAGACAGGCAGGCTCCACACTAGCTAGGGTTCCCTCCAGTAATGTTCCGTAGTTTTGTTTTTGCGGTTCAATCTATCTTTTTTAAAATTTTGAAGTCAAACTCTTCATGATCGATCCTTGTACATGAGATATGGGCATATCTCAAAACGAGCACTGTATTGGATTGAAATGATTAAAGATAAGAAAACATCACCTGCATAAGGATGAAAATACATGTATAGCTAGTTCATTGTAGGCTGTGTTCTGCCTTGCCTTGTATCAGACAAATTTACATCATACAGGCCACAAAAGTCTACCAGTAACTTGTTATTGTTCCAGGAAAAAAAAAAAAAACTTGGTGCTGTTGATTCACACATGCGCCACCTGAAGAAGTGTGTGCCGAGAAGCTGTTGTCCTAAAATGGCTTAAAATCTGGTGGTTCAGTAGGTGCCACACCTTTTGACCTTTTAAACTCCACTAGAAAAAGACATCCCTAGAAAATCCTTCCCTGTAGCCTCAAAGACAAATTGATTTCGAATTTAAACAAAGCCCACAGCTGGAGAACTCCATTAGTCCGATCTCTTACACAAGAGAAGGGAATACAAAAATGGTGAAGAGGTCAATGCCTCCATCTTTCAACGTTGGCTTTCTGCTTTTCTTCTTGGAAAACCATTAAAAAATAGAACCACTTTGTCTTAAACCACTAAGCAAAACCCAAAAGGTATCGTGATCCTGATATCATACATTTTTGGAGCCCTCTGGACTGCTTCCCTGCGAGGATTCTCTATCACTTGCATTACGGATGACCTCGATTGTTTACTTTTTTTAATCTCTACTTCTCCAAGTTGAGTTTGTTTATCTTTAATTCATTTTATACTCTAAACCTTTTCTACTTCATACCCGCATAAGTCCTAATCAAAGTGTTATCAATAATTCAGGCTCTCTTCCCGTCTTATATCAATCATGTCTAAGAAATAAAAGTTAGAACTTGTTTGGTATTGTGATAGCGGTTATTTTTTAAAATATTTTTTATTTAAAAATACATCGAAATAACATTTTTAACATCAGCACGTCAAAACGATTTGAAAACATCAAGAAATATTAATTTTAAATAAAAAAAAATAAGTTTTTTAAATTTTTATGTACATGTCATACAAATGTCTCTGTAGAATTGGTCACCGCCCATGATAAAAGAAATCGATATGACTGATATTAGCTAGGAAGAGGCCTATGTGATGTCTATTTTGGCTTGATGCCTGCGTTGCATGATATAGTAATGTTGAGTTCGTTTATTAACACACTTGTTTAAGAAGACTGGGATAAGGATTAGCATCGAAGTCATTTTAAAATCTTGTTTGTGTATGTATATATATATACCCCTGCTTCATGTACCTTCTTCTTGACAAGATTCGATTTTTTTTTTAATGAAAATTAAATCCTTAAAAAAATGACTGCATATTTAATCTGCATGTGGGAGATGTTTCGAAATAAAAATAAACAAGAACTAAGCAACTTTGATGTCTGGTCTTCAACCTTTGTTCTTAAATGAGGATACTCATGGCTTCTCTAGTTTCCATGACATTTATTGCTGAAATGTTGCAGTACTAGCTAACACAGAGAGAAAACATCATTTCCCAAAAAGAAATGCACAAAGGAAACTTTTTAGCATGTACTGTCAAAAAAGGTGCACCAAATCCACATCCCCCACAAACTGAGCCTGAAACCTGAATCTTTGAACCCATCCCTTACTTACCTTCAAATCTTGTGATTTTACTTGCAGTCAGCATCAGTAGTACATGACTTTTTCTCCTGTCTTGTTTTCATCAAACAAAAAGCTATTACAGCTGCTAGTGCTAATAAGTTGCTTAATCTCCTCTAGACCATAGTCTAGTGGGTTATCTCCCGGCCATAACCCATTTTGCTTCTCAATCCACCCATTAAGTACACCATGAGCAGCAGCCCCACTTGAAACCATCAATTTTTGGTCATCTTCAACCCCATTGTAGAGATAATTTTGTAACCCCATCTGTTCATTGTTGTTATTTGTACCACCACTATATTCATACTCCTCTTTGACATGGCTCATCTGATTGTTGCAACTCCCATCAGACGAGCTGCAGCTGGCTTCACCTCCAAACATTATAAGACTATCTTTAACTTGATCATTTTGCATAGGCCCCACAAAGGTTTCTTGGGGGTGTAGCATAGAAGCAGTAGCGAAAGAGCTAGTGCTCATAGGACTTGATGAAAATGAGATTGGATCAGTGAAAGACCTAGTTAGGTTACTGTAATAACTGCTGTTGCTGCATGTGAATGATGATGATGATGATGACAGGAGAGTGGATGGTGAAGACGGTAATGATGTAGCTTGAAGGAGAGATGAAAAAAGAGCAGCTTGGTGAGGTTTTCTCTGAGCAATAGGATTCATCACACCCATTAGTTTCTTCTTGAGCTTGGTGTTCCAGTAGTTTTTGATGTCATTATCCGTCCTGCCTGGCAACTGAGCTGCTATTATTGACCACCTGCATTTTGACGGCAACAAGTTTTGTAAGAAGAAATGAAAGTGATATTCTGATCTTCAAAGAGTAACTCAGCACTCTTAATTAGAAATGTAAACTTGGCATGCAAGCATATATACATTTCATATAATTATCCGTATTTGGATATTATGCTTGAGCATGCAGATCTTTCTCTTGAGGTTTCACTTTTTTGCAAGAATTGAAAATACACTCATAAATATTGTTCTTCTCCATGCCTTAAATAGGAAAAAGTGTTGCTCTACATGACAAAATATTTGAAAGAAACAACTAGTTGTGGAGTGAAATTAAAGAAAAAGAGAGCTGAGAGAGCACCGGCTTCCAATGTTGGCATATAGGCTGCAGATTATCCTGTCTTCATCATCAGAGAACTCTCCATGTTTAATGTTGGGCCTGAGATAGTTTAGCCATCTTAATCTGCAGCTTTTCCCACATCTTTTAAGACCTGAAACACAAATCCCAGACAGATTCAAGATCTTAAAAAAAAAAAAAAACATAATCGGAACCGACAGAAAAGGAAGAGCACTGAAACCTTAAGATCACTTTTCATGGAGTGGTTGTCATTTCCATTAAAATAATCTTACAGGCCAACAACTCAAAATCCATTTGCTACTAAAAGGAACAGGCAAAAGTGTTTAAATGCTTGCTTACCAGCCTTTTGTGGGAGAGCAATCCAATTCCCTCCAGTCCCTTGTTTTTCCAAGTACTCCTTCAGCTTTGCATCTTCTTCAGGCGACCAAGGCCCTTTCTTCATATTAGCCTTGTCACAACAAGGAGCCCTTCCCATCTTTCTCCTTCTTTCCGACCTTTCTTCTGTGAGACCAAGAAGTTGTATCAATATAAAGAGGCTTTGATGGATGTGGGGAAGGGCTCCAACTTCCTTTGACAGACTTGGTTTTCTGAGCACTCTTAAGTAAGGGAGGGATTGATGACATTAGTTGAGAGATCGATAGCACAAGTCAAAGGACAGCCTTGTTTTCAATCTTCAGTTTTTCACTCTCTATTTGTTGATTAGCCAAGAGAACTTTCCATCATAAACAAATCAGCAATAGGGTTCTTCCATGTCTACCCTTACTTGGTCTCCCTTCCAACTTCAATCACACTTTAAGAATCCAAAGTCTGCTCAAGCAATAGAGGGAAGTAACAGTAATATAATTAGTGAAAATGACGGCCTAGAGTTTTCCAAATTATAGGCCAAGTCATCGGGCAAGGTACTAGAATTAAATACTACTAGTTGTCATTTGGTACATACCTATGTACGTATGTTAATACGTATAAAATAACAAACATGCATGTAATCTTATGACCATCTAGTTAATTAGTGGCTTGTGTGAAGCCGGTCCGACCAAAAAATATTTAAGCGTAAAAAAAGAATATGCATCTATTGCTATCATGCTTTTTAGAATAGCAATTTTTTTTTATCAAGTTTACAATCAGGAATTGAAATTTTTCTTTCTAAAAAAAATAGATACTTTAAATATAGTATTATAGCTAGCCTATTCACAAACTAAATTTTTTTTTAGTAATAATTCAACCAAATTACTTTGTTCAACCTTTTTCTTTTCATCATCCAGACCAATCTTTCCTATGACTTCATGAAGAAAATGTTTTCCTTTGCCCTCTTTAACATGAACCTCAACCTCATGAGTGATTCTAGCTAGCAATTTCTCTTTCTTTTCATGAATTGGTTTAATCTCATTCTATTCACCAACTTCAGTTTGCCCCTTAGATTTCACCTCTACTTCGTGTTCTAATTTTCAGCATGTTTGTGTTTCAAGGTATTCCTTTGATTTCATCTCAACCTCGGAAATCATTGATTTTTGTTGTTGACTTATTTTTACATCATTAAGTTTTTAGTTTCATTCAATGCTTTCTTCTAACGATATTGAAACATCTACCATCTTTGGTTCTTCATATGGCAATTCCTTCAAGGATGATGATAATTGTTTATCTTGTGCTTTTTTGGGAACAAACTTTATAGCTAGAGCAATTAATTTACCATTAACAATATTGGCCACTGAATTTAGAACATTGGATGTGTGTGAATCGGGAATGGAATATTTTCCAACTTTTTTTTATCATTGACTTAAACATTTACCACCCCAAGTTGCATATCTCCTCTACATTTTGTCTCTTTTTTATTTGAGAATGTTGAATTTAAAGCAAGTAATAATAATCTAATTACTTATTTGTCAAATATAAAATCTCTTTGTAATTATATTGTACAAACTTCAAAATTAATAATTTTCGTAGTTTATCATGATGGAAGTACATGCTTACCAACACAAAACTCTATCTCTTATAACACTAACCACCAATCTTCAACATTATAAGTAAGTTTGCGTCTTACAAATCTTATCTTTTGATAATTATGAATCTTCTTTAATTAAAAATATGTTTCTAACTCTAATAACCATTTAATAAATATTTTTTTTTAAAAAAACAAAATCCCATAAAAGAAAAGAATTTCATTAAAATTAGGAACATGTCTATAAAAATGTTAACTGCAAGTTAAGTCTTCAGTGCATCGCATGTCATAAACATCACTCTCCATACAAACACAATGCCTATAAAAATTGGCAGGAATAGATCTAGGGTTTGATCTTCCTTAAGTAAAGTCTTTAGGGACTTCATTCTCCTCATCACGATCTTCGTTTGTGTTTTCCCTTGATAGTTGATCCAACCAATAAAATCTCTACAATAAGGTTTTCTATGTTGTCTCTTGGGGCCTTATAGTGTCTTAGATGACCTCCACTCTTATATCATAAGGTGGAAAGATGTTGTCAACATCTTTATATATATATATAAAAGCCAACATATTTTGATACCAATTTATACAACTTATAACAATAAAAAAAGCTAGGACTGTAGAGAAAGAAATTAGAATTTCTCAAACCCTTAAATTACAACTCTAAATTGGAGAAAAAAACTCTAATTTAATAAATTTTGAATTTCAATAATAATAATAAAATAATATATCAATTCATACTTTTAATATTCACAATTGGAACTATTTTCATATCTACCTAGTTGTAGTCAATTAGAAAACAAGCAATCTAATTAACCCTAACAACTAAACAACTCAAGATAAGCGCTAAAAATTTAATATAGTAGCAACCTTAAAAATTAAAGAGATTGATGAAGCTAAACAACAGAAGCAGTTGTATTTAATTTAGTCGAATATTCTTTCTAAAATTTACTAATTTGTATCGCAAGAAATCATTAATCTTAGTTGCTTAACAAATTAGAGTGATCAAACAATTACATATTTGATATCTAACCTAGTAGTACATTGCAACAAATAAAAAACTAGTAGGCCTCCTAGTAATTAAAAAAAGACACTTATGAAAATAGACACTAAAAAATATTCATTACTTAAAGCATAAATTGAACAATGAAAACAAAACAAATTAGATCTCATAGTTTTATTGATTCCGAAACTTCTATTTCCTTTGACCAAATAAAAATTTAGTTATATGGTATCATCATGAGAACTCGAAGGAGAAAAAGAAAATAGAGAAGAGGGAAGAGAGAAAAGAGAAGAGAAAGGTTTGCTATGATGTCTCTCTTTGTCTTTTACATGTTTTTCCCTCTTTAGAAGTCTACAAAATCTCTTAAAAATACTCTCAGTATTATTCTCCAATAATAACCACCAAATCTAAATAATTAATGAAATTATTAAATAATAAAATAGAGTCCTAATATAACAAGAAAATTGATTTCTTCAGCTAGAATTCATGCACCAAATCTGGAAGCTTTTGAAAATAAATCACATCATATTAAATTTGCAAGCCAACGAATGTTCTAGCATGTTGGTAGTACAAGTGCATTGACTTTATGCCTAATTTCAGCCTCGATGCAGTTAGTATCTCTCAAAACTTGAAAGTTGTAGAGCTGTTTCTTAGGGTTCGTATGAGAGAGTTATACCCAGATTACAAAGTTATGTTGAAATTATCTAGAATCACTTAATTAACTTTGTTTTTCCCTTAACACCTACATTTGCATCTTAAATCGAAATATAAAAATAATAAATACATTTAGGCATCAAATATGTATAAAATACTAAACATTACAGGAGAAAAATATAACATTTTACATTAATTCTCATCGGCTAATAACAATAACCAAAAACTAAATTGGAAAGTTAAGAGATAAATGTAGATAAAAAAAAAAAAACATGATCTTGTGCTCTATGGAGCTATGTAAATTTTCTTATTTATTATATGTCAATATTCTTTTTAGGAAAATTAATAATTGAAATTTAATTGAAATAAAATGATTTTCTAGCATAATTCCTCCTCTACCTATTAATTTGACTTAGCACCTTGTCTGGTCTGAGTCTCAAATTAGACAATATTGGAGCTAGCTTGATTTGACCATTCGACATTGTGGGTCCAAACATCACCCAGTCAACTCGATGAGAACTTGAATTGACTAAAAACAATTGTCAATACACTGCTATCTTAATATTTTTTTAATTTTAAGATGACAATATTTTGGATTAACTTTAGTCAACTCAAGTTAACTTGTTGAACATGTCATATGGGTTATGAACCCGATTGAGTCTAATAACTCTATTTTTGAAATCTGATTTTTATTTAATAACACGATAATAAAAATACACAAGCACAATAAAGTGATCAAATAAAATCCAAAAAAATAGACAAAGGGTTGTACAAAAGAGCATTTTCTAATATTATAAAAGAATTTATAATCTTATTTTGAAATGAAGTAAAAATTGAACGATATTAAAAAAAAACCCAAACATATTTTTAATGAATTTTAATTTAAATTGAAGGAAAAAAAAGCAAATGCAAAAATGAGGCCAGACACCTGGCCCATTTAAAAAAAAACACAAGTGCGTGACCTTTTTCTTAACTTGGTTCAAGGAACGGACGACACATTATTCATCTTTTCTTAATAAAAATAGACAATGCGTTGTTTACTTATCTAATTTTCGACCACCTGAGAGGTGGTCGGAAAATCAAGCTTGGATTTTTTAGATTCAAAAAATCATTTTCAATCTATTTTCACCAAATAACACCTAATAAACATCCTTAGAATCTTAATAAATCAATTTATCAACTTAAAACGCTCCTAAATTGGTCCAAAAAACACAATTAAAATGAAAAAAAATCTTTCTTATCCATGATCTATTTCTTACAGCAAGATGAAGGATAAAAAATATATTTATGAAACTCTTCTCATTAAATGAAACTCATTGACACTAATAACAACTTTTTTTTGTTGGAATATGACCATCAATCCACTTTCTCTCTCTTCTCCTATTTTTCGATAACTTTCTTTTTTTCCTTTTAAACTCAGGGACTAAAATACAAATAGAATAAAGTTTTATATCAAAAACTAAAATTCCAAAACTAAAGGTACTTAAAACAAAGTCAATGATTAGTATAGGGACTAAAGAAAATTTTTCCATGTGAATTTGAGAGAGGCCACCCTTGTTTTTTCCTTTGAGTTTGGTCATTTTCTTTTAATTGTGTCTTAATGTTACAAATTAAAACCAAACCTAATTAAATTGACCCATAATCAAGCTTTAAAATCCCATCAAAACCTTCACAACTCAAAGGAAATGCAAATAATAGAATGTATCAACTGAAAACTATACTTGTTCGTGCAAGCTTCATATTTTAAAATCATGTATAAGTTAAAGACGACTATAATGGAAAAAGTAAACAAAATTTCACAACTTTGATTAGATTGTTTTAATATATTCTCATTATTCAAACGATAATTAGTCATCTTGCACAATCAATAATTAATTAATATTATCATTTGGAAGACCCCAAGTTAACGAGACAGACAGACATTGGTCGCATATCATGTAAAGTGTCGGGAGATCTATAGTACTGGACAAAGTCTTTAAAAAATAGGGAGCACCATGGAACATTGCAGATAAAAATTGGGTAAATTAAGGATTGACCAATATTGCCACTGTATATAAAACTATCTTTTAGACTTTGCCTTAACATTTAAATTTTTAATTTGAATAATCTTTTAATATAATATCAGAAATCCATGTCCACCGATTCATTAAAGCATGGGCAGAATGGAACTGGGTATAGGACAAAGGATGTCATGGCACCCAAAACTTTGAAAATGTTTAGTCTTCAAAAAATTTAAATTAAAAAAAATGGGATAAATCCCAGGTGTTTTGTACTGTTCACCATGACACAAAATATCTCGTAGATAAAATCATAGAACCAATTTATTTTTGTGCGTGAAGATTCATTTTGATCCCTGAATTTTCTTACTTTTATATTATTTGGTCTCTATAGTTTTAGTTTTAGGTTTTTGTCTTTAAATTTGATTTTTATCACATTTTCTTCCTTAATTTGGAAATGAGAGTTTTGCCTCAGGAAATAAAAAAATTTCCCCTCAATTTAAACTATTGAGATTCCTATGAATATCTATTGTAGTTATCTTTGTTTTTTTTTTTATTAAAGAAAGGATGTTGTTAATAAAAAAAAACAATATTTTTCTTCAAAACTAAAAACAATCCATAAATAAAGAATGAGGAACTATACTAAAGAAATATATTTTCTCCTTCAAGATTCAAATCATTAAAACTCTTGAGAATATTTATTTTAATTATCAGAGTTAAACAAAAATTAGCTTTGAATTTTTTCTTTTGGCATCATGGTGTAAAATCTGACTTATTTCTTAAGAAATATGCCTTTCGTACTGATATATTATCTCTCTATCTTTTATTTGCTATTTTATTTTTATGCTTAACCTAAGTGTTTTTTTTTTGTTTTTTTGTCATATTGACAATCTTATTTAAACTTCTTTTTGAAAATATAAAATTGAAAATAAATCTTCTCACTTTAGGTTTACCAAAGCCTCTTTTATTAAATATTCATGAGTTTCAAAACATTCCATTCTCTTTTAATAAAAATATAAATTAAAGAGGAAAGCAAATTCAGTATAGATATAGATATAATTTACTATTCATTTTAAATTTAAAATAATTTTCATATGATTTAATTTAAAATCAAAACTAAATAAAAAAATCACGTTTAGAGTTTTTAAATTTAAATCATTGTACCTAGTTTAATGATAATGCTGAGAGATTTTTTATAATTTAAATATTATTTTTTTATATTTAATTTTTTTTTATCCAAGCACTGGAAAAAAAACTAGTAACAATCCTAAATCCCAAAGTATTTAACAACCTCACAAGAATAAGTTGTATTTAGAGAGTGCGAGAGAATAGTGAAACACCTCTTTCTTCAGCTTTTGTTATCCTCTTTTTTTTTTTTTTAAATGTTGTCCTTAAGCTTTATTTATTTTTTGATTAAATACTTTTGTTATTTAATTTTATGAGATAAAATTCTAAATTATAGAAGATAGTCAAAATTAAAAGTGAAAGGGTCACAATGTAAAACATGAAAAAACACTTGATCAATCTCATAATTTCTTAAATTTTTATTTAGGTCTAAAAAATTATTGTTTTTTTTTTTATTTTTCAATATATGAGATTGAGATAAGAGAGAGAAAGTCATAAAAAAAATAGGAGGAGAGAAAATGAACATTTGTCCAAAATTCAATCACAATTGTTTTTTTTTTTTTTTGTGTGTTAATGGGTTCTATTTGATGACTTGAGTTTAACGAAGGTGAATTTTAACTATAAACATGGCATAAAAAATAGAATGCGTCAGTTTTGATTTTTTTTATTTGGTTAATTTTTATTTTTGTAAATAATTTTGGGATTGGTAAGTGTTTTTTAGGTTTTTTTAAATTAATTACTTGAAAATATTATAAATATGTTAATTAACTAAGATTTTATTATATATTATTTTATTAAATGCCATTCAATGTAATACTTTTTTTTTCCGAATAAGAATATAACAATTTTTTTATAATATAACAAGTTTTTTATACTGCTCATCATAATTTACTTTTAATTTGTTTTCCAATTACTTTCATGATAGTATATATTTTTATTATTATATAATTAAATAAAAATTATTTTTTAAAAATAATATTATTAAATCTAGTTATGTCTATAATTCAAATCACAACAAGTTTAATAAATTTATTCCATTTATTCCGGGTCATATCGTTATCTCATCAATATTTCAAAGAAACATTTTACTTCATACACACACACACGTTTAATTAATTTTTTTTATTTATTTAACCCAGTTGTTTGCTACTGATTTTGCCTAGTGATGAAAGTTGCGGTACAAATTGAGGTCGTATTTATAGTTCCATCATGCATATCCATGCGCGACCATTACCTGAAAATTTGACTCCTTCATACTAACAAAACTACCACCAGGTCTTGTAAAAACCATCCCCTTTTCACACAATATTCGGTTCAGTTTGTATATATTTTAATTAATTTTATAAATTTTAAAATTAATAATTATATAAATATAAATTATTAATGGCTTTAAAATTTATTAAACTCGAATGAATAATTTCTGAAACAAATAAAAAGTATGATTAATTAAAATAACGTATCAGGATTTGTAGAAACGTGCTTTGATTGGCTTGCTTCTGGTCAAGGTAATCAAGATATTTAATGTAAGACTCAATTAATATTACATGGTATCCATGATCATGTAGCCGAGGTATCAACAAATGTACTAATAAGTAATTTTCCGGGCCGGTTCTTCCTGCATAGGCTCAGAAAACTAGAACGGAGACCACCAGCAGTCACATGTTTGATAGTTATATATATATATTGATCTGTCACCTTTCATCTCAGATACAGAGATGAATACTTCTCAAGATCCCGTATAAAGTGCCAAGGATGGATTTGCAGGCAATACTGCATCCAATGCATTTAAGCAAAGTTTGAGATACACGGAGGGTAATGGAGAAAAAGTGTCTTTCTGGATTGATTCTTGATTGTTTGACTTGGTCTTGAAGGATAATAATTCCCAATGAGAATTATTATCCAGGGAATTGTTTTCTTGCCTTTTTTGCCATATAAATTTAGAGACGTGGAGAACTTTGTTGATTCACTTCAAGAAACATGGAGAATATGTACAAGATTCTTATCATGCTGAGGGAGTGCATTGGTGTATACCATAAACTTTAGATGGCCTTCACTATCAAAAGATAAGTTTCATAAACCCCTGAGGAATAGTTCAACTTGTGAGATCTTGGGTTTGCTCCCTAATAGTCATGAGTTCGAGTTTTCTTAGGATGACTGAAGACTTACATGGTCGTTAACTTCAGGATCCATAGGATTAATCGAGGTACGCGTAATCTGATCCGAACACTTATATAATTAATAAAATATAAAAAAGATAAGTTTCATTAAAAAAACCTGTCACATTATTTTATAGCATTGTTTAGGGTATCTAGCTTGGTAGGAATGACTTAATCTTCAATACCAATGTGTCAAATTAGGATTTATTTTTCTAAATGATTTTACATTGTCTATTTACATGGTTGCAGACCACTCAGATAAATATTTTTTACACTGATAATGATATTTTTATAGTGTTATGGCATTCTTAATGAACAAACTAAAATAGACATAGCTATTTATAACTCTTGAATTGTTTTCTTTGCCTTCTACAGTATGATTATTTTTAATATATTTCAATATTATCTAATATATATATATACACACACATACACGCTATTCAAACCAGACAACAATGCTTGTCATTTCTGATTTTTGTGGATACGCTGATGATTCACATATTTTTTTTATTTAGAGACTTCTAATAAAGCTGATTATTTAATTTTAGAGTGGAAAAGACCAATGTAGGCATATATATAGCTCTATCAATCATATGTTATAAATTAATATTTTAATTATGTCACTCTCTCATTTTTTTTCCAACCATATATGTATGTATGCATGTATCATTGAAAATATGCTGGGTGCTTGGCTGTCCTTATCCTTCTCCCCCCTAGTTGGGGACCCCAACCCTACACTTGGGAGGTTTTGACCTTTGTCTAGGAGTTTAATAATATACATATTTTCCTCATGCTTAGTTTTTGCTTTCAGAGATAGGATCTCATAGTCCATGATCAATACACAGTCGATTAATTAGCCTTCGTTATTATTAGTATTTAATATCACGACGGATTCAATTGGCTATCACTGCAAAGACGAAGGTTATCATGGCTTGCTTATTGTAATGATGGCTCTTCAAATTAAATATTTCACTCTTAGATCCCCTTTATATTTGAAACACGGATCTTTCTCTTGCTCTTTCTTTTTAAAAGCTATATGCTTAATCTTGTATTTTATATTTTTATTTTTTATAGTTAGTGTTAATGTTAGAAAATAATATAAATTATTTTTTAAGATTTTATTTATCAATTTAATTTATTTAATTGAGATAATTTTTTGATATAGTATCAGAGTCTTATCGATCAAAAAACGATCACAAATTCAAATCTTAATATCCTTATTTATTTGATAAAAATTAAGTACAAGGTAATATAAACTTGTACAAGTTTCAAGTCTAAAAAGCTTTCACTTGAGGGGGAGTTATATATTAAAGAATAATATAAATTATATTTTAAAATTTTATCTATTAATTTAAGTTATTGGGTTGAGATAGTTCTTTTGCATGGTATCAGAGCCTTAATGATCAAGCGGTCATAAGTTCAAATTTCAATATTTTTATTTATTTGATAAAAAATAAGCACAAGGTAGTATGAAGTTGTGCAAGTTTAAGCCTAAAAAGCTTACACTTGAGGGAGAGTTTTTGTTTCAGGAAATGTGTTAAAGAATAATATAAATCATATTTTAAAACTTTACTTATCACCTTAAATTATTGAGTTAATATGGTTTTTTAACAGCCTATCCATAAAATCATTTCTTTTTGGAAAGAATTTGATTATTCAAGTTTTTATTCCTAACAATATTGATTATCTGGGGAGGTTTTGAAGCCAACAATATATAGTTGAGAGATGAAGGTGTTGAAGAACAAACGATGAGCTTATTAATAAAGGTCGTAGATTCTGCACACATGGATAGTTTTCGTTACCTTACCTAACAACATATATATTCACACTCTATTTCCAATTTTCCATCCTTTCAAGCATCTAATGATTGTTTTTTTTTTTTTACTTTTTCTTTAAAAAAACAATATCCAATCAATCAGTTTTTCTTTGGGTGAGCACTTTAATTAGTCGACACTTAACGATGGTTTTACTTTCTGCATCCTTTCGCCACCAATGCTCTTCAATCCATTTGGCATGCAAGTCAAGCTTCTACGCATATGGTGGGTCGTGGATATTATACAATTAACATGACACCTGCAGGTGAGTTATATAAACTTATGTACAATTATATACATATAGCTGATGAAGTGATGATGATGCCTGTGTTTTGTTACTAATTATGTCATAAATCACCATGTGGTTTCAGATAATTCGCCCTTTTACTTCATCTTTCGCCATGGTACCTCCCATTTTAAGAAGTTAAAGCCATCTCAAATTTAAGTGTTATTCAATCATTTAGATTAGGTCTCCGTTCAAACCTAAAAGATCCAGGTTAGGTCTCGATCCAAATCCTAAATATCTTTTGAACTAGTTCCAAACTCCAAGCAAGATCCAAGCGCATTTCTTGCCTCCTAAAATGTGTGTTGATTGTGTAAAAGACCAAATTTGAAAACTTTTTGTTTTCAATTTTCCAAACCTATTATCAATTATCTTATTTTAAAAAAAATCTGAAAATGAAAAACTAAAACCATACTAAACAGGGTCTTGATTAACCTGGCCACAACTCATTTAACACCAAGATATACAACATATATGCTGTCAGAAAGAATAACATATGTGTGGACTCATACATAGTTTGCTCCCACAGCTTGAATGCGCCTGTGATTTCTCATATGTATACTAGGCAAGCAGTGTTTGATTATTATTTTTCTTTGTATAAAGAATTAGTATATGTAGCTAATTAAAGTATCAATAATGTAATAAGGCATCTTTTTTTTACAGATGATCGGACCATGTGAACAGAGACAAGGTATTTCTCTTTAACGACATTGTATACAAGTATGGCATCAACCAATATACTGGGCCAGCACTAGAGAAAGAGCAATTGACCCGCAAACAGAATGAGAGTTTCTCTTGCTAAAGTAGGCGAGTTAGGTTCAATCTGGTTGAGATTCTCCACTTGAAGAATTATGTGAACAAGTCATAATTCTTGGCCACATGCATTAATTTAATCTGGTGTCGATGGAATGTGTGTGAAATTCTTAATTTCGGTTGACATTAGATGCTTGAATTATCATCAGTAATTAATTATTCGATTTTAGCTATTCAGTGATCTAGAAGGATACATGGCATGAACGTGATTAATACCATTATATAACTTATAGCTAGGTGCTAGCTCTTGAGCTGATAGTCTTCTTTGTATACGGACTAAGTCTCGATTGCGTACTATATCAGAAATATGTAACTAAAGAATTTTGATTTTTTTATTTAAATTTTTTTTATATTTTTTTATTGTTTTAGTGTACTATATCAGAAATAATTTTTAAAAACTAAAAAATATATTATTTTAATATATTTTTAAATAAAAATACTTTAAAAAACAATTAATATAAATAAGATAATAAAAAATTATATAACACTATGACCTTTGCGTGCCCAACATACTGATTGATATTTTAATATTTCTTTAGTTACATAAAGCTTCAAAGATATATATATATATATATATATATATATATATATATATATATATATATTAGTTATATATATATTATGTATTTATGAAAACCAAAATCCTTTATTAATTATTAGCAATAAAGATTAGCCTCTAAGATAACATAAATAAAAACGATAGTCATTTTATAAAATATTTGCATGCATGCATATCTTTTTTTTTAGGAAGATTAGCATTAACAATTTTTAATATATTTATCAGTTCATATATTTTTAATTTATTTTATAAAATACAAACAATATCTTTTTATTTCTCAATTAAAAAATATTTATAACTTAAAATCCTACTCATACCGCAACATATTGAAAGCCCTGAGGGCACCTATGGATTTAAAAAGATCGATCAGTATGTAAAAATACAACACAGAAGTGATTATACAACACTATGTATGGACAAAACAACACCTAAAAGCTTGAAAAAAAAGACAAGAGTCCTTGCATTCATTGACTTCGCATGCATCGGACTCAGGACAAAGACTCCATAGATATTTTAGTATTATGTAGTTTCGTTATTTAGATGTCTTTGGAAGAGGAGCAGACAGAATCAGTCTGTTGGGTAGCCTAACTAGTCAGTCCAAGCTTTCACGAAGAAGTGCAAAAACACACGCTAAATGTGTTCAATGGTTGCAAATCATCAACTAAATATTTTTCGTCAGAGTAGTTCATCCTTTCTTGACTCTCATGCATGCTGTAATTATATCTTGATAGGAGGATTTCACAATTAAATTCAGTACACTTTGGTTTTAATATTTCAAAGTTGTGGGAAGCTGCTTCTAGGGCTCATACATTAAGTTTTTGGATCGAGGAAGGTCCATCTTTTTTCCTTTTTACGGAAGAATTCCCATGCATTAATGCCCATAAATTAAGATTAGAAATTCACAAGCCATCAAGGGTAGGGCTATAATCCACATAACTTCTTATGGGCTAAGTTTTAGTAACCCTTTTTTTTTAATGGTAGAATTAAGTCTCTCGTAGAGTTAACATTAAATGATGCATTTACAAGAAACAGTCGCACTCTTTCTCAGGATTTGGATCCGAGATGATAACATGAAAAACATGTAGGATTAATAGCTAGGCTTAGAGGGGATGAATATGCCTTGATAGAATATAAACAACATCATGAAAAAATATAGACATAAAACAATATTTAGATAATATGTAAATATGATGAATTTATAGAATATATATAAGCATAACATAAAAAAAATAAAGAGAGATCAAACATAATGATATATCCTAGCTTGGCTATACCTACATCCAGTCCCTAAACACAATTTGCTATTTCCCAATCCACTATATTTTCTTTCTTGCACATGCATGCGAGAAACAAAGATTTTCATAACATTTAATGTACTCCTGATGTGTGTGTGAGATAAATGCATAGGGATGAAGGATATATATTTACTTCATGTATATAAGTAGCTGAATAAAATATTACCAACCATTCTATGTCTTAAAGGGTAAGTTTAACCATTTATGCTAACTCTTATGGAACATAAACAATATACTATAAAATGCTTAATTGAAATTTATGTTGTAATTAACTTTTCAAAAACTTCTGATTGATTATGTTATGCTTAATGTATAATTTGAAACAATAACATACCATACCATGATACTAATATTTAATCCACCACGCCTTTAATTAATATATAATAAAATTCATCAAAAAATATTATTAAATAATTTTTGAAAAAGAAGACTAATCTCTTTTTTGTCATTAGAAGCTTCTTTGTGGAGAGCATAAAACTCTATATGGTTATTGGAATATCATTTTGATCATAAAAAATTAAAAATGCTTTAAAAAGACATTAAGCATCAATAATATTAAGCATATATTACAATAATCTCTTTAAGATATAATTATAAAATTACAAAGACCATCTAAAAGTTTAAAGATATGACATAAACCCCCTTCATGCTAAAAAAAGTATTATAAACATTCGTTTTGTATTCAAAATGTCCATAATTATAAATAAAAAATAGATAATTAAATTTAAAAACTTAAAAATCAGCGAAAGAATATATTAAAAAACAAACATGATTATTGTTTTAGTAGATGAATAATATTAAATTTATTATTTAATTTTGGTCCATCTTTGTTTGATTTTTTTTACATTTTTCTATAATTTATTAATATCTTTTATTTTTACTATATTTTTTAAATAGTAATAATGGGTATTTTAGGTATAAAAAGTGATAGTGTTGAATTTCAAACTTTCAAGTGATCTCTATAAATTCATGTTATCTCAAGGGAGTTATTACAATTTATCCTAATAATAATAATAATGTATTAAAAAAAATTTCATCAAATCATTAAATTTAATCATTAGTTATTATTTGTTGTGATCCTTGAGTATCATGTAATTTTCGGTTTCTTTAAATGAAAATATTTATAATTTTTTGTTATTTATTTAAAAAAAATCAATACTAATATTATAAAATACTCTTGTGAATAGATGGACAGGCATTAAAGAATAAGAATTGAGTCTACTTGTGAAGATCAGTCCTCTAAAACATCCTTACACTAGGTGATCAACGACTTTCAGAAATCCAACTCCTTTTTATCCCAATTTGGGTTAAGATTTATGACAAGAATGATACGAGGGTTGGGAAGGTACAAGGTATTTTTCCTTTTCTTGAATATTTTGTATATTGATTTAAATTTTTTACTTGTTTTTCATTGTAGACAAAATTGGAAATTTGGTTGTTTTGTAATATATATTGATTTATTTTATTTTTTAAAATATGGGTTTTTTTTCTTTTCAATTAAATTCATTTAAATTTTCAAAATATTATTTTTCTTTTTTAATTGTAAATTCACCCATATCAATTATTGACTGGTCCAATTTTATTGACTAGTAGTCAAATTTGCCACATAAAAAAAAAAAGAATACAGGATCTCGATACATAAAAAAGTATAGGTTGATATGTGCGTGTGTATTCTCTCTCTACCACCCTCGAACCCTAACACGATATGATGGCTTTATTAAAAAGACCAATTCAA
>Ga0307513_10002428_pt1 | contig 25829 bp, 28 predicted proteins | sample 15_EM_MG_FD_202174 | JGI IMG/M metagenome (GOLD analysis project Ga0307513, IMG submission 202174) | Populus trichocarpa ectomycorrhiza microbial communities from riparian zone in the Pacific Northwest, United States - 15_EM | ecosystem: Host-associated > Plants > Roots > Unclassified | place...
CCCTTTAGTTTTCCACTGATCACATCAACTACAATCCGACCTAACAAATATATAGACCAAGCACCTACGTGACGTCCAAGGAGCTAATAAAGGATCTATGTGATGAGGCTATGCCAGAGCTTAGGTTCATCAGGAAATTGGAAAAATTCCTATCAGGCAATATGAACACCAAAATGCGCGATGAGTCGTTGTCGGTGTTATGAACAGGTTAGCATATTTTAGGTCAACTCACAATGCTAGATCTTGTTAGATCTTGCGTCCTCTGATTAGTATGCTAGCCGCGATGTTGTGAGTTTGTTGTAATAATGTTGCGTTACTATGAAATTGATATCGTCCCTGTGCGCGATGACAGAGCGGCTGCAATATTCTCGTCAATTATCCACAAGATATCAGATTCTCAGTGACTCACAATGCATTGCAAACTAGATGCGATGTCACGAGTTCGTAGCATATTTTACATCAACTCACAATGCTAGATCTTGCTAGATCTTGCATCCTCCGATTAATATGCTAGCCACGATGTTGTGAGTTTGTTGTAATAATGTTGTGTTACTATGAAATTGATATCGTCCCTTTGCATGACGACAGAGCAAGTGCCATATTCTCGTCAATTATCCACAAGATATCAGATTCTCAGTGACTCACAATGCATTGCAAACTAGATGCGATGTCACGAGTTCGTAGCATATTTTACATCAACTCACAATGCTAGATCTTGCGTCCTCTGATTAGTATGCTAGCCACGATGTTGTGAGTTTGTTGTAATAATGTTGTGTTACTATGAAATTGATATCGTCCCTTTGCATGACGACAGAGCAGGTGCCATATTCTTGTCAATTATCTACAAGATATCTGGTTTTTTGGAGAATCACAATAAGAGGCTGTCAGACGTAATGTCATGAGTTTGTCATAATAATGCTGTGTTACTATTAAGTTAACGTCGCACCTCCAAATGAAGGCAAAGAAGCAGCAAGATCCTCGTCAATTCATCTATGAGATATCAGATTCTGGGGGACTCGCAATGCATTGCAAACGAGCAGCTGTTTGTGAGCTGGATACAATACGGTGCATATATTATGTTTCTACCTCATGTTCCAAATGATCTGGTCAATTTCTAGCAACAATATTCAGGTTTCACGCCAAAAAGAAAGACAAATCTGTGTATTTCAAGCGGGGTATATGGATACTACATAACCACAGGGTTCAAACTAGCAATGCTGTGACTGACCCTCCCATTTCCATCCTGGTCTTCTATCTCATCATCCTCTTCCTCTGAATCAGATAGCAAGAGATACATCGCTTTCTGTAGTCTTCTGCTCTCAATAGGGCATATCCTTTCAGCCCATTGCTTGAAAATGTTAAGGACGCTTGTCTTCTTTTGTTGTAGGCCAGTTTCAAGAATTGTCGAGTATTTCTCAAAGTCATCGAAATAGTGTATGCCGGTGCTTAGGCCTACTTTTTGAAGAGTGTCGTCAGCCGAAAGCACCCAGCGAGCCTGAGAAAAAGAGTTAGCAATGTAAAAGCGTCAATACAAGTAGCAGCGCACCAACACGCCGCATGTAGCAATAGCACCAGCTGTGATGTTGCAGACTCTATGAGTCGGTGCCATCATCTCAATCTGCGATTGAAGCGATCCATCGCTCATGAAACCCTTCGCAGCACTGAGACCATGAATAAGGGCGACATAGATCTGAGTGAAAAAATTAGGTTCCGAAAGCTAGCCACATTATGCATAAGATTCACCCCCATAAGCTTTGGGTTGAGGAAGATGGAAGAAGGTGAATACTCACCATTCCAATCCTTGTGAAGAATCGGAACATCAACACTCGAGTAAAGTCCAGTCTTGCTCATCCATCCGATTTCCTCGCGAAATTCGGCGGTCCTGACATCTGGCTTGAGGAGGTCGCTCTCGGAGACACCCAGAATCGATGAACAGTTGTACCTAATCCAGGTCGCGGTATCGTGTCGTTGGGTATCGAGGCCATTCATGAACTAGTTGCAGGTGAGTACGATGCTAAGGCGTGTGAATGGAACTGACCTGGCGTCGAAGCCACCTCTGACACGGATTATCGTAGGTCTCGAGTCTCTCCACAGCATTGTAGTGGGTGATAGTGTTGGTGTCGAAGAGATCGTCCCCTGAGCGAATCCACGGACCATGAATGAGGAAGGACTCACGTCCAGCTTGGTAGGCAAAGTTTTCGTCAGCAGGATTGCTCGTGTCCTTACTTTCATCTGAACCTGCAGGCGGAGACTCGCGGTGAGTTATTTGACATTTGGGCCTATAGTTGGAGTTATCTTTGTCTTCATGGTTGGCAGACTTGCGACTTGGATGCTTCAATTTCATTCGCTGCCAGGTGAGATACGAAACGCGATCATGTGATATCAGTCAAACGTTGTAAGTATAAGTGAGTGAGTCACCTCGGGCAATTTGCTTGAGAGGGTGTCAAAGCCCAGCAGGGCGTTCTTGGAATCTGAAGGAGGCGATAAGTTGGGATAGTTGCATGAGCATGTTTGCACTGGGTTCATTGTGCGCGCGGAGAGATAGTTGGGGCACTAATCTGCGCTAATTAGCAGGAAGGTCATGTTTATATACCTTAATGTTTGTGGAGCTGCTCCACCTTCACGTACACGACTCCACAGGCCATCAACGAAGCTTGCTCAAGCATAGCAACCGCCGCTGCATCGTCCCACATATTTGATGAAATTTGTGAAGTTGCCGTCCTTGTGTCCACAACCTCCTTGGTTCAGCTGCTTGAGGTGCCGCCATTTGTGAACGATCCGCGTAACTTCATTGTAGCGATTTTAAGCGATTTCATTAAAGGGGTCTAATGTTGAAAAGTAGAGACTTACCCAGCTGGATTTGACCCCAACAATATCAGTGCATCGTGCGAGCATATGGCAGAACTCGTGGCCTGAACCTTTGGATTTAAACAAAAGACTATGAAAGGATTTGATCATGCGCAGCCAAATGGAATTCATCGCGGCGGTCAGTGGGTGGAGGATCGAAGCAGCTGGAACTCTGCAGTTTTTCCCTCGCAGTTCGTGGATTCCATTGTAGTCAAGGCCCAGGGCAAAAAAATCATCGCCTGACGATTGCTTGGGGTTGATGCAAGTAACTCCTGGGCGGTGGCCAAGTTAAATACAGAGGCTGAGGGACTTGAGAGATATAAAAGTCATCACTCCACTTCTAGCATATCGTACGGTTAGGCTTGGGACTGCCTGGTACAAAGTGAATGGAGAACTAACCTCAATGATGTGAAATACTGTGCGTTTTGTTTGATCCTGGGATGTTTGTGAGCTAGAAGAGCCGCAGTGCAGGTTTACCTGGGACTGTAAAATCCGGAGGACAATCATGAGCGCGATTTCTGGTCATAGTTTGGTGGACGCGTCAGATAGTTTCTTCACAAGGGGAGTTCCAGTGCGCCTACTTGAGCCTTGAAATTCAAATTGAGTGTGTTTCGTGAATTTGGGCAACCTACTTGAGGCACTGGGTGGACATTCGTATCCCCAGATCCGAGAATAGAATGTAGGGCGTTGCCAATGAAGTAAAGGACTGATATCAAACTATAGAGGTTTATTCATCAACGCGCGAGCAGCCTCTGCTATTTCCTCTACTTTGGTCGCTGTAAACTTCACCCGGCGGCATTGACAATTCAATAGGTTGCGCTGATGAAACCTTCGCCATTGGGTGTGTTTGCCAAGGAGGCCTTAGCCTTGAAAGCGTGCCCAAAAAAAGATGAGAGCTTAGGAGCAACATCTCGGTATTGAAGAAGACAGCGCAGGATGATCTCTATCGCTGTTAAAAAATAATCAACTCTGTTAAGCTGACAAAAATGAAGAAAGCTTACGCAAGGCCAAGAAGATGGGTTGAATTGAGTTTAGGGTCAACAATATGAGCCAATGGTAGCTTACATCTGCCTGTGTTCGTGGCAGAGATTGCACAATCTTGCAGAGAGTATCAGGGTCACAGTACTGTTGTAATAGCCAGTAGACAAAAAGAAAAAAAAATAAATTTGCGGGCGCACCTTATATAAGTACCCACCCTCTCGTTGTGGCTATTTCTCCCCCACGTGTGACTCAAAGCACCGGCTTGCCTAGGATTGCGCCAAGTCAGCACCAGCCTGTAGATAAAGCGATGAAAGCTATGCCGAGTCATGGAATGAGGGAGATTACCTGCCCCTTTCGCGCCTGCTCTTCGTGCTCATTTCAAGAAGTTGCTAGAGATGGAGTAGGTAGTAATTAGAAAATAGAATAGAAATGCTGGCATACCTTTGTATGCCGCCCTCTGCTCCCTTGCCATGTTGAAAGAAAGCCCCTGCTTCATTATCCTTCCTGTCGTGTCTTTTCCGTCATCGTTTTCATGCCGTTAGCTGCACTGAAGGGTTGTAGTTGGCAAACGTGGTTGGGGAAGGTGGTGGCGGCGACTCGGATGAGACGATTGGCACATCGCACCTGTTACACCCGCGTCGTGGGTGCGGGTTTTTCTGGGGTATGCCTCAGGTGTGAAATGGGGCCGTGAAACCCCCACATGCCACTATAAGCCACTGTGAATTGGACAGTGCTAGCAACTTTTGTGGGCAGAGCCTATCAACAAATTGTTAACTGTCTTTAGACCGACTCGGATGGGCCCGCAACTTTACAAACCTGAAACAGGTGGCATAAGTTTTAGCTCGACTCAGATTGTCGAGCTCTTCCATCAAAACCAACGAAGTATTTGCCCATCCATAGCAGCTGTAGAAGGCAGGCTTGCACCGCAAAAGTTTGGTCCGAATCGCCAGAAGGGAAGGGGCTTCAGCTTACTTAATATGTTTGGCAAAATATACAGACTACAAGGCGAAAGAAAGATACACGCAGTCATTCCTGAGGAGCGGCGAATATGGGGCATAATGCAAAAATACAACAACCATAAATGCAACAGCAATCAAGTAAGAACCCCTTCTCCACTTCCTATGCATCAGTCGTCACAAGAGTCTCTCCACTCTGCAAACGGCTTGATCATGGCAAATTGAGGAAGGCGTGCGATGGGCCCAACATCTTGTCGACTATGTTTGTAGGGGTATCTGCCTTTTTCAGTAGTGGAAGATCGAGGACGCTTGCCAGTGATCCGAGCATAAGGACACAGATTTTCCGGATGATTGATGGTGAAATGTGCGAGTGCCTCTTTGAGGATCTTCCTGAATGTATCGTGCGTGGCAACACTTTCAGATTTCAGTGGGTCCAATCTGGGCCATGTAGCAAGGATGAGACGATGAAGGTAAGGAGACAAGGGCTTCCAGTAATCTGGGAGGCTCGCGTGAATCTCCTCTTCGTAGTTATCCAAATCGATGGATTTATCCTTCCGTAGCTGCTTGCGATCAGTCATATTGTACCATCGTGCAAGAGGAACAAAGTCGTTGGGGTTGCGTACTTGGCCGCACGGTCCTGCAGTGAAGTTAACAAGCCCAAGGGCCACGTGGAGAAGTGACTCGAGGTCATGAGCAGGAGTGTGGATATATTTTCCTTGATTTTTTCCCAGAGAGGCAAGCGGCATGAAAGGCAAGGTACCCTAAAGCAAAAAATCATGAAATTTAAGACAGAACAATCCAGAAAATGACATGGACGCACCGATGTTTTCTCTGCAGTGGTGCCAATTTTACGAGCGTAGTCGTAGTCGATAACGACGCCAGTAACCGGAATAGTTTCTGTCAGCCCTTCTTGTGGAGCGGGTGTGAACGTTGCTTGTGCCTTCATTGCAGCCAAACTGGCCTGAGTCCTTTGTGCTGATGCCGCCTGCAATCTGTTTGAGGGGTGGGAGAGGGGAGTGCGATAAATTACGATGTTGTTGATGCTTAGGTCACCATGTACCATATGGCATTTTGTGTGCAGAAATTCAAGCCCTGAGAAGCAATTGAATAAGTAAGCGGCTTTGATACTGAATACTAGACCTACAGTCAACGCAGTCCAGGAGCACTTGGACAAATTCTTTGCGAGAGCGGAAAGATGTCAGGGGATCCCCAATAGGACCAGTCACTACCCGACGGTGGAGACGTTCTGGGGGCGGATTGAACAGTCTTCCTCTTGGTGTTTTAGTAGAATTTTCCATTTCCTCTCCAACAACAAATCGGGGATGCATTGATCGGTATTTCTGAGCATTTGCACTTGGGTCGTCCTTGAGAATGTTGCTTATAGTTGAAAGAACGTCGATTTCGGAAATCCCGTGATCAGCAAGGAGCCAAGCATCCTTGAGGATGTGAAATTTCCCATCCTTGTCCTGTACAAGAAAGACGTGGGTGCCGCGGCCAAATAAGATGAGGGAAGAATAGATGTGCTTGATAACTTTGAACTCCTGATCTTTGACTTTGATCTGGGTAACGTCCCCAGAGAAAAGGTCTACTGTCATTGCAGTGTCGATGCCGAGGAACTGGGGCTTGGCGTAGGAGAGTGCGAATACAATGCGGGCAAGGTTAATAGCGCCATACCCAGAAATGGGGACCCAATGAGTTTGACAAATGCCGGCTCGATCGATCAACAAAAAGGAGAACTCGGGGCTGTCTTTGCCCCGCAAGATAAGAGCCGTGGCAAACCGACGAAACGGTTGGGACTCAAACATGAGTGCCACCTTCTGAATAATTTGTCGCACCATGTTGCTGCGCGGGGCAGATACTGACACTTCCACAATTGCCTCAATTTGGCTCCATCGGGGCCTACGCTCGCCGTCGCGGAGAAAATGGCGAACGTTTCGGTTGATGAGAATGATATCGGGCTTGCGAATGATGGAACCCCCGCTAGGCGCTCTGCTGTGTGAGCCTATGCTGAAGGAACGGTCTTCAGCACCTGCGACGACGAACCCCTTCATCTCCACACCACTGCCAACACCAACACCCTCATCATCGCAGGCAGTTGAAAGCTTCTCAGGCTCCTTCTCCTGAATTATGCCGTGCTGGACTCCGAGGGTGTGCGCCAAGTAGTTGAGCCAGATCTGGACGTTCTTCTCCCCAAAGACTTCCGGAAGATTAGAGAAGCAATGTCTTGAATTGTCCCAGCATTGTGGGAGATTTTCCAGGCAGGCACCGTTGAATGCTACAGGGAGAGACCCGTCAGGGAAAACTGCTTCGGACACCCACTCAGTTGGTGCAAATAGGGGGGTAGGGACAACATTTAGGCCAAGAAGGCGGTCTGCAGCGGTGCCATTGGTGTCCTTTTGAAGCGGCTCCTGGTTCGTAGTTGATGTCGCCTCGGATAATAGATTTGAGGAAGGGAATTCATTCGCAATGTACTCTTGAAAGCGCTCTTGTTGAATGAAGGTGGTAAGGAAAGATGCAGGAGGGAAGGTAGGATGAATGTAGCAAGGGGTGCCAAATACCGGGGGATTGGGCATATTGGTAGAATCGGTCGGATTGGTATTGTTGAAGTTCTGGGAGGCAAAATCTTCGAAGTCACTGGTGATGAAGCAAGCAGTCTCAGGAAGGATGGCAGCCTTTCTTGCAGGCCTTCGAGTATAAAATGACCACGCAATCGACATCGTGAAGGGGCGAGGCGATTATTATGTGATGAATGTTGAGAAGGAAGGAACCCTGTGTCTGAGTCACAACTTTATTTCCTTCCCCCTGCTTTCTAGTCCAGGTCTCTCTACCAGGCAATGATCCTTAACATGTTTTCCAATTTATAAAGCACCGTTGCTGCAACAGATTAACAGCTATCTACAAAACGCTAGAGCATTTTCATTGTTTTTGTGTACCTGTGCGGATTATCAACAACTGTTTTTGGTAAGGTGTGGGAGTCAATATGACTAGGCCGCTCCACTCTTACTCCCTCTTACTCCAACACAATTCCTATGACATAGCATCGCTAATATTTCCATAATAGTGAGTGGCGCGCCGCAGCGCCATAGTCGCCGGGGTTCAAAACATGAAGGTTACCTGACAGGAATCTGGGGCCAATTTTGGCATGAATACGGAACACGAATAGCGACATTTACAAATTGACGTTCTTGCGTTGAGGGTGGCGATGATGCCAGCCTTGGCAATGGAGATGGTTTGTTGTTCCTAACATAAATAGATGTTCAGAATACAGACTCAAGGACTGACAACAGATTAAACCCTTACCGTGACTTCGCGTAGGACACTACCTGCGGCGTCCGACATTGTGTCAAATTCGTCAATACAGCAGACCACCGTCACTTAGGACAAGCGCGCCGTTATAGAAATAAACATTAGCAATTTCCAACGGGTTTAATGTTTGAATCTCGTACCTCTCCAAAACAAGCTGCTTGCTTTCTGGATCGCGAGCAACGTATGCCATCAAACCAACAGCAGATGATCCTTTGCCAGAAACCTTCAATGCATACCAGCTTGACGGTGTCTACGCCGCGTCAGAGGCAAGATATTCTGGACAGATACGAGGCTTACCACTTGGATTCAATGTTCGCATGTTTGAAGAAAGAAGCCCGAACTTTCGACATGATCTCGTTAACCTCCTCATCGCCCTCTACGCCTTGTATCCCATCCAACCCATCTTGCTGGTCCTGCTCCGCGACTTCCAGCATTACATCCTTCGCAACCTGATCCATCGCCAATATAACTTCCTGGGGGTATTTCAACAGTTGACTGCACAGTTTCTTCGAAGGGGGTATGCGAGTAGATTGACAACGTCAAGATTCAGCTTGGTTTCGCCAGTCTGCCGCATTCGCCAGAAATATGTCTCATATAATAAGGCTTCTTCCTCTTGCAGCGATGAGAGGGCGCGTGTTCTGAGTCTGAGGTCGTGATCATAAGAGATCCAGTATTTTTGTTTGGTCTCCCAGCTTTGCTGGCTATTCCAGCAGCGCGACCATCAGGAATCTTGAAGAATTTGCACACTCCATTGGTTTCTTTGTCGTAGAAGTAGTATCCCTTCCTCTTGAACTGGATAATTTCACCCGGTTTTAGGTGGCGTCTGCAATTGCTAACTCTTTGAACTCGGCCACCGGAGTGACATTGTCGTTTTCTGCGAACTTCTTCGAGATCCAGTTGTCGAAGTCAACAAGTGCGACAGATGCGTTGAGCAGGCCAGGTGATTTTCTTCTTCGTCTTGCGGAAGTCACCTTCAAGGTTGAGATCCATGGTCGCTAGTGATTGTCACGGGTAACCCTGGGGTTTTTTTCCCCAACCCGTACCCTTACCCCAGGGACCCTTACCCGCAACCCTACGGGTTTTTGAGCCCAAGAACAGCCAAAACGGCCCAGAAATGACTGAGATATGTGCTAAACAGTATTTCCTACTGTTTGGGCCATATCTCCACCAATTCCTATCCGTTCTGGATGTTCTAGGGCTCGTTTTGTAGGTGGCGGGTACAGGAATCCGTACCCGTACCCGTACCCACCTGTACCCTACCCGTAACCCGTGCGGGTTCCAAAACCCTTGACAATCACTAATGGTCGCCAAAGTAATTGTCCCAGACGGGTCAACTTCCTATGATCTGACGATAGCGTTGCTCCAGTTCATTAGAGTTATCTATAAATGAAGTTCATGTCAGAGTTTTGTCGAAGGCATCATAACAAATGTACCTCTTCGTTTGCTTCATAGTAATCAAATGATTCGGCATCTTCCTGTTCAATTAAAATAGTGAAAGAGTATACAGTTTTTTTGTTCCCAACTTCCGCATTCTTCTTATGCTTTGGAACTCATTTAACTTCGGGAGAGGATGGGCCACCTTGAACTATAACTGTCACACTTTGAAATGGTTTGAGACTAAAGACATGACCGAAAAAGATGGAATACGTACGCCTTATCTTTGACTATTGCCCAGCAGCGAGGAGCAACAGGATCGATGATCTTTTTGTTGAGGGTCCAAATTGAATCCCACTCTATTGACACGACTGCTTGGGATGGCCTTGTAACAACATGAATTGTGTTAGGGCCTCAATAGTCATTCCGCGACGACGAATCTCTATTGCAAAGATTAATAAATTACCCGGGCAAGAAGCAGCGCTGAACGTACCGCGGACGGTGGGGAATCTTGGATCGTCCCAATCCCAAGTTTTTGGTCCACAAACCAGCGTAACTTTCGCTTGGAGAGTAGGGCGTACACAAAATTCAGGCGACTGACAGAACAACCTCAGCCTAGAGAGTAGCATGAAAAGGAAGTTACTCGCCTGAAATCCCAGGTGTTAACCTTTCGAACCCCGGCGGCCTCGATCATCCAATAATATTGAAGGTTTTCATCACGATATTTGTTTGTCCTTAGAGCATGGGTGACACCCTCGATCGAGCCAACGATAGCGCAGGCGCAATCATAAGTGGGATAGATCTTCCACTATTGCTATGGATGGTTTGTTAGTGCGGCGTCGAAAGAACACAATGCAAACTTAAACGCACCCTGTCCAATGATGGGGTAGAAGATTACATCGGTAAATGACTGGATCGCGTAAAGCCTTGTTTGGGTCGTCGACACTGATTTTGACCCTGATGCCTCGCCGTAGGCCTTCAATTGTTCCAGTCTTCATTTCCTCAAAGTATTTAAGATTATCTTCAATGCTGTCATCCCTGTGCTTTGATGCAACTCCGTTGAAACGCTCGTCTCTCATCTATAGGACGAAGGGATAAGAAACTTGAAAGTAAAAGCGCATTAATATGCACCTGAAGCTGCTCGGTGTCATCTGAGTCAGTGCAAGCTTTCCCATCCTTTATCATCTGGACAGCATATTTGTAGAGTGTGTCAAAATGATCAGAGGTGTGGGTCACGCGATCTCCGTGGGTATCAAGCAATTTCAAATCCTCCAATATCGTTTTTTCGAATTCTGTCTACAAGACAATGAGTTTAAGTAGAGTCGAAGTAGAATTACTCACTTTTTCTATTGAAGGGTTTGTGTCATCGGAACGAATTATCAATTGTCAATTATACATTTTGGCGAAGTATTGGTTCAGGATGGCTGCTTTAGCATGGCCGATGCAAAGGTAACCGCTGGGTTCAGGAGGAAAGCCCGTCACGACCTGGCCATCAACAGCGTCCTGAAGTACGAGTACGAATCCAGCAGCGGTCTTATTTGATCGAGCTTTGTTGGCTTTTGCGCTTGTCAGATTGGAGAGCAGGGTTTGCGTCAACTTGAGGGAATCAAAGTAGGAGAACAGCAAATGAGGCATGCGTGTTGATTATTTTTAAGGAGTCCTAGGATTTTGATATTACCTGAAAGGATTTAGCAACATTGAGGGTCAAGAAGCGTCATGAACATACTTTTCAAAGATCCCCAGACCACCCCATCTGTGCATGTGACTTGATGACCAACAAGGAATGTATGGAAAGCAAGGCGATCGTCGAGAGAGTCCAATGAAGTGACGATATTGCATCTTCGTCATTAATGGTTGCGCCGTCCACAGCCAGGGCAAGAGTCGCCCTTCCGGTTTCTTGGCGTTTTGAGGCTGACTGTAGGGGCTCTAGGTGTTCTGACACAAAAGCAATCGCCTGAAAAGTGGCCGCAACGACTATAGGAGGAAGATGCGGATATGAACCGTACGCGGTCCAGGGCTTTATTTTGACATTATCGGGTGCTTGTGATGGGGGTTGCTCGAGTTTTTGGACCCGGGTTAGAGCTGCAGGAGCCGATGGAATCCTCTGCCCTCGTCCTAGGGGCAGAACGAGTCGATGAGGCTGTTGTTGTTGTCGGGTGGTGGTGTAAATAATAACTATCGAAACCTCTGGCCTAAGAGTTGGCGTTTGTTTCCTTCCGACTGCATTGGAACACATGTCAATGAAATAAAACGACCTGTAATTAGAAATAACATACATGACAAAAATCCTCAGCTCTGAAACCATGAGCAACAGCAGAACTTGAAGTAGCGGGCAATAGTTTGGTGCAACAGATGAACGTGAGCAGCGAGCCTTGGAGGCTAACTCTTGTCAGTTGCGAGAAACATGGCGGTGCAGTGACACCATGGCAAGCTGACATACCTGAAGACATGACGGGCGGCGTTCTGCACTGCCAATGACCTGCACGATAGCTAATGAAATAGAGGGAAACCTGTAAAAACTTATGAATACAAAGCATTGGGGCCAAAGAAATGCTGCAAAAATACTTACACAATATTAGCGACTAGTCTCGGACAAACGTTCGATATACCAGTAATCTGGCATCGCCCAGGATGTCTACGTATCCCTAGTCTCTCCTAGACAGACTGCGATATATGTGATGTACCCTACGGCTCACGATATATGAAGTCTGTTTATTACCACGCCCTCCGAACCGTGTCAGAAAGTTGTTATGTAATCTTCGGAGATTGAAAATTCAGTCGAGCTCACTTAACAAGATGAGGGGAACCCTTTTTGAGATATTTTGGAGAGAAAGATCTTTAAATAGCTAAATTGAACCTTGTTTTAAAATTTGAGGATGCGCCGAGGCGAGATGGGCGAGTTAGGGAACTAGTTGCGCAGGTTGAGCCAAGGCCGAAGATCATGTGATGTCGTTCTGCTCTCAAACCGACTACTACGAAAAGGACAACGAAATCCCCTCTTCACATTATAATTTTTTTAAATTAGTTCTCCTTGAACTAGATATATATACTTTGTCTCCAAGAAATATGCAAAGACTTACTTCATCGCGTCGATTGGACGCGACGATAATTGGAACTCGAAGATTACATAACAATATTCTGACACGGTTTGAGGGGCGCGGTAAAAAAAGGACTAACGTATCCCAAGGGTTCGGCCATGTCATGGTCACAACTTGGACCGACAGCACAATGGGGACGGTTGAGAAAAAAGCAGATGACGGAATGGATTTCTTACTATACACGCCAACTTGGGTCATGTGAGCGCATGGCTACTATAGTATCATACAATTTATAATATAAGTTTTTCAGGGCCGACTTCGCGGCAATGCCAACTACCCATTTTTTTTGCTTGGTGAGGCCCCTGACTTCAATCCTATTGAGCAAGGCTTCTCTGCAATGGCATGGATTCAAAGGAATAATGATCTCGTACTTGGAACACATTGAGGGATGGTACAGGGATTCTGGCTACGTAGTTTAAACTAATATTCAAATTTCAACACTTTCCTCCCTACGATAAACACAAGCCCGTTTCTTCTCCTTCTTCCGAGTCTCGCGTACAAGAGCCTTTCGAACACCTACTAACAAGGGCCGAACTGCTCCCTCAGGGATCCCAAGTCCAACAAGATAGTCCACATCGAATTCGAGAACAGTCTCCGCATACAGGATCTTGTGTTCCTCAAAAAGGGGCATGTACTGAAGTAAGTTGAGTCGTGGATACTTGGGATTGATGATCTGGAGAGCATCGGAAATGGACAAGGACTCTTCTTCATCGTTGCTTGAATCCTCGGAGGAGAGAGATTGACGGCGCTTCAAACCGTAAGGAGCACGGTCAATGGAGACATTGTGCCGACTAGTATCACCCAGCGGATTGTTGTTGATATGAACATGGATCGGTGGAATATTGGATTTCGAAACAACTTGTTGGATACGGCTCGCCCTCTGGCAAAGGTTATTGAGCGCGAGACAGTTCGGTGGCACAATGCAGTTGGCATCAGCATCGTTATCATGCTGGATGAACTGTCAAAAGAATGTCAAGAAGATTACAGTACAATGCACATACGATCTTTCGAGCCCACAGGCTGATTTCCTCATATCCGAGAGGTACATGGTCGTTTGGATGCTCAGGGCTAACATAGCACCAGCGATTCGGACCAGTGTGTTGAGCACAGCGAAGCTTCTCTTGGACAATGCGCAATTCCGCGCTATAGGCAAGATCAGTTACATGATTCCCATCATTCTTCTTCTTGACAGAGGGGGCTGGGGCAGGGTTCTAAACGAATGGTTAAATCAAGTTTGCATCTCAAAATGACAAGCTTACCAGGTGAACGATCTCCAGGACAATTGTCTTCTTCCTGCGCGGGTTGCTCTGGATATTGAGAATAGCTTTGAATGCATTGTCGATGTCCAAATTGGTTGTAAGTTGATGGGCTGGGGCACGCTTGCCTTCATCACTGGTCTTCCACCCTAGCTGAGCAGTGGTACGATCCAGGTTCATTGCAGCGATGACACGGTCGCGGAAGTCAAGGCGGGGAATGTCGGACAGGAAATCGATGTCCCGGGTGACTTTGTCGTTGACTGGAACACGCACGATGATACGACCAACTAAATGCAAGAACCGATAAATAATGCAAATGAATATGATAAATGGAGAGCATACCTGCGGCAGCGTGATGCTGTGGCAATCCTCGAGGCTGAGGATCAATGTTCTCCTTGTCGCTATCACTCGCTGCTCCAGCCGCTTGGTGATAGCCTTGGTTTTGGTTATCCACCAAATGGTTGGCTTTGGCGACAGCAAGATCTTGATGACGAGGAGGAGGCATATCTCCCAAACCAAAGAGGTACGCAGCCATACCACCTGGCTGGTGTGGTTGAGGAAACTTATAGTTAGGATTGTCTGGCATCACGCAGAGAAGTCGAAGATGGACTTACAAGACGATGATGAGGCCCTTTTATCCTGAGATTGTGGTTGCTGGGGTTACGGACGTTCCAAGGGTCGACCACTTCATATATTACGATGACATAGTAATTGTATTTAGAGGAGGGAGGCCGCGAGCGAGAAGAGTGGAGAGATGTGGGGCTGAGAGAGCAACCACTTTACCAAAAACGGATGTTTACAACCAAACACGGGCCGCCACGTTTTTGCAGATAGCTTGTGATATTGCAATGATTCACGACAGTCTTCCCAATTGTTGATTATCATTTAGAGCAGATATGTAATACAAAGAAAGCAAAAAAAAACTATTTACCAAGAAGGCGCCCAGAGCGTCTGAGACTGGTGACATCTAAATCATCAGATACATTAATTTTGGACACCTTGGATGGAGGTCGGTCTTCTTCTGAAGACTCGGATGGTGACAGGTCTAGGAATGAACACAGACACAGTCTGAGTAGGTAGATAAAATAAAGGTTCACACCCTAAAATTTTCGAAACGGCCTAGAGTTTTGGAGATAGCTGTAAAGGAATCACATTGAGGGACAGCAAGCAGCTGTTTCAAGATACGTATGACTGGGAAATACTAGTATGGCTGGTGGGGACGGTACAGACAAATATTGAGTTAATCATCTAAGTACAAGCTGGGCTCATGCAGCCTCTTCGAGAGCCGCGCGCTGTTGCTTGAACGTTTTGCGAGAAGCAGAAGTGTTCGATTGACGACGAGCAGCAGCAGTTGGGAAGATTTTCCTATCGTGGCCCCTGCTTGATAGAATATTCTTTAGAGGAAGAGAGATACTCACGTCGACCACCAGTTAAGTAAGTCTTTGGCGCGGTTCTTCGCTGCAGGCCCAGGGGTATCTTCAAAGAAATCAACAACGTAGTTATGCAGTCCTTGGTAGTCAAATCCTCCATAAAATTGGGCCCATGAACTTGCAGTTTGCAAGTTGAAATGGAGCTGGCAGCCACAGATAAGCGCAGAACAACGTGTGATAGCGCAAAACCTACCTGAACTGCAGCATATGCAATAGATCGAGGGGTAACCTTGTCGTTCAGATTTACCTTTGATGCCACATTACGGCGCGCAGGTTTTTTGCCAGACGAGGTCCTCTGCAACTTGGCTGGAGGCATGTTCTCAGCGTTGTCTTCCTCCTCTGAAATATCCCTCGCTGAAGAAGGCGATGTGAATATGGCTTTATAGACCTGTATAACGTTAAGTACAAAGGATGATCCAAAAATCAACCAGAAATTGACGCACTTGGATGAGGAGCGTACTTTTCAAGTATCCAGATTCCAGTTGATCTGCCTTTGGTTCATATTTTGCGTAAAAACACCTTGCATGGTAGCTGGAAAGCCAGTCAAAATCTTCATCAGCTGCGCGTAGCTTAGCGCGAACACTGTAAACGAAGGTGAGATCGCTTGGTTGGGGGTGAGAACGACTAACTACTCACACAAGGTCGTCCCAATTAAACTCTGCAGGACATAATAGTCGTCCTGTAACATCGTGGGCAATTCCCCTATTACGGCGGCAGTTGGGGTCCAACAGGACAGTGGGGTGGGGTCTGGCCGCATTCAACCAATCTGCGACAGATCCACGAATCCGATTCAAGTCATCGCTACGGGCGCAGTCAGCGCCGCGCTGAAGCTAGTGTCGACTCAGTATTCAAATACACTAATGTATAGGGCAATATTACTCACCTCTGCATAAAATGTATTGAGCTCTTCAGGCGACCCTTCGTCGATTTTCTTCTGAAAGTTGGGGATGAGGCGGTTGAGTTCTTGGACAGCTGTGTGGCTGCGTTCCCAACTTGGCAAGTAATGCGTCAGCCAAACCAAAACAAACGCAATCATTACTGGATAAATGCACTTGCGTTTCAACTCCTCGACTTCGTCCTCATTTCGATCTTCAAATTCATTATTCAGATCTATGTCATCCGGGTCTTCTAGGTAAGTGCAATGTTTGTCTGAATCGGAAACCAAGTCTTTGATCTCTCCGCAAATAAAGATAACCTTGCGTATGCCGCGGCCGAGCACACTTGTGGCAGTTGTATTCCTGATAAGCACCAAGTTGTTAAGCCAGTATGTGGATTTTAAAGCTTGATTAAATTTACTTACTTAGACTTTCTTTTAGAAGATGTATTCACAGTGTCTCTAAGAGTGAGATATCGTCGTTTCCAAATGGCTGCCGGATCAGCTTCGTTTCCAAGGCCATCAGAGCCGGGCGCACGAGGACTATTGGCAGGAGATGACGGGCGAGGTTGCGGGGCTGAATCAGTATGCCTAGAGGAAAGGGACATTTGCACAAGAAGTGGGGGAGTCGAATAATGAAGGTACGTTGTTACTCTTCTTATATGCTGTTCAATTTGAACTTCAGGGCTGACGGTTTCTGCCTGAAGAGACAATATTCGGTCATCATTGCTGGAGCGACAACGGCCCCACTTGGGTGCGCCTTACGACGGTGGTGGTTCGACTGCCCAAAAAAAGGATTTTCAGACACTGATGACCCCAGACACAGGTTGGGGCCCTTGGAGCCCGTTGCCATGCTGGGGCGGATCTTGGCTTGTTTAACAGCCAATTTACGTTTTCATCGCCAGTTGTCGAATCTCTGCTAATGGCGAAACAACCTCGAGGTCGCCGCAAGCTTCAAATCACCATCGTTTTCTCATTATTGTTCTTGTTCATTCTGTTTATGCATCCATGCAAGGATTGTCAAGACGGATTCAGTGCTATAACTCCGAAAGGTCTCAAGCTACACCAGAAGAAGTGTCAAAGTTTTCTGAAACACGAAGCAGCAGCAAACGAGCGTCGAAAAGCAACTGCCGCTTCAAAGAATGTTAGACGAACAAGACTCAAGGAACGCAAGGAGCGCTTGGGCTCTGCAGCTCTAAGAGTAAGATTTTTGCAATAATCAACAATCATCGTCATTAATTGGTCTATCAGGGTGTCACTCCTGGAGCCAGCACAAGTCGTCTAGAAAATGAGGTACCTCACAACTCAGGGTATCAGGAAATGGATCAAGACCTTGGCATTCCCGAACCATTGCTTCCTTCGTTTTCTCAGCCCGCCTCAACACCCCCACTGCCTTCGCCGCCTCCACCACCACCACCTCCCTCCCTCACACATGCAGGTCGGCCAAAGCGGAATTATCGGCTCCCTGCTCGCTATGAGGATATCAATCCTGAGCCTTTGCAACCGCTCGAGAAGGAGGACGAACAACCAACTGCGGTTTTGCCGCGCCTGCGTCTCATTGTACGCAATCGACTGCGGACGGCTACAAATTGCTTTGGCTTACTACGAGAATACCTTTATGCGCCCTCCTTTGATCCCGACTCTTTCGTTCCTGAGAAGGACCTTTACCAAGCTGGGGGAGCCAATCGCACCGGCCCAGCATCCATCCAGATACCGCCTCCAGCTCCAGTTCATCGAAACGAAACAATTGAAATGATTATGAACTGGAAGGATTCTGGTGCCACAACCAAGTCGGATGCCGAGGTAAACCGCCTCGTGAGCGATGTCCTTCTTGATCCTAATTTCAAAGTCGAAGATTTGCAAGGATTCAACGTGGCCAAGGAGAACCGACAGAGCGACGCTGCAGAGAAGAAATCCCCATTCCTTGATTCTTTTCAAACTGCCAATATCGACATTGAGGTTCCCTCAGGTGTAAAAGGAGTACCGCCAGCCACGTTTTCTGTCCCAGGACTACTCTATCGGAAATTCACTGCTGTTATCCAAGCCGCATTCTCGTCACCCCTTGCACCCCATTTTCACCTCACTCCTTTCAAATTGTTTCATGTGTCTCCCAGTGGCGAAGAGGAACGGGTATTCTCAGAGGTTTACAACTCAGATGTTGCCATTGAGGAACATGACAAGATTCAGCGCGCTCCTCTTCCCCCAGATGAACCCAATTGCAAGCGAGAGAAGGTCGTATTTGGCCTCATGGTCTGGTCTGACAGCACCCACCTCGCTAATTTCGGTATGGCGAAGCTCTGGCCAATCTACTCTCTTTTTTCGGGTATTTCAAAGTACATTCACAGTCAGCCAAATTCAGGCGCTTGTCAGCACATTGCTTATATCCCCTCTCTTCCTGATTCTTTCCAAGACTTCGCTGCGTCTTTCTGCCGTAAATGGGACACCCAGAAGAAGGACATCTTAACGCATTGTCGGCGTGAGCTTATTCACGGTGTCTGGAAATTCCTACTTGACGATGATTTTGTTCATGCCTATAAATACGGGATGGTGGTTAAATGTGCCGACGGTATTGAACGCCGAGTGTATCCTCGATTTTTTACATATTCAGCAGATTATCCAGAGAAGTAAGCAAGGCTTCACCTTCGTAAATCCTTGGTCTAATTCATTTGATAGGGTCTTACTTGCTACCATGCGAGGCAGAGGCCTTTGCCCCTGCCCTCGATGCCTTGTGCCAAAATCAAAACTTGACCAGACTGGCACAAAGCGCAACAGTAAATTTCGACTCAAAAATGCTCGTAAATACTTATTCGACTCTGTTCAATATGCACGCAATGCGATCTACAACTCAGCGGCTGCCATCGCCGGTACCGCTGTAGATTGACTTCTCAAAGCAACGTCTTCTGTTCCGACCTTGGTAAGTAAAGATCTACTTTTGATTGTTCATTGATTATCCAAATTTGTTCTAGAATGCATTTGTTGATAAACTTGGCCTTGACATCGATATCCCCCGTATGCTCGTTGTTGATCTTCTCCATGAATTTGAATTGGGTGTCTGGAAAGCCCTTTTTAGCCACTTAATTCGAGTTTTATATGCAGCTGCTCCTAACGGCAGTTTGGTTACTGAACTGGATCGACGGTAAGTTGACTTTGATGACCTTGGCTACATACAAGTAATAACCTTTCTTTTATGGCTAGCTTCCGGGATATTCCAACTTTTGGCTCAAGCACGATAAGGCGTTTTGCAACAAATGCTTCGGAAATGAAGAAACTCGCAGCGCGTGATTTTGAGGACCTGTTACAGGTAATACTTTAGACTTCTGGCGAGAAACATGAAAAGCTAACAAGAACATTTTTATTTAGTGTAGCATCCCAGTGTTTGAAGGGCTGCTGCCGGAACCCTATAATGCTATTGTCATGACGCTTTTATATCGAACTGCAGAGTGGCATGCATTTGCCAAACTCCGGCTCCATACCGAAAGCACCCTACAACACCTGGACAGGCTTACGACCGAGCTGGGAGGGTTAATGCGAAAATTTAGGGACGCAACGCAGTCCACCTTTGTGACCTTCGAACTCCCAAGGGAGGCGGGGGTACGACAGAGGCGCCAAAAATCTGGTAAGGGAAAGGAAAAGGCGGCAGCAACTAGCTCCTCTGGGAGGAAACCGAAAAACCTGAACCTCTTCACATACAAATGGCACGCACTTGGGGATTACGTTCGGGCTATCCGTCTCTTTGGTGGAACAGATGGATTCTCAACACAAGTGGTTGGTGATATTCATCTTTAATTGCCTGATTTATTCATACCTGGTTGGCAGGGCGAACTTGCTCATAAAATTGTTAAACGCCTGTATGGAACAACAAACAAGCGCAACGCTGAACGCCAGATTGCCAAGCGCGTTCGAAGACTTGAACGTGCCAGTTTGGCTCTTGATAGAAAGCGGCTTCACAGCCGTATACGGCAGCAGGCGGTAGAGCAAGAAGATACCAGCGCAGAGGGTGACTCAGACCTGCGATACCACATTTCTGCATCCAAAAGAAACCCTCAGGACATCTTCAGCACCATCCGCAAGAACAGAGGCGACCCCGCTTTTCATGTATGTTTTTGGCTTCGAACTCTTGTAAATCTCAACTAATATGATAATTGAAGAAATTTTTACCGAAGCTTCAAGACCATTTATTAGGACGACTAATGGACCGCAAATTCGACGGCGACATGCATGAAGAATTTACAGATACAGATCGAAACTCCATCCGGTTTGTAGGAAACCGGATTTATTCAGTCCAAACTTGCCGCGTCTACTACACCACCTACGACTTACAACGGCAGTGCGATGTAGTCAACCCTCGCGCACACCCAGATATTATGCTACGATCTCCTGCTGCTGAAGGTGCTGAACCATACTGGTATGCAAGGGTCATTGGAGTCTATCATGCCAATGTTTGGACCGAGCACCCAGCGATTCGAGGTGGCAGAAATGCGAGGCACATGGATTTCCTTTGGGTTCGCTGGTTTGGTGATGAGCCAGACTATCATTCAGGATTTCGCAAGGCGCGCCTGCCTAAAATCGGGTTTGTAGAATCCACAGACGACTTCGCCTTCAGTTTTGTCGACCCTGCAAATGTTATCCGCGGATGTCACTTGATTCCAGCATTCAACGCCGGCCGAAGTGTCGACCTCCTTCCCCATTCTCACAGCGTAGCTCGCTGCCTTAATCCAGAGGATATAGATGACTGGTTGAATTTCTACGTAAATATGTGAGCGGTTACTAGATTGAATATCCTGTTTTAAATCTGTTACTGACCTGAAAGGATTGCCAGCTTTGTAGATCGGGATATGATTATGCGTTATTATGGTGGTGGAATTGGTCACCTAAGTAATACCCCGCCACGGCAATCAGATCTTCTCGATTCCATCTCTGACGAAATGGACGTTGAAGAAGACCAGGAAGACGCTGCTGGCGACGATGCAAGGGATGAACCGCAGGATGCTACTGTGAATGTCGGAGAGCTGGAAGTGGATGAAACTGAGGAAGAGGCCAGATCCGGGGACAACGACGACGATGGGGATGATAGTGATAACTATGACTACGGCGACATTGATGAGGGAGGCGATGAGGACGAGGATGAGGATGATGATGACGATGACGAACCTATTTGCGGCATTGATAACTTTGATGAAGAGGATGATTATGGCTATGCTTCGCCTTAGACAGCGAATTCCATTCCGCCGATGGGAATGACGACCTTATATATACCTTATATATAATAATTGGAAGATTTAAACTAATCAACTGTAATTCTAGGTATGACACTCAGTCGCGATAGATCTACAGTGTAGCAAAATGCGAGGACCAGGACAAGGTCTAATAGATCAACTATGTTGATGGATGCGAAGGCCGACTAGCGCAGTCTCTGCCCAACACTGCCCCTCATCATAAACATACAGGAGGGCCGGCGGGTGTTGTTCTTGTTGAGGGTTTATGCTTTGGCTACTTAAACAGCGAAAGTTGAGAACTTATGAGTAAGCAAAATAGCACTTCTGAAATTATTTGAGCTGCAGGCAATGGGCAAGGCGATAGGGGACAAAATGGGATGCCAACTTCTCTGCAATGTAGCTGCTGTGGCGATTGGCAAAGCATCCTCCATAAAAAAGCACCCTGCCTCCACTGCCCTCTGCTGCTCCGCTCCTTTAGCCAGCCCTTGAGGAGAAAGCACAGCGAGGAAGCTGTTGTGAGGTGCCAAAGGTGGAGTCGGTGGCAGCGTCGATCGCACTGGTCTCAGGGAAGTGTTGTGGGGATGAGACGACTCGGAAAGCGCGTGATCACACTCGCACCGAGGAGCACGGGATTGTTTCTTCAATCATTCATCTGACACTTTCTTTCGTTCTGCCACCGCGCTTTTGCCTCAACCCACCTTTTACTCCCCACATAGCCACTGTTCATAATGGCACTATACCGCAACAATACATGTAAGTTATCATCCTGGTCAAGATTGCTAAGATTGCTGATATACCCTGTCCTTATTTAGGCCTTCTCTATTGGCCGTTGCGGTGCAGGCAACCTCTGTTCCCCATTTCGCGACCAAAAGCCCCCCGCAGACGTCGATACGGCCAGAAGCGCGTAATAGGTAGACATTTTATAAGGCTCTACACTGATGAAAAAGATCCAGGATGCGGTGCCCATGCGTGGCGACCAGATTCTAGCTTTCAAAAGCTTGAGGAAAAGGCAACTCCCCTCAAGTTGCTCATCGTTTGCTCGGCAATGAAAACCCAAACCTACTTCGAAAGGCGGCAGAAAGACTTTGGGATGACGATGATGACGTATCACTCAGAGACGATGCGGAGCAGCAGATCATCTCTATATCGACGGTAAATCAACTTTCTCTTCACAAATTCACACCAAGCAACCGTCTCATCCCGGTACGCGTAGATTGGTTAAGAATCCTCATCTTCCAGCGTGAAACCAGGATAGATTTAATTCTAGGTTCTTCCAATGTTGATGCGAGTGCTCGGGCGATGGCTGTCAGGGCGCTAGTAAATTCTGTTGCAGGAAAGGAGCTCTCGGACATACGGCACGGTGAGACTCTGGAGGTAGCCATGTTTTCATTCGCTCATATCAATGTGGACACAATACGCAGTGCCCTCATCTCTAGGATTCAATTATCTTTGGCAACGGAATCTCAGTCGAAACCACAACGTGACTTTATTACTTCGCCAACTTCCTCACATCCATCCAGGGCCATATCAGTATCCCGAACATCACGGTTGGCGTCTTGGAAAAACAGTTACAACATTAACGGCGCGGTTGGAGGGCAATGACCCTAACGCTGAGCAGGCAGCACGCGGGGCTAGTGGAAGCACAGCACGAGCTGGGCATGACACGCACAGCAATCCAGGAGTTCAAAAGGTTCTTTTTGAAAATGAAGAAGCAGTGGATGGAACCAAAGGACCGAGTCATTGGACATGTTGTTTAGGCACCTCCCATAAGTATCTCTGCTCCTCACAGTTATACGAAGGATGTTTGTGTCATCAGGCTTGACCAGAGGAAGTTTTCGCAGAACTTCAGAGGGAATGTGCTCGACTTAGGTGTGTACTGATCCATCTAACTAAAAGGCGTCTAATCTTACTGTTCATCGTGTTCATATTCCAGGCCCTGAGATCGATACCATTAAATTTACTACTCTGATGCACCCTCATCGATGTGCCCTCGGATTTTGAGTATCCAGATGAACGTCTCCTGTGGCCTAACCATGACCGAGGCCGCTCTTGCACAGGGAAACAAAGCTGTCGCGACTCTGCGAAAATCCGAGACGCTCGAGAGTCTTCAAGCCAAATACTCAGCCGACAAGCTCCTCGTTACCAAACTTGATGTCACGAAACTCGATGAAATCGAAAGTGCGTTTTCCAAAGTCAAAGAAGCCTTTGGACGCATTGATGTCATCTTCAATCATGCCGGCTGGGGGGCGCTTGGTGAAATCGAAGGCACCCCCGACGACCAAGCTCATGCCATGTTTGAGGTGTGTGATCAGCTCTCGTCGTTTTTTTGGGGCACGCTTTCAAGGCTAAGGCCCCCTTGGCAAACGCACCTGACGGCGAAGGTTTCATCAGCAGAGTAATAACGCAACTTATTGAATTGTCAACGCCACCGGGTGGGAAGTTTAGTACAGAGACCAAAGTAGAGGAAATAGCAGAGGCTGCTCGCGCGTTGATGAATAAACTTCTATAGTAGGTAACAACTTTGCCGATCTCTTGTTTCTATCCCACTGAGCCTGAGCCGCAGCTAACTCCTCCGGCGTCAAAGCAGAAAAAGTAGAACCCCCGGGACAAGACGACGTGCCATCAAAATGGTCCCAGAAGCCACTGGCTTTAATTGTGTCCCGAAAACGAATCCAGGAGATAGTACAGTTGACGCTGCTGTATCTAGCTTGGGTATCAAGGAAGGCAGGGAGTTGGAAAGTGAGGTGGTGATCACGAACATGTTAAGGAAAGGAATTCATAAGTAAATGGCGGAAATGGAATACAATGGATCTCGAGCACGGGCACATGTTTACATGCTCGTAGTAAGATAATGAATATACTACATAGAAAATGAATACATCATGCCTGCTATGAAGAGCAGGACAAAAGATGGAATGGAGAGCTAAAATATGGAGAGTATTGCCCACGGCATGTCAGCGCCTATCGCGTTTGCCTGCGATATTCCAACACTGTACCTGTTCTATGTCCTCAGGCTATATGGGGATTGTAATGACCAGTGAAGTGTCCAATACCCGATATCAATACTGTGATTCCCCTATGGACCTCGCAGCCACTTCACAGTGTAATTACAACCTCCTCGCCATATTTTAATCATTTCATATTACAGAAGCAATCCTGTATCCAGTTTATAATACCCTGGTAATCCTACAGTGTGTATCTAACAGGTTGTGAGTTTGTTGTCAAGATGGTATGTCATTGTCTTTCCTCTACGGACTTCGCAGCCACTTCACAGCATAGTTACAATCTCCTTGCCACATCATATTACAGAAGCGATCTTGTATCCAGTTTATATTACCCTGGAAATCCTACATTGTGGATCTAACAGGTTGTGAGTTTGTTGTCGAGGTGGTATGACATCGTCATTCCTCTACCAACTTTGCAGCCACTTCACAACATAGTTACAACCACCTTGCCACATTATAATCATTACGCATTACATAATTGATGTTGTATTCGATTGACAATACCATGGTCGTCCTGCAGCGTGCATCTAATAGGTTATGAGCTGTTGTCAAGGCAGTATAATGTTGTAATGGATTTATGAACGTCATATGGCTAAATCGGGATTTCCCCAATTTCCTGATGTTGTGGCCACAGCCATCCGTTTAGCCGTCCCTCACCAACTCTGTCTGTGAGAACTCCCTTCTGCTAACGCCCTTTTTTGAACACCGGAAGGGTATCTCTCCATTCTTAATCCAACCATTATGTCTGAGATACGTAGAAAGTTGGTCATTGTTGGGGATCCTGGCTGTGGAAAGGTCAGCATCATTCCTTGTCTCAACCCCAGTTAACTTGTGCGCTCCAATGTAGCAATATGGGTATGCTGACGGAACTTGGCTGCTGCGCCGAAACCTAGACTTGCTTGTTGACCGTCTTTGCGAAAGGAATTTTCCCTGAGGTACGTCCTCCCCTTGTGGGATACGGCCGGACAAGAGGACTATGAGCGGCTCCGCCCATTCAGTTACCCCGACTCTCATGTCATCTTGATCTGCTTCGCCATTGACTCTCCCGACTCATTTGACAACGTTCAGGAGAAGGTATGTATGGCGTACTTACTCGGCTCGATGGGCCTCTCGGCTAACGTCGTCGTGCAGTGGATTCTAGAGGTTGCGCATTTCTGTCTCGGCGTTCCGATGCTCTTGGTCGGGTGCAAGCAGGATCTCCGACATTGTCCCAGAGTCATCGATCAACTGAAGAGGACGAACCAGAGGCCAGTGACTCTTGAAGAGGTACGCCATGATAGGCGCTCGAGCTGGGAGACGGTTCTGACTAAGGCACGCGAGGGTTTGGCAGTGTCTCGGGTGATCGGGGCCGAGTGCTATTTCGGGAGGTGTTCAATTACGCGGCTCGTGCTGCTCTCCTTCGCCCAGGAATAAGCAAGACTGGGAAGTGCCTCGTTCTGTAACCAGGGCGTTAGAAGAGTTTAGCACAGATCTTCAGGTGTTCATG
>Ga0307513_10002429_pt1 | contig 25829 bp, 26 predicted proteins | sample 15_EM_MG_FD_202174 | JGI IMG/M metagenome (GOLD analysis project Ga0307513, IMG submission 202174) | Populus trichocarpa ectomycorrhiza microbial communities from riparian zone in the Pacific Northwest, United States - 15_EM | ecosystem: Host-associated > Plants > Roots > Unclassified | place...
CTGCTTCTAGATGCTAGGTGAAGCCACTTCCGCCCTCGACGGCAACAGTGAACGAGTCGTTCAGGACGCGTTGGATCGGGCGTCCAAGGGTCGTACCACGATCTCGATCGCGCACCGTCTCGGCACTATCCAACAATGCGACAAGATCCACTTCGTGCAGGAGGGCAAGATTGTCGAGTCGGGTACTCATGACGAGTTGACCGCCAAGAGGGGACTCTAGTGAGTGAATGCACTTTGGCTAATGCCCCCCCGTTCTGACATTGGTCTCTTTAGCTCCGAATATGTCTTGCTACAAGACTTGTCTACTCCAGTATAACGTGCCTCGGAAAACGTCGGACCCATATAAAAGCCGCTCATGAATATTAAGTAGACTCACCGCTGTTTGGGGCTCCGTTGGGCTCTGATGACGGTAGCTAGCGGAAATCGATATTGTACAGGTCGCGGACTAGTAGTTGTATCCTCATCTCTCTCATCCTCCACAATTCTCACAATCTCCTATCTTCTCACCACCCATATACGCTATGTTACGCCCGTTTTTAGAGTTTGGTGGCCGTGTGCGAAGCGTCTAACTTCAGGTCGCGCCTGGACGATGTATAATAAAATGACGAATGCGTTTGATAATTTATATGTGGCTATGTACCCCAACAGAAATATATATATATCGATCGGCCTCGGCGAGATACATCGGGGACCGAAGAGCGCGTCGATTTACATCCAGAATATTCAGAGAAAAGAGAAAGTCTGTCATTCGACCCACGCGTTGCTTCGACGCATTTACAGCCCGCCTCCGCAGCAGCTGAAGCAACAGTGTACCCCGTAAGCGAACACAGCCCAGAAAGACCCACAAGCATCGCATAAAGTATCCCGGTTGCATACAGCGCCAGCCTGGAAACCCTCGGCCGTCTCGACATAGTCCTCTTCGACTGGCTCTTGAAACTGCGGGTCTGATGGAAAAGGTGAATGTATGGAATCTATCGTTCTCATTTCAGTCGGTTGCTGCTGCGTGTACATATTGTTATTCTGCTACGACTATGAGATCCGTTTTAGAACAACGAATAAAGACGAAAGTGCTCAACCCTGAGTTTCGTACATTTTTCTTCTTCTTGATTGACTGATTTGAGGATCGGAATAGATAAGAGCGAGATTGGAGTCTGACTATCCAAGGCAAGTTCGTGGAACTGGAAGGCGTTTTGCAGAAGTAAGAGTAAGGGTACAGCTTCGGCTCATACTTATGGATCTGGTTTCAATTGGAGAGGTACGTGCTCAGCCACTTGCACAGAGTTGCGGTGCAGGAGAGTGCGGCCAAATGTCCAAACTTCCAAACTTCCGAACTTCTGGCCTCTGAGTGGATACCATAGTTCGATGCGTGTCGGTGGGGGATAGAGCATATACACATAGTAATGAGTGTGTGTGTGACAACTTGGACATTGCATTCAGAAGTTTGGAAGTCCGATGTGGACGAGGGTGCATGTTAAACGTCAACCCGGCCCTGGCGGATCGGGTTCGGATTTCTGGGATTTTTTAGGATCGCGCTATATACCCCTAGGAGATCCCTGGGAGATCCTTCGAACTGTCATGTTGAATGGATATAGCCATAATTCTGTCCAGTTGTAGATGACACCCGGTCATATCTGGTACTTCCTGGCGTGTGTATCAGCAAAATGGGGACAAATATGTTCACGTGATATTGGTACAACTTCCTACTCCCGTGACGGTACCAGCAACTCACTGCAAGACACTCGCGACATGGTCGCGTAGTAGGCCCATGGAACTGCTTCGTGCTGACCGCTAGGGTTAGAAATAATGAGCTTACTCACAGTATTCGAGGTAGCATTGGATATCTCAATCGACTTGGCATTCTCTATTTCTCACCCACGATGTACGGTTTGTTCGTGCTGAGGACGTGCTAAGTCCACTCTTTATATCGCCGTTCTCGTGAAAAACGGCAGGATTTGTCGATAGGTCAAGGTCGAAGTGATCTGAGCCTGAGAAAAGGAAAATGCCATGGTGCAACAGAAGCATAGGATCAAGTGCTCGAAGCTTGCGAGATTGTGAGTTGTGGCGGCTGATGAAGAAGTGGATATTGGTACGGAGAACCATTGGTATTAGTGAAACGGGGATGTTGTACCTGAGCGGTTCGATAGCCACTCAGGGGTCATAAGCGGTTCATTTGCTTCGGCTCCTCCTTCTAGAGATGCGATATACTAGAGAAGAGATGTCCAATTGTTAGAATTGAAATACCCGAATAGCTTGTTATTAACACACAGCACACATCTCGAGCCGAAATTGAGGACGGCAACGACATCCTGACCCCACACGATCGAATCATATAAGGATTAGGATACCACACAAAGCAGATAGCCTCGATTTGTCTCGGGACAGCTGTAATTGCGCTCGAAAAGGACCGCCGTTGGGTTGGTGTGAGAAAAGGGGCGAATCACTACGAATGGACATGGCTGAGATATGAATGTCCCATGCATAATCGACATCGACACCTTATAAGACTAAGGAAATCGACTCCAGGCTTCATCTGCATGCTTCATGTCATGTCATGGTGTCATATCCCACCGAAGCCTTAGCATTCCCTGTTTTATGACCGGTATCCGGCGCACTGTATAGCCAGAGATGGCCTAATGAACAAAGAGATTACCCTAATAGGGACACCCTGTGTATCCTCATCCTCATCCTCCACAATTCTCACAATAACCTATCTTCTCACCACCCATATACGTTATGTTTCGCACGTGTTTAGAGTTTGGTGGCTGTATGCGGAGCGTCTGACTTCAGGTCGGACTGCGTGCGCGTGCCTGGACACCTGGACAGTGTATAATGAATTGATGAATGCGTTATATGATTAGTCCCTGGTTATGAGGCTATATATGCCAACAAGGATGAATATTATCCGGCCTCGGCGAGATACATCAGGGACCAAAGAGCGGGTCTGTATATATCCAGAATGTCCAGAGAAAAAAGAAAGTCTACCATTCGACCCACGCGTTGCTTTGACGCATTTACTACCCTTCTCCGCAGCAGCTGCAGCCACAGCATATCCCGTAAGCGAACACAGCCAAAATAGACGCGCAAGTGTCGAAATAAGTAGCCCAGATGCATACGATGCAACCCTCGGCCGTCTTCTCTTCGACTGGCTCTTGAAACTGCGGGTCTGATGGAAAGGGTGGATGTATGGAATCCATCGTTCTCATTTCAGTCGGTTGCTGCTGGGTATACATATTGTTATTCTGCTACGACCCATAGGGTCACGATCAGTTTCTTTTCGGAACAACAAATACGGATGAAAGTGCTCAACTCTGAGACCAGACTTTTTTTTCTTGTTGATTTATTTGAGGACCGGATCAGATAAGAGCAAGATTGGAGTTCAACTTCCCAAGGCAAGTTCTTCGTACGGACGCGGAGGGGACTGGGAAGGCGTTTTTGCAGAAGTAAGAGTACAGCGTCGGCCGATAATTATGGGTCTGGTCTCAATTAGAGAGTGCCCTTGCACAGAGTTGCGGTACAGAAGAGTGCGGCCAAATGTCGAACTTCTGGCCTCTGGGTGGATACCATAGTTTTTTTGATGCGTGTCATTGGGAGGTGGAGTATATACACATAGTAATGAGTGCGTGGGTGACAACTCAGATATTGCAAATCGGTTGTAACGTGGACGAGGTGCATGTCAACCTTGGCGGATCGGGTTCAAATTTCCGGGATTTCTTAGGATCGCTCTATATACCCCTAGGAGGTCCCTGGGAGATCCTTCGAGCTGTCATGTCGAATGGATATGGCCATGATTTTGTCCAGTTTGGGCAGCAGCTGACTCCCGGTCATATTTAGTATGTACTAACTGGCGTGTGTGTCAGCAAAATGGGACCAATGTTCACGTGATATTTATGACTTCCCACTCCCGTCGTATATCCTTCTTACCACGAACTTATTGCAAGACACTCGCAACATGGTCGCATAGTAGGTCCATGGAACTTCAACGGCCACTCGAGGTGTGTCGCTTCTTGGTGACCGCTAGGGTTAGAAAGAATGGGTTGACTTACAGCATTCGAGGTAGCATCGGATATCTCAATCGACTTGGCATTCTCCGTTTTCACCCACGATGTGGCTGCTGAGGACGTCCGGAGTTCACTCTTTATTTCGCCGTTCTTGTGCAAAACGGCCGGATTTGTCGATAGGTCAAAGGGAAAAGTGACCTGAGCCTGAGAAAAGGAGAGTGCCATGGGGCAGGGGCATGGGATCGAGTGCTCGAGGCTTGCGAGACCGCGAGTTGCGGTGGCTGATGGAGAAGTGAATATTGGTACAGAGAACCATTGGTATTAGTGAACGGGGACGCTGTACCTGAGCAGCTCGATAGGGGTCATAAGCGGTTTATTTGCTTTGGCTCCTCCTTCTAGAGATGCGATATGCTAGAGAAGAGAAGTCTAAATGTTAGAATTGAAATACCCTAATTAACATACAACACACATCTCGAGCCGAAGTTGAGGACGGCAATGACATCCTGGCCCCACACGATCGAATCATGTAAGGATTAGGACACCACACAAAGCAAATAGCCTAGATCTGTCTCGAAATAGCTGTGATTGCGCTCGAAAAGGTCCGCCGTTGGGTTAGTGTGAGAAAAGGGCCTTCCCGTTTCTTCTCGGCGTAAATGAAAGCAGTACCACGGCTTTGGCACCGCTCACTTAAACCGAGAACGCAGATGCACAGTCGTTTGGGAATCCGGCATCCAGAGACGCCCGTTCATCACAATCTCTGACTTGGCAGTTTTCATCGGCCATCCACACCAGAGGGGTACCGTGCCGTCTCCAATCCTAGACCTCTACGTCTCTGCAAAGAAATCAAACATGGCGACTCAGGGGCCCAAGACAATCAAATTGCGAACACCTTGACGGCTATTGGTTGAGGAATTATTGTGACTGATAATACTCAAAGCGTCTACCTAGATCGTGCAGCGTTTCGCTTCTGTTAGGTCTATACACAGAAATGACATTTCAAGGTGTCCTAAATTCAAGGTATAAGCTGGAGCTCCTTGTAGGAGCAAAGGAGGTGGCAGTACAGAAGCAAGACAACCGGACCGGGATACCAGCGGAACGCCGGTAAGTCCTTTGTTTTTATTCTAAGTACAATCACTGAAGGCTTGTGTGTATGTAGAGACATTGATCCGACATCCAAGATGCGCGTGGAGTTCCAAATAAAGTCCCGCCATCTACGGTGGGCAGACAAGCAAAAATATCGAACTTCAAGAAACTTTCGATGGTTATTGGACCTCTAGAGCACAGGAGCTTGCTGTATTAGGTCAGGCCTGGTCCCCAACCAGATCGCTCACATCTGAAAGGGAAGCGCGCAGAAGTCGTTGTCATTGGAAACATAGTGGATTTCCAGAATTACGCTCCTCTGGAAACGTCACCGTTCGTCCCTTTGCAACTACCTATCACAGCCAGCTATTGATGTCCGCAAAGGCGGAATCTCCACGCTCGTCGCTCAAGGAACCCGAAGGATCGATAAGAGAATACTTCCCACTGATAACAAAATCGATGGAGAGGGCTGCAGAGATGGGTATTCAATACGGATTTGCATCCGCAGAGGCCACTCCTCCCATATGGAACCCGGTGTTTTGATACACTCTGCGCTCTTCGCCATGATGTAGGATATGACGTTTTGTTCTTTTCTTTTGTAGTATACGCGTATACAACTAACCATGTATAAAACTTGGTGATCAGCTGTGGCAAACCCTCAGCCGATCTTGGTCTCCCCCTCGAACCCGCCCGAACCTCGCCCCCGAACCTCCACCCTGTCTGTTAGATATGCCTCGGCTTAGTAGAACCTAGTACGTGACAGGCTCTCCGCATAGTTATGGAGACTGGTAAGTACTCATCGTCTCAGTTTCACGATAGGTTATTCTCAGTAGCTTCATGTAGAACAAGAACTTCAACTTGGGCGGCTCAAATATGTCGAGGCCAGCCATGACTTAGACAGCCGCTCTATCTCGATCTATCCTTCAATCAAGTCGTGGCCTGTGTGATCAATTCACGGAATGGTAATAATACACTACGGAAGAATACCTATTGGTCCTACGCCTCGCCCCTCACCGGAATTGGCAAAACGGCATTAGCTCATTCGGTCTGTGAAAACCTTCATGATCGAAGGCACTTCGCTGGAGCCATTTTTTGCCGGAGGTATGACCCGAATTTGAGCGGGCTCGGAAATATTCTTCCCTCGCTTATCAGCGCGCTCGCTGGGATCTTCCTCCTTCTCGAAACATTGTTGCAGACCGTCTTCGGAACAACCGAAATCTGACAACGGTGCACTCTCTCTTCCTTGACTTCATCCGCGACCTTCCTCGCCATCTGAGACATCCATCCGAGACATCCACTAGTCTTCGTCATTGACGCACTCGATGAATGTGGAAATGATCAAAGTAGTCCATGCCTTCTAAAGGTAGATGCAGCCGCGCATGCCCCATGGCTCAAAATTATCATCATCAGTCGACCGAAGTCGGTATCCAACACCGCCTCACCCGGGCGTCGGGTCTATCATAGAGTTTAGCTACAGACCAGGAATCTATTGATGATTTGCGATGCTCCGCCCAACGGCAGTTCGATTTGGTGGCCCCGAAATGGTACCTTTCTACTCCTTGCTCAAAAGAATCGCTTGTCAGCAGGGCCACCTTTCGGGCGGACGGCCCCTTTATCTCCATTAAGACTATTGTCCTTTCTGTTGGGTATTGTGAAGACCCGATGGGGGCCTTGGAGGCCACCTTGCAAGACTCAGCGGTACTGGCTTGAAATTCCTATACGGACTTTACTTCAGTATCCGAAAGACACGAATGGTGCTCAACAATGCCGAATTTCAGCGGCTGATTGGAGTGCTGCTTGCGACCGCTCGTATCGTCCACTGCGCGAAGGGACAGTTGAACAGCTGGCAGGAGTGAGTCCCAATTTTGTCCAAAAGTGGATGGGTGATCTTAACTCTTTGCTATATCGGGCTGAAGGGGGATGGAGGTATTCGTGTCTGGCATATGTCAATTTCCGATATCTGTATCAGTGATGACCGTCCCTGTGACTATCAAGTAAACCTCCAAGGCTCAGACTAGGATCTCCCATCCCGAGTCAAAGAGACAACTTCAGCCCCTTTTCAGTATGGCTCCCTCTATTGGTCGAATCATCTTTGCTAATGGTGATTTAGGCGTACGAGAAAGCTTGAAGGAATTCTTTGAAGGCGTTGTACCCCTTATTTTGGATTGAAGCCTCGAGCATTATGGAAATGGTACTAATTAGTGCTCTGAGCCTTCGAAGAGTGATATCCTGGGGAGGTGAGTTACAGCTTCAACTTGCTGTTAGTTGGCATTCCAAGATCGCTCTGATTTTTTGTAGGATGCCCACTCGACTCCTCTCGAGAGAAATCAAGATATTTGTTGTTTCATAATCACCTTCTGCATCCCTCTCTCTATCATCGCTCCACGGACATATATTTCATCGCAACCTTTCCTACCCTCACAGTCATCAACCATATACGAGACATGGTTTACTACAGGCGTCAAGATGCAAAAAGGGGTGTTGTTGTCATGGCCACCGCCGCCACTGAAATGAATTGGATACACTTATGCTGTCAGTTGCATGAGTTTCTCCTCTGAGGGATGTCACGTTGTTACAGGATCTGATGACCAAACCATTCGAATCTGGGATGCCGAAACTGGCACAGCAGTTGGCGGACCTCTAAAGGGTACACGCCTACGTGTGGTCTGTGGCTTACTCTCCTAATAACCGGCCCGTTATTTCCGGATCCAGTGACAAGACCATTCCCACGTGGGATGCCAAGACTGGTGTTGCAGTCGGTAAGCCTCTAAAGGGACATACCTGGGTCTGTATGGTCCATTGCTGGCTCCCCCGATGGGCAGCATGTTTTCTGGACCCACGACAGCACCTAGTTAGTGTGGTCTTTTAGAGGCTTGCCAACTGCAGCACCAGTACCAGCACCCCATATGCGAATGGTTTATCCTGTTGCTCACTCCTAATGGGAGGCACATCACGTATGGATCCTGTGACAAGACTACTCGAATCTGGGATACCGAAACTGGTGCTACGGTCCGCAAGTCTCTAGATGGGTATACAAGGAGTGTGACATTTGTTGCTTGTTCTCCTGATGGGCAACGCATCTCCGGATCCGATAGCGCGACATTTCGAATGTGTGGCCCAGACCGGTTATATGGTTGGAAGCCTCTAGATGGGCATACTGGGGGTGTGCGGTCCGTTGCATAATCTCCGGATGAGCGGCACGTCATCTCTGGATCTATTGACAAGTCCATTCGAATCCGGGATGCTCAGACTGGTACTGAAGTTGACAGGCCTCTACCGGAGGGACATTTTGGTACTGAAAATGCACGGTGCACCGCTTATTCTCTCGATTGGCGGCACATGATTCTGGATCCAGTGACAGGGCCATTCGAATCTGGGATGCTGGGACTACTATCGCAGTTGGCAAGCCTTTAGTTGGGCATACTGGCTCTGTGTTGTCTGTTTGCTTACTCTCCGGATAGCCGGAGCATCGCCTCGGGATCCAGTGACAAGACCATTCGAATGTGGGAGGACGAGACTGGTGTTGCAGTTGGCAGGCCTCCAGAGGGCGTACTTGCACTGTGTCGTCTGTTTCTTACTCTCCCGATGGCCGGAACGTCATCTCCGGGTCTCGTGGCAGGGCTATTCGAATCTGGGGTGTTGAGACTGGCCCTGTAGCTGGCAAGCCCTTAAAGGGGGACACCGCTTGGGTACACTCCCTCGTTTACCCTCCTGATGGGCGGCACACTTTCTCTGGATCTGGTGGTAACACCGTGTGTGGCATTTAAATTTAGATATTTCCGCCCGAGTTTCCTCCTGTGACCCAACACATCCTGATATTTCATGCACGGCGAGCCTCAAATGACTGGGTCAGAGACTGATAGGGTGGTTTAGTATATTGGGTAACCCCAGAGTGTCGTACAAGCCTGGGTTCGCCTCCTCACTTGGTAACCACTCTAACCGCTCATATTTAACCAGTCTCTCTTGGTTTTGAGGACATCGCCTATGGAACATCTTAGACCCAAGTTTCATCGGTGCAGTCCTAGCCTTTTTGTTCCTGAGTTCTGTGCTTCTTATTCAGTGTATTTGCTTATTGCAGTTTCAGTCCCTTCTTCTTTATCCTTCTCACTTTGTCACAAATGTGCGTCTAACTGAATCCCCTCCATGTATAAACTCGGACATACATGATTGCGTATATACTTGCCTCTCCTTGATAACTGAAAATAAAAGCTCTACAGAGAGTATAATCAAAGGTACAAAGCGTTCTGTACTAGTCCGATGGGATGTTAGGCTCCTTTGGGACTGATTGACTAGTGTCAGCAAGACATAACTGTGTAACACTAGACGGTCGAGGAGCATGTCGCATTAGGAAAGCGACCAAGGTCGCCCGAAGTAAACTCCAAGCAAACACTAGGAGCTGGTGGTATGCCATCTACGCAGTAATGATGGCCGGATCTGGGGAGCCCGTAACGTCCTTCTAGATGGGAGAATAGCTATAGTAGACAGTCCCAGGTAGCCGCCCAAATGCGGTCCTACCGTTCGAACCGTCAGGATGGGGTGAGGACGCTGGTGCGGAGAGTGTGTGTGATTGGAGTCCCAAAGGACGCTAGGGACGTCGGCCACAGGGGGAGATAGAATTTGATCATCGTGGACGGGAGTTAGCTAACACTGGGAGAATAGTTTTGTCTCGTCAACTGCATAGCTCCGTGGGCTGTAGAATGGGCTGGTAGTAGCAATGATGCAACGGTCGACGGTGACAAGTGGGTCGCCGCAGTGGGTCGCCTGCGGACCGTAGCGGGTGGCCGTGAGGAGGCGGACTACGTGCGTGAGGCAGAGAAAGCAATACAGCAACCATTGCATATAATACTCTAGGGTTCTCATCCGGTGAGCCCTCTGCCGTCGCACCCGATGTTGACTTGTCTTCTAGACTCCAGCAGCCCCGGCCTGGCCCGGCGCCCAATCATGCGAAAGCGAAGGCGAAAGCAAGGGTTAAGGGGGATGGGGGTCGAGTCCTTCAACGTGGTATACCGTAACGAGGGATATATCGGCACGAGTCATCGCAAGGAGAAAGAATCGACAGAAATGGTGCTAGGATGGTGAATGGGCATCTTGCGAGGCGCTAGCTTGTTTGTTGTGGCGGAGCGGCGCTGTTCGCGCTCTGCAAGTAGTAGAAGGCAGCAACAGGGTCCAATAATCGATTTGTTTTGATTTTGCTAGTGTACAGGCGTTCTACCAACCATCTCAACGCCAACCTTATGTTCTAGAATAAGCACCAAGAAGTCGATCATGACCCGTGAGTCTAGCTTTCTGGTGTTGATCCTCGCAGCTGTTGCATTCGTTGTTCCAGTACCTTCTTCGTAGCCTCCACAATAGCCTCCCACTCAACACTATGTAGTCTCGTCTCGAACTCCTCTTTACTTTCCCCCTCTCGGAAAGGTATCTCCCTCGTCAATATCGGCTGTCCTGCGTCGACCTGTGTCACCACTCGATGCACCATCACGCCCGTCCGCACAATCTTCCCCGTTTGGTAGTCCTCCCATGCGCGATCAAGAGCGTGCGCTCCGTCGTACTCCCCGGGCAAGGCAGGGTGAAGGTTGATCACGGGCACCGGCCGAACTAACCCCTCGGCATCTGGGATACCCCCATCGACCACACCATTCAATATATCCAAAAACCTGTCTCCAAACACGTGCATCCAACCCGCAAGGACGACCAAGTCCGGTTTCGCTTCGAGAACTCGGCGCGCGATCTCCACATCGTAGTCATCGCGCGTTTTGTCCGGGTTGGATTTGAGATACGGCTGTAGAGCAAGGTACGAAGTAGGAATTGGGGGAGATGCGGATGCAGCGCGTTGTAGGCCGTATGCGGCCTTCCGGTTGGAGAGGACCAAACCGATCGTTGCGTTGTAGGGAAAAGTGGGCTGGGCGTCTATAAGGGCTTGGAGATTTGTCCCTAGAGGTGGGAGGTTACAGGGAGTGTGTGAATTGGAATTGGGACTTGCCTGAACCGGAGACCAGAACGGCAATGCGGAGGCTGCCTTGGACAGCATTAGAGTCGTTCCAGGTCGACTAAGTATAGGCCCTACTATTTTCAGACGTGTAAAGCTGTGGTGCAGTGCTCATTGCATCGATCTGACTGTGAAGTGGCCGCCTCCAAGGTGGCTTGCAAATATTTGTTCTCGACTTGAACTCGAAGTCTTCCGCCTTTACCACGGACCACCATCACAACCTCACCAATTGTACTTCAAATATCCCAAATGGCCACTACCCAATCTATCCACATGGGCCCAGAATGGATGCGCCCTCAACCTGCCTCACAGACTACCATTAATCCACCAGGAAAAAATCCTAGCTCGCAGCCGCCGCCTCTTGGTATTGCCCCCAATGCTCTCCGCCATGTGGAGGGGTTGAAGACACCTGTAACCGCCGCAACAGGGACGAATGTGGAGCGAGGCGGGCTTGGGTCTGCGTCGACGGCCCAACCAGCGTCTGCGAATGGGACTTCTGCTTCCGGTGAGTGGAGTCAGCCTCTGTGGTACCCCAGTTCGTGTGGCCACCATTCACGCGTTAACCGTGCGAGCTCATTCTTGGCGACGGATCGCCACAGCTTCCCATACTCCTTGCCTCATCCTGAGCAAGGAGTAGCTATGTGGTTGTTGCCCCTGGTGTCATCTCTGCAAACTGAACCATCCCGCGCACCTCTAGACATCCTCGTAGAGAGGCTGGCGGGTGGCGCTTACTACTGCCCTTATAACTACTGGTTGTAGCTCTAGGCTACAGTGGGTCTGTGTTGTTATGTCTCTTAGGTTCCCGCGCGTCTCGAGTTATCATGCTTGTCATCACCACAGGAGGCGCTGTTCGTGAAATTGCTGTGGCACCAAGTTTTCTCTCCAAACCCAATCCAACAGCACACACTAACGTATTTATAGGTACCACACCAGCTATACCGTATTCATCCCTGCTCAATTCGGGCCCAAGTCACCAAACGCATAATACTCCAGAGATTCTCGATGGGGGCAACCAAGACCCCTTCCGTTATTCTCGCGACCAGCTTGTATCTTTATGGAGAAATGGAACAACCAGCCATGGTGGCCTCGGATGGTCCCTCGGCATCGAAGTGGAAAGGTATGAAGGAATCGTGCTAGACTTCGAGGGCATACCCGCTTGTTCGAGGGAGTTACCAGAGGCTGAGCAAAAGGTACCTTCACATCAATCATTCCTGTGTCTTGGATCTGACTTTACCCTCCGGTTGCAGGTGTATAGCCAAGGCTCGTTGAATTCACGTAGACCATCTATCTCACACACACTCTCCGAACACAGGCGTGATGATCACGTTCGCCGTGGGATAGCGCTGAACGGAGATGGTGAACCTACCGGCTTGGGTATTTTGGGTCGACGCGGAACGGCGGATGGACTGTCGCTTGCCACGGCAGGAAAGGGATTTGGGAGCTTTGTAACGAATGGGCCACTTAGTCCGATGAAAGATCGGTTTGCCAGACGAGGTCTGTCCTTATCCACCCATTACATTTCCATCGGACTTGGGTGTTGACATTTGGGAGCAGACCCCAATCAGACGGGAACGACATACCGGCCCAGACAGCCTTCATTTGGTACAACCGGACTTACAGGAGACCGCGACGCTGCCTCGCCTTCTACCCGCGGGCCTAGCGCGTTCAACTTTGGAGGCGGGACGTCCTTCAGTGTGCTCTCTGCTGGAGATGGGTGGGGAGGAAGACGCAAGACCGGAGCTTTGGCGGATGTTGGAAGAACGGCTAGTCAACGTGACAAAATCCAAGAAATTGACGAGTTCGCGCAACGTGACAATCCGCAAAGTAGTCAACAGCCAGATGGGACAAATGGGCTTGTCACCGCGGAGCCAGGGGAAGCCAAGGATGATAAGGTTGAGAGTGCTTCGTTGGACAACTGGGAAGACGACTCCGAGATCGCCGATGTCGGAGCTGGTGTCGCGCTCAGTGCTGACGAGAAGGGCAACGGCAGCGGTGGTTCTCCGTCCTCGGGTCTGGCGAAGTCTCCCCCTGGTCTTGACATCAACAGTACCAACGGTATAAATGGTCATGCGTCAAAGCAAGCCACACCGCCACCACCGGATCCCGCTACTGTCAAATGGAACTATTATGACGATAACAAGAATGTTCAAGGTGATTTCAATCCCAGTGTTGGGGCCTCCGCGGGTCTAATGCAGAATACAGGTCCCTTCACACCAGATCAACTCAAACTGTGGTACTCATCTGGCTGGCTGCGCCCCAATCTGGTCATGCTCCGCACTGAATACGACAAAGGCACCTTTCAACTATTCGAATGGCAAGCTATGGCCGCAACACGCGGAATCAAGGCAGAGGAAATGTTCTACATCTGGCATGCGCCCATTGCCTCAGCAGCGGACCTACTCCCTCTCCCGGTAGTACCACACAAAGAAGAGTCTAAACCAGCATCGATACCTTCGGCACCTGTAAGCTCAGTCGCACAATCGGAAATTGGTTCACCTGCTAGGAGTGTCTTCGCTTCTATTACTTCCCCCGGTGCACAAAGGTCAGGCAATATCAGCTTGCTCTCAGGCTCAAGAGGCAAGCCTCGCGCGAACGAGGTAGACTCAAATACTGTTTTCAACCCTTTGTCCCCCGCACGCATGCAAGCCCGCCCTGGGACCGTGGACAGCTCCTCCGCGGGTAGTTCGGCGAGTGTGAATGCTAGCACAACCGACAGCGCACTCGGGGGTGGGGGTGTGGGGAACGGTGGTGTATTTGTGAGAGGTCCAGGAACGATTGGCTCTGCCGTCTCCTCGGGCCAGTCACCTTTCTCCAATTATCATCCCACTGCTGGCCGGTTCAGTACTGGGGACCCGATGCACGTCTTTGGCAGCGGCGGGCTTGTATTTGGGAATGGGTTCGGTGGATTCGAAGACCCACTCGCGCAGAGGTTGCCTTCCGGTCCTTATACCCGCACTTATGATCACTCTGCTGTAACATCCCCCCACCAAGCTTGGAGTCAGTCGATTGGTGCTGGTACGCCTGCGAGCTATGGAAGAGCTGCAGCAACATTCGGAGGACGTAGGTCTGAGAGTCCTATTCCGGGTGTTGGGGCACTTGGCGGGGACGTTTACGATGTCACAGGTAGTAACAGAGGAGTTAGTGCTGTTGGCTTGGGTATTGGGCAACAGCCAGCGCAACCAACGCAACGTTACGTCTCTCCTTTGCCCCCGTCTCACGAACAACAACCCCGGAGATCCCAGAGTATGTTCGGACCTTATCCTGGTAATAAGACGCAAGTCGTTGGAGGACCCGTCCAACCTACCCAACCGCTGGCACCACTTCCTATCCCACCAGTCGTGAAGAATGACGAAGAGGTGATGAACCGCCCTAAGGGTCCATTGGATCAAGAACTTATCCCAACTATACTGCCCAATTCGCCAGTCAACCCTATTCCCGAAGGGTCCCTCATCCAGAAGCCGAAACCTCAACCGCAACCTCAAACTCAAATTCGGCCTCCTGCACTAGAGGTCCCAGCTCCGGCGCCTGTTCCCGCTTTGGCGGCTGCACCCGAGGCCCCACCTCCTGCTTCTACCGTGGTCGACGACTCCAGCCAACCTTTCACTCAAGCCAAGAACAAGAAGCACCACCATCCTCTGTCTCAGCTAGCGCAAGTCGCTGCGTCTGCCCCTGTTCAACCCGCCTCTGCTAAAGTTGAATACGCCTCGAACGTCCCGCTTGCCACTATGTCGGTCCCTCTTGCTGCTCTTATTACCCACGCTGTTTCCTCTCCGTCTGCTACTTCCGCTCCAAAGACTGCTTGGGCTACACCCACCACCAAGGACGACGCCACAAAATCGCTGACGTTGAAAGAGATCCAAGAAGCTGAGGAAAAACGTGCAAAGGGAGAGGCTGCTCGTCAGAAGGCTGTTGCCACCAGCACGCTCCCGACCCCAACCAACACCATTACATCCAGTAAGAGTGACGAAGTTGAACACTTAACTTGGGGATTGCCAACCTCCAAGGCTGGCTCGCGACCGAATGCAACTCCCACACCTACTTCCGTTATTAGTGGAGGCAAAGAGGTGTCATCTAGTGGACCTGTGTGGGCGACAGGGTCGAAAGGGGGCATTTCGGCTGGCCCTACACCTGCTAAGAAAACTATGAAGGAGATCCAAGATGAGGAAGAGAGGAAGAGGAGGAAAGAGAAGGATGTTAATGCTACTACTGCTGCAAAGAAGGTTACGGAAAGTAACAAGTCTTCCGGCCCCAGTCTTCCAACCATAGCTGGAAGTGCATGGTCTACTGTTGGTGCTGGAGGAAAGGTCACCTCCACTCCTGCTCGACCAACTGGACTCGCCGCATTGCCTCCCAAACCCACGGCGGCGGCGGCGGCTGCCAATCGTCCATCAGCTGTTTCTACACCACTATTCAGTACAGCGGCAAGTGTGGGCGCGCCTACACGTAAGGTCCCACCATCCGCTAGTAAGCCCACTACAGCTCCTGCGAAGCCTGTCGAAGAACCGCAGGAACCGCCTGTGAGTGCTGAGACCATGCGGTGGATGAAGGACTCGCTTCAACGAGGTGTAAAGCCAGGTAGCAGTGGTGGGTTTCTCTTGCTCCTCTGCGCCTCGTCGGGCTAATCACCCCTATCACAGTGGACGTCATCATTGGCATGGTCCTTTCGATCCAAGAGGAAGAATTCATAGCGGATATCATCTACCAGAGTAGCGAGGCTATGGACGGACGCCGATGGGCAGCTGAATTGCTGAGCAGGCGGAAAGCTGATGCAGCTAGCACATCTTCGGCGAGTAGGGTCAACGAAAGGGCTGGATCGACGTCGGGGAGCATGGCAGAGGTGCTCAAGGCTCAGCCTAAGCAACCAGCACAAGATTTCGGGTATAAGGTGGTGAAGAAGAAGGGCAAGAGCGGGCGGGCATAAACAGGCCATTTGGGTGTCTTCACGGATGGTGTATTCTTGCTTCTCCAAGCCGCAGTAATGCAGGGGTTGTTTCGAGGACCAAGGGATTGATCTGAGACAGGGGACATGTATTACAGCGACATCGACAAGACAATCAATATTTAAGATATATTAATTATGAGAGCAGTAATTGGGGCCATACAATGGATTCAAGCTAGAACGACATCCTGAGGATGCAAATGAATATGGGATCGATCTTAAAGTATTCTCATTCGATATCGCCCACATCCTTGGTGAAGACCTCAACAGAATGCCTATTTCCTTCAACTAGGTTGTAGGTCGTTGTTTGTGACTTCCCGAGCGTCTCGTCTTGCTCCTCCGTTAAGTAGGCTTTCCATTCTCGCGGGCCGACTCGCCGAGCGTCTAGCAAGACGCATGACAGGCCTGGAAAGCTACCCTTCAATCGAATACATATGTCTTGAAGATGTGGTACATGTTCGGCAAGATCCATCAACCACCCATCAAATAAATTTGGGCTTGTATGAAGGACTGCCTGATGCTTCAAAGGCCCTGCGGGTTTGCAGTGAACCTGGACGTCTAGAGTGCAGAGGTTTGGAAGGTCTAATAAGACCGCGTGGAGCTCGGCAGGCTGTGATTAACGAAAATTAGTGTGAGCGTAGGGCAAATGTACAGACAGGGGAGAGAGTTGTCACCTCAAGTTGATGATCCACCCAAACCCTGAGTGGCCCGAGAGTATGGCACCCTTGGAGTGTCTTTCGGAAAGCGCCGAGAGGGCTCCTCAGGAATGGCCACGATAGAACACCACTAAGTGAGCGGAGTCGGAGCTCCTTCTCCCCAAATGCTTGATTGAACTCCGCTTCCGTCCAGCTGCTTGTATCAACAGACAGGTTTTCGACGGAACGATTACGCAAGAGCTTGAAGATCGCACTCTCTGGACCACAAGTTGGGCCAAACAGCAAGCGACGAAGTTCAGGGAATAGCTCTGGTGATAACCAATCGTGGCAGTCGATATCAGGGGGAGTGCCAGATATTTGGAAAGTGCTTAAGGATGAGAGGCGGTGGAACGCTGCCGGCACTCGCCGTAAGTCGGAGGAATGTTCTTCTCCAGCCCCATTGAATGTGTGAAAAAGAACGTTGAGTGTTGACAGCTGGGCAAGGGCATCGTTCTCGACGAGTAAAATAAAGATAGGAAGTGTATCGAGGGAAAGGAAAAAAGTTCGCAGCGAATGTGAAGCTTGGAAAATGCCATGGGGAACTGAACCCATATACCCGGTTTCTATCTCTTCATATGATAAGGTCTGCGGAAGCGGTGTAGGAGCCGAGGGCACCTTGACTTTCCACAGCGATAGCCGTTTGAGGCCAGTAGGACGATAAATAAAGTCACGAAGGGTCGAGTGAAGGGCAGGACAGCCATCAGAATAGCTCTTGAGGGACAGAGATCGGATTTGGGTCGTGTTAAAGAGAATGCCGTCTACTAGAATGCGGAAGCGGAGGTCTTCGTGCTGACTATCCCGTCCTTCATACAGATGGTCGAGGGTAATGTTCATCTGCTTGACATTCTTAAGGATATGTTTTGCTTTGGAGAACGCAAGAAGATCTTGGACGGGAAGGTTTGGCAGATCGACGGTGCGGAAGAGGGATGGTAGACAAACATGACGAAGAAATCGGCAAGTCATAGAAAGGACAAGGATATGGTGCTTATAGGGATCTGGATGTTGGTCGAGGTGGTCCTTAGTTCTTGGGTTGGCGAGGTATCGAACAATGACCATCCAGATTTCCATCGGAAAGTGGACAGGAGGAGCTGAAATCTAGAAAGAAATAGAGTCAGGACAGCATAAAAAGGCGTAAGGTAGGACCTGGTGGGACATACGAGGGCGTGCCAGTGGTGTTCGTACCGCTTTGTCAACCGCCTACGTACACTGGTTAAAACCGCGATAGGATCGATGACAAACAGAACTGACCATTCTTGTAGTTTCTCGAAATCGTCCTGTTCCAGCAGAGTCATTGCTTCTGCGTGTAAGAGCAGCAAGCGCAGTAAAAAATGCGACTCGATTAAAGTCGACCAGAAGAGGCAGAGGGGTAACGCCGAAAAGAGACTTATAAAGGTATATGGCGGCTATTGAGCGAAAGTGTGAAAATGGTTTAGTGCAGTGCATGATTAACCTCGCTTGAGGTGGTGCTCACCTCGTGATATAGTAAAAGGGCTATTTGAATGCTATTCTCTCTATGGTACGAAGTGCAACCGGGTCGTTGGTTCCAGAGGGCTTCATATATGCACGGAACTGACGCGTTGGGAGGCTGGACCTTGTAGAAAGTTAAAGGCAGAACTATGTTACGTTTCTATCCCTACGTCAGCACCGAAATGGGTACTGTATCAAAAGAAAGCGCAGAGCGTCTGGTCAAGGATTCAAACAGTTGTGGCTGGACAAGTAACCGATAAACAGTAGGAAGTATGTAGAATCCGAGTAGCCAAGTCTTATCGGATCGCCTTGATAAATTCGCCGAGAGAGGCTACGTCCTCCGGACAGGGGCGCCAAGAATTGGACAAACAAGGACAGAAGGACAAGAAGATAGCCGAATATATGGCTGATTTGCGGGTACAGGCAGTCGTGCATTCCGGGATTCGGTTGGGGTGCCACGAGCTCGATGAGGACGCTGCCGCACCAGCGTCCCGCGATGTCGGGGCTTATTTATTCATCCACCGATGAACGCAGCATAGGTTGTTGCGTGACGTCGTGATGGAGGCGGGAGTGGTCAGCTCTAAGTTTCAATTTGAATGCTACCAACCTACAAAGCTGCAAAGCTGATTAATGAGGTCGGCGACATGCGCAGCTGACACAGCGCCCGCGGAGCCCTCCACATATCAGGGTAACACATCCGGACCAGCAGGGTCAGCAGGTTGTCGGACTGAGGAACGCGGAAGGTCGGCCCATCCGCACGGACAAAAGCGGAGCTCGACGCCTGTCAACGCCTGCAGGCCTTGATCGTCCGCATCGCTTTGGGGTACGCCAGTCTCGGAGATTGTAGCGAAGGGATAGTCCGATGAGGCGGGGTAACCGTTCGGTAGATTTAAGTTGGTGTGCGTCTTCGTCGACCTGAAGGAAGCGGCAAACGGAGACAAAATAAATGCTGAAAATGACATGGTGATTTTTCTGTTCGTATCCAAGGTGTCCAATGCTAAAGTGACATCTCCGATGCTGCCCATCCGCTAATCGGGGGTCCTTACGTGATCTTGCCACCCGCACGGGCACCAGAAGCCTCCATATCCCTACCTTGAATTACACTTCTCCGAGTTTAGTCATTGCTTTGCCCATTGTGGTCCCCCTCATTTCCCCTGGTCATTCCTGGCTACCTGAAGGAGAATACCAGACACAGAGTATTTGTAATGAACTGCCCGACTCCGTTATTTTCCTGTGTTACTGTCCAGAAGATGGTCCCGATGTGCACTTTGGCGCAGACTGGGAGATATCTGGCCAACATTCCTCGAGCGCCACCTCTGCTGCAGTGCTCTTCTCCCCCGTTAGGGTTCATGATCCGTCTTCTACACCACTGTACGTGAATTGTTACCAAACCGCCTGCTCACGGGCTCGGAGGCTGGGTGGTATGCTGATTCATGTGCGGCAGGTTTATCTGTTATCCTGGTACCGGTGTATATACAGCTACTGATCTAGACACGAATACATACGGAGATTGTTCGTATCACTACTATTTCTCGCATTTTAGGATCCCTTGCATCCCCTATGAGAGCTGTGGGTTGCATTTGAGTGCAACCCTTCTCGCTCTCTTGTTTTACTGATTCAATCTTGAATCCCAATTCCCTGTTTCGGTTAATCAGATATTGCCGCCGCGCCATGGCCGCGATAGGTGGTTACATCGCTAATCGGTGATGCATATCTGGGAGGTTATTCCGGGTCTTGGTGTATCACTGGACCACACAAAGGTACTTGATGGACATTATGGGCACTCGAACGAATGTCCGTCCACGGGCCTTAGTCCGTGTCATTGAATTGTTGTAAGGGCTAACGCATGATGACCCGACCAACCTCGGACTTCAATTGATCGATGCTTTATTATTAAGCTTTGTAATTGGCGAAAACTGAACCAATCAGTGAGCACACCCGAATATTAGTACTATATTGTTGCTTGCATGCATATCGTCATCTACACCAGGGTTTAGATCTGCGTCTACTTATTCATCACAGCAAGATTCTACCTTGAATACGCAACGGGGAAGCGAGGCGTACCGGCATGATTGCAACCCATAATTCAAGGTACAGATTTTATCTTCTCGCTCTAAATTGTAAATACATTGCATGAGAATTGGATACGCTATGGAACCAAACCATAAGGTTCTCAGCCCGACCTCATTTCCATTTAGCGCGTTAGTCCAAGGTAGCCAAAATGACACTAGTAGAGCAATGTAGTCAGTCAAACAAGTATCCTCAAGTGGTACGACGCGTAGAGATGGAGAAGACTCGACGCTTCTGAGGGCATATCATCCTCTGCTTTGAATTTTGTGCCCAGTGTCACTCCACCACCTTCAGTCTGATTATAGTATTGATTTACGTAACTTTTGATACTTGTTATTTACCCCAATAGCAGTATCGCGCGCTCCTTCGTGTTCAGCCCAGTCGTATGACGGCATTCCGAACCCTTGCGGCGCGTTCAAGATACATATCTAGGTGATTATATTTTCAGTAGCTTTATTTATATATTTCCCGAGCTACGGTGGTAGAAAATGCGTCAGGCTCTAGGATCAGCAAGAGGAACGTGCTCTGTACCCGTCATTCTCAGTGTGGGTATTCGGTCTCCCCCCTCCTTCTGGCGCAACCTACCAACTCCACCACCAGCTCGGTGGACTTGACATTAATGCGGAAGGTAGACAGATGCATAATATTAATCTGCGTTAAAAATTAAGAAATATATTCCTTGTCATTCACAGAACATCAGAGTTTTACACATGAATAGTCATGTCGCCAGCCGGGGAATCTTCTATTTAGAATAGTGAAAACTGTCCGGATGTAACCAAGGCACGTCCAGTTGCACGTCCTGGTCTGGTAATTCGAAGAATCTCTGAAGCAAGTTTAGTTCTAAATGGATATGGGGAGTTCATCCGACAGTAACAACCCGAACCAAGAGCAAATGAGCAGCGCACTCTTCTAGAAAGATGCAATAAACCAGGGATATACACCGCTCATAGAAATCTGTTCGTTGCACCTCACTGCACATGATACTCAATCAAGATTAATGTATTAGTAAGCAACGCGATTCGCCCCGACAGATAAAGAAATGTAGAGTAAGTCGTGATTACACAAGAGCTGTTGAAAGGCTAATTATGTAAAATGGTCAAAATTTCACAGTAGTGGTGTCTGAGTCGCATCGCCCATTGTCGAAGACGAAAGTTTATGAGCACTGAACATCCAGGACCCCAGCGCTGGCTGCCGGCATGTTAATATCCTACAGAGAACAGCTGATTGAGGTTGGGTATATCGCATTGTAGATCTTAGACATCCCACAGCGTCCCAAATGCGTGCAGGTGCACACCTTCCGTATCAGCTGAGCGTTTCCTTGGTAATTCGAAGTGACGAAATCCCCTATCACTCACTCCTCAGCCGGAAGCAAGAGCAAACTCGAGCGAGCGGAGTTACCTTCGGCGTTCCAGCTCGTCCAGACGTCCTTGAGCAATTGTACTGCACGGGCCGTCCATCTCGTTGTTTCGAGTCCCAAGGGATCATCCGCTCGGGCTTGATGTGCTTCTTGATCAATCCCGTAATGGTAGGCCCACGGTTTTCTCCTGGTCGAGTGAGGAACCTACTCAACGAGGTCAGGCTTTATGATGTAGCTGAATAGGGCGTAAAGTAATCAATCTGTACTTTGAATACGGGTGGATAGAGCCGCTCTAATGCCTGTGCCAGTGCAGATTCCAATGCTATAATCGAATAATGGCAGAAGGGTGTCCAATGCCGGTTGTGGAATATCCTAGTAAAATTGAATTGCCCGTTTAAACTTCGGGAAACGTACCGGACGTCAGTTTGTATGTCCAGAGGGCTTTCGGCGGTTCTGGACGAGGTCTCTCTGTTAAATTGAGTAGAGCCCTCAGGGATGGGTTATGGTCACTCCTACATTGAACACCACAGATTGTATAATGGTATTGGGCGTTCCGACCCTTCGAAGATGATGCCGAAGCCGTGATATTCCATGACTGCGTTGCTACAATCGATACGACCCACAAGGCCTTGTTGCATACCACGGTCGAAACGTATAACTGCAACTTTCGAAGAAGGCTAGAGAAGGTCGCGTGTTACTTGATTAAGAGCTCAACGGTCATAATTTCAATCTCGACAGGGACCTCGCGGACAGTGAACCAAGGGGTCACCATGCTACGGCGTCACGTTGGAATCCAGAAATAGGAGAGTGACCGATAGGTGTACAATACAGTCCTGCCCAGCGCAAAACAAAACTCTTGTAACGAGAAGAGTTGGTTGCCGTCCGTTCGCCAGGTACGTGGTATGTGTTTCCTAAGATAACGAATATCCACGTAGCCTACCGTTCTGAGGTCAGCACAAGGCTTGCTGTATACGAGGTCGTCGAAATAATACGGGGACGGGGAACGAATTTTAAATCCTCTGTATTACGCTGTAAGCTGGGACGACCTATATAGTAACCGACATGTGAAGCGCATACGAGACGGATGCGTGAAAAACTAAGGACCACAGACGTATAATGTAATACCGAGACCTGATGCAGGTACCGAGGGCATGTAAGACGAAACGGGTTTAGCATAGACAACCAAACCAAGCGACGATACTATCAATGCAGAAGAATACAAGGCAACCAGCTCACCACATGATAGACGAAATCCACAGGTGCACCAACGAACTGCTACAACAGATAGACGAGGAACGACACCAAGAAATCAGGCTCAAACCTCCAATGGACGAAGAAAACGACAACAATTCAAGCTCACTGATATCATTCACCTGGATAGCAGGACACAGAGACTCAATTGGGAACGAAAGAGCTGGCGCCCTAGCCAAGGCAGCATCGGAACACGGTTCCAGCCAGAAGAACAAACTCCCGACATTCCTACAGAAACGACTACCTATCAGCATCTCAGCAGTCAAGCAAATGATCACAGAGGACACCAAAAAAAAGATCGAAATATGGTGGAAACGATCACCGAGGTTCAAGAGAACGAAATGCATCGACCCTTCATTCCCTCCAAATAAATACATGAAAATAACGAGTTCACTCAATCGTAGACAAGCTTACTGACCCAAATACGCACAGGGCACGCTCCAATCAACAGTCATTTATACAGAATACGAAAGATAGACACACCATACTGTCCGCAAAGCAGTTGCACGAACGTAATCGAGGATATCCACCGCCTATTCTTCACCTGCCCGAAATACCTATATGCAAGATACACCCTTTTTTTTCTTTTTTTCTTTTTTCGGTGGGGGAAAGGAGGGAAATGCTTCATGCACCATAACGCCGATCGATCGGCGCCGTGTGTGGGACTCCAGAGCGGTGTGCCGGTGGGTCAATTACCCGTTGGACAACCTTCCACCTGACATACCCACTAAAAACCACCTTTGCCGGTGATCTCCGGCTGCATCCCTTTTATGTAAAATCGACGGATGGGCCCATCTTAGGATCGAAGTCAGTGAAACGTCCATGCGCCCATAGTGTTTTGATAGCGTTTTGCCGCTCCAGTCTTCTTCTGCCTTCCATGAAACGCGTGGCATTCCAGCTCTTTCGGATTAAATCTCTAATTAGTTCTTTTAAGGTGTCTCTTGTTTCGCTAGGTACTGCTTCCTGATCGAGTATTGTGTTTTTGTTTCTTGATTTCCATATTGCCCATATTGTCATAGAAATCAGGATTCGTAGTCTTTCTGAGTCTTTACTTGAGTCGTCTTCGAATGTCAAGGCCGTTGCGCCTCTTATCAGGCCCATCGTTACATCGGGCCATGCTCTCGTGGTGGTCTTTTGCCAGATGAGTTTCGCGGTGTCCCAGGTTAGGTTTTGCCCATTGTTCTCACACTCTGTCCACATGTGTATTTCGCTTTCTATGGTGTCTATGTTTCGATTCTTTTTGCACGCCGAACAGATAGCCCTGTCCTCATAGTTTGGGATATTGGACCAGTAGGCTCCGCATTTTATTCTTCCTGTGATCATGCATCTCATGTGGTCTCTTAGGCTTGGTGACACTCCCAGGGACCTCGAGCTTTTTAGCCAAGGTACATCCTCTCACGCATCGACACTCCTAAAGTTGGATGAGCAGCCAGCGGTCCTCATTCCCCTGCCGCATGTGTCCAGCTTGCTTATATCTGGTCCACGAAGATTATCGCCAATGTACAAGCTTTTATTGGTTTGCAGGTCCCGCAAAATGTTCGATTATTGTGTGAATAGCAAGAACATCGAAGTCGACCCTCAACCCATTCGGGTCTATGCCCAAGTTCGAAAGATACTTACCAGGTAATCTCCTCTTTTAATCCACATGTGGACCTTAATCACCCGGAGGAGGGTATTTGTGGACATTCTCTATAGTGGCAAAGGATCGTTTGCATCAGACACGCTTTGGTCAAGACTAGCAAGGTGTCTCTCACGTACTGATTCAAGATCCGCTTCTGACAAAGGTCCATGTGTTCCAGAGCTGGACCGGGCTTGCGCTCGAGTTGGACTTTGCTGAGCTCCAAGAACAGATGAACGATGCCGGCGTCCTCGACTGTGGTAACAGAGGGATCGGGACTCGGCCTGCTGGAAGTTTGCCCGTACTTCTAGGCGACCTCCTTCCTCTTTGTGGAAACATTCACGATTCCGTACCTGCCACTCATGCCCACTAAGGTGTGAAATAAGTAGTCTGTATCCGCCCCGTGCAAAGATTATGCAGATCCTCAACATTTACGTGGGTGTATCACGCCACGCTCTGTACTACTCCCTTAAATAACACGGGATTCACGTCCACGAATAATTTGAGAGTGTCATAGACTATGCCTTGTACCTTCCTGCGTGCCCAGTGATCATCAAATGGCGGGAACCCTATGAGATCATGGAGAGCATGGACCAGTTCCAATGCGGCTTCAGATGTGATGAAATACAGGAAATAGCAGGCAGGTCGTGTTATCGCTCATAGGATTGACGATATTCCCGTTGTCCCAATGACAGAGTGCGCGCTCCGCGACCCGGAGTCCTGTCTGGGAGCGAGATATCAACAGTTGGGAAGTAGCAGAAAAATGGTCGCAGCCGTAACGCGGTATCATCAGCTGCAACTGCTGGACTGGGATGCGAAAGCGGGAACGCGCGAAGGTGCCGAAATGGTGGGGCCAGAATGCGATGAACTATGGAGTGGTTTAGTTACCAGCTAGATTCATTAACATGAGGACGTGGCGCTGCGACGCGGTCATAAGAATGTGTGGTACAATGGACTTGAGAGACTCAATTTCCCAGGGGGTGAGTACGCTGTGTAGCAGAAAGGTTCTCGTGGAGGTTAAATGGTTTTCTGGTGCTTGTATACTTCGACTTTCTCCAGCTTTGACTTTCTTCATTCGTCCTTTCTTCTTCGTCTTGCCGTTTTTCTCCCCTCCACCGCCCCTCGGCCCCGAAAATACCCAAAAGATACGGACACACCTGTTCCTTGTCGCAACTCATTGGCCCCCGCACGGGGTCGTTCGACAGCGTCTCGCTTGTCCTTCCATCGTAGGTCTAAGAGTTCGGTGCGCACGGCGACATATGCCCATTTGATCAGGCAATGGTATAGTGAAGCAAGCTATAAGACGAGATGGACTGTACTACCCGGCTCTTCAGCGGGCCAGAGAGAAGGTCACCACCAGACGATATA
>Ga0307513_10002430_pt1 | contig 25824 bp, 26 predicted proteins | sample 15_EM_MG_FD_202174 | JGI IMG/M metagenome (GOLD analysis project Ga0307513, IMG submission 202174) | Populus trichocarpa ectomycorrhiza microbial communities from riparian zone in the Pacific Northwest, United States - 15_EM | ecosystem: Host-associated > Plants > Roots > Unclassified | place...
GAAAGGGCCTTTCGAAAGTCTAGCAAACCTGACGCTTTCCTCGAGCTCAGATACCGACCGGATAACCCCTTCGCGCATCCCATCGCTGGAGAAGTGATTCAAACGAACAGTATCCTCCTCAAAGTTGTAAAACGGAGAAGAAAGCGTGTAGAGGGTACCTCCACCAATGAACAAGATGCTAGCTCAGTTGGAGAATACACCATCGAACCTGTTGGCCTGATCCCTGGTACCGCTCGCTTCCGAGGTGAGTTTACTGGCAAGGTTTGGTCTGGCAGTTGCGGCTATACCTTGAGACCGCGTTCAGGGCTCGCTGATTATCAGTACAATCCTGACCCCGAAGACCCGGTCTCGAAACTCAGAATGGCAATGGAAGACCTTGATGGTCAGTATCCATACTCCGGGCTATTGGCTTCCTGACCTTACTTACCTCCTCCAGTCGATGCGATCCGCAAGTTCGTCATCCCGGAGGAAAAGGAAGATTATACTGCACCTCGAAACCCAGATGCCATGGTGATCGATCCGGAGCTATCTGGAGAACCCTCGACCGCTACAGTGGAGATGAAGAGCACGATGCGGACTTTCCCTCCACCTCTATTCAGCAGGATCAGTATCCCTCAACAATACAAGTGGGTCAATTCGCTGTTCTTTCCGAGGCACCAGAGCGCTAAGTTTCCTTTAAGCTTCAAGGCAAATCCCAACTCGCGCGTTGTGACGGTTGTCGACGAAGCGACAGGCGTGGAGAAGAAACGCTACGTCAACAAGGATAGGTGGAAGGGATATGGTCCTGTCACCGCGATGTACACGGATTCTGGGGTAGGTTTGGTACGCAACAGTATATGGACATACCAGTGGTATTGAAGCAGCGCAGGTTCCCACAGAGCCAACCGATGTGGTTGCCCAGATGAGGAACTCCATCAATAGCAATATCCAAAAAGCGCTTGCGAAGGTAGGAGCTAGTTTTCACTACCCTGCAAACGGCTCTCTCAAACGATGACTTGTTAGAAATTTACTCAACGTCCTATCTGGACACGAACCGCGATCCTGAACCAGTTCACTCCTGCAGAAGCAAGGGAGATACATAAGTAAATATTTTCCCTAATCTTCCTCCATTCTGTCGGCTCGTGCTGAACCGGCTACCACAGCTCGAAGATCCACCTCCCGCTTGTCGCTTACGTCTTTCAAGATGGCCCTTGGAGAGATACCTTTGTCAGATTCGGGTATGACCCTCGAAAAGACACTAACGCACGTTTGTGGGTACCGCTTGTGCCTCCACGCCCGTCCGTACTCCATTGCTCATGGGTCATTTAGTTATCAACGACTGTATTTCCGGAATGCGAACCACTCTATCGTGCGCCCGTCCGTCACAGAAAGAAGACAAGACGTTCGAAACTCTTCCGAAGGGGGAGAAGACAAAAAGTAGCCGAGCTGTGGATATCACTTCCTAAGAGAGTGACTCACGTAGACGGTTTCAGATTTTCGCATATTTTCGATGGGGTTCGACTAAACACGGAGACTGCAGCGTTCCAGCTGTGCGATATCCACGACGCGATGCTGAAGCAGATGATAGAGAATTCAAACGAAGAAGATCTCAGGGACGAGTGCGATGTATGTGAACGTGTTCCACTTTCCCCAATTCTATTCCTCACACCCTCTTGGCAAAGGCCACCGACGGGTGGTACACCTCCCAAGCAATCGAAAGGATCAAGATCGTCCTTCGTCACAAGTTCTTCCAACTTCTTCAGGGGCACGTCGCGACAGGGGAAGAGTGCGAAGCTCTGCTCAATGAGCCTCCCTCGAAGGCGACGATGAAATACAGAGCTCCGAAGCTTAGGGTGGGAAAACATAACATGGCAAAAGGGGCAATGCCTCCGGAAGAGCTGGCGGTATGTGTGGGACTGCGTGAGACATTCTTGTGGATATCTGATTGGGTTTCTAGGCTATGAGACTTCACGCCCAACTTCAAAAAAACATCCAAAAACGGTCGTGAATTCACAGAGCCATAGAACACCGTTTTCCCCGACGGCGCGACACGCAATACTAGCAGTGAAACACCCGCCGAGAATGGGAGAACCTTACAACCGGCGCATGGCCGTCCACTATCCGTTCAATTACACCGTCACCCCGGGGATTTAGAATCCCGCAGGCAATAGAAACGAAGACTCGTCGATGTACTACAACCCTCGTATCTGATGTTGTTGATCGCAGGATATCCGGTGAGGTATGAATTACCCGACAGCCGATGTCTCGCCTCGTGAGCGTGTGATGCGATGAATAGATCTTTTTGACCGTAATGAGATGTGGACGTGGCGCTGCTTTGGAGCCCCTGGGAGGATGCTCTAGATCCTTGCGCGTGGATCCAGTAGGCTAGTATCACACAAGCTCTGAGAATTGAAGATTTTCGAGGTATTTTGGACCGGCGACGAGCCGCACATAGAGAAAGAAAGCGAGTCCGGTGTTTTGGTATTACACTGTTTTGGCTTGCGTATTGATGAGAGGGAACCTCTACGTGCTAAGTCACATGTATGTTGCGGGATACACCGATAAATGTACAAGAGGGTGAGAGGGGGAAGGCAATCGGGCGACGAGGTTCTGAAAAGGTCATCGACGAGATCATGAGGCCGCCTTCCTCTCTAACGCTGCTTTTCTCTGTAAACGGGATTGCAAAGCGAATGGAATTTAGTGTCTCTGAACCGTATTGGACATGGGAAAGCGGTCACGCACTGATCCCGCAAGGGCGAACTTGGCATTACGCCTGAACTTGGGGTCAACCTGACAAAGGATGGTCTCTGTAAATACTTGGGCTCCGAAAGAGACGTGCCGAAAGCATCGACGTACCCCCTTCAAAGATGGCTTCCGGTGACTCATTGGTCTTTTGATGCCATTCCTGTGGGCCTTGCGGCTCTGATTGTGATTTGTGTGGCTGGTGGGAAATTCGACATCAGAATCGGGTGTCCGTCATATAGCATGACCGAGGTAAGTACTTCTTGGATTTGGCCATGTCGACTGGGAGGACCGTTGCTTGGGCGGGTGGATGTCGGGTTATGGTTTGGGATTATAGTCCAAATTAGGAGTGTGCTTTACAGTTGATCGGGAGTTACCGTACCAATCAACGTTCCTCGACAGAAAGTTCTCACATTTACTACGTTGGGCCACGTGCTGATTAAGACCGTATGCTAGAGGACGTTGAGATTACAATAAGATGAGCGTACAGTCCAGTGGGGTGCCCAGGGAAACATCAAGTAAAGAATCCCTTCCGATCAGCCTTTCTCTACAATCGGGATTTGAGCCTGGACACCACCAGGACACGCAACGAATAGATACTCACCATCCGGACACCATGGCTTAGCGCGAGGCACAACAAAAAAAGTCTTCGACAGTCGTCGTCATCATTGAATGGATACCTTTAGAAACTGAGACCCTGGGGGTGAGGAGGAATGAAAATCACGGCTTACTTCGCCCCGAGTCTGTATGCAGCAGCGAACCCAGAGACGACAGCGATCTCGTGCATATCTGTTACCAAAATGGGTCAAAGCAAAATTACCTGTTTGCCGGGCAGACATACTGAGAATAGTCCATGCTCCAGCGAAGTGAGTACGACGCTAGGGTACTGTAAGCCCTAAGCAGGCGAACTAGTTCTGAAGGTGTACCTTGCCGTTGATAAACATCATCCAAGGAACAGTTCCACCATAATGCTGCCACCGGTGACTTTGTTGTTTCCACCACTTATGCATTATGACCCTGTCTGGGTTAATCTCGTCCTTGCTCCATAGGCTGCTACTGTCGTCCTTATCGAGGAAGATAGTCTGGAAAACATGCTTGTCCAAAGGGGTCGCATCGCTACCCGGGGGGTTACTCGCCGACTCCTGACTCCTGGGATTTGGTATTCCCTTGAACTGCTGAAATCGGTGAAATGCCACACCCGAAACCGTTCACTGCATACCTGCGGTTGGTAATTGGTCAGGTCGAAGCTCATTTCGATCTTTCGCCTATCACTAGGGTAACTCCTAATGTAGTACAAGGGGCGGAAGTTCTCCTTGGCCTCCTTGAACTGCTCTTGTGCTCGAGGGTCATCATCGCGATTCTTAGAGCGTAACTCGTCGGAGTACTGGGTCCGATAGTACTGGATCGATAGTGTCAGATCCGGCCCTGGCGTACTCACGCAAGTCCCCGCCTACCTTTTGCATATACTCGAGATCATCATGGGTGATCGTGACATCCCATAAATACTGCATGCGTAGGTTAGAATGGGAATCCGCTATCCGTTCTGCACACACCTTGACATTGCCGAGGATCTTCTTCTCCTGCCAAGATGCATCTTCCCCGAGAATCCGCAAGGCTGCATCAGCATCCGTAGCCATGATCATCTCGTCAAATTGATCGCTCTTCTCTTCACCTGGATCGACCACATCTTGATCGTTGTTTGTGCCTTTAGTAGGTCGACTCCAAAGCTCAACCTTTTCCCGTCGCTTGACCCTGGTAACCTCGGTGTCAAGGTTGATCCTGATGTTCCCCGTCTTCTCAAGCTCTTGCTTCCATGCATCGTAGACGGAAGAAAGCTTCGGGAATGCTCTCATCTCTGGAATCGAGGCCAAGAAGGACCTTGAGGAGTACTCGAACTGGAGGGACATTGGTGTATGGGATTGGGGTGATATGCAGGATCACTTACGAGGCGCATGTTTGGATCCATAAAAACGCGCTCCACAATCGCTGACGAAATATAAGGTGTCTGGTTTCCGGTCCCAAAAAACAAAGCAACTAGGGGGTAGACGATGACCTCCCCAAAGTCCTAGGTTGTAACCATCCATAAGGTGACCCGCAAGATGGGACTAGACCATAAAACGGACCTTGGAAAAACCGAACATGTTCAGCATGGCAGTTACCGATATCAATGCAAAGAAGGGTTCGAGCGCCTTTATGATCTTCAAAACCTTTCCGAATTTCTTGATATCGGGACGAAACCTGTGAACAATCACTTCAGGCCGCGCAGAAACCAGGTATTTAGAAAGAGGTCCGCTACTTTTCAATAACTTGACTCGGAAAAACGTTGGACCAGAAATCTTGTCCTACGTCACGACCAAAGCTCACTTGCATTCCAACTTCGGTGGACTTGAAGCCAAGTTTCCTTAGGATGGCGAATGTGTTGTAGAAAACCGGACTACAGCCCTGAACTCCGTCATTGATGTAGTCAGCGCCGTACTTGTCCTTATTGATTGGGTTTGAGGTGGCCATTCCTCCTGTGTATGAGGATCGCTCATAGAGAACGACATCGAAGAGCTCCGGGTGTTGAGACAAGGCATAGGCCGCCGACATCCCTGGAGACCGTCCATGAAACGTCCCAATGACCCCAAGAGTAGCTTGACATACCTGCCGCACCTGCACCTACGATAGCCACACGCTTCTTTGAGCTCGTACCAGGCATGGCGGGGGTTGTCGGTCAAAGAGAATGGATCCCCCACCCATGTCCGACGTTGAACGTTGAACGTTCAACCCTGTCCGGTGAACTTGCGATCGATCGACCCCCCAAATTACTTCTGTGCTCGAACCTAAGGGAGCAACTACCGACGCGTATCTTATCCTAAACGGGGGCCTAGCACCTCTAGGATTTTTTGTGGTCATCGCGGTGGCAGAGGGTGAAGCAGTAGCAGTCGTGAGAAAAAATGCAACCAGCCAATCAGCGGTGAGCCGAATCACATCTCGCTTCGTCCCATCGTTTTCGGTGTGCTTCGGCCGAGGAGGAACTCAGCGTTCCCTTGTGGAAATGAGCTGGAGGCATTGAAGTGTTGATGCATGTCTGGTAGGGATGTCGTTCGTCCGAAAGGCACTCATTTGAGGGTTCTGGCTGTTTGACGTTTGACTCGGTTCGGCCGAACCCACGGCCTTTAATTCCCGTCTTTCGCTCCATCTCCCATCCCCCCCATCTCCGTTCCACCCTCCGTCTCTCAGCGAACGAGAACGCAACGACCTTCTTCAAAAAAGACAACTAGGGCACATCCGCACGCGATCTTTACTTAATCTTTGAAAAGTCAGTCTTCGCAGCGGCGGTTGCGACCCTTACTTCACTGATCAGATCTCCCCCACTTACAAGAAAACCACAGAATCAGAGATATCCGTACATTCCCCTTCCATCCACTACCATGCCAGCTCCCGTTCAGAAGCCCCGTACATTGTACGATAAAATCTGGGATGATCACGTCGTGTTAGCCGATCCCACCATCTGTTCTGGCACCTCGTTCTAAACCCCCCTCATCTTCTCCAGCTCTACCCAGGAGGACGGTTTGGCCTTGATCTACATCGATCGGTGCGATGCTAACCGTTTCCCCCCGATGAACCAAGAGTTGATCCGGCGTCTCTATGCAGCCATCTCGTTCATGAAGTTACTAGTCCTCAGGCATTCGAGGGATTGTACGCTCCTTCGCACACTCACATCTTGCTGATGATCTGAATCTGAATACAATGATAGGAGGAGCGCCGGCCGGCCCGTCCGCCGCCCAGATTGCACCCTCGCAACTGTGGACCATAATGTCCCGTACGTATTCGCTTTTCTCTGGCTTTATGAAGCGGATGCTGAGTAATACCTAGGACAAGCTCTCGCAAGAATTTCACAACCATCTCGTCCTTCATTTCGGAGCCTGATTCGCGCGCCCAGTGTTTGGCGCTGGAAGAAAATGTCAAGGAGTTTGGAGTAACGTACTTCAGCCTGACCGATAGGCGACAAGGTGCGTACGAAATGGATGCGCCCATGGTTTAAACAGGGGATTTAGTCCCTCTGCAGGCATCGTCCATATCATTGGGCCCGAACAAGGATTCACCCTTCCTGGCATCACCTGTGTCTGTGGTGATTCACACACATCAAGTAAGCGTGGTTCCATCGTGTTCACTATCATTCCTGACCAAGATTCCAGCGCACGGTGCTTTCGGTTCCTTGGCTTTCGGCATCGGAACTTCTGAGGTCGAGCACGTTCTCGCCACCCAGACTCTTCTGCAGAAGAAGGCCAAGAACATGCGAATCAACGTCAGTGGCACCCTTCCCGAAGGTGTTGTATCGAAGGACGTCATGCTTCACATCATCGGTGTCATCGGCACAGCCGGGGGGACTGGGTCTGTTATCGAGTTCGCCGGCTCCGTCATCCGCGGATTCAGTATGGAGGCCAGGATGAGTATGTGCAACATGAGCATCGAGGCCGGTGCTCGCGCGGGCATGATTGCTCCAGATGAAGTCACCTTCAACTACATCAAGGGTCGGCCCTTGGCTCCAAAGGGCGAGCTCTGGGACAAGGCCGAAGCTTACTGGAGGACCTTAAAGTCGGACGAGGGTGCCAAGTTCGACATCGAGATCGACATCCGCGGAGAGGACATCGTCCCCACCGTTACATGGGGTACTTCTCCTCAGGATGTAGTACCCATCACTGGTGTTGTTCCCGACCCTTCTACCATCACCGATTCCACCAAGAGGAGTTCTGTGGAGCGCTCCCTCAAATATATGGGCCTTACTCCTAATACGAAGATGGAGGACATCACCATCGATAAGGTCTTTATCGGCTCTTGCACCAACGGGCGTATCGAGGACCTGCGCTCTGCGGCAAAGATCGTTCTTGCAGCCGGACCTGACTCCAAGGTTGCCCCGGGGATCGTCGCCATGATTGTCCCGGGATCCGGCCTAGTCAAGCAGCACGCCGAAGCTGAGGGGCTGGACGTCATTTTCAAGAGAGCCGGGTTCGACTGGCGAGAGGCTGGTTGTTCGATGTGTTTGGGCATGAACCCTGACCAGCTCGCCCCGGGCGAACGCTGCGCTTCCACGAGTAACCGAAACTTCGAAGGGCGTCAGGGTGCCGGTGGGCGAACACATCTCGTTAGCCCCGCCATGGCCGCTGCCGCTGCAATTACCGGAAAGTTAACCGACGTTCGCAAATACTTCGGTATCGATACGGAGACGTCGGACCCAAAGTTGAAGTTGACCAGCGCATTTGAGTTTTTGACGGACCCCGTGTTGCCGTCGCCGGCTCCCATCAAACCCGCTGAGGAGACCTTCAGCTCTGACAAGGCTCTTCCATCGGCATCGACACCATCTAGCGTGGAGAAGTTCACGGTGGTTAAGGGTATCACTGCACCGCTGGATATCGAAAACGTGGACACGGACATGATCATTCCGAAGCAATTCTTGAAGACTCTCAAGAGGACTGGGCTCGCCAATGCCCTTTTCTACACCCTCAGGAAGGACCCCCACACAGGAGAGGACACAGAGTTCATCCTCAACAGGCCGCCTTACTCGCAGGCCAAGATCCTCGTCTCCACGGGACAGAACTTTGGTTGTGGAAGTTCGAGGGAACATGCTCCATGGAGTTTGTGAGTCTGATGCTAATTGTTCCTGAGAAGCACATCGCTTACTGATGGCACTAACTCCAGGAAGGATTTTGGGATCTATGTCGTCATCGCCCCCAGCTTCGCAGACATTTTCAGGAACAACATGATGCAAAACGGTATGCTTCCGGTCATCCTGCCCGTTGAGCAATGCCGCGTTCTGGCCAAGGATGCGGAGGAGAAGCTGGAACTAGAGGTGGATCTGGAGAAGGAGGAAGTTCGCAGGGCGAATGGGGAAGCGATCTCATTCACTACGGATCCTTTCCGGCGTCACTGTCTGTTGAATGGGTTGGATGATATTGCCCTGACGTTGCAGAAGGACGACAAGATCGAGGTATTCGAGGTGCACAGGACGGAGAGTTGGCCGTGGCTGGATGGATTTGGATACGAAGGAACGAAGATCCTCTTGACCCGGGCTCAGGCTTCCGGGAAAAAGAAGATCGATTGGTGAAGGAGGGGGGAAATCGTCGATGACTGTAGTGTGCCAAACACAACATGTACCAGTACATATGACCAGTGTTTCATTTTCTTGCTGTTTCAGTCCGCAGCCCTCTTCGTCTCAGGGTGGGCGATCGGGGATGGCTGTGATACCCCTGGTGTGAAATTCAGCAGAGGCTATCACAGTGTCTAATGTTCAAGTGAGACAAAACCAGCTCCGTCTTTTCCTACTTCACCACCACCTTCCCTTTCCTCGCGACCGGGCAGAATGCGACCAGAGTTATCAGAATTCGACATGTCGGTCGCCGCGTACGACGAGCAGTTCGGAACCGACCATAGTGAGTGACGCGCCCCGCTGCAACACCCCTATCGCTTACGGTCGCTTGTGGTTGATTGGCACGGGTGATTTTGTACTCACGATGGCTCTTCCAGACCAGGCCCCGAAACGACCAGCTACTATGCGCCAAGAGACGGACTGGATCCTCTCCTACTATCAGCAAGCGGGTACAGAGTCCGAGGCTGACAACGACGGACCCACCCACGACGAGAACCAGTGGGCCGGAGCACGCAGAGCGCCGACTCCAAGCACAACCTCATCAGATTCCAACTCGGCGTATTCTCTCGACGACGACAAGCCTGCGCCATCATCACCGACGAGGCCCAAACCGAGCGAGCCCGCCGAAGAGAATCTCGCTTCGTCCTCATCGCCGGTCCGCCAGCGGAGGGGAGACGGGGAACGACGTAATGCCGGGCGACGGCCAAGCGGACTGTCTGCCGACCGGCGAAGGATTGCAGTCATCGAACTGAGTCCGGTACCGTTCAACACGAGGCGGGGACAGAAACCGAACATTACTTCTTCTGATCAACCACGTTGTGCAAACACTCGGTTGGCGAAAAAGTCGTCGGGCATCGCTCTCATCGCTCCCTCAGATGCTTCGCCTGCGGCATACACTGACCTCACTCCGCCCTCGTCTGCCCCGGCTCACATCACCACCACCCCGAACTCCTTCGCCGTCTACGGTCACGACTCCCCCAGGCACAAGCGATCCGTCTCTGATATCGTAGACACAAGGTCCTTACCTCGCAAGAGCTCAAGGGACGTCGGCATCGTCGGCCAGCTTGACGACACAATTCCGAGCATTACGCGCCGGCCCAGCAACCACGTTCAATCCTATTTTGACATTCAAGGCTCAGGGGTCCCCGTGTTTCAAACGCCTCACAGGTCACCCATGCCATCACCAATTCCTGAATCCGCGACAGTTTCTTCACACCCCTCCGCCACGTACCCTGGCCAAGTAACACCGGAAATAGGGCAAGCCAAAGATATTCACAAGCCTGTCGTCGGACCAGTCGTTGTCGATGCTAACGGTGCTGTACGCGACAGATCTGGTCCGTTGCTTACACCATCCTTCTCTCCGTCCGTCCCCTCGTCATACCTTTACTACCAACCTGGTGTACACTCGGTCGCTGGCCCACCTCCGCCACCGATCAACAGACTTGGTCGCGGTGACAATGCTGGTCACATGTCCCCCCCACCTCGTCCCCCACGGATGCATGCGCCCACGATCTCATCATCGTCGTCGTCGAATTCGGACTTGAAACAATCAAAGGAGCAAATTTCATCCTCGCCACCACCCAAGTCCACTCAATTGCCGCCAACAACGAGTGACGAATCCGCATCTGCCCCCGATCGAGACCCTAGCCGAGAGACCGCGAGGTTGGTACCGACAGGAACCGGCGACATCGTGTAAGCTTTGTGGTTACAGATCAACGCCAAAAAACTTCTAATCGCTTCCCAATTGAATGTTTTCGTGTAGCCTTGAAAGTCCGCCTTTCGGCAAACCTTTCCATACCAGAGAGGGTGCTTTCCCGCCATCCATGAGCGGGCCGTTTTCGCCAACGCTTCCTCCTGAATTAGCTCTGGAGAGCTCAGTTTCTTCGTCGCTGTCCGATGAAAGCATTCCACCTCCTACTCCCCAGAAGGATGATGCCCTCCCCGTCCACATACGATCACTCTCTCGCTCATCCACTTCCACATCGAGGTCAAGCCCGCCGCACCCCCCGAGAAGTCGCCCCGTCTCTATGCACAATAAAATTGCTGACTTGCCTGATGTACCACCAAACTTGTCTGGATCGCCCGTTATTAACGAGAAGTCTCTACCCAACCCAGCCGTGAATAGAAGACGATCCCCTGCGTTACCCCGCGCTCCTTCCGTCACCTCGAGTTCGAACTTTCCTCGTGAACCGTCCAGGACTCCATCCCCATCGTTACCTCCAGTACCGAAACGTCGCAGGAGGATTATCGAACAATGGCCGATTGCGATACAATACAAGGATGTCCTGGAGTGCAAGACTTCTTTAGAGCGGTCTCTGGGTTATGCTCGGAAGATTAATGAGCTTGCGATGTACGATTGCGGGCTTGCGAGCTGGATGGATACGGTCAAGGCCCGAGGTATGGTGGTCTGAACTCCCAAGATGGTCTTTCGGCTGACTCATAATCAACCACCAGCCCTTCCAAAGAAGGCTTTCGGCCAAACAAACCCCAAACCAAGCCTCAATCATGCTAGACATGTACCCTCGTCGTACAAGGAGCCGCCTGAAGAGAGGAAGGTCTCAAGGGATTCGTTCGAGTCCGGTGCCACATTCCCCATGCGAGCAGACGCATACACCGCCACGGACCTGTCAACAAAGGCGAGTGACTTACCGACGCGGATGGAAGATCTGGTGACCAAGGCACCCGTTCTACCCTACCCGTCTCTCGCCCCTATGACCCGAAGTTTGACACAAGGTTCCTCAGTCACATCGCCTCCGTCCTCGATGAGGTCCCTGCCGATTTCACTGCCGTTGTCGACGAGCAAGTCTACAGGCGGATTCTTCTCGTCGATTGGGAGGAAAGCGAGTCTGAGGAGAGGGGGGCGACCCCCCTCGCCGGGGAAGACGTTTATCAAGAAAGCAGAGACTCCCCCTCAACAGAAACCCGTCCAATTACCGCCGACTTCGACGCCTCATGTAGTTGGTGGACCACGTGCCATACCTGGGCGTTCGCATAGTATCGTCGCGCAACCCGTCGCTCGTCCTGAAGAAACCCAGAAACAAGTGGCCCCGAAACGCAGAAGCACCGTCAGTGCAAAACGGCCTTCTCTGTTCTCCCCTCCATCAAACAAATCCATGCCGCCTCCCCCAAACACTCATACTCACAACGCTCGCCATATATCGATGCCCCCACCCTCCCACAAGCAAGGTCAAATTCCTGGACAGATTTTGTTACCCGATGCGCAGTTTAATGTTCAACTGGATAAGCTCGTGCATTTGCTGCCGCACGCGGATAGAAACGTGTTAGCCGGGTATTTGAGAAGATCTGGTCAGGATATACTTGCGGTCGGGAGGTATTTAGAAGATGAAAAGAATGGAACTATTGTGTATCACTAACAACAACCTCGCTCTCTTGGACGCTCTTTTCCCCCCTCTCCCCTTCCCACCCACGACATCCATCCCTTTGACATCCTGCTATCCCACGTGCCTTTCCCCTTCTTCTCCCTCTCCCTCCCGCGTGTTCTCGCCCTTAATTCTTGCCTGCAACATGTTTTCCCCACACCCGGACCCTCCTCTCTTCTATGCTACGACCGCTTTCTCCTGCATAGTATTATATCTTCATCCTCCTACCCTTTCCTTTGACAAACCACACTCCTCACGATCCCGCCTGGTTTATGCTATATAGTACATGCAGCTTTTGCGTCGTCCGCTTATTCTATCTGCTTTGAAGGTCTTACATTCCATTCTTGATCTCAATGTCTTTACCCGTGTGCTAATTGGCTGGATGGTGGAGGACACGAGGCTCCTTGGAGACGCGACCACTGCCACTGATCGCAAGCCCAATGGACCAGAAGGCGAAACTATTCATCGACCTTCCATCTGACATATTCCTCCGGATCTTCGATGAATGCGATGTTCTCGACGTTTTGAGCCTCTCATCCGTGCGTGGATGATCCTGATCGTATTATCACCCTGATCTTTACCGGATTTTAGACTTGCAAGTGGTTACAACAGATGACGGATGAGCATCAGGTCTGGTTACACCAAGCTAGACGTCTTCAAGTTCCCATCCCACCCGGAACGACTCCATCGAAAGCAGAACTCAAATATTTGGTCATATCCCGCACCAGGGTGGACGTTTGTTGGATCAAACGCCGTCCAGGCGATCTGGTGCTGCATTCGTTCGAAACAAATACCTACTTTGTGGACGCCCACCTTATTCCAGGCGGAGAATTCGTCGTTCTTCTCTACAGGAACGGGGACATCGGTTTGAACAAGATCGAGAGATCAGAGGTTACAGGCGAGCTGAAACCACGGGAGGTTGTAAGATACGAGGAGACAAATGAGGATGATTGTCCACATTTCTGGAGTAGGCTCCTTACGGAAACATCTTACGGGTGCCCCGTGCTTGTGTGGGTAGGGGCTTTTTATTGGGAAGAGTAAGTCACGCCAACGTGTGACCACTACCGCCTTTGAAAGTACCGTCACTGATTGTCCGGCCCTAGCGTCTTCGTTTTTCTTATTGATCCTGTCTCTCAAATCATCCAGAAGAAAGAATGCATACACCTTAATTTCGACGATCCTAATATCATAAATATATGGAAAACCTTGGCGGTCAAGGACAGGTTGTTCTTCATCTGTGAGGGTATGGATGAAACGGCATGGATCACCATCGTGGAAGAACCCGGCCCAAAGTCGGTCACAAGTCGATTTAATTTAACACTTCCTACGGTACGATGGTCTACACACACCAAGCCACCTTGACTTACGCACAATCCAGGACTATGACATTTCCGAAGTGCGGTTCTTCGTGGTATCTGAAAACGGTCTCGTTGTGACCAACCACCTTGGGATATGGTTGTATCACATCCCGGAGCTCCGGATCATGGGCGACAGTTACAGGCTCGGTCCGGCTTGGGGTTGGGAGGGGGATGTTTCGGAATGCCGTGGTACCCTCTACAAGACTGAATCCCCGTATCCTGCGCTTTGGCTTCAAGGAGAGCGGACCACGCACACGCTCGAGCTTGATGTGGACGAATCCGGTTGTTTTCCCGTGGTCGTGAGTCATCGTATTACCGAGGGGCAACCTGCGTATTACGAGGAGTGTCTTAAACTGCAGGGTCGGAAGGGGATGGGGGTTGATGTCGGACTGCACGACGAGATCGTGTTCAACATGGGGGTACTGGGAAAACCGGATATGACGAGACGGCTTTATGCCGCGCTGCCTGGTTTCAATAAGGGGATTTTGTTTGAACAGGATGAAGTGAAGTATGTGGACTTGGATGAGGCGACGGGGAGGATTATGGTTGTGGTTGGCCTGCCATCCGACCGCTGGGGGCGGAAAGATGTTCCTTATGCGTGGCAGTTGTACCTCGCGGACCTACCAGTCTAGTGGAAGGTTCTCTTGTGTAGGGTGGGTGTTACCATGTTGTACCAACGGGAAGATATTTATTTGGTCGAAGTGACAGTGCAGCGGAACAGATGGGAACGCCAAGCTAGTGAAGGTAGATTGTGTCCAACCCCGGTATATCCTTTGTATTTTGTGTTCCACCCCACGACTCTATTTGCTTTGCTGCTTCGTTGTGTCTATGCAAGACGGAAGGGGGAGTGATGGTAGTGTTGCCAGTGGAAAGTACGCGAGGAGGATCTTGGGTACTTTCAGGCATCGGGAATGCATTTTGCGGCCGCATCCGAGCTCTGAATCAGATCGATCATGAGGTCAACCGCCACCATCATCTACTCTGACCCAGCACCGACACGGACGACATACGGAATTCGTTCTCTAGACTGAGGAAGGGAATGAGGGAACCGAGTGACAGGGAGCAGACGCGAACCGAACAAAACCGGGACAGTCGGGGACGGGGAGGGAGTTGACCCAGCGAGTCCTGGGGGCCCTTCCGGACTCCCGCAGTGGATGCTACTGCGTATGCCCGGCTAAATTACCGTTCTACGGGGTAAGAGACTCTGCAGATGGCTTCCCTCCGCTCAAGTCTGTTGCCGGAGGTCTTTGCCTTGTGTATGTCCTTCCTCCCGCATCTACTGTCCACAGTGCTTATCGGTGCCCCAGCGAATGAAGGCAAATAAACAAGCCATAGAACCATTGGTACCCCGTTGAAACATTCGCGGGTACAGTTTGCTCCACTGTCCAACCAAGACACCAAGTTACACACCGACGGAGACCTGGGGACTGTTTTATCTCCGATACCCTGAGCACCGCTGTCAATATATCCTCACTCTAACATCTATCCCGTTACCCATTAGCCTGTACGATAGATCTGAAGGTTGGGTGACCTTGGGGTGAGCTTTCGTCGTCACTCGATACCGCGGACGGTTAGATTTCAGTTGCTCCCACTATACCTGAGAAGCGAGACGTCCTCCAGCTCCCTCCCCTTGTTTACGCATAGAATAATACCTATTTCATGTACTCGGTGTGTGTGACCGCCTGCGGGGCTGTGGTCGTGTGTGGACGTGCATAACCGAACGTTCGATGTCTTTTAAGCAAGGAAGGCCCAATGATCGGGTCGACCACTCTTTCGACCGCACGCACCCCAAAATGAGCCAGCCACGAATATTCAATCGAATGACACAGTTCGCACGAGGCCTGTCGTAAGGAACGGTCGCCTATTTCTATCAGGCCTCGGACTCTTCTCCACAGCCTGCGCGCCGCACCGCTTTCTCACTGCTCCCTCAAGCTCAAGTCTCGACCATGCAAGCCAAGTCCCAACGACCGAAGGGGAGAGATGGGACCATCTCATCGCTGAATATCGCCATCGAGGGCCTGAATTTCGCGAAGGAGGTCTCCAATATTACGCCAGCCAAGGCGGTCTTTGGCTCCGCCAGTGTCCTCCTCACAATGATCAAGGTATGTCTCCTCTTTTACGGTTAGGTGACCCGGACTCATACGTAGCCAGGACACCATGGTTAACAAGCGAGACTACGTCGACCTCGGGCTAGCATGCGCGGATGTATGTGGAGCGCTTAACCGTGGGGTGAACGGAAAACAATTGGACGAGCTCAGTCGATCCGTGTGCGAGGCGATTGAGCAATTAACAATGTGGGTTCTGCCAGCGGTGCATATTGTATGTTCAATTTCTGGCCTGTCAATGTCACCGTGCTCTCGGAAGTATATATCGTTCCAAGGGCAACAAGACAGAGAAGGCCATTCACCATTACGAGACAGCCCTGGCAATCGCATCTTCCGACTGGCATGACGAGGCGTTCTGGGTTCGCTACTCCCTGACAGAGGTGTTTTTCAATGAAGGCAGGTTCGACGATGCGTACGTTCGCGTGGAACATGCCAAGTCGCACACGTCCAACAGCACATACAACCTGGGTCGCGCGATGGGGCTGCAAGCTAAGTTTTGGTACCAACAGCATAAGCTTGAGGAAGCAAAGTCCGAGGTTTTGGGCGCTATCGACTTGTTCGAAAAGCTTGGGGCTGCATGGGATGCGGAAATCACTAGGGAGCTCCTCCAGCAGATTGAACAGGCTATGAAAGATGGTGAGCTCCTGGACGTTGTGCTGCCTCGCGTGCGTATTAACTTTCCTTTCTAAGCTTCAGGGACTGGGTGGTGACGTCGGCGATTTCGTTGATTTCTTCAGCCGTATCCTCCTGCAAGTCACGAAAGCCTTGTCCCTTCGTCGCGGCCGCTGTGATCTCGTTCGATGCCAACACCATCCCTACCCCTCTTTATTGGCCTTCCATACTCGCACACATCGTTTCATATTCGTTGTCCTGCTACTTTTCGTTGATCTGCATCTTGGGTTATCTGTTTCCCCGTCTCCCGCACAATGCTCATCCCGCATTTACGTATCCCATGTACTGCTCTCGGTGTTCAACTGTTAGATTCAGCAATGCTACGGTTCCCGAGCCACTCACCTTGACCACCACGCTGTAGATGGGATAGAGCCCTAATCCCACAATGCCAGGTACTTAGGGGAGTTGACCGCTACCCCACGCAATCGTCGTCGCCCGAAGACAACCCATCTTGATGCAGTGTCAGGTTTCGTCCCCTACCGAGTTGGTCGGGGATTCGCGACCTCGTCCCACGAAGAGTACACCTTCCGGTGCGCGCGAGTACGTCCGAGAGCCGTCTACCTGTGCGGCCTGATCCGAGACCAGGTTTTATCGATAAGCCGGGTCAGGCTGCTGTTCAAACTGTCGACCTCTGGCGCCTTCAACTATGCTGCCGTGACCGACAAAACAAATTCTGATGCAAGAAGTACCATCCGAAGGCATGCAGGATGCAAGTAACCAGGCCATAAGAACTCAGGGAAGAATTTGGTCACGGGCGATTAGCCGATCGCACGCAGCCTCTCTGTGGTCCGACTTCACTTCCCGTCTAACGTGCCATTCACATTCAGCAGACGCGTGACTCCTGGGTGGCACTGTTTTCACGAGCTACGTCGCGGTACGATAGGGGCCCATCTCTGTGAAGTTTCGGGTCCCTCCTCATCACCTGCGTCGTCCATTCGCTGTGGGGATTTCATAACCGCGAACACTGCTTCTTGGTCATGGACTTTCATCCTGGCGGTGATTTAGCCACCCAGCTGGCTCGTTGGGATAGGTTGGGTCGCGATAAGACCCGCTTTTACGCCTCCGAGATTATCGAGGACGTCGATGGCCTTCAGCCTATATGGTCGTTTTTGTGAACCTGCCTCCGAATTCCAACCGACTAAGCCGAATGCCACAAAATAAGTCAACCCCTGAGGCCTGAGGCCTGAAAACCCAAGCGCACGTCCCGCCTACGCTCGGCCTTGAGCTTGATCGGCGGAGCTTCTGGACTCGACGAGTGGGGTCGCAGTCATTGTAACCCTGCACAATTCCACCAAAAACCTTTGTTCCTCAATACATTCAATCTTCGGCCTCCAGGTCCGACCTCCACTGAACAACCTGACACTGCGGCCCTTTCGAGCCCTCCTGGGTTCCAGTGCATGTCGGGCCGTGAGCGTGGTCCGCTGTCCCAGGGTGATCTTGGTCTTGATTTCATGGCGCACGCGGCAGCGGTATCCCAAATTGGAGGTGGCTTGGATATTGACAAACTGGTCGCGGCCTGGTGGTCTCGTCTGGACAAACAAGAGATCACTAAATTGGATGTCGCATTCGGACTGGAATATTGACTTTGACCGGCGCCTGCTAGCGGCGGACCAAAGTCAGCTTGGGGCAGATGCCGCGACACTCGGAGAACACTGAGGGCTGCGGTCGGCAAGAACCTCGCTTGCGCAAAGCTAGGGCACATGTAAATAATTCCCTCTTCTACGGTGTAAGCGTATGTACAGACCAAATATTGACTCGAAACTCATTTTCCGCCACAAGAGCTTTGCCATATCATCCAACCTCTCAAGATCTCATCTGCTAATATTCGTCACGGTGTGCCTCCATAGGTTGAATGACGAGGGATTTCCGCCGGAGGGAGACGCGGTGAAACAGTAGGCGGCAGTGATCGGATATTGAAACTACTCTGTCATGGTCTCCGCCTTCCCCGGTCCCCTCCAGGATGACTGCACCAACGGCCCGGCCGTGAAAATTGCGGTCATGCCACCGTCGAAGCCAGGGCCCCGCGACGGGCTCCCACAGAATCCCGACCGCGGCCGTCGGGGCGCACTGTTAAGTACCCTCCACATTTTCTGATGGCAGGAGCGTGGTCATCGGTAGCGTGCCTCCTGGGAACGCGAGCGCCCCACGACCCTGCAGCCAAACGCCGCGAGCCCAAACAAGCGAAGAGATGCAATGTGCGAAGGGGCAGAGGAATCTCGCAAGATCAGTGGATACGTTGAATTCCGAGTTCATCGTCCGCCTCTTGATCAAGATACCTCAACATTCAATTTCTGTGCCGAGCGCCGATCTTCTTCCGGTTAGTTGCTGCACCATTGTACGATGCGATACATACATAAGCTGCAATCCGATGGCAAGTTCCAGTCTGTAGCCCCTCCTTCTCCGTCTGCGTTTAGTCCCCACTAGTTTCCCAGAACCCCCATGTCCTCCTCAGTGGATGAAATTATTCAGGCTGGACACGATATGTACGTCTCGTCTGCATCCAGTTCATGGACCCATTCTCTGACCAAATTGCGATCAGCACTTCTATCAAGGTAAGCTGTGTCTCTGAGCTTGTGTCGGAGTCTTAGCCTCGATGCAATCTGGATTCATAGCTCTACTGGATGGCGGTTATGACCGTCTTGTACTACGACTATCTTCTTACACTATCGGATGAGGTTCGCATTATATTCGCACGAGGAGTATCCCTGTTGACCTCGTCTAGGTGCGGTATGCGTGGAAAGGGAGGAAGTCGTGGGGTACGTTATCTGCCTTCCGAGCGCTCCGTTCACAGTAATTGAACCACGTCAAGTCTTCGTGATATTTATTCTGGTGCGCATTGTGGTCCGTCCCGAATTTGGCAAACCTCCAGACCCACCCGCGCAGAACAGGTACCTGCCACTGCTGTTCGCGATATGGTTCACCGTGGGTGTGTGCTCCAGACGGTGTTCAAGGCCTACTCATTCAAGCCATTCCATCGCAGCAAACGAATCGTGGGCATACACATATGAGGTAAGAGCTCTGGTATCTCTCTAGCCACTCGTCGATGTATCTAACAGATTTTCGTCCATTGTAGATGTGGGTCTAAACGCCATATTAGCGATCATTATACGCTCACACCCGCCCCCCACAATGTCGCTAATGACTGTCCTAATATCGGATTTATCCGATACCGACAGGTGCAGCAAGACCGCGTTCCTGCAGGTCTTTAACTTCGTTTGGTGCACGCTGATTGCTCAGATCATCTTGACTACAAGGTATGAAGTGGACATGCGTTGATCATCATCTGACCCGCCTTTGTCCTCGTGGGATTAAAGGATCCACGCCCTCACGATGAAGAACATGATCATTACAGGTGTCTTCGTGTCCATCGCAGTTACTCTGCTTGCGTTGGGCATACACCAGATAATATTGATTGCGGAAGCTCCAGGTACGGCATCCATCCGTGTGGACATTTGTCCTCTGACCAATGATCACCGATGTTTTTGGTTCTCAACTGTTGGAAATCAAGCGGAACGACTCCCTCCTATCCACCTCCAGGGATATCATCTGTGTGTCTTCACCAGGAATAGGAAGCTGGAAGTTGCCTACATGATCATCTTGCTCGTTTATGGTTTACTTTTTTCCTTTTTCCGAGATAGTCTATCTCAACTCACTCATTAACATGACAACAGACACTTTGGCGTTTCTGGTGATCGTTGTTCTCACAGTCAGGTCGAGGTTGGGAGGCGAGATGCCGCGCATTCTTCGGAAGATTGCTCAGGACACAACGGTGTATTTCTTGGTTATCTTTACGTCTCACTTTGTGTTTATGATGACACTGCTATTGGAGAGGGTGAGCGCCTCCATCGTCCGTGATGGGAACAGTGCTGAAATTCCCCAGCCAAACCTTCAGCTCTTGCCGGCTAGGTGAGCGACAGGTGACACTTATCAATGAACATGCGCTCATTATGTTCCCTTGTGTAACATCGATACGTAGCGGGGGAGGCGTGTGTGTACCGATCTCACCCAGTGGACGCCATTCCGTGCTCACGAAAAACAATTCCCCTCACAGGTTCCTCCCCACAATGATCGGCCGGCTGATGCTTTCTTTAAAGAAAGCGGCAGACACCTCGAGGGTTGAATGGTCCCTTACGAGCGTAGCATTCAATTCGAACCCAGGGGGGTACACGCCGGAACCCTCGCGAATGCAGTTCACTCGAAGATCCGACCGAGACATCGAGTTACGGTAACGCCTCTCTGGGGACTCGCATCTGCGATGTTTCGAGGAGCATTATCACTACGCGATCGCCATACTGTACTATTTACCCCGTCGCCCATTAGATCACTGGGTGAGTTTCCATGACCTAGGAAGAATATTTCGTAAACTCATACCGGGTACCGTTCACCGCGAATTGCACCGCCTTGGGCCCCAAATAATGGTCGCGGTCCCTGCACGGTCCGCTATTTTATGGCGACCCTATCCTCGAATTACTTCGAGAGTCCGTACACTGGCGTCGAGGTGGGGATCACGCTCGGGTCGACAGGCGACCGCTCAGCCAGCTCGCATGTACCGTCACCACGATGTATGCATGCAGCCCAATGGCCGGCGAAGGCACCGTCATCCCCTACATCTACGCAGATGCGGAATACGTTGCATGGTCATGTCTCGACCAGTGGGATGGATTTCACACATTTCCGATCCTGATTATGGAGATCTGAGACGTTGAAACCGCGATCGGATTGACTGGTAGGATTCATGTTATCTCGATCCCTTTCCCCCAAGGTTGAGACTGCCAACCAGGGTGATCACGACCTGTAGCCTAGTTCCGAAAGTCCACGTCTTATTACGAGCTCTCCCACGAGACCCACGAAATTGGATCGGTGGTCGCGAAGTAATTCGGTCCGCCGATCGGTAACACGGTCCATTATGGCTGCGCATGCCTTTGCCCTCTGATCGTCGCGTTGGACTGAAAGTCGGGGAACGGAGAGCGTTATCAATCACCCTCATGGGATTCATAAGTCGCAATCGATTGGAGGAGATTGAAGCTGGTTAATGCCAAAAAGGAGACACGACCGCTTGGGCTGGTTCCAATACCTGTTTCGGAAGGCAACGGCTCGATGTTGGATTGATCGTAATCACGGGACGGTGACGATCCAGCCTTTCCCCTGTTCATTTCAAGATGCGATGAACTGGATCAGGCGAGGGACGGCGACGGTCCTGGCGGGAGGACCGGGAGTTACGCGTTACACACCGACCGAGACATCCCTCTGGGGACTGTCTCACCTCCAATACCCTGAGGACCGCTGTAATTGTTCCCTGCCCCGTTGCCAATTAGCCCGTGCAATTGATCTGACGTTTGGGTGACTTCGTTTGGGTGAACTTTCGGTGACTCGAGCATACCGTGGGTGGTTGGACTTTATTTATCTGACTCATGTTCCTTTCTCGTTCGTAGGATAGATTCGCATTTCACGTATTCGGTGTGTGCGACTGTCCGCGAGGTTACAATCGTCTGTGGGCGTGTCCAAACAAATATCAAAGAGGTTTTAAGGGAGGGAGACGCATGGATCCCAGCCGCTCTTTCGATCGCACGCATCTTCCCAAATCGGGCCAGCCCTGAGCCAGCCACTGCCAGCCATGAATATTCCATCGAATAGCTCCGTTCGCACGAGGCTCGTCACGCGCACGAGGGACGGTCGCCTATCTCTACCAGATTTCGGGCCCTTCCTCACAGCCTGCGCGCCGCACCGTTTTCCCGTCGCCACTTCAAGCTCAATTCTCGGCCATGCAAGCCAACTCCCAACGACCGAAGGGGAGGGATGGGACCATCTCGTCGCTCAATATCGCCATCGAGGGATTGAATCTCGCGAAGGAGCTCTCGGATATAACGCCAGCCAAGGCCGTTTTTGGTTCCGCCAGTGTCCTCCTCACAATGATCAAGGTGCGTCTCCTCCTCTTCTACGACGAGGTGACCCAGACTCATACGTAACCAGGACACCATGGTCAACAAACGGGATTACGTCGACCTCGGGCTAGCCTGCGCGGATGTATGTGGAGCGCTTGACCGTGGGGTGGGCGGAAAGCGATTGGACGAGCTCAGCCGATCCGTGTGTGAGGCGATTGGCCAGTTAACGACGTGAGTCTGAGCGGCGAACCGTGTTGTACGTGCTTTGCTCATTATGCTCTTGATGCCAGAACTATGGCAGAAATCCAGGGTAGGATTGTCGAGAAGAGGGAACGGGGTTTACTCTCCCGGCTTGCCAATGCGAATAATGATAAGGAAATCATCGCGGCCTGGAGATTTGACCTCATTAGGATTCTTCAAGTCTTCAACGTATGTTCAGCCGGTTCTGTTCGACTACCACTGATGGCCTCCTTCCAGACCGAGTTGGCCCTGAATACTCACACCATAGTTTCCGACATCCGCCAGGACATGTTGAAAGGTTCCGACGATACCGGGGTTAACGATGAAGCGGTAAGCGACATTCGTAATCTACCCATCACCCAACTAGACGGTGACATGTTCCAAGGCTCAAACTAGGTCGACAATCTCGAATATTGTGGGACCACATTCTTACATTCCCATTTAGGGTACTTGGGGAATCACCTCCCTCACCTCCCAGGATCTTCTTTGGACGTGACGAGTTGATCAAGACGATTGTCGGTCTAGCAGAGAGGCTGACTCCGGTTGCTCTCATTGGTGCTGGCGGGATTGGCAAGACATCCATCGCACTGAGGGTTCTCCATCACGATCGCATCAAGAAACGGTTCGGCGAGAATCGTCGATTCATCCGATGCGACCAATTCCCAGCCGCCACCGCCCATTTCCTTGCTCGGCTATCCAAGGTGACTGGCGCAGGCGTCGACAACCCGGAGAATTTGACCCCCCTGTGTCCGTTCCTATCTTCAAGGGAGATCCTCGTCGTCCTCGACAACGTGGAATCCATTCTCGACCCGCAAGGAGCTAACGCTCGGGAGATGTACGCCATTGTGGAGGAGCTGAGCCGATTGGAGACCGTATGTCTCTGTATCACGTCCCGGATCTCCACCATTCCCCCCGAGTGTGAAACTCTCAATGTCCCAACGTTGTCAATGACGGCTTCGCGCGACACGTTCTATCGGATCTACAAGCACGACGAACGGACCGATTCAGTCAATAATATCCTGGAACGACTCGACTTCCACCCACTCTCGATCACCCTCCTTGCTACGGTCGCGCATTACAACCAGTGGGACACAGACCGACTTACGAGGGAATGGGAGAGCCGACGAACAGGTGTGCTGGAGACAGGGCATCACAAGAGTCTCGCCGCCACGATTGAGCTTTCGCTCACCTCCCCTACGTTTCAAGAACTTGGACCTGATGCCCGAGAGCTGCTTGGAGTTGTCGCCTTCTTTCCTCAAGGCATCAATGAGAACAACAGTAACTGGTTACTTCCCACCATCTCGAACAGAGCAGATGTCTTCGACAGGTTTTGCGTTCTTTCCCTGACATATCGAAACAACGGATTCGTCACGATGCTCGCGCCACTTCGGGACTATTTTTGTCCCAAAGATCCCACGTCATCCCTGCTCCTCTCTGCAACCAAGAAAAATTACTTCAGTCGATTGTCAGCTAGGATTGATCCCAACATACCCGGGTTCGAGGAGGCGCGATGGATTGTGTTGGAGGATGTGAATGTCGAGCACCTGCTCGATGTCTTCACATCCATCGATGCTGGGTCGGACGACATCTGGACTACCTGTGCCCATTTCATGGACCATCTCTATTGGCACAAAAGGCGGCTTGTCGTGCTGGGACCGAAGATCGAGGGGCTCAGGGATGACCATCCCTCCAAGCCACAATGCTTGGCCGAACTCTCGCGGTTATTTGATTCATCTGGAAATATCACGGAGGAAAAACGGCTCCTTGTTCACGTGCTAAAACTCCATCGAGAGCGGGGGGATGACCATGGGGTCGCTGGAGCACTGAGGTTCCTATCTGATGCAAATCGGCAACTACATTTATACGAAGAAGGGGTACAGCAGGCCAAAGAAGCACTGGAAATTTGCGAACGGCTCGGTGACAAAATGGAACAAGCACGGTGTTCGAACTACCTCGCTTATTTGTTGTACGAAGACGGCCAGCTCGACGCTGCAGAGAAAGCCGCGTCCCGCGCGATCGACCTGGTCCCGGAGAAAGGCGATCAATTTCCAGCCTGCCAATGTCATCGTCTTCTTGGCCGAATATATCAGTCCAAGGGCAAAAAGGAGCAGGCCATTCACCATTTCGAGACAGCCCTCGCGACTGCATCCTCTTTCGGCTGGGACGGTCAGCTGTTTTGGAATCACTACTCCCTGGCGGAGCTGTTCCCAGATGAAGGCAGGTTCGACGACGCGTACGTTCACATCGAACGTGCCAAGTCGCACGCAGCCAATAACCCATACTACCTGGGCCGCGCAATGGAGCTGCAGGCTAATTTTTTGTACCGGCAAGATAGGTTTGAGGAGGCAAGGTCTGAGGTTCTGCGTGCCGCCGATGTTTATGAGAAGGTCGGGGCTGCGAAGGACGTAGAGGACTGCAAAGAACTCCTCCAATGGATCGAAGAAGCAATGGATTAGGGTGAGTTCCTGCCGATTGTGCTACTTCCTGTGTGTGCATTATTTTTCCCTTCTAAACTTCGGGGACTGGATGGTGGCGTGGGCGGTTTCGCTGGTTCCTTCAGGCGTATCCTCCCGCAAGTCACAAACACCTCGTCCCTTTATCGCGTCTGTCGTGATCTCGTTCAATGCTAACACTACCCATACCCCTCTTTATTGACTTCCTCTACTCGCACACACCATTTCATACCCGTTGTCCTGCTACCTTTCGTTAATCCGCATCTTGGGCTGCCTGTTTCCCCGTCTCCCGCACCATACTTGACCCGCGTTTACATATCCCATGTACTGCTCTTGGTGTTCAACTGTTAGATTCAGCAATGCTACGGTTCCCGAGCCACTCACCTCGACCACCACGCTGTAGGTGTGGTAGAGCCTTGATCCCACAACGCCAGGTTGACCGCTGTCCCACGCAATCGTTGTCGCCCGAAGACAACCCATCTTGATGCAATGTTGGGTTTTGTCCCCCACTGAGTTGGTCGGAGATTAGAGACCTCGTCCCACGAAAAGCATATCTTCCGGTGCCCGCGAGTACGTCCGAGAGCCGTCTCCGTGTGCGGCCCGTTCCGAGACCGGGTCTTATCGATAAGCTGGTTCAGGCTGCTGTTCAAACCGTCGACCTCTGGTGCCTTCAACTGCGCTACCGCGACTGGCAAAACGAATTCGGATGTAAGTAACTAGACCATCCGAACTGGAAGAATTTGGTCATGGACTCGGATTAGCTGATCGCACGCAGCCTCTCCGTGGTCCAACTTCACTTCCCATCTAACGTGCCGCTCGCATTCAGCAGACGCGTGACTCCCGAATGGCACTGTTTTCACGAGCCACGTCGCGGTACGATAGG
>Ga0307513_10002431_pt1 | contig 25823 bp, 30 predicted proteins | sample 15_EM_MG_FD_202174 | JGI IMG/M metagenome (GOLD analysis project Ga0307513, IMG submission 202174) | Populus trichocarpa ectomycorrhiza microbial communities from riparian zone in the Pacific Northwest, United States - 15_EM | ecosystem: Host-associated > Plants > Roots > Unclassified | place...
GCCTTCTATGAGTTGAACAGCGCCGTGGACGCTCAGAGGATTGAAGCTTTGGAAGGGAGGCTTGACGACTTGACAAATCTGGTGGGGCATATGCAGAGCAAACTCTGTACCTGTGGTGACATGGTAAGAGTCTTCTTGTTGTGACCTTAACCACAACGTTGACTCTTAGTAGCAGTCGGCTGATGTTCCCACTGAGGAGTCGGGATTGGAGTACTCCTCCGATTCGTCATATCATGATGCGCCCTTGGCTGGAACGGGTCGGATTCTGATGGTGCCTGCGGGTGATCTGGAAGTGACTGTGAACCAGGTAGGTTCAGGGGGTTAGTCTAGTCCTTTCTTGTCTGGACTAAACATCTGAACCCAGGATGCCAGTTCCGTTGAGGTACCAACAGATGTGCCAATGGAGGAAGAGGAAGAAGAAGAAAGTTCAAGTTCTTCCGCCGAGGAAAGGTCGATGTCGCCGCTTCATCAGGAAGGAGAAGTTCTTCCTATCGTGTCTCGAGAGGAGTTCGAGTTGATGACGCGGGTCCTCGATGAGCAACCTATCCTAGGGTCTTCTGTGAGTGGGCAACGTTGCATCCGCTCAGCTGGGGCTCTTCCGTTGGCCAAGTACCATCCTTACGTCCGTTCGGACTACTTCAAAGGGCAACTCCGCGGTCTTCCCTCATCAGAGGCATTCCATACCAACTATCTTCGAGCAAGAAGAACTGGACGTTCCGACTATCACAGGAGTGGAAGAGAGGCGGACGATGAATGCTCAGGAGCTGAGAGCAGTCGTTCTTCACTCGAGCCAGAGAGGAATGATGATCCGGCAAGTTCTCGAGTCGCTGAGTCAGGTGATGGATCAGATCCAGATCCAACAACTCTTGCTACTTGCGCGCTCCAATCTCATGGCGACGGATGAGGTATCGGATGGAGCTGGTCTTTTGGAAGGAGGGACCTTAGCTGAGGAGGTTGCTGAGAGCGTTCTCGGTGAGGACCAGGGAGAGGTCCATGACTTCAAGGGGAATCTTGACGATTAGTGTACTCGTATATCGGTTGTGGAGGGCAATTGACCCTAGTGTACCAATATAATGTCTTTTGCATCGTGTGTCGTAAGAGAGAGAAGAGAAATGGAAATGAAGGGAGTGTGATGTTCGAGTTGGTCGTCAAGCGTCGTGAATATCTTGTGCTTTTGTTGATTTATAAAATTTTTAAACGGGGTTTTCTTCATGACAGCAAACGCGCTGACACTGTATAGAGGCCCAGGATCCAGTTTGCACTAGCTAGGGTCCGTAATGTCTCAGCAACTTCATACTTATTCCCCTGCTTTCTCCAGAGCTCCAAGGTATGAATGAGGAGTCACCTAAACTCTGTGGAGTTTCCAACTGAGTTAAACAACCGTGCAAGGTGGAACAAGCATGGAAGGATGGTCATCTGGGAGCCCTTCAATCTTTGGTCCCAGGGAAACAAGTCGTTTTTTGTGCCAATAGAGGTGCCTTATGAAATATACACAAGTATCCCAGATATTGGATGAGCTTGTGTCAATTGTTGTAAAGACATTGAGCAGGTGCTCAACATTTACATCCTCTGATGTGATCCATTGTGCTTCTTCAAACCCAGGCTGGGCAGGATCAACCTTAACTGACAACCGGCTAAAATAGTACTCCTTAGTTCTGTTGAGTAGTGGAGCCAACAGTGGGTTTTTGGGACAAAGATAGTCCCTGAGTGGAGCAAGCATTGTGACAAATCCATTGCTCCGATAGGTGAGGGAGAGAATGCAGAACGTGTCAAGGATATCTGTTCTGTTGGGGATGGTAGGGAACAACCAGTCAAGGTTGTTCTCATCAATGCCTTGAGGGAGGAAGGCAACCACCTCAAGGAGTGGGCAGGCATTGGGGCCAAGTTCCTGGAACATGGGGGAGGTAAGTGAAAGTTCTATGGTGGCAGCAAGGCTCTTGTTGTGCTGTAAATGGAGCATAGCTGTTCTCCGCTTCTCCCATTCTTTTGTCAGACAATTGGTGTTCCACCTGCTGTTCTGGGCAACAGTAGCAAGTAAGGTGATTGAGAGTGGATGGAAGTCAAGTTGTTCCAGGATGTTGTGGACCAGACCAGATGGGTCACCATGCTTGTAGATGTGATAGAAGGTGTTGTGTGCAGCCTCCACTGACAATGTTGGGATATCAAGTGGTTCACAGCCAGGAGGGAGAACAGAGATACGGGAGGTAATGCAAAGGTAAATGTTGTTGTATTGACTCAACTCCTCTACCACAGCATTGATCTCCTCGGCAGCTGTTCCCTGCAGACCAAGGATGGATTCTGCATTGTCAAGGACTATAAACATTTTCCTTGAGGAGAGGAATGGTTGCAGAGGGGTCAGATCCTCGGGGTTTTCAACACCTGCACCAGTGACTTTGGAGAGTTGGTGGAGGAAATGAATGCACGACGCGGGGAACTTGTCGCAATGGATAAACCGACGATGGTGGCCAAACCACTGCTCGACACGACTGTCATGGAGGACGGTCAGAGCGATGGACGTCTTGCCAATTCCACCAGCGCCAATCAGAGCGACAGGCCTCATGTCTTGTGCGAGACCAACAATCTTCTCGATCAGCTCGTCACGTCCAAAAAAGTCCCTTGGCGGTGGCGGCGGTAATTCCCCAGGTACACTAGATGAAAATGTAAGACACTGAATCCATTAGTAATTGAGGTTGCTGACCTGGCTTGAGTCTAGGCAAGGAGATTAGTTATTCATTCGGTTGATGGAACGGGGTACAAATATCGCTTACCGACTGATGTTGACCGTCAGCCTTGCTTTTCATCATCGTACGATGCATGTCGGAAACCATAGCATGGGTTCCGACAACACCGCGGTGGGTGTTTATCGCAAGTTCGGTCTAGAAGCAAACCCTTAGCAATAGCCACATAGAAACGATATTGAACGCACGTTGAAGACATGGAGGATCCTGTTGAGGTCTAACTTCCACGCGGCAATTTTCTCCTTATTGTGCTTCGCGTGGAAAAGTCGAGAGACTGCGTTCCGTTCGCTCTGTTTGATGGCCTTTCTTTGTATCTCTGCAACGGTCCTGTCATCGAGAGAATACTGAGTGGGCAGGTTCGAAGTGCGAATCGCTTGTTTAACTCACGTAGTCAATCGATTTATCGCATCGCACACAGACTGACTGAGCTCGTCCAGGCTCTTTCCTTTCATCCCTCGGTCGAGCGCTTCACAGATATCGGCGCAGTGCAACCCGATCTCGACGTACTCCAGTTCGTTGGCCATCGAGTCCTGGTGATTTGTGAACTTGTAGCCCATCGCTGCACAACAGGGCGAGACATACCCTTATCATCGTGAGAAGCACGCTGACGGAACCAAAGGCGGCCTTGGCTGGTGTGACGCTTGCGACCTCCTTGATGATATTCAAGACTTCAACAGCGGCGTTCAACGCCGAGATAGCACCTTCCCGGTCTTTCGGTCGTTGGGTTTTTGCATCCATGGTCGAAACTCGAGGTAGCTGTGGGGTAACGGTACGGTGTGAAAGTAGTACGGAAGAACCCGAACGCCAACAGAGATAAGCGGTCGTCTCCTTCAAGTGGGAGATGGGTCACTGGGAGTGCGGCACCTCGATCCGACTCACTACAACCTGGGGCAAGTCGGTGGAGAGGATTGTTCGCAGATGGGGGGGCAACGTAGACCGCTTGGGGGCTGTTGCTGATGATGGACAGGAAAGCAACAGAAATGCCAAATTGTATGCTTCCCGGGCTGATTATCTCAGTCCACCGGTCCCTGCGGGCTGCGTAGAATCCCACTCGACTTTCGGCGTGTGTGCCCTACCCCTCCCGTGTTCATACTCCCGCATTTGGTGCGCCTGACATTACTCCTGACTGAGACTTACGACTTTGTTCGTTCATTCCTACTCCGTATCATCGTTATACTTCCTTTCGATTTCCCTGTCGACCCGAAACAGTCCTAGCTCCGCCAAGACATGCTCTCTCGATGTACTTTTAGGCAAATCTATTCCGGACTTTTGGTCGATGTGATCTTGAGTTCATTCATTTCGTGTCCGTTTCCGTCTCATCCTTGCGGAACAACGACCCGCTTTGTTTTCAATCTTACTGAATTGTTCATTAAACATTGTAATAGACAGCCGAACCCCGCCCACTTGAAACGCTGTTACTTTCTGTACCTCTTCCCACCGTTCACTTCTTGATCCCAATAGAAAAACATCGTCGATTGTCGCAGATATAAACGGTCCCGTCCCGACTGCCCCGAGTCACCCCCATTTACGTTTAATTCGAGGGGGGCGGAGCGAACGGGTATAAGGACACCAGAGAGCTCCTTCCTCCGCAGCCCAATTTTGATTCTGGACCCTGGATCTGCATCCGGTGACCCGAACTGATTCTATGTCCTAGTGTGTTGAATGGGCACGTCGCAGACATTCGACGAGTCCACCCGTCCCCAGATCACCCACTCGGTCCGTGCCACATTCCCGCTGCGCTTTTTTCTCCCCTAAGGCCCTGGCTGCGGTCCGGGGCCAGACGGACGGGACATTACCAGTACAACGAATCATCCCATGAAACAGAAACATCGTTGGAGCTCTCAGAACGACTGGCGTTCTGGGGTTTCCTGGGTCCGAATTCTCAGTGACGCGATCAGTATGGAAGGGATGATATGGCCTACTGCCGTCGTTTCGCATCCTTCGCGCCCTACCGCACCGCCTCCGTGTTCTCGACTATACATACAAGAATAAGTTGACGAAAAAACCAGCGAAATGAACAGAAGACTCACTTTCCAACCATATTCACTTCCAGGCTGAGAACCGGCGGTAACTAGAGAAGGGAAGACGGCGAATAGGATTAATGAATCGAGGCCGACGCCGAACTGAAGACAGGGAAAGGACAATGTAGTCACATTCCACCTCCCGGAGACGAGCACGAGCCGCACCCCCTGTGCGGCTTGTGCGGCGCTGTTCGTAGTTGGCTAGGTCTCGATGCTGCACGATGACCTTTGCGAGGGCCTCCAGTAGCAGACAATATATCGGGTGTGGTTCGTTGATCAATCGATCACGGTGCGCATGTATGTTAAAGGAGTGTTGTGGCGCGGTGCAGAATGGTCCGTGACTCCATGTGAACGGGGACCCGTGTGTTTGTTGCATGAATCTCAAACCCGAGTTCGGATTCGTAGCCGTGGCGAGGGCAGACTCACGTACTTAGTAATCTGGAATCACGCAGATGACACCCGGTCGCCCGTCGTGCCATTCGTGTCGATGTCTCTGTCGCGCAGTTTCCATCCCTCAGCGTGAGCCTCAGTATGTATTGGTAGCTTGGTATCCAAACCTTTTCAAGCTAGGGTGGGATATGTCCCGTAGAGGTCAAACGCGAGTGCTTCAGATCTCGGACAGTTGTAGTATAGAAGCGCGTTCACAGGAAATCTCAAGGGTCATGTACGACCAGGGGCGACGGTTGTGGGTATAGCACAGATAGAGATATTCGGCATCTAATATTGATTAGTTGTACCACCACGATGTATTTGGAAGTTTGCGAACCTCCCACGACAAAGAGCAAGCCAAGTTGTTTGCAGCCGCTCCACACGCCCCGCCACGGTAAGTTCCGAGTGATTTACCGCTACCGCCTCCAGAAAGTCTGGGAAACCCGGGGTTTCGCCATGATCTTCGATATCCTTCCTGTGAAAATACTACAGTTCGAGAGTAGGTTATCAAGGAATTTCTGATTTGGTCAGATACTAACGCAGAGCAACGGACGGCGAGACTCACCTGTGGCTCGGGATCAGATGCGGTCTAACTTCCGACTGGGAGCCTTCTCGTAGGTGGTGAGGTCTACCCCAACTCAGAAAGACCCAGTGGACCAGGAGAAGACACGGGGGGTTGGTATGTTAAAGACCACCCTTACAAGATCCGTCGTCGCGGCCTCACTTGCGGTCAAGAGCGTGTGCCACCGACGATCGGCAATTGCATCCGAGAAATGGCTTCTGACCCATTATTGGAGTGGAGTGAGAACACCCTGTTACACGACCCTGCACGTTGGTGAGCGACAAGAACACGAAATGGTTACTGCGCCGGACCTTGAGCAATTGAAACAACTCCTGGACCTTTACTGCTCGTGCCACAATGTTTGCTAAGGGCTCCGGGCTGAACCGCATCACCCGCCTCGCCTGTTCTGACGAAAAGATCAAACTAACTTCGGGAGTGATACGAACAGGGTCTTACCGACCCTTGTTGCATATCCAATGGCAAAACGCCGGACGATAGGAATCTTCATTCACTACATGGACTCCCTCAGAGAGACGGCGAAGTGGTGTGGGTGGGTTGGTGAACTTCGGAATGTCGCAGGCGCGGCAAAGCGTCGGGGGCGGTTGAGAAATCTTGCCACCATTGAGGAGGAACGCTACCAAAGTCTGTTGCCGTCGAGGGGGGCTAAGGGAGAGTCACACAATCATCTGGTCACGTTTCGAATTTCCGGTTCTGGGCCCGAGTCTGATCACGACGCCCGCTCGACCGACCGAACACCCAAAACCCGGCCTCACCCAGACCACACCACCCACCCACCCCGGTTCTAACTGGTATTAAACGCAGGACCGCGCCAAGCCCCTTCCGAAACCTTCTGGTTCCCTAGCACGCTTTGGTAGAAACCGCGTCCAATAATGTCGAGCAGACGAACGTTCCCCCCTTTACACAAATCGACCGGAAACGAGCCCATGGATAGACTCGCATTCTTCCATATCCTCGAAAGGCTGAAGGTGCGATTTCCGATTTCATCGCAACATCTGATGCAGGATCAACGTTTATTGGTTATCACCAGTAGACCCAAAAGCGCACAGGCTGGGTAGATAATAAGGTTTGGGCAGTTCCCCTCGTTGCATGGGTCGTGGATAACACCCATTAGATCCCAAACCCAGAAAGGTTCGACGGTTTTGACCCGATTAATGATATTAATTGACCGAGAACCCTCTAACAGTATTTCGGACCATATGTACAGGATGGCTGTATTGGCCCTGTGTTGCACAGACGAGACACTCGATATCCCCAAGTCCGCGTTTTCCTTCATCCGATGGCTTCGGGTAGGACTAACAACACCAACCGGCAAGATGCGTGATGTTGGCGGTTGTCCACGACCTCGCCGAGGCCCAGGGTGAGTCGTCTCTTCCCTCACGTACTCAGGTGCCGGGACCGAGAAACAATTGGAGTTGGAGACATTGCCCCACGGGAAAATATCCCCAAGGAAGAGAAACGCAGATTAGAAGCGGTAAGTTGCGTCAGTTCCATCGTCTGATGGTGAGATCAAGCGCTCCCCCGAGCGACAGGAAGCTATGCACAACTTCGTCCATGAGATGCTCCATAACGGCCCCGCCGCTCAGCGAATAGAAGCACTTTGGCAGGTACGGCTATTCCTTACGCTGATAATGCTGAAACTTATGTCCACTTTTCCTCTCAGGAGTACGAGGACCAGTTGACTCCAGAAGCTCGTTTTGTGAAAGGTATGAGGAACCGGCCTGTTGGTTTCTCCTGTCCTAACAGGACATTTGCCATAGATTTGGATCGTTTCGAGATGGCTAGCCAAGGTCCCCCGGGTATTCAAGAATTGGTTCAGATTACTGACTGCCAGGTCTAGCGCTCGAATACGAACGATCTGGTGGAGCCGCATCCCTGCAACCATTTTTTGATAGCAGCCTCCCACTCTTACGCCACCCAGAAGTGCAATCCTGGGGGCGAGACCTGGAACGGGAGAGGGCAGAGGAGAGGAAGACCATGGGACATTAGCCCCTTCATCTATCGTGTTGGTAGTTGTAGTATTCGTGGTTCGTAAAGCACATATCGCTGGTGCAATACCAAAACCCTGAACCCACTGAGATCATAGCCTGCGGACCTTCCAAAATCGGGAGGCGTAGCGAACGTGGGAAAGCACCAATCAGATCTTGATATTGACCGTGACTTTCTCTAGCGTCCTCTTAGTCCACCCCCCACGTTCCGGTGGTACACCACGGCTTGACCCCCACGCTCATCTGGACAGGACAGTCATGCACCGCGCAAGTACGAGGTACACCAAACGTTCCTCCTCGACGAAGGCCAGACAAAGCCCCGGCCAGTTCCCGGACAGCCTACAAGTCGGGGAGGGAGGGGATCTTCGTAGGAAAATCCTCCAGCGAACTCATTCTATCGCTTCGCGCTCGACTTCCAACTCGTCTGCGACTACGACTTCCTCGGGCGGCACGAGCAAGTCCAGATCCCCCGGACTTGAGTCGTACATGTCTGCTTTCCTGTCACCCCCTAGGCGTTCCCCCTCGTCAATGTCTTCTTCGCCTTCCTCAGGACATTCCCCGTCGCCCCTGTCCTCATCTTCGTCCGCTTTCGAGAACCACCGTCGACATTCGTTTTACCCCGGTCCCAACCAAGCTTTGAGCCCCCCAGCTCCAGGCTCAAAAGATAGGGAGGACGTGGACATCACCGACTATTACTCCGAATCGGTTCGCAAGCGAGGCCTTTACGCCACCACATTTGGTGATTTCCCTAATTCGTCATCTTCGCCGCCCCCGTCCTATACCGGCAACCGTGAAGATATCGACTCGATGAAGGACCTCGACTTTGGGCTCCAGATACTGTTAGTGCGACAGATGTTTGGAGCAGACGGGGTTCCGGGGGTTCAGTGTGGCCAGGGCCGAAACGCTTTGAATTCCACGTTTGGATCAGCGTCAGGGTCCTCACATGTTCCCCTTGATGGTGACATTGGGGAAGGGGTTCCGATGGATTCAGAATCGGACCGGCGTCGGGGCACGATTCTTAACACGAGCGTGGGGGACATCGATGCCGGAGCTAGTGATTACGCTAGTGTCGACATTGGTTCGGGATTTTCCACCACCATCAAGACTCAACGGCACCCCGTAGGCGCCGTCAAATCCTCCAAAAGCGTTAGAGAAGAACGCTCCCCACTTGCCGATCGCGGTCTTGACAACGGGGAAACCACCAACGGAGCCAGATCTGCCTTGGATTCACCTTTCGAAGCGGATATATGCGACGTGGAGCTCACTTCCCTCTCTCCTCGAGTCGGGTACGAACACACCTTCATGAACTTCGCGCCTCCTCACGCTTTCGACGCTTTCGTCCCAACTCAACCACCCCCTTGTCGAATTAAAACCGTATCTCAACTCCCCACGGGCATGTTCTGATGTCGTGGTCGCTTCCCCCGTTTTTCTCCTTTCCTTCTTTGGTTTGGGATTCATTCCTGCTTGCACGCTTTTTATGTATGTATGTATGTGTATGCTGTATGTGCATGTTGTGTTTTTTCTAGATCACCACCACCATCCATCTATCATCCAATTTGCTCTCCCCCCTGCAATCCTCCCCTCTTTTTTTCTTTTTTTTTCTCTCTTCGTTTTTTCGAACCCCAACTTCCCATTTACTCCCACGATGTTCCACGGTTCCCTCCTCTTCCTCCATCACTCGTGGCATTCCCTGTCATCCATCATAAACCACCGCAAAGTATATATATGCACGTCCGTCTACGCACCCATTGTGGCCCTTGTCGTTCCAATAAAGACCATTCCCGCTGCGTCCGTCAGTGAATGCCTGGACCGCGGTTCCCTGGTGACGCAGTCGGACGCTTTAACGAATCAAGAGGCTAGAACGAACTAGAGATGCGCACCAGCAGAGTCGATTCAAATGGCCAGGGATGAAATTTCCCAAATGAATCAGCGATCTTCACGAGATGTCCTCTTTTCAATGTGACTCACGTACGAAAGGTCTCGTAACAGCCACATGGAAGATTTCCTTTCCAAACGGGGCGACCCAACCTTCAGAAGCGTTGTTTAAGGTTGGAATCATGTACCCAGATCGTTACACGGGGACCATCCGATGGCACAAGAACCTCCCCGGTGGTCTGGTGGTCAACTTGACGGTGATCAGAGTGACCATACATCAGGGTCGACGAATTCGAAGATCAGACAGCCATATGTATGCACATATGTTTCGTGACTTCATCATCTCTGGGAGGGCGGACAACAGGGATACGCCGCTAAAGACACTCGTCAGGCGATCGGCGTATTTCCGTAGGCGGAATTGCCGACGCTCAAATTCTTCCGGTGTGACACGATACTATTCATCCTGGGCCCAGACAAGGTCTGAAAAGACACGGTTTCTTTATTCACACTCAATACTGGTTCTAGACGGACCTTTTTATTTTTGTCATGAAGAAACAACTCTGGCACCCCCTCACGGAAAACACGTCACAACCTTTATCCTAGATCTAGATACCTATATCTTTCCGTCCCGGAACCTTTGAGCAACACCCTCAGAAGGAAAAGCGTAAGGAAACCGCACCTTAGTGATGGAATAATCTCAACGAGGTATGCGTAAACACCATTCCATGCTCGTCAGCTGCCTTGATACACTCCTGATCCATGACACTTCCACTAGGAGCGGCCAAATACTTCACACCGCTCTTCCTCGCTCGATGCACGTTATCGGGGAATGGGAAGAAAGCGTCACTCGAACATGCGGCCTTGTCCAACTTCTTCCCCCACTCCTTCCTCTCCTCATCGCTCAAGGACTCAGGGACAGTTTCGAAAAGGCCCTCCCAGTGCGTCTTCTCAGATCCTTCGAGGACCTCGCCACTGACGTAGAGGTCAATGGCATTCGCCTTGTCCGCGCGTTTGACGCCTTTTTTAAAGGGGAGAGAGAGGACCTTGGGGTGGTGCCTGAGCCACCATAAGTCGGCTTTAGATCCTGCCAAACGGGTGCAGTGGATGCGAGATTGCTGCCCGGCCCCGATGCCGATGATCGACCCGCGGTATGCGTAGGATACGCTGTTGGATTGGGTGTACTTGAGGGCGAGCGTGGCGACGATCAGGTCCCGCACGGCATCCTCTGGGAGCTGAAACCACGATCAGAATGGAGAAGAAGGATCTCAACGTGCAAAGAGCAACTTACATCCTTGTTTTGGGTAACAACGTTGTTGAACAATTGCGAGTTGATCTTGGCGTCGTTCCTCTTCTGCGAGAGATGGATTCCATACACCTGTCGTGTCTCGACCTCCTCAGGGACGTAGTTCGGGTCGATCTAATAACACATTTCTCAACACCGCGTAAATGAAACATTGGCCAGCAAACACACAAACCTGCAAGACACAATATTTTCCGCCCTTCTTCTTGCTCAACACCTCAAAAGCGTCTTTGTCGTATCCAGGAGCGATGATACCATCCGAGACCTCCCTCGAAATTATCTTCGCGGTGGCAAGATCACAGGGAGAAGACAAGGCAATGAAGTCACCGAACGAGGACATCCTGTCGGCACCCCTAGCACGAGCATAAGCAGTTGCTAGAGGGGTCAGAGGTTCTTTCAAGTCCTCCACGCCGTAGACAATCTTCTCTGTATCGTCGAGTTCGATTCCGACGGCGGCACCAGCAGGCGAGACATGCTTGAATGATGCAGCAGCGGGGAGGCTAAGGGCTTCGGACAGTTCCTTGACCAAGGCGTACGAGTTGAGGGCGTCCAAAAGGTTGATATAACCGGGAGATCCACAGAGTGCTGGAGGGAACTGGATGAGCCGGTGATCAAAAGGGGTTATTTCCCGCGTAAGTACCTTTGAATGGGAGTTCCCCACTTGTAACGTACGCCTGGGCAGGCTTTTGATGAGGGTTGGCACCGTACCTCAGGGGAGTCCTCTGAACAGGTCCAGCAAGCTCCCCGGGCTTGAGATCACTAGAAGCGTATTTCTCTCTGAAGTATCCGCCGATAGCGTCGTCATACTTTGCCGTCATCTCGAAAGCCTTGAGCGCGAGTGTACTTCTCAGCGTTTGTCCGACATCCCCCTGGCCGTCCTTCCAAGCCTTGAGGAAGCTATCATAATCGGAGGGATCGGAAAGGACGGAGACCCGCTCGTGATTCTTGGCCGCAGCACGAAGAAGGGTAACACCCCCGATGTCAATCTCCTCGACGGCGTTTGCGAGGGTACATCCCGGTTTCGCGATGGTTTCTGTGAACGGGTAGAGGTTACAAACCACGATTGAAATGGGAGAAATTTCTTGGGCTTTGAGATCCTGTTCGTCTGAAGGGATCGAGCGGGCCAAGATGCCTGGAACGAATTTCTTCGGATGAGAAGGACAGTGGGACGACTCAAAATGCATCTTTTACCTCCATGCACGGCGGGATGGAGAGTCTTCACCCTTCCGCCTAGCATCTCGGGGGCTTTTGTGATATCAGAAACATCTCTGTATAAATCAGGGGCATTCACTTAGACCGTACCTCATCCGAGAGGAGGTAAACTCACTGGATAGGGATACCAGCATCCCTGATCTTTTTAGCCGTTCCCCCAGATCCCAACAATCTCACACCTGCTTCGCTCAAGCCCTTGGCGAATTCGAGGAGATTGGACTTGTCGTACACCGATAGAAGAGCTTCGATTCAGAACGTGAACGCGTGTTTGTAACCTTATCAGAGTCGGGCTTACCGATGGGCGTCGACATCGTGTTCTTTGGTCCTGGATCAATCGATCGAAACGGGGCTGAGCCACGAGCGAGCCCTGGCGATTCCGAATGGGTCCGAATCCTTGCGCGGACGGTCCGAAGCCGCACCGAGCATGGAGCAACCTCCCACGCCATACCATGCAGTTCTATCATTCCACCATCGTCTTCTTACTCCCCTCTGCGACCGTAACACCGGAATGACAAAACTGCAGTAAGGGGGTCCCTTCCTCCCTGTGGTTCCTTCTGTGTCCGACCCCACCGATTCGCCACGTGCTTGCTTATATCTGCCGATCTCGTAGTGACGTTGGATGGACAACCCGCGGCGAGTCCTGAGGACCGTTTACCAGGGTCCCAGTCCTACCTCTGGTATTCCCGACCTTCCCGAGGACTCAGCGTGCTTCTCTGGGGTATTTGCCGTAGGGTGTGGTAGTAGAGCGGATCTCGAGTCCGCCACAATTACTCGGGAGGAGTGTCACCAATTCAAAAGACCTCACAGGCGCGTCGGTTGTGTGGTCAGGTACCGATTTACTCACCCCGCGTTTCCTTACTCCTTCTGGCCTACGCACCCACCAGATCCGTCCCGTCTGATACACCACGTCGAGTCGGTGGTAATGGTTCGGCATCTCGGTCTGAGGTCCGATGCGCGATTCCTCGTATGTAGGTGAGCTCTATTGTCTGGTTTTTCCTCAGCTCTTTGAAACCTATAAAGGACGCCACTCGTCCCCAACCGGCCCACCGGGAAAATGTACCCCACCCTGTTCCCCCACTACGGACAACCGACCAACGAACAAGGACGGGACCCGTAACTTTGAGAAGTTGGGGTGTGTACAATCGGTTGCCGAGGGGATGAGGGGAAGGGGGAAGGGCGCGATACAGGGGCTCGGATATTTTGCTGGAGGTTTCTTCTTTTCGTTGCCCTCTGTTCGGCGTGTTCCGTCTACACTCGGCAGCGGCAGTAATCATGGCAGAGAAACGTCGTTCAAGCAGCATTGACGAGACTTCAGCCTCCGATGACCATGAGAAGGCCCCACACCTTACTTTCTACCCCCTCTCTCGCTCTTCGCAGGGTGCCCTGGCTGGATGTGTGTGGGGGCCTCGCGCCAGGTGCCTTGGGGGCCGTCCATACCAAGGCGACCCCGGAGGAGATCGAGGAGACCACAGGCCACCTCCCCAATGTGGTACTTTCGCCTTCAATTCAAAAAGGGGAAAGCCCGTGATAGCGACTGAACACTACATGCGAGTGGCCCTGTTTGTAGTGGCCTGACCTGTTGCGTGTTTCTGAAATCGAAGCTCATCGGTTTTCTCTTCAGAACTTTCCCCTTATGTTACCGAAGCAGCTAAGCGCTACCGTCCCGAAAGAGAGCTGAGGAACGACCTTGTCAAGTACCAGAGGATACATGAAAGAGTTCAAGGTCGAAGCTGGTGTCGTATACATTTCCATTACTCTAACTCGGTCTTGAACACGACTGTTATTTCTTCAGAACTCTCCACACGTCGAGGCCGTGTCGTGGTCGATAACTACGATGACCTCACGATGCCTGCGAGTACCCTCCATACTTGGTTCATCGGAGCCTTCTTCGTTGAAACCTCGCCGTTCACCAACCAGTCCATCAGCGTTCGTCGACCATGCATCCAAATCTTACCCAATGCTGCTCAATTCCTTGCCTTCCCCACCGGCAAACTCTTGGAAGGGATCCTCCCCATCAGGCAGTTCACCACCACCGGTTACACATGGAGCCTCAACCCTGGTAAATTCAACCTCAAGGAGCACATGGTGATCACCATTATGGTAAACGTCCGATTCTCCCCCCATTCACCGCCAATGCATGTCTTTTCGTAATACCTCCGGCGTAGTCCAGCGCGGGACCAAGGTTCCATATATCATCTGGGTCCAATACCTGCCATTCTGCTTCAACCAGGCGTACACTTCCAACTTCTGATACCAGAGTACGTAGTACAGACTGCTTCCACCCCTATTGTAATTCAAGACTTACCGCCACCCCGCTCCCGCGGCCCTCTCCACCAATTTTATCGGGCACGGACTCGTCGGCTTAACAGGTCGACTCCTCTACCCGGTCCAGGCCACCTGGTCCGTTAAATTGCATATTGTGGGGACGGACGCGCTTGCACTCCCAAACCAAGGGGTCGAGAATGTTACCGTGGTTGAGTTCGGTATCGCGTGGCGGGTCTGATTTCCTGCCCGGTCTTTTAATGATAACTTCGCTCAGAACTTCCACAACTAGGTACACTCACAGACGTCTCAATCCAATTGTTTTTTGCTGTGAAAGTTTTTTGGATCCGTGTCGACAAAGGATCGGAAATCGCGCCGCGCCTCACTAGCAGAAAAGCGCCGGAAATAAAACTTACCCCCCGCGCCGCCACACCGAGTGACGGGAAAAGATAGGGGACCTTAGGAGACTACGCATGAAGGATTCGTACAGACACCATGTTATTATATCTCCCATCACAGTGCCAGGCCATTGCCGAGGTTGAAGGGAGCCTGGAGAGGGTTGCTGAGTGGCACGTGACTCAAATACCCCAACATGACGATACCTCGTGTTATGGCTAGGGGGCGAAGAGGGGCGGGTTAAAAGAGGGAAGAGGAAGTGCGGATGTGTGTTTTCTATGTCAACGTTCGACAGTCAACCATGAAGATCAAAGACATACCAACCCCTTCCGCACTGTTGTCAAATGTATACGCCGTCTGCGACCGTCTCTCCACTTCCATCACGGACATGGCTGCGCCTTTGGACCATGAAGAAGAGCTCTGGCCGCAGTTCGAAGTCAGTGTTCAATCCGTCACCGAGGCCTTCAAAAAGTACGCTAGATTCGAGATTCATTCCAGTTCATCAGGCTCACGACTACAACCGGATTGAAGGTTTGAGGAGAGTATCATCGCTCCGACTACAAAATTTATAGAACTCGCTTTCGAAACATATCCGATAACCTCTGTCCGTCCTGTCCTCCTACTCTTGGTGCTCGTCTGACGTGTCTTCAGACATTCGTCTCCGTTTTCTTGATCCTCGTCAGCCTCCCTTACCTATCGTTCCTGTACGTTTAATCCCTTTCCGGTTCGACACGAGATTCACGGATAGAACATCTTCACAGCGGCCTTATCGTATTCGTCGTCGCAACGACAACGTTCACGAGTTTGTGCATCGCCTTCGCTACGTCCGCGTTCATCATCGGGCTGTACGGTGCGTCACTCCACACGTGCGGTGTCCGAAGCTCGGTGTGATAATTTGGTCGTTTAGGCACATTCCTGACCGTGCTCGCTCTTCTTCTTGCCGCCTTGTCGGCGTGGATCTCGGTCGGTATCGTGTTTGGATATATCGTGTGGCGGTTGTACGTCCTTGTGAAAGCCGACGGTAGGGCGGGTGTTTCGCAATGGTCGGCCGAGACGAAAACGCGTTTCAGACGCCGAAAGAAGGAAGTAGAAGAGAGGCGTGGCCGTTCGCCAGAGTCTGTGGTGCTGGTTAAGGAGGAAAACACAGAGCCACTGCCTAACCAATCGACAAACGAAACGGTGAGGCCATGAGTTCGGAGTCTTCACAACGAACGGTCTGGTTAAGTCTCGTGTAAATTATCGTGTATGTATGTATCAACGGTCTGTAAGTAGTGGAGCGGAATGTTTCTGTCGAGGCCTTTCCACGCAACCACCATGTCACGCACGGCAAAAGCGACACTCGCAACAGCGGTAACCTTCTGCAGCGTCACCATATTTACTGTCCACTACATGCAACGCCAGGAGCGTGAGGTTGGTTCCATGTTCCGGACGCGTTTCGCGTGCTCATCACATCTGATTTTTTTTCTCATCTTCACGTAGACGATGTATCAAGGCGTTTTGCGTGATGATGCGCGACGGCAAGAGAAGCACAGACAGCGGGAGGAGGCACTTCAGGAAAGCTTGCGAAAGCGAGAGCTGTATGAGAGGGTCCAAACGGTGTCTAACCCTACGCCATTGTCGTCACTGTCGTCGTCGGTTGGGGAGGAGAAGAGGTGACCCACGTTCGTATAGACGGCCAATACGTACGTCGACGTAAAAGAAACGATCCGAATTTTCCCGTCGCATTGACTTGCAGCCTGGGCCGACCTTAAGGAAGAGGGTGGGGATGACCAGCTGATTGCCTTTGAGGCCGATGATCGACCAGGGGAAGGGAACATATACTACTCCCTCTCCTTCCCTGCGGGGATCATCCCCCTCTCTCCTTCTCCCTCTTGTCATGTCCCCCACCACATCGCCAGGCCTCTCCCCCGTAGTCTCAGCACGCAAGACGCTCCTTAGAAGAGGTTCTGCATCCGCATCGGATCCATATGGCAAACATCTCGATATCAACGCGAACCCCGCCCGAACCATCTCCAGCAAACTCACAATCGTCCGGGTTGAGCCCCAGCAGCCAGACCAAGAACCCCCAAGATCATCTTCCCCACAGCAGTTTAGAGATCGACGTCAGCACAAGCGACATGGCAGCAACTCCTCCGTCGGCTCCAACCAAGGGGAGTCTGGGAGATTGAGTTTCGCCTTCACCACCTTCGGACCCACAAACGGCTCCAATGGCGGTCGTTCCAGCCCCACTTCTGGTCGCACAACTCCCGGCTCCCCTGGCGGTACTCCGCCTCAACAGCGCAAACTCCCATCCTTTCCCAAACCGAGGCTTGCCCCCGAACAAGTCATCGAGCTCGCTAGGTCCTCCACCCATCCCAGATCGTTCCCGTCGAATATCGGCACATCGTCCATCCCCGCATCGGTTTCTGCTCCGAACTTCACGCCTCTCCCCGATGACGTATATCTTCCGTTTATCAATAGACCAGCAGAGGTATCAGCGCTAATCTCCACGCCACCAACCGCCAAACTCTTCACACTATTGACCCAAGCATTTCCCCTCCATGCGAGACAACCGGACGACAACGTGACATTGGAAGGCTTTGCCGAGAAAGATCCCAAATCATGGACCCATGCTCAGCTGGAGTACTGGTTTAGGCATGTCGATCGAGACGTTGCGTCTGATCAAGAGTGGGCGGCCAAAGCCCGCGCTTGTGTCCACTCTCACAGCGAATTGCTATGGGAGAGGATCAAAGGTGCTCTTGGGGTTCCACCAGAGCTGGACGTCTCGGAAGAGGAGATGGAGGAAGATGACGTCGGCGGGTTGGACGCCAGCGTCACCGACTTCGTCCTTTCTCCCGTCGATATCACTCAGAAAACGCCCTTCAATTCGGCTGGTCACGGCCCTAGCAGTTTCGCCGACGTCTTTGATGACGATTTCGACTCTCCCCCTCTCTCGATTGAGCCAGTATTCGCGACAGACCCCAATGCATCCCCATCGGTTGACCCGCAGGTCGGGTTGGGAGACATTAGTGAAGCAGCAGAAGAGGAAGCTGAGAATGCAGATGCAGGAGAAGATACAAGCTCACCACCACCAAAGCAGGAGGAAGTCATCCACGGCTTGAGAATCTCAACATCCGTCTCGTCCCCCGCTTCCCACATCCACGGAAGTATCCCTTCTGCGCTTGCATCCCCCATCCCTGTTACGGGAAGTGGGGGTAATGGAGCGATAAACCCTTCGTCCGAAGGCAGCCACAGGCTTCGGCGAAGCAGCTCAACGTCCTCTTCCATCCGCATCGATGGCCGACTCTCCCCATACTTCGCCTACAGAAGTGCGCGTGATGACGATTCCCATGCCGGCATCGAGCGCGGGAGCCCGCTGTTCCCCGGTAGTTTCGCAAATTTAGCTACCAGTCCCACACTACGCCCAACGTGAGTGTTAGTCATACCAACCCACCCTCAGAAGGAATTGACCGTATCCACAACATAGTATTCGGAGACGGTCGAGCCTTCCCCACCACCCTTGGACTTCGAATCCGCACGCGATCAGGATGGCGCTTGCGAATCGAAGGGGGAGTAACCTCGGGATGTCCGAGTATGCCGTCACGACTGGGAGCGAGGGAAGTGTTACTGGGGAGGCAACCTGAATTCCGTCCCCCTCATGTAGGGCTTGCGCATTCAGTGCATCCAAACGATTCGCTTCTCAACTCTTACCAAACACGGACTCCAACTCACCTTTCGAATGTCATGTCAAATCGTGGCCCTCTTTCGTGGCTTCAAACGACTTTGTCTCGGTTCACTTTTGGGTAGAATCAGGTACCTTCTCTTCTGTTGTTGTCTTATTACCATCTGTACTTTTGTTCCTGGGACGAACAAACTCAGACACTCATTGGCGACGGATCCCCCTGAAATGCTGTCCTGACTGCGGCTAGACCTCTCCTGTGTCATCTTGATTGCCCGACATTCGGGATCTTTGCGTCTCCCACATATCCGCGATAGCATTCATCGGACGTCTCACAACTTGATGGAACGTGATGTTCGTGTGACCGAGGAGTTTCATTCAGGGGGTGGACAAATCTTGCAGGCAAGGCGACCGTGGCCCCGAATCCCAACCCCCCTCCTTGGGCCGAACCTTCGTAACCCAAAAAAATTGCGAAACCAGGAAAATCAGCCAGTTCTATTGATTCATGTCGTTGACTTGCTCCAGTTATTCACCGCATTCTACGCTGATTCGACTCCATCGTTTCCCCATGGATCCTCTTCCAGATTGTACCATAAGGGGATATCATGAGCTTCAATTCGTAGGTGCGCTGTCAGGCGTGGTAACGAGACAATCAGTCAACCGGTTGAATTCTCTAGAGAGGTATCTCCAACGCTTTAACAATGGTCGGAACGTCAACTTCCTATGACGACCGTCGTTGTCCTGGGAGTTGAAGCTTGAGGCCCGAAGGGTGGAGATGGCTGGCGGCCGGGCGCAAGTATTGGACATACCGCTGCATGCTTAAGTAATCAGAGCCACCACGGAACTGACCCAGCAGATGCTTCTTGCAATTGGAAGGAGAGGTTGACGTCTGATCTTGAGCTTGAGCTTCTTGTTTGATGCCTTACCCACCAGATTCAGGCGCTTTATGTATACGAGCTCCCAGAGACAGATAAATTGGGCGCCACCAGTCATGGGTATGTACCCTGCCATGGATTGTGAATCAATTCAAGCGCTCGAAAGAACCAAATACCCCCTCCCAGGGATATAGTTTCCTAAGGATTGCATTACGATGCTGCGGGTTGTGAGGTCAACCGGGACGCCACCATTTGTCCTTGGAACAAACAAACCGTATACGCATTTTGTCCTTGCCGGTGACGACCGCGGATCCTGTAGCGATCCGGGACCGAGAGGTACGTATACCCTGCTCCAGCTGACCTGAAATTCTTGGAGTAATCGTTTCTTGTATCACGTCTAACGTTGGATCGATGGCTGGCGCTGTGGGGTGCGAAAAATCAACGACGGCGCTGCGGTCATACGAGGAAGGCAAAAGACCGTATCTGTTTCGTACCACAGCGGCTGATCGCCGGTGGAAAAACCGCGGTCTACCTGAGCAGACTGCCTGGTGCGTCCCAACCGCTCGCCTAGATGGCACAAAAGTCTCGCCCACTGCAATCACGACCGCAGCTCGTCCGCAGGTATTGAAACCCCTGATCACGACACTTGTTCGTCATTTTTATCCTTCTCAACATCCGCCAATTGAAAGGATGCAGTTTGATATTTCTGTCAACGCGGGCGGGCTAGTGATGGGAGCAGGGACGTGCGTAAGTACGTGCCCTCACGTTTTCCCAGCTGGCGCGCGTACCAAATAAACCACGGCCGCAAGGGCCGAACCGGGAAAGTCAGCAATAGACCGCCGCGGACGGGCCGAAGACTGGATGAGGAGAGGAAAGGGCCGGTGAGGAAGATTGCGAAAGCCCGTGATCTGCTGACCTCCTGAGCGAAAGCTAGGCATTTACAGCTACTACACCACCACGTGGATGGGCCTGATGCACGCTGGAATGGGCACCCCAGGGCACTGGGTTCAGATTGATGACGAACTTGGAGCGTGTTCAATGGTCCCAGATCCTAACAAGCATCGGCCCCTTCCGGTCAAGTTCGCAGATCCACGCGACGGCCTGCCTGTACAATGGTCACAATCATCTACCCCTTAATTTCAAACAACCTAATATCCACCACGGACCTCGTTCAGCCAGAACTTGAGGTAACTCGATCCGCGTGATCTGCAGGCCACGTCACCCAGAAATACACTTCCCCTCGTCACCACGATACGCATACTGACACAGATAAGTCGTAATGAATTTTTGAGCCCTTTTTGTTTCGTATTTTCAAAAGGCACTAACGGAAAGAGCCGGTTCATGTAGGTCATCCCATACCAGGCCCAAATTCATTTCCTTCAGCCATCAGTGCGGGTGACTTGCGCGCGATCTCAATTCAGAATGTGCGCCCGAGGCTCAGCACTCGGTCACTGCTGACGGGTCGTCAGTCTTCTGGCATTGGTTATCGAGGGTAAGAGATACAGGGTAAGAGATACATTTAGAACGTTTTTTTATGCCTCTGTGACCAGAAAGCGCCCCGCCGGGTGGACCCGACCAAACCGAACAATGCGTTCACATTTACTACCCCGACGAGGACTTGCGCGAGCGCGCCGATCCCTTGCAGCACGGCGGGGGCGGGTCAGTCGGGTCGGAAGGGAGTTTACGGAAGTGTGGGCTCCCCCTCCCAGCTTCTGTGGCTGGAAGTTCGATGCTTCCGTGGGTTGGTCCGTGTTCGACATCGAGTGAATACAGAAAATCTCTCGTCAAAGGCGCGCGTCCCGCCAATTGCTCCCTCACAATCAACTTGGATTGGATTGGCTGATTTGCCCCTTCAGAACGCCCCAGAACCACCAGAGAGCGCCAGGAATAGCGGCGATTACGGATAGCCTTTGACACGTTCTCGCGGTTTACCCCCGATTATGTTATGGCGTGTTTGGACTGTATTGGGATCAGCCCCAGCAAAAGCGTCCGAGTACTGTATCTCAATCTCGCTTGCCGAGACCCGGCCACGCCCTGTGTACCCTCAGGTCGTTCCTTTTTATCAAACCAGCGTGTTCTCGTCTCGAGATACATCTGGATCCTAATGGGGACGTCCAATCTCGATGCAGATAGAACTGCATGGTTGACCGCCGGTTACTTTTTTTAATCCATAAAACCCCAGTGGTGCCCTTAGTCTCTAGCCTCCCCCTTTCCCTTTCCTTCCGTCTCCCCTCTTCGTCCTCCGTGATATACATATATCCGAGACGTGCGGAGTCCTGGGGACCATTTGCACTGTCCTTTTTGCTTAGGGTTATGGAATACGACGATGGTTTTTTGGAGGTCATATCAGGAGCCGTCGCCAGGAAGCACATTGTCGAGGTATGTCCCTCCGCTCTTGCCCAGGACTCCACGAATCTGAAGAGGTCACCGTCAGGCACTCTTTGGTCAGGAGTCTCACTTATTTCCGGGTGACCCAGTCCTCTGACACGATCTCTACGTGCAGCTTCGACAGTGATGCTCCTAGTGAGTGAAACTAACCCGATTTCCAGTTATATTGGGGTCTCATGACAGCTATCTCTACCTAAAGCTCTACGACTGGTTATTGGTCTTGGACCGGGAGGTGAACTACATTTGGCGCGCCTCGTGGAATTACACCAAAGTGCTTTATCTCCTCACGCGATACGCACCGTTCGTCAGCATAGCGCTATTGCTCCGAAGTGAGTTTCACTTTCACTTGTTGGCGCATCTGCCCGCCCATTTCCGATCCGCGTCTCCTGCTGAGTGGAACCCCACGTTATTTGTGTGCCTGAATATGGTCTTCCATGTCGTGGCCCGCTCGGAGTGGACGCCCGTTCGTGTTCGATCATCATATATACCCATAGTGGGGATTCAGTTTGCCGTTATTAAACTTCCGTCCGTCCTTTCTAGATCAATTCACCTCAGATGCTGCCCCTGATTCATGCAGGAGGATCCTTCATTCCACTTGCTGTAGGTGTTTTGCCGTTCCACGTTCCACTTCGTGGTAACTGCTCCCATGTTTATCTCGTCTCATTATCCGGGTTTCGTCTTGGGTGTTTTACAGGGATCGCTGTTTTAGGGGTGAACTTGGCAGAAAGTACGTGCCACGAACGGAACCACCATGGTCATGACATCGAATTCCAATCTAACTCATTTTTTTCATCACGATAGTCATCCTTTCCATCAGAACGTACGCAGTTTGGAACAAAGATAGGCGAGTTGGGATCGGCCTCGCTTTGCTCTTTGGGTTGTGCCAAATCCCCAACGGAATAATCGTGGAGAAGTTTGTCCGGGAGATTGATTGTGAGTATCGTCTTGATTCTTCGTTCTGCCTGCAGGTGTTAAACCTCTGGTAGATATACAAAATCCATTTCCAGAAATTTATTTGGGATGTGTAGCTCTCAGTGCCACGAGGCTCATTGTCGTGAACTGGTTGTTATTCATCGTGATGGAAGGAGGTACGCCAAGCGCCACCTGGTTTTGGAGGACGTGTCTCATAGGCACTAAAATCACGCAGTTGTCCTTTTTCTAATGGTTATCAGCGCCGTTAGAACCTGTTAGTTCTTCCCGATGTGTCCCCGATGTGGGCGATTGCTAACTGGATGGTGCAGACCGTAAAAACACATCGAATTTCATGAACGTAATTTACCTGGACGGTACGCACCACTGATAGAGGGGAGGTACCTTGGCTAATTCTTGATTCGCATGTTGGTTTTCTATACAGGCATACGGTTCTATCTGTACCTTTTTTTTGTTACTCTGGCCAATATCCTCATTACCTTGCTTCTGCCGGTACGTGATCACTCCAAGCCTCGCCACGAAATACGCCTAACCACGTGGATCTCGTTCAGGTTGAGTTCATCGGTGTCGGATCTAGGTTCGAATATGCTACACTGTTTTCTGTGAAATCCCTGCCTGACCTTTCCCGTCTCCTCCAAACAGCATCGAGATCGTGCTCCACTCCAATCTCGCTTGTAGACTTGTGGTCGGGTTACGTGAAGCGAGCAAGTCATCTGGATGCCGAACGGAATCCTTGGAGCTCTCGGGGCTACCTAATTATAACACTGTTGCGTTCGCCCACACGGACCCAAGCAGCCTTTCAACCGACAGCACATGGACGGATCTGGGAGGTCGCGCGGGGCCCCCAGGTCCTTGATCAGCCGCGGTGGGAAGTTGGTGTTCTTGTTGTCTATGAGGCTGTCTCATCTTTGTGGTTGGTTGGTGGGATTTTCATTAAGACGAGTGTTAGATCTCCATAGATCTACGGTCGAATTTCGGTCGCGTGTCTTCGACACTGGATCACTCCGACGGCGCAGGCGAGCCTTATGGAAGAGTTGCCGTCTTGGCGGTGGCACCCTCTACGGCTGTAGTCGTTGGATCCAGATTGGCTTAATCTGTCACACTCCCTTGATATGGACAATGCTCCATATATACCGCTCATTTCTGTGGATTGCGTACCATGTGCTGTCGGACTGACTCTGGGAAGATCAGCAGTGGTAGTCTATAGTTTTCTTTACCCCTGTAAATAACATGTATAGGTGACTGTGAGGGTAACCCCTCTTACAGTGGTAATTACTTCCCCAACGGGTTCTCCTCGGATCTGATGCTATGCCTATCCCGGGGGTTGCAAAGTGGTGATTGGTGAATGATCAAGCCCTCTCAGTGGTGGGCTTACACGGGAGGTGCCATATTGATCTGGAGGTGTTAAAGAGGGGATCCGTTGTAGCCGGCCCCATCGCGGAATGACAGGGCGAGGGCCGGTCGCAAAGAGGCGCATTTGGCAACATTTCTGAATGTGTCATTGCGTTTAGGTTCACCCTGCTCTGGGACCTGTTTTCTGACAGTCGTGTACTAGATGGGAGATGGAGCTTTGAATGGCCTCAAACCACTCAAATACACGACGACCTTCTCGGACTGCGGTCCAGACAGGGACATCTAGGGTTAGGCTGAGGACCCTGTTCTGATAGGGGTCGATACGAGGATACGCACTGGTTAACGCGAACTTCGAGGCACTTTTCGCAACATCAAATCCTCCATCCACATCGCAATCTTAATCAGTGCCAACTCCGATGGCTCGTCATTATTTAAGCGTCGCGACAATATACTTCATCTCCGAACCACCGAGTCGGACGATGGTAAATGGTTATTTTGGAATAGGGTTATTTTCTTTATCGATTATCCATCTCAATGGGTTGAGATAGCTGCGGTCAAAGCTGCGCTGCCCGGGTGGGTCATTGGGAATTATGATTTGGATTTGGCCGGGGCGTAACCCCTCGTTAACCTTGCACGGAGATTTCGGTGAGACCGTTACACCGGAGAGGGGACTGAGTGACCCACGAGTCATGATCCTTGCCTCCTCGCAAGCTCGAATTGCCTGATTTGTCTTCAGGCATAGTGGATCATCGCGTGCCAACAAGCTCAAGGAGAGTAAAATTTCCACGAGAGATTCTAGCAGAGCCCATTTCCACGCCGTGTGGCTTCGGACCATCCATAACGTCTAGCTTGTCACAGAGCAGTCATGTACCTGCGTTTTCTCCTCGTTGGAAATTAATTGAGGCCGTCATTTCTCGCCAGAAGGTCATCGCAACCGATGAGTGCCCACGGGATCCTGCTGAAAAGTGTGACAGCTCGAGGGTAGATGGCTTTTGCCATGGTCTCGAGCCAACTCACGTCGCCCGAGAAGCGTTTTCAAAAGTCGCCACGAATGAATCAACCGGATCCCCGGGGAAAGGTGTTTGGAGCGTTTCCTGAGGCTCCAAACGGGAGCTCTCCGCTTGCCAGTTCCAGCTTACGCGACGGATTTTAAGCGCCTGACTTCCGGAGTGACTGCTCAGGCTGATTTTTTAACCGATAAGCCGAAGCTGGGCGCGGTTTCCGTTCAGGGTCATTGGTTCTGGCTCGGAGGAGGTGCGGTCGTGAGAAAATAACACGAAAGATGATTTCGATCATCGCATCTGGCTAACTTACAGGCGTTCTCTCTTGAAATCATGGATCAGGTGCGCGCACTCGGACCGACGATGGGATTCGCCTCTAACTTTCGACGCGCACCCTCCAGGACTCATTCCGGCAACTTCTGTCTTCCAGGTCTAGCGCCTCCAAAGCGAGCACCAGCAGCACTCTTGGTGGAGGGACACGCCAACGAGGCTCTCTAGTTGTGCCCCAGCCATCCACCTCAAAAACGTAACGTGTCTTCCATACGTCCTATTCGTGACAAAGCACCAATTTGGCCTGTGAATTACTCTGCTAGAAAGCCGGAGGCTGATGGTGCCGCCTCATTTCAACCGCGTAAAGTGAAGAAGGCTAACGCGAACGCAAATTACCGGGACAGAGCGGCTGAGAGGAGAGTTGGGGCAGATCATGAGTTTACTCATGTGAGTATCTTGTATTATAACTCTGGTCTGGAGAATTGTACTGAAAGCGACTTCGCTAGGTCGAGACTTTACTGAATGACTTCGAAGAGCGCAACAAAGG
>Ga0307513_10002432_pt1 | contig 25816 bp, 28 predicted proteins | sample 15_EM_MG_FD_202174 | JGI IMG/M metagenome (GOLD analysis project Ga0307513, IMG submission 202174) | Populus trichocarpa ectomycorrhiza microbial communities from riparian zone in the Pacific Northwest, United States - 15_EM | ecosystem: Host-associated > Plants > Roots > Unclassified | place...
AATATCAGGCGAAAAATAATGCTACGTATGAGTAGATAAACGAGCGACGATAATCCGATAAGAGTCCCCGAGATAGACCAAAGAACGTCCAGGACCCATATTACATCAAGGCAAGGAGGAAAGCACCAAATGCAAGAACACTGTTGATTCCAGTAGCCATAGCTCCTCCACCGCTACCGCTATTGCCACTACTACCAGTAGGCTCGGAGCCTGATCCAGTGCCAGTGTTGCTTGGTTCAGAGGATGACGATGAAGGCGGAGCAGGACGGTTGATCGTCGCCGTCCTAGCGGCGTCCTGGAAGGAGGCAGCGGTCTGACCAGAAGCGGGTGGGTTTACAGCTAGCACCATGGGGGCGTTGCAATCATTGTTGGCATAGGAGTAGAACCTATGGCGTGCACAGATCAACACTTCGTAAATAAGCTGGTGGAGGGCCAAACATACCATAAAGGTTGAGTGTCGCTGACCTTGGGGTGATGCAAATCCAGTTAACGAGTGGCAAACGCGGGTTCAAAAGTTGCACGTACGAGAAGGGTGAAACTCTTTCCGCCAGTCATAGTGGTGGTTTGCAAGCCAGTATCAAAACCCCCTTCCTTTGGGGTACAAGGCGTCTCAAATGTCGACTGTGTAGCGGTATGCTGAACGTCCGTGCCATTCCTGACGTAACTTGGGAGCTGGAAGGTGAACTCGATGGTATCACCAGCTGCGCAAGTTTTCAGCCAGATGAAATGAAGGTCAAACGCCACTCAGTACACACCTTGAGGGAGAATCGCAGAAGGGTCAAACCCGAGACCCTGCTGACCGTCCGTCTCCCTGATTCCAACAGTCACCTGGCACACGAAAACGACAACGTAAACCCCAGGCCGGGACGTCCGCACCCCACGTTCGACGTACGGTGAAGGTAGCGGCGTGAGCCATGGCAGTCAAAGCCAAAGCAGTAGCTCCGGTGGTAAGCTTCATTTCAGGGGCCTAGGTCGAAAAAGAGCGAAAGGAGAGTGAAGGACAGCAGTGGAAGCGGAGGACGGGCTTGAAAGCTTAGGTTGGCGCCGGTGAGGGGAGACCCTCGGCTACTGATCTGGAACGGCAGTCCCCGCCTCCGTCTTCTCCGCTTCTCACGACGGCTAACTCTTCCCAAGATCCGAACAGATAATGTCCGATTCTGAACAAGAGATGTTTCTCAAACTTGCTTCTATTAGAACCCTCCAAGAAGCGTATAAGGCGGGTGTGCTCAAAGCTGTAAAATCACCCAAGTACCCTCTCAAGCCGGCCCTCTTGGATCGCGTATCGTTGTGGTCGGTCACCCCGTCTGTAGATGGTCCAGAACGGAGCATGACTGTGGACCTCGTACAGGCAAGGCGACATCACGACCCTCAAAATTGATTCCATAGTGAACGCCGCGAACAGTCGTCTCGGAGGTGTGGCGCATTCCTATCTTATCTAGGACAACCTTGCTGAAATAGCGGATCAGATGGCGCAGGAGGTGAATATTGAACCCGCAGGCAAATCGAACGAGCGAATTCGCTAAATTGACCTGTCAGTCAACGGAGCGATCCAGTCAGCCGCAGGTCCGGACCTCCTCGAAGAATGTAAGTGTGGATGCAAGCTTCGGCCAGTCGGACCTTACTCATCTCTCTGTGTTTGTTTGGACTGAAAGGTCTCACGCTGGGCGGTTGTGAAACTGGTTTTGCCAAGATCACCAAAGGTTACGATCTCCCTGCGTGAGTTATACTTCCTTTGACGAAGGCGATCTCCTTTGATCTTCAACTGGACCCCAGGAAGCACATAATCCACGCCGTCGGCCCCATTTATTCCTCAAGAGATGTCGATACGAAGGCCACTCAGTTACGGTCTTGCTACGGGACGAGCCTGGACATAGCCATCCAGAATGATTTGAAGCATATAGTACGTTTTCATGGTTGACTGGTATATCTGGACTGTTAAATCAAGACCCATCATAGGCGTTCCCTTCCCTGTCCACCGGCATCTACGGTTACCCTATTGAAGATGCTACTCACATCGCACTCGATGCGACACGACTTTTCTTGGATAGTCCTGAAGGAGACAAGGTAGCACATCGTTACCTCCCTGACAGTTCCAAAGGTGCTGACCTACACTACCAGCTCGACCGTGTCATTTTTGTCGTTTGGAGCGACAAAGATAGAGATGTCTACAGGTTTGTGAATGATACCTACTTTACCCCCGTCGTTTGCTCATTATCTTGGCAGGGGTCTTATCCCTTACTATTTCCCCACAGAAGAGGAAGAGGAGCCGACTCCAGCAGAGACGTGAACGACGATGGTAAAGCTCACCATAAACACAATGCCTGTATTACTAGTGAAACAAAAACACTAACGACGAGGGTAAGAACTAGAACACGTCATCTTCAAAGGCAGACCACAACATCTGTAAGGTCCTCATATCTATGTTAGGCTCCACCCCCCTCGCGTAAAGATATTTTGCGATGTCTAGATCTCTAACCTTGGCCGCCTTCTGCAACATGGCTGTCGTACACGCAATCCTATCTGGAACCCTCCTCCTTTTAGCACCGTCAAAATCGCCCAGATCTCCCTCGAAGAGCAACTTCACCATCTCCAGGTCCCTCCTCTGAATGGAAGCCATAACCGCGATAGCACCCTTCGCTCCTGGGTCTCCACCAATACCCAGCAAAAACTTGACAAGGGGTGCGAATCCAGCTGCGACGGCCTTCGTGAGGGCATAGCCTTCGTTGGTGTTACATGTGGGGGGTCCCGTGATCATATGTCTCGTGTCGTACAGATCAAGCAGATATCGAAGAAAGGGAAGTGGTTCGTCTTCGTCGGACCAGGGAACCGGTATCCCACGCCGCACTCGAGGTCGGAGGTCCCTGAATAGTCGTCTCGGGAGTTCTGGTGAGGGTAATCGTGTACTTGGATCGCCAATCTCGGACTCTCCGTACGCAAGGAACCCAGGTAGTCGGAACAAAGCCTCCACAGTTTCCTGGGTGCATAATGGATATAAGAGTGCGGTGGTGAACACGTTCTGGTCAGGGTTTACGATCGTAGCCTGATCGAGCCTTCCGAGAATGTACTGAGCGCGAAAAGATGGCGGCGATTGTTTGAACACCTCGCAAAGGTATTTGGAGACACATGGAAAGTGCTTGGACAATGCGAACAGTTGAGTCTCGTAGATCAGCTAGTTCGGCGAGGCGGACGATGGCGTGAGTGATTGAGACGTTTTTACGATGGAGGTCTGACTCACCTCTACTGGCAGACAGCCAAGTAAGGATTGTTCATATGTGGACGGCGGAGGACGACGCAGGGGGATTATGGACATGAGGGTTTGGGGAGGCAGGTGGCGCTAAACCAAGATGCGAAAAATCAGTCGGTTGCAAGCCTTATCGGCAAACCCCGTGCTTGCTGTGGCGAAACAGTTGAGGTGTCACAAAACTACATTGTACAGTTCACAAGCTCTAGTACTTGGATATTCTCACCACGCGAACACCCTTGTCGCCCTCCGAGGGTTATCCTAACCCTCACCTGAACTCATCCGGCACAATACTGAGCATTGCACGGTTCAAATCGACCGGCTGCATTTTGACATTCACCACCCCTCCCTCCCGCCGGAACCGGGGCATGAATTCACCCCTCTCCGACAACCTCGGGATCCCATCCGTGCACTTTCCGTTATCGAGATAGACATCCAACACGATCTCACCAACAGACCCCGTTCCCTTCTTCAACCCCGACAGCCTGCACAAGGCATTCTCGATCTTCACCCATCTCAAGGAGAAACCACCGAAGTCATTCGGGGTAGGGCATTCCCAGACGAAAAGAGTCACGGAATTGATTTTGGTCGAAGTGATGGATGATAGGATCGCGGAGACGTCGGAGTAGCCGTTGAAAAACCGTATGGACAGCGTGATGTCCTGCAGCTCGGTTAATGGGGAAAGCAAGGTATCAGGGCAATGGGCCAGGGGGCCTATAAGGTATTGTCATTGATACTAATGCCGTTAAGGGTATGGCCGATACTCACTGAAGAAACAGCAGATGAACTGGATGGACTCCAGGGAACCACCACAAACCCTGAAGAACCTTTCGAGCGGGGCAGGATTATCCACCTTTACGAGCCCTAATCCTAGGCTCCGATAACGTGTGGTGGGCCGCGTGAGGCACGAGAGGATATTCTCGCCGTCACCTATCTTGCAGGCCTTGAGGATAAGGTCTCCACGGCACACGAAATCAGGGAGGTCCACAACCTCAGACTTTCGCCAAACGACGGGCGAGGTTATAAGTGTAGACTCGAGGAGGGGGAACATCGCTAGGAAATGGAGCAAGGCCGAAGAATCCCCCGTCGGCCGGATGCAGATCGATCGTATGGTCGAGGAGAACTGGCCAAAGCAGTCCACCAGGTCCCCGCTCGAAAATTTGTAGAAGTTCAATGGGCGGATTTTGAGGTGTTCCACTCGAGTGAGGGAACGGAGGTGAACCAGGTGTTCTGGTAGGAGAACCGATGGAGACAACGATCCCTCCGACCATCCATCCAAGTCTAACAGGCGTACGTATCTGGACAGCCCGTCCTCTCCCGGGGGTATTGCGTCGCACCAACGAGCAACCTTCGTTCGTGAGTCAACGTGGATCGATGCGAAGAGGTGGCGGCGGCATTCTTCCGTCAACCGTTTTGCGACCACCGAGAGAGATCGTAAGGCACGCTCTTCAGAGCGGAGATGGGCGACGACCTCGTTCACCGTCTCCTGGGGTAACGTGAGGAGCATGTCGACAGTGGAGAGAGAAGGCCGACTCGTTCGGTTCTACCCGACTCTTGGGCTTCAGACTCAGAGACGATCCGCCCGATGGGGTTGAAATTACTTCCGGGGGAGTCGTGGGACCTTGGGATGCGTGTCGCCCTTTCACTCAGACGCATGCCTGAAACAATTACCCCTGAATAGAGTCCCTTTTATGGTTGCGGATGACTGCGAACGGGCTGGGTATTGTTGCTAAGGAAAACTAGTAAATGGACACAAGATGAAGAAGAACAGAGTCAAGCTTCAAGGTTACACTTCCCCTCATCCCGGCGGTGGGTGCTCGTTTTGCCGTGGGTATAACCGTCTGGAGTGAACAACACAAACATAGCCGAGCCGGCGGAGAGCGGATGTGAAGCAAAGTAAGATCTGCGAACGAGATTGCAGGCTTATGGTTTCATTTCGGGAGATCAGCGGACCGCGACAGTGAGAAGGAGAGAACTTACCCCAGTGTTCGAGTGAATGGCTGGAGCGGGTATATCTAGAACAAGTCCCACCAATAAAATCAAGGGCACCCCGATGATGAGACCCGTACGATCCGAGGGGTTAAATTGCGGTGCTAAGGAAACAAGGAAGGAGGTAGCGAGGCTTGCAATGTGGCTGGGGTTGACGTTGATGGGACGAGCGGTGGAGGAAATGGTTTGGGTAGGGTTTGTTAATCGACCTTCCCAAACTCCTCAGCGGGAGCAGGCAGAAGCTCCGTCAGATCGCATCAAGTCCGTTACGTCTGGTCGAAGCCGACGCACGACACCTGATGACAGGGCACGAGAGCTGGGATAGGGGGGTCGTCGGTAGGGCAGAAGAAAGTAGCCAAAAGTGGGGTTGATAGCACCGGAAATGGGGGAGGACACTGCTCGGAACAAAGCTGGAGCCACCATGGCTGCCGATGGGGCGAGAAAGAGTAGAGACGAGGTTCATGCGCATCCAACTGGCACCATTACATGGGTCGTCGTTCGCGGTGCGCGGTGGCTGTTCCTGGGTGGGGGAGGTTGCTAGCTCTGAGTTGCCGTCCCCCCTCGTCCAACCTATGAACTTTGGAGGCTCGGTGACACTTCCGGGTCAGAACTGGGAACCATCTACGTCACCTGACACGAGAGATGTGATGGATTGTTTGTGCGTGCAGACTCTTCTGGCAACTGTCAGGCTGAGCTTCCCAGAAATGTCGACAGTCCTAGACACTGCAGATACGAGTGCCGCAGCCCAACGTTCAGGGAGGCTGTAACGGCCCCAACTTGCGCGTCCTCCAAACCGGAGACGCGCTATGTCCGCCCAAGGGACATCCTGAGACCGTAAAATCGCAGCTGCGCACCTTCCGAACTTTCCTGCCGATACGGCACCGCAGGACGGAATGTGAGGTCAGAGTTGATCCCGAAGTTTGTTCTCACGGTAGCTCGTTTCTTGCTGCGCTGGCCTGGATATTTATAAGTGTAGGGCCCTACTTCCGTGGGAACCGAGCAAGCCCCCACCGCTCCGGAAGCTTTCTAGTCCCGGATGATCACGATCCACTGATCCACTGAACTCTGCTGAACCCAGGTTGCAGTGAGTCACCCAGGATCACACCGCCCAACTGATCTATTCTTATCCCCAGATGAACGGGATCCCGCACCGCACATGCACGGATGTACGTATGCACCAGACCCGCGGGTGTGCTGTCCACTTCTCATCTGCAACCCTCGGCCATGCGAGCGATGACCGAGTCTTCTCGACTGTCCTGCGACTGAAGACAGGGTTTGGCGCCAGCACAGCGTGTGCCAAATATAGCGCAGATCCTCACAAGCTATTCATTGTGTCCAACAAACGGCGCCCATCTTGTCATGGGTGACGGCCGGAACATTGGTTAGTCGCGGAGCTGGGGTCTATAAGTAAACGTTCCAGGATCCTCACCAGACCAACGTTCACCCCTCCTTCATCCTCGTCTTCTAGGGATAGGATGTCTTCTCCAAGCGACCAAATCAACTACGCCCATCTCTCTGGGGTCAATTCCGTCGCAGGCGCGGTCGTGTTTGCGGTTTTCTACGCCATCCTGTTGCCGTACTACATCTTGAGGGCCATTCGGAACCCAACATACGTTCTCATCATCCTCTCGTTGTTCTGCGCAAGTGAGCCGTCAAAAGTTTCCCCCAGTGTACAGGAGACTGACCGTTCACTTTTAGTACGAGTGACAGCGTTCGTGATGCGTGCGGTACTGGCAGGCTCGGATTCGGCGGGAACCGATTTTGGACTATTCATTGGAGAGTCAATCGTCTACAGCGTTGGATTCTTCGGTTTGCTCTACTCTGTGTACACCCTCGTCCTCGACCGGTAAGTCACTTCTTGAGTGTCATCTTGATGAACGAGTTCAAACTCTGACTTCCGTCATACAGGGAAATCTTAAGCGGATCTGTTGTGAACACCCCAATTTCCCGAATCACCTCGAACAGACATATTATCCGCCTCGCTCTCACCGCGGCTGTCGTCATCGGCATCGTTGGGTCCACAGAGTCCAACAGTACAAAACAATCGGACATAGACCTCTCCCACACCCTGCGGCAGGTCAGCGTGGTCATCTTCCTCGTCGTTACCGCCCTACTGGCGATCCACACGCTGTTCCTGGTGCGTGAGGAACACGCCGCGCTCAGTAAGTCACCCCCTCTCTCTCTCTATGTATAGATCGGAGACTCATCTTCCACCTAGGGCGTGGCTCGTTGCCGAGGACGTCCTTCGGATCGACGTACGGAATGTACATCCTCTGCTTGATCGTCGTTTTCCTGCTCATCCGTGAGATCTACCTCACCATCACCACGTTCCAGAACATCTCGCATCAAAACGAGGCCGCATGGTACCCACTCTCGGCTCTACCAGAGCTCCTCGCAGTTTTATTATTCGCAGTCCCCGGCCTCGTTCCCGATAAAAGAGATCTGGTTGCTCACGCTCACGGCCGTGGGAAGGACCCCGAGTCGACTGAGTTGGCTTAATTCGAGGGTGTGTTTGAGAGTCTATGGGTGAAACGTCCGCGTCGGTGATTGTGCCATTGTATTTAGTGTTACCTCTCCCTATCTTATTGCAAACGTTCACGAATGGCGATGATCTCGATTTTGGTTCCCTCAGTTCCCGACAAATATTTCACGCGCCGCGAGAGAGCCTGCGAAACGAACGTCATTGGCGGCCCACAAGTAAAGGTATTATGGAGAAGATAAGACAAAAAAATGCCGATCGCCCTGTGCCCGCGTCCGAGCACAGGACGGTCGGCATTTGTCTTTTACCGGGTGGGCACCATGTGAACGAAGAATCGATTTGTCTCCAAACGGCGGGTTTCACAGCGCCTATAGCCGCTCAATCGATCTACTGCGTCAGACCTCTATATGTAGTGCATTAATGTACCGTCAACGATTGTGGTTCTGTTGTGACACCAACCGAAAACAACAACAGATGGGTTGCCCCCATGGAGGGGAAGAGGGGGACGGGGCGTAGCTGACTAACAAGGAATAATACACGAACATGCGAGATATAAAACAATTGTATGGGCAACCCGTGTATAGTAGCGAGTGAAATGGAAGATTGGGTTCACTAACAGGCGGAACCTCCAAGCGGTTACCGCTTTCACCGCTTCTCGGTGACCCAGAAGTGTAGCGCCAAGTAGCTGGCAGTGGTGAAGATCACGATGAAGATCCCCAGAGATCCGATATCCGGCCACCAGAAAGCTTGTGCCCTGAATCCGAACATAGATAGGATAGTAGCTGCGGGTACATCGATCTCAACGCCAAACTAAACGGGTTCGTCAGCGCCTCGCGCCGGTATTGGGGAGGGGAAAACTGGAGTACTGACCTTCGTTTCCTTCAATTGCAAGTACTTCAGCTCGTTCACTGCAAGAGCCTCGTAGGCAGCATGGAAGAACGACGTTGTGAGTAACCACTGCAACGACTTCCCGAGGATATCCTTGTTGATCAACAGTCCAGTGAATAGCAAGCTGGAGGGAAAAACTGAGTCTCAGTGGCAATTCAAACGAGGAAGCTGAAAGTGCTCACTTGTACAACATCAACAGGGTTCCAACCAAACTCGCGACGGATGTGCTCTCGAAGATGATGGAAACCAAGAGAACAGCAGTAGCGGTGGCGAGATTGAACAAGACGAGAGTCAACATAAACTTCCAGTACACCGCGACCTCAGGTACGAGACCGATCAAGCCGTACACGATGCCACCGAATAGCAGAGGTGGGACGACTCGAAGGGGGAGGATATCGAAGAGGAGCTTAGATGAAAAGTAGGTAAAGGAAGAATAGTATCCGTTCGACCTGAACAACAGAAACTTTCAGAAGCCGCAAGCAATCTTCGACTTTGTCTCTCACCTTTCCCGCATGAACAGCACCCGTTCGTTTGCGAATAACCCGAGAGTGGTCAAGGAGGAGAATCCAAACAGAGCGAGGATGAAGAAGAAAACACCTGCGTGCGGAGGGTCAGGCGCAGACACCAAACACGTCAGTGATACTCACCAAGGCGATTCTGGAAGCCACCGATCGTATTGGGAACGTTATAGTAAAACAACCCACAGAGTACTGAGAAAGTTGTTAGCTCCAACCGCATCCCATCCAGGCCATGACTGAGGATAGAACGTACGTGCGAGGCCAATCGATGAAATGTAGTGGGCTGCCAAAAGGGCAGGGTCCCTATACAGGTTCTTGAACGCCCTTCCACTCAGAATTCTGAATTGTGTTCCCCAACTTGCACGTTTCCTTCCCCTCAAAAGCGAGCTCTCAACCACGATGTCCCTAGTCTCACCTCCCTCTGTTCCGTTGCCGTTGACACCGGTGTGCGCAGAAGCTCGTACTTCTTCAATCTCGTTCTTGATTTCTTCAGCAATATCGCTGTTTGCATAAGCTTCGACCAGAGTTACGAGTTGTTGTGCCAGGGGCGGAGTATCTGTCTTGTGGGAACTAAGAGAAACGGCGTCCATTAGTTGGGAGGTCTTGCGTTTGATATAACCTGCGGCGACGTCCAGGGATCCGGCGGCAGTGGAGTGATCGCTGGGAGATCGGACAGAGAGCTGGTGACCTAGCCCGTTCTCTTCATCCCGGAAGTTCGTATCGACGGTTGAGCGAGAGGATTGCTCTGCACCAGGGGAATCAGGCTCGGAGGAGTCTCCAACGGCGTCAGGCGGTGGGGCAGCCTTCATAGTGATATCAACTGTATCGGGCGGAATCCTGTCAGTACTCGATTAGGGGGCTGACTTCTGGGGAACGGACTTAAGTAATCGGCGATGTTGAATCCGGGTGGGCAAGGCTGACCAATCCGCTCAAGGTAGTCATGGCATTTCGAAAATTCACCAGAGTACACGGTCTTTCCGTGTGCGAGCAACACAAGGTGGTCAAATATTGCGACAATGTTGCTACGAGGCTGGTGAATGGTGAAAACCACAGTGCGGTTGTAATCGCGGGCAAGGGAGGCGAGGGATTCCACAACGTTATAAGCGTTATACGCGTCCAGACCGCTAGTCGGCTCGTCAAGGAACAAGATCGACGGACTCGTAACAAGCTCGCAAGCGATAGAAACACGGCGCTTCTCACCACCAGAGATGGATCGATGACCTGCCAGAAAGGTTTAGGACCAGGAATAACCGCTCAGTGTCTACTTACCAGAAGATCCAATCGTCATATCCTTGATCCCTAAAATGCCCAATTCCTGCATAGTTTCTAATGTCCTATACTTCTTTGCCTCCAGGCTCATGTCCCTCGGAAGCCTCAACAACGCCGAATACAGGACCGTCTCGTAGGCGGTGAGCGTGGGCATAAGCGTGTCCTCCTGATCAACGTATCCCACGACCTTCCTGAACTCCGTGTCCGAGACTTCACGCCCGTTGACAAGAGTCGTTCCAGTGACGGTACCTCTCTTATTCTTCCTCGCGAGGATATCCAAGAAGGTCGATTTCCCAGCACCCGAAGCGCCCATGATGGCCATGACCTGGCCAGGCTTGACACGTCCTGATATTCCGTCAAGAATTTTACGGTTACCGAGCGTGTAGGATATATCTGAAAAGTGGAGAGATGCGGGAACATGGTCCGTCATGAGCTTCGCGGCTTCGCTTTCCGGTAGCTTGATACCGCCAAGGTCACCTGACCGTGCTCGGCCGGCATACCAGAACACTGCAGTACAGGTTATAAGACTAGATCAGGTAGCAGTTGGTCTCACACGTACCACCAGTACTGAGAACGACCACAAGACCAGCCCCAGCGATGCTGAGTGCGATCCAACGTCTGCTATCTGGTTTGGGCGGGCTGACGTAGCCAGGAACCTGGGAATAGTGTAGACACTCGCCACCCTCGCAGGTGAGAGTGATATAACCATCGCCGAAAATGTCGTTAATGAGTTGGTTCATCGCAGGCTCTTCGAACCGGCATCCGGAATCGGACCTGCAGCTGAAGGTAGCTGGTCCCTTGATTTCCTCGGTCAAGAAGTCGCTGATATCTGTTTAACAGTAAGGAAGGTGTTGGCGGATGGGTACAACTCCGAAACTCACCAACGCTACCGTCTTCGCCGCAAATGAATCTTCCAGGAACGCAGCTGCACTTAATGTTGTCGCATGCGTACAGGGTCGTGTTATAATCGTAGCCAATCTTCCGGGTAGATTCACAGGTGTCAAGAGCGCAGTAAAACGATTCGACCTGAGCCGTCCAGAACTGAAAGTCACATGTAGCATCCTCACTATCACAAGAGAAGGTAACTTGTGGGGGTCGACCAGGAAGCATGTCCAAGATTTTGCGGTCTACAGGAATTGGTGGGGGTGAGACATAGGATATGGTAGATGGGCTTACTGGTAACATTGCAAAACTGGTGGTTGTTGAAAACCGTTTCACCCCCATTATAACAAGTCATTCCTTCCAAGTCGTCTTCATCCCCGTCGTCAAAGGATGTTGTGTCGGGTTGTCCCCGTAATGGGAAGCCCCTACAGGACCTATCGGTTTGGCAGACTAGAAATACGCGTAAACCCGCGGATACCGCAGTGTAGGACAATAGTTACATACCATTGCAATTGACGCCTCCCCACCCTTCCTTACATTCGCACTGTTTACCATCTTCCCTCAACCTTCGTTTATCGCCGTCGGCGAGGGAGTCGCACTCTGATTACAAGTCAGGATGTCATGCAACATGATAATGGGAGGTAGCGTACGAGGCACCAGACAATCGATCCCGCCCCATCCTGGAGGGCACTTGCACTGTCCATCGTAGGGGTCACACTCCCCGTACTGGCCACACTTGAATCTTAGCAAACGGCAATTGAAACATGGTGGACACTTGTCTGTGTTTCGAAAGCGTCTATGTCAGGAGTCCGAACCTCGGCGCAGCACGACTTCCGGATTGCTCGTACCTCGTGGTGGCACCAGGGCATTGAATCCCTAAGCAATCATCAGTCTCGAACGCGTGCAAATCCGGAGTAGAAACTCACGGTGAAGTCAGAGCTAGAGGGATCCTGGGCAAAGTTCCGCCATCGAGTGCTGTTCACTGAAGCCAAGACGAGCTGGGGTTCTAACAGCACAACGAGCGCAACGAGCGCAACCGGTATCGAGAGTTGTTTGAGCGACATAGTCGTCGAAGAACAAGAGTTGACCGAGTTCGACTGGGATGGCGAGCTCGGTCAAGGAGGAGGGGGAAGGGTCAAGAGATCGTCTGCCGGGCAAGGTGCGGCGAGTCCCAGCGGAGTCGGGCCGAAGCTACGCCGAGCGTCCAATCGGAGGTTTCCAAGAATTCACTCCCACCACCGCGGCGCCCCTCCTGCAGAATCTACCACCCAGGCATGAGCTTCGTTCAGGACTTGACCCTGCTCACGACCGCGTGGTGTCACGTATTTCTCGCACCGTACACCAAGGTTGAGGAGAGCTTCAATCTGCACGCTGTCCACGATGTCCTCATGTATGGCATTGGCCCAGACGCTGTCCGAAATGTGAGTGGCAGTTCATATCTGTGGGTCATCTTTCTTTCTGAAATTCGCTGTTATCGAGTATGACCACAAGATATTCCCTGGGGCAGTTCCAAGGACGTTCATCGGGAGTGTTTTACTCGCTTGGGTGTCCACACCCCTCATTGAGATCGCTGCTGCTTTGGAGCTCATAGATTCAAAAGCCGACCTCCAAGTCATAGGCGAGTGCTACGCGGTGTTATCCTCTTTTCCGAGTCTTGATCTGAGTCTATACCTTGCAGTTCGGCTGGTGCTTGCGACCATCAATGCCCTAGGTCTGATTCTCGTCCGCAGAGCCGTGTCCCGTTGGTTAGGTAGGCCAACAGGATTCCTGTGGACCTTGCTCACCTGCACGCAATCACATCTCCCGTTCTGGATGGGCAGGACGTTGCCTAATATGTTCGCGTTGTTCCCTGGTGGGTGGGTCCGCTACCTGCGAGCCACAGCGCACTGACTCAGTCACTCACACCAGTTAATGTGGCCCTCTCTTTCTTAATACCAAACGCTCCAGCGCGCTCATTCCCGACGCAACCAAGACTGCTTTTTGCAATTGCTCTACTTGTGTTTACTGGTGTTGTTCTTCGCTCTGAAGTTGTGTTCCTGTTGGCCCCGGTCACTATACAGGCAGTGATATTCACGGTCCCGCTTGTTCGAATAGTCAAGATAGGAATTACTTCCGCAGTGCTCTCAATAGGTATGGATAGACATCATCCCGATACTCTTCGCTCTGTTTGACCCCAAACCAAGGATTTACAATCCTTGTGGACTCCTATTTCTGGGGTCAATATCCCCTTTGGCCGGAGCTGTATGGGGCCTACTTTAACGTCTACCAAGGCAAAAGTTCCGAGTGGGGTGTAAGCTATTACTCCCATCGAACTTTCGATCCTCTGATACGGTTACACAGGTTTCCCCAATCCACACATACTTCGTGGCACATGCGCCCAAGCTGCTTCTTTCGTCGACTTTCCTAGCTGCTATCGGTGTTCTCGTGGATAGTCGTCTGAAAGTACTGGTGGTCCCAGCTCTATCATTCATCAACTGTCTCAGCTTCCTTGGCCACAAAGAGTGGAGATTTATCATATACGTGGTTCCACTACTAAATGTGGCCGCCGCCAGGGGTGCTCGCGCTCTGTCAGTTTCCCTTGGTTCTCTGCAGGAGCGTTTCTTATACAGTTTGTATGCAGGGTCTCACGTCCAAAAGGAACACTATTTGGAAGGCTCTGTTTCGCGGCGTTTGCGTGGATGTTACTCGCGAACTTTGTATACACTCTGGTCTATACCTACGGATCTATGGGGAACTACCCGGGGGGCGCCTCTCTTGCGCGGTTCAATGAGTACTACAAAAACGTTGACGACGGTACACTCTCCCATTCTCCCGCTGAAGTCGCTGGCTGAGCTTCCTTTAGTTCATGTGCATATATCCAACCTGGCAGCACAAACAGGCGCTAGTCTATTCCTTCAAACGCACTCCGCTCCGTACTACCCTACCCTACCCTCCCCTTCTCCAGGGCTGAATTGGACGTACGATAAGACCGAGAATCTTACGACATACTCCACATCTCGATTTACACATCTGATCGCTGAGGCGTCAGAACCCGTTCCTTTGGGATGGAAGAAATTGGATTGTGTAAAGGGGTTTGATAGATGGTCTCTGAACCCCGGCGCTCTCTTGAGACCCCAGAGGAACGTAGATGTGGCCGATTGGGGGGCTTTGCTGAGGGTGTCTCGACAAATTCTCACCAAAGAGATGAGCGACAAGCTCTGCATCCTCGAACGTGTTGGAGAATAGTTTGAATGTGACCGGGATTAGGTGAATTCGATTTCGAGCGATACCCTTTTCTTCCTATCACGGCTGAGGGTACGTCTCTGAACCTATTATTGCGCCATCATCCATCTTTACTCGTGCATACCACCTGTAGTTATAGATTCGACAGAATGAGCTTAGGGTTATTTTTCCGCTCCACTAGCATAGATACGGTGATGAAAATACTCTAATGCTCTGAACCTCGTCTGTCTTGGCTGAGATAATGATCGATTTCGTTCGTATGCATAAATAAGGCCTTGAGGATCAGGGTTGTCGGTAAAGCGTTCCGTTCTCTATTCACTCTACTGGCCACCTCAGTCATTCGACACCCTCAGACCGTGTTTCTCCCCATCGACTTTGTCCCAGTCCCTATCCTATCGCGACCGCTACCATGCCCGATAGTCTAAAAGTCTCGACGGGGAACGAGCTCCCCTCAGAGGACTCATCCACCATCCCCCCACTCGTGCAGTCCGTCCGCAAAACCCAACAAACAGAGGCCACGACACTCAAGAACCAGCTCTTGAGGTCTCACGGACGGCCCCCATGTACATCTTTCCTCTCCTCTCTCCCTCTTATCTCCGAACGATGGCTGAGTATTCTCCCCGTCGTTGCGTTCATATCGTCGTGCGCGGTCTCTCGAAATTACAGGGTATGGAGAGAACGGACAGCCAATCGGGGGGGCATTCGTCATCGGTATCGCTGGTGAGTCCATCCTCCGCAGTACCGGACAGGCGGAACGACGTGGATCTTGTGCGCTCATGTAGCAAAATTTAAAATCTCACAGGCGGTTCCGCAAGTGGAAAGGTACAACCACCTCGATGTCCGTGAATATTCACACCCAATCTTTCGCTTCCCCAGACCCACGTCGCACGTCAAATCGTCCAGAACCTAGGGTCTATTCCCACCGTGGTCATCTTGTCGCAGGTTCGTTTCCGCCATCAAGTCCCACCGCGTCGCTCACGCCGTGTTCCTTAACAGGACAGCTTCTACCAGAGACATACACCAGCGGAACTCGAATTGGCTTTCCAGAGTCTGTATGACTTTGACCACCCTGATTCAGTCGACATGCCACTGTTTGCCGCCGTACGGTCAGCTCCGGTGATTGAAAAGTCAAGGTCCCACTCATCGGGATTCTCTTCACTAGTGCTTGGCGGACCTTAAAGCGTGGCGACAAACGAATATACCCATCTATTCCTTCACGGAGCATCAACGGCTAGACGAAAGGAAGTACCTGTACGGAGCTTCTATTATCATTAGTGAGCGCGAAGACTCTTTCCCAGATTGAACGCGTCTGAATGGACTCCAAGCGGAGGGAATCTTAGCACTGCATGATCAGAAGTTGAGAGACCTATATGACCTCAAGGTCAACTGCGTCGGGCTACTCCATCCGATCGCGTACTAAACGTTGTGATACAGATTTTCGTACAATGCGATTCCGACCTCATGCTTGCACGACGGATTAGACGTGACGTCGCAGAGCGCGGTCGAAGTGTCGAAGGTGTCCTTGACCAGTTCGCCTCCCTTCCATCATCAGCGAGTATTTGTCGTTGAACCTGATCTATAGGTACCTACGGTTCGTCAAACCGTCGTTCGACAACTTCGTTGGCCCAAGCGCCAAGTACGCCGATATTGTTAGTCGCATAAATTCTTGCGCCCTTCCAGTTTGGTCTCACAAGACAATATACCCCCGGATTTAGATTGTGCCCGGGTCCAACAACACTGTTGCCATCGAATTAATCTCCACGCACATCCACCGCGAACTCATGCATCGTGCTCGGGAATTCCGATCCAAGATCGCGAGCGAAATCAAGCAGAACCCCTCAACACCCAATCCCTCTCAAACAACGGCGGAACAACTACCCAATCTCCACATCATACCACAGACACGGCAGCTTAAGGTACTTCGTTGCGCTGCGCGTTCGCAGGTTCAGTGCTGACGCACAGTAGGGTGTCTACACCACCCTAAGGGACAAAACCTCGGAACGACAAGAGTTCATTTTCAATGTCGATCGTTTGGCGACGTATCTTATCGAGAAAGCCCTTGAGCTTGTTCCCACTAGTCATAAAGCTGTGACGACTCCCGTCGGCGTCGATTACAATGGACAATCATTGAAAGAGGTATGAATTTACACCTGTTGCGCGTTTATTCATGTTGAGCAAGATACCTCAGGAAGTGTGTGGTGTTACCATTCTACGGTCGTGAGTGTGTTGTCTCAGTGCTCGGAGCTGTCCTACTGACACAACACTAGTGGTGGACCGCTCGAGAAAGGCATGCGCCGTGTCCTTCGGGACCCCACCGTCGGATCTCTGCTGATTCAATCCGACGACAAGAGTGAAGCGATATTGCTTCATTCGATGCTACCCAGTTCCATTCGCGAACGTCATCGTGCAGAGGAGACTTGGGTATTCTTGCTTGATGCTCAGGTCCGCGTGCTATCCACCCTCCGTATAGATCTCCAACTCACCCGCGACCACGAATGTAGATAGTAACGAGCGCCTCAGGAATCATGGCCATCCGCGTCCTTCTCGATCACGGCGTACGAGAGGACCGTATCATCTTCGTTACCTTCCTTGTCGCACCACGCGGCGCGCACGTCCTCAATCGTCTCTTCCCTAAAGTTAAGATTGTCACTGGTGGTGCTGATCCGACTCTCACGCCGATCTGGGTTCCCGGGGACGGAGGCCACGAAGGTCGAAACGTCTTGTGCATTGAGCCAGGGATGGGCCATATCGGTAAGGCTTTCCCCCATTCTACCGCCGTGCGTCGTGTCTGATCTCGTGGTTCTAGGTGATCGGTATTATCTCTGAGTTTGCTCTTTTGGTTATGGGCACGACGTTGAGGGTTACAAGTCAGTGTATGTATGGAACACATGCTTGTGCTTTACTTGTATATCACTCCACAATGAATTTTCTTGTTTATTCCACTGCTGTCACATCCCTACACAAACTCTTGTAGGCAATCCACAATGAGGCCTGATGCATCCCCAACTATCACTCACTACCACAGCCATTGTTGGACATCCTCCATGCTGACCCATGACACTTCCTTATTCACTGCTTCACATCTTGATGCAAGCTGTAAAGGGGTCTCAGTGGGTGAATCAGCAAGCATTGGGAGTTACTTACATCCCCCACAAGTGTATCCCGAACATGTTGAAGGGCAAGATATTTTCTGCTGCTGCAGATCAACATGCTCTGCCGACACCGGCTGAGCATAACATTCATCCTCCTCTCATTATCCAAGAAACCAAGTCCCCTTGACCTGACAAGTGATATGATGATGTTGTCTGCTTCATTTCCTAATTAAATGATATCAGAACTGGAGGACATCAAGTGTAGGGATTTGGGCATACCTTGGAATGAATCCACATTGAAGCACCTATCCTCCCATTCCATCTTGAATTGCTTGAGCATCTGCTCAATCAAACTCCGTTGCCCATCATAAGGAGTGATTACTGATTCAGAAGTCAGAATTTGATCTATAGCTAGAGAAATAGATGGTTTACTTCGATATTGCCTTCTTTCTGACTTGTACTTCTTGCAGATCTCAATGACTGTCCTTGCCTCCTTTCTGTTCTAGATAGGGAATTGCAAGGATTTAGAAAAGATAGAGAATTAAAGAAATCCACTCACAATCCAACTGTTTCCATCTTCTGCTTTCTCTTGCCGCCCATAGGCAACATCCACAAAGCGACAGCAGACATTTGAGCCATTGGCATGGATAGTGCCTAGGGCATTATTGTACATTCTTTCAGATAGGAAGTTTCCAATGAAATGAGGCATGCGATCTGGAGAAAATCACATAAGGTTTAGAGAGGAGGGTCATGTGGGGGGGCAAACATTGTGTATCCAGGAACTTTGCTTTTTTTCTCAGGTGGGGGACTTCAAAGACACTCTTGAGGGTTGGGATTTCCTCATGCCCATGTGGGGCCACTAGAGGCCCAAATTGATTAGAGCAGAGTAGATGAGAAGAGTGAGATACATACACTGTTTATCATCACCAATAAAGATGATTTTCTGGAGTGTATTGTGAAACCTTGAGAGGGGGATAAGGTAGTCCCCAATCTCAATCTGACTAGCTTCATCCACAATCAAGGTCTCCACAGGCACAAGCTCTGAGAAACCACTTTTGAGAATCCTGCCACTGGACATCATACTGAGGGTGCAAAGGATGACCCTTGAGCCTCCAAGGGCTGCTTTTGTTTTTCGCATACTCTCCTCAAAGTCATCTGAACGGATAACCTGGTCCTTGATCTTAGCATAGAGATGGTCATGCCTAAATTACAATCAGGTCAACAGCCATAATGAGAGGGTGATCTGCCCACCAGTCATAAATAAACTCTCCTGATACCAAGAGTCTGAAGTCCCTGAAATGACATGAATATAGCTTCTCTGCAATGTTCTTGACAGCAATGTTGGATTGGGCAATGACCCAGATGGTCTCCCCCTTAGTTGCTGCAATGAGGGTGTCTACTATGGCAGAAATAACTGTGGTCTTTCCTATAGACAGTTGTTAGATTGGAAGATGGGGTAATATATGAAATCAAACCAGATCCAGGTGGTCCAATGAGGACAGTGATCCTATTCTCATCATCAAGAAGGAGTGCTGCATTAGCTGCATCCTCCTGGGACTTGTTTAGGTGTCTGTGAATAAAATCAACTTCAAATGGTTCTTTTGGGCGAGGGTGGATAGCAGGTGGCCATGGGAGGGTGCTGGGGTCTGGATTGTACCAGAGTAAGCGAAGGAATGAACTCTGGAACAGTTCCCTGGGGGTCAAGATGGCTTTGGCTAGGAGTTGGTAGCGGACATCATCCAGGAAGTTTAAATCCTTTCCAGTTGTAATGATGTGCTTGATGTCCTTTGAGGTGATGGTCTCCTGGTTGACCAGGGCAATTCTTGAAACCTTGCCTGCTACCATAGATACCCTTCCTTGTAGGACAGCCCCATCATGGAGATGAATCTCAACTGTCTGCAAACAGATTAATTTCTATTATCTGAACCAGGGCTAAGAACACACCTTTGCATTTGCCCTGATTCTGTTGGAATATCTCATAGAGGAGACATGGAGGTTGAAGCCCTCAACCTCAATGAATTCATCAACATCATTCCTGATGATAATGGGTTTGAGAGCATCTAGTTTTGCATCATTCTTGAATATATTGGAGAAAAGGCTGATATGCTGGAGGCCAGAGGTAAGTCACAACAGGTTAGGTATAGGATAGAACAACATACATCTTCAGTGAGCGAGGTTGTGTCAAAGGGGAGGAGGATTTTGAAGTTGAAGGAAGATCTAGGCCTGTTCGCAGCATGGCAAGCAGCCCAGGCTCTTAGAGCAATATTGAAGATGTGTTTGAGGTCCTCAGTATCACAGATGTCGGAGGAAAACACCTCAATGACATTCTCCTTATCGATGGGGGAGGAGCTCAGAACAGAGATGACGGATGAGATGCTGTGTGGTTTGAACCTCCCTTTGGGCATGATGTCGTAGACTTCCCTGCATCGGAGGGAGGGGACGACCGCAGGGAGACAGGTAAGGAGACGGGGCGCACTGAAGGCGTATTTCTTGAGGCTCGATTTGAGGAGAATGGCGTCCGCGAGCATCGACGGGGCTTCCGTGACGGCGACATCCTGGAAGGTGACGATGAGGATCCTCTTTTGGGTGGAAATCGCGAGGGCGCATAGGTCTCCAGTGGTCGCGTCGTAGCCAGCCGCGAGACCGATCGCGGCGTCGGCAGTCGAGGTGAGCCCGTCGAGGATCTCAAGATCGAGTTCCCCGATATCGACTTTGAGGTACGGGAGACGCGCGTGGGTCTCGAGATAGAGGTTTGGGTAGATATATTCCATCGGCAGAGAGGGAGAACGGCGTAGAGAGCAGCTGGGTCGTGAACTAGGTGATATCGATGCGGACGAAAAGAGGACAATCGATAAGGCGTCTCTTTTTTGGTTCAAGTCGAAAATCCGGATATGGGAATCGGAGCGCCCACGAACTGACGGGATACTGGTAGACGTCTTGGAAAGCGATAAAGCCACTGGAGGTGGGTCTTCGGACATGCTCGAAAGTTCGCAAAGGACAAGGGGCGATCAGGTTTCACGGTACAGCCACACTTCGAGCCACCCCAGCGGTTGTGGCCACAAGGCATCGTTCTTCCCTACACTGATCACGGAAAAATGAAACTTGAAACTTGAAACGAGGATATATTTGATAACTATGAACGTTGGTGCACACCATATATACGGCGGAGGGGGGTTATTAAGACGAGCACCCTCGACGCGAAGGTGGACGATCGTAGCCGACGGACGGGATCAAAGGATCACTCACTGTGTACATCGTGGGTTCGCGAAAATTACGGACGGACCTGCGATTCAGGATCATACATAGCCAAGGAGTAGACCCACCATAGGGATCCGACACGCGAGTATTACGGATCGTGGTGCGTGTAAAGGGACACGCGATTGCTGATTGAACAGGTTGGGCTGTAAGGTAGGACGCGAGCGCCCAGCAGAGAGTGACTCGAAGCTGATGTGTCGAGTTGCGGATGAACAAACTGTATGTTCCTGAGCAGATGTCAGCCCCGCCCTAGTCGGTCTCCCAGGAACGTAAGAGCCCACGACCACGCCGAAGGCTCCCACAGAGCGCGTCAACATAGGCTCATCTCGTCATAGGGACGCGAGTTCGTCAGGCACGACTCGACGTGCGGAACCAGAATTTCCGTCTATCAGACACAAGAGTGTAAGTGTAGCCGAGGGAGGCGAGCCGTGAGAGGGAGAGAGACAAAGGATTTTACCAGGGATCGTACAACTCGGAAACAAGGGCGTTGTGAGCTCGGCTACCTCATTTAATGTGATTGTTCCGTCGCCACGCGCCAAGGCGGGTCCCATCGTTGATATATTGGGCGCCGGTGTACCATGCAACGGACGCCTGGCTGCTTTGTGGTGACCTCTAGCGGCAATCACACCACACAGGACAAATTACAGGGTGGCGAGCCCGCGCGGGGATAGAGTGCTGGGGCCGAAGCACCACAAGGCATTACCGATTCCTGCTCGGTGAAACGTTTTAAAGCGAGAAGGGGTGAGCATTGTGCAGTGTTCGGCCCGCAGTCAATGGCGAAGGTGACCGAAGGACGAGACATCGTTTCTCGGGAGAAAGTCTTTGTTCAAGGCTGATGGCTGCGGGTCAGAGGAGAGCGTTTAGGTCGAGCACGTGTGTGAGAGAAGTTGCCCACGCGTCCCCTCATTCATCCCCACTCATTGAGCGCGTCAGACCTCTCGTAGATTGCCGACCCCTATTCAGCTTGTGGCGTCAAGGGCGAACAAGGCGGATCAGGCTCCCGGTGTGACAATGTCCGTGTCAGAATCGGTATTCGGAGGCTTCCGATCCTAACAAGTGCAAATAGCGGGCTCTGGAGTATTTGCTCGTTGAAGAAATATTGAGTGGACTGTGAGGTTTAAATCAGCATCGAGCGGATAAAGGCGGGTGGAGAAGGCCATGGGCTGGGCAATGAGAGCGGCTCCCGTCCATTTATTACCTTCATTTCGTGGTTTTATCTGAGAGAATAATTGCTTCCGCATAAAATCGACATTTCTTCAACGGTCCGCCCGCGGCGCCTGGGGGGTGCTACTTCCGACCTATGGAAAGCCATAACGTCAGAAGGAAGGAAATGACAGTCCTTCCATTGAGTTAGGGTGATATATAGGAATAAAAATCTACATAGAGTGGTACGATAGGATGTGAAGGCGGTGTCGCCAAGTAGGGTAGGTATGTTGCCCGAGAGCGGAGCGGGTCAGCGGTGAAAGAGGAAATGAAAGTTGTCAGCGAAGCCGACGGGGGATTTGAGAGGCGAGCAAGATTATGAATGAATGACACAACTGAGCACTCGAGGTGATGATGAGCTGGAAGTGCGATGCGAATGGAGAAAATGGTTATGAGGGGTCCCAAGAGTGAAAAGGATGGAAAGCAAAGAAAAAACAAAGGCAGAACTTCAGCTGTCTTGAATCAGTAACAAGAAAGTAGGGGGGTGACCGTGCAAAATTAGCCAAGAATATCGGGACTAAAATGGGAAGTGCATGCTGAAAGGTGTGCAGGGTAGTAGACGTATGTGTAAAGAATGTCCGTTGAAGGGGTCCGAAGGAGTACATTTGTTGTCATAAAAGTCCACGTCCCTTGTGCGTTTGAAAATGTAGCTTACGTAGAATGATTCGATGAAAAACGTGGAAGACATAGAAGGAGGGGCTGAAAAGGGGAAATAGGCAAGAAAGCAGAATCGGGGATCAGCAAGGTTATCGCACCATGAACGAGAGTTGGCGTCGTTTTCCAGCAGCTGCCCCGAGCGACGCTCTATAAAGTTCGGTCGCCGGTATGGGGCTGTTGGGACTGGGTCCAACGGGGTCTATTGGGACAGCATAGTCCCCAGAACTTCCGAGCAATCTGTAGAGGGCAAAGGAGTTAGCTCCCGCCCACACGAGGGGGTAGGTCGGAAATGAACAGACCGAAGCCAAGTTTTACTGAGGTTGCTTCTCTGTCTGTCAACCTCCCACACCCAATCACCTCGTCCCCAATCACCTGCGACGCGAGGGCTGGCCGCGGACAACAATGAGTCTAACATCCTCCTACCCTCCATGGTGCCATCAACTTCCAGCACCCATTCATCAGTCAGCCAACCGCTTCCAACTTCTGGGTCACCGGAAATAGCGGCCTTGATTCCTTTTATCGTCGCGACCCACTTGTAGCGCTTCACCATTGCGTATCCCCCGGGTGACTTGGGGCTCCTCACTCTAGTAAGCATCGCAATGAGCTCGAATTTGGGCGGAACGGGCGGAGGAAAGACGTTTCCTCCGGTGCCATTTATGGAACTCCTAAACCTAGACAGTCTCGAGTACAGGTCGAGGGTGAAGAAGGGGTGGGCTGAGCTCGGCAGAATGTGTGAATAGTAATAGGGAGTTACGAGAGCCATAGCATTCTTGAGAGGTGGTGGCTCCGTAGCAGGCGAGTATTGCACGAGTCCGAAACCATCATAGACCAGCCAGATAACCTCATCAGCGGCATTCCTGTTGCCAAGCGACGACGACAGCCGACTTCTCATACTTCCTGGGACCTCTCCAAGAGTATCGTATTCCAGGGGAGGGAGTGGTGGCATGTACCCCAGGTTGCATACAACATCACCTATAGAGAGGTGGTCCCAGAGGCCGGCGTCTGCGATCTGATCTTCACATGCGGCGATCGAGATGTCGTTCAACTCTGGGCACGGCACAAACACGCGTAATATAGGGGCATGAGATCGGGACGTGGCCAAATGAAAATCGTGTGGTGATTGGATGGGGACACGCGAACGGGGAGTGGGTGTGTTGCCGTTGCTTTCCTGGACCATGGATAGACGTGCAGAGGTTGAAAGTGAAGAATCGCTCAAGCTGGAGGAGTCATGGAATCGGCGGCGTCGCGGCGATGTGGGTTCGGCAATCTTGACTGTACATGATGACTGGAGTATGCGTCGCCAGGGGCTGAAGTAGGACTGCCGAATGAGGAAATCCGAAGAAGGTGCGGGAGGAGGTCGCCTTGAGCGGCCGAGGAAAGATCTTTTCTTGGATGATGCTTCAGATCCCCCTGTCATGATTTCGATACTCTGGGAACGGCGGTGTCGGTGGTAGCTTGGGGTTCTGAGTATTGCCGGAGAGGCGCTATAACACAGTGGCTCCGGAAAGTAGAGGTGTTTGATGCCAAGCAGGGGTGTTTGTAGGGTCGACCGATAGGGTGAATTTTCCTCTAGTTCTGGTTCGAGGGGTTGGAGAGAACTGTGGGCCAAGGATTGAAGGAGCAGAATAAATTTTGAATGGGCCATGGTGAAGGATTGTAACTTGTGCAACAGCTTGAGTCGGGGGGCATCGTCAAATCTGGTAGCTAGCTGGAGGGCGTGGACCGGGTATATGTGCAATCCAATTGTATCGGAAAGATCTTTGTATGTCATAAGACATCAGGACTGGAGGAAGAGAAATAGGAGAAGTGTGGCTCACGGAAGATGTTAAGATCACTGACAGTGATGCGAACATCAACGAAGAGCTCTCGAACCTTGGAGCGCAAGAGAGAGCGGAATCCTGGGAGGAAATGGGATAGAACCGTGTCTTTGACGGCCGGCCGATGCATCAGATTCCTGAACTCGGAACAGGATGATGTGAGAGCATGAAAATCTCCGTAGGATACGAAGGATAGGAGACAGTCGAGGACGCGGGGGCGCCTGAGGACACTCTGGAGAGACGGGAAGGAGGGAAAGGGAGAGGATTCCCGTCGCCAGGGATTCGAGCGTGAGGAGGGTGCATAGCCGGAGTCAGAAAAGCTTGTGCTCTCCGAGGACGAGATCCTCGACTTGGGATCGAGGACCATGTAGGGACGGGGGCCACAGGAAGAGAGTGGGCGGGGGAGGGGGAGGGAGGAGGAGATGGAGGATGTCGGACAACGTTAGAGTGATTGCGTCTTAGGCTCGTTCCTTACCGGATACCCTGACATGACTTATTTACGTCCCGATATGCGTGCGAACAATCACAAAAAATATTTCCGAATTGATTGATTCGCCCGCTCGCTAGATCCAAGAGGCAAGGTACGTCGAATTGAAAAGCACAGCCAGGCGGGGAATCAGAAACACCCTGCTGGTTCCGAATTCTCTTCCCACGCTTGCTCATCCTCCCGCGCCGCCGGCCACGACAGACACAGCCTACAGCCTGCCCCCCACAACGGCAAGTCTTTCCAGCCCCTCCCTGAGCTCTCGGCCCATCTTCCCCGTCTTTCTGCTGCCGCTCTCCACGAACACGTGAGTATAGCCTCCCACCGCAGCAGCAGACTCCACCCCATCTTCGAATACTCCAACCTCGTACGTAACGGAGCTTGTCCCCAGCTTTGACACCCGCAAGCCAAGCTCCAATACCTGGGGATACCCGAGTGGTCGGTGGAAGTCGGAGAAGGACGTCACCACCAACCCGATCAGTGGCGAGGACGCCGCTTGGACCCCGCAGTGTTTGGCGAGGTAGTCGTTTACGATGGAGTCATATAAATGGTAGTAGATCGCGTTATTCATATGTGAATATTGGTCGTTGTCGCTCCTGGATTGGTAGGTTCAGTCCACCCTGCAACACGGCCCTGTCCGCAGGAACGACAAACCATCTTGTACGATATGTTAGCAAATATCCGTAGTCTGAGCGTTTCCTCCCCTTTCTGTCGCTGGCCATTCCTCTCGTCTGCGGTCTGGAGCTGCCTGGAGGGATCCGTGGTGGCGGAGTGATGGACACGCTCAACGTCGTGTCACGCTGTGACACACCCTTCTCGC
>Ga0307513_10002433_pt1 | contig 25816 bp, 26 predicted proteins | sample 15_EM_MG_FD_202174 | JGI IMG/M metagenome (GOLD analysis project Ga0307513, IMG submission 202174) | Populus trichocarpa ectomycorrhiza microbial communities from riparian zone in the Pacific Northwest, United States - 15_EM | ecosystem: Host-associated > Plants > Roots > Unclassified | place...
CGCCCCAGGCCCACGACCCGCCCTGGTCGTGGGCCCGTTCTTTTGCTCAAGATATGAGCCGAGTGTGCCATTATGGCACAAAAACTGAACGGGCCCAGGCACTTTGGCGGATCTTTTCACGCGCCCCGCGATGGCCTGCAACCATTGCCACCAAGTCGCGTTGCAATCCTGTCCGTGGAGCATGCCACTCGCATTTTAGGGGAATCGATTTGGGCTTCCCTCGAAAGTGGTATAACAAAAGCCTTATGTCGCTGGAGATCTACCTGATGCGCGCCCTGAAGACCCTGCTCGCCACCGCCGCCCTCGCCACGGCGATGCTGGCCTCGACCGCCCAGGCGGTCGTGCTGTTCTCGGACAATTTCGAGGAGCTGAGCCCGACGGTTCACGCCAACGGCCAGTACGACACCAACTTCACCGCCTTCACCACGGGCCTGCACGTGGAGGACGGCACGGTCGACCTCATCGGCCCCGGCAACCCCTGGGCGCTAACCGGCGCCACGAACTTCGTCGACCTCGACGGCTCGACCCGCAACGGCGGCATCCTGCGCACCGATGCCTTCGCCTTCAACGCCGGCGACGTGATCACCTTCGAGTTCGACCTGGCCGGCAACCAGCGCCACGGCACGGACCAGTGGGACTTCGGCTTCCAGACCGCCGACAGCAACAATATCCAGTTCCTCAACATCGTGCGCACCGGCCTGCTGGAGCTCGGCCCGGGCCCCTCGGCCTTCGGCCCGGCCATCGGCGCCGGCAACGCTGCGCTCGCCAACACCTCGGCCTGGAACCACTATTCACTGAGCTTCACCGCCGGCAACTCGGGCTCCTTCACCGCCTACGTCGGCACCGCCAGCGCCGACAAGCTGGGCCCGCTGGTGGACAACCTCCTGCTCACCAGCATCCCCGGCCTGGCCTCTGTTCCCGAACCGACCACCTGGCTGCTGATGATCCTGGGCTTCGGCGGCGTCGGCGCCATGATGCGCCGCCAGCGGCTGGTCCCGGCCTACGCCTGAGGCTTTCAGGCCTCCATCGACCTGCAGAGCCCCGGCCCGCAAGGCCGGGGCTTTTGTATTCGGGGCCGTTTCTGCGCTCCGCCGAATTGGCGCAGGACTGCGTGGGCATGACCCCCGGCGGGGGATCCGGGATGAGCTGCGGACCAGCCCCCACGGCCGCAGCGTCCCGGCCGGCAACCCACGCGGGCCCCTTGACCGCCCCCACGCCACCCCCGGCCAACTGCGGTTCACTCCGCCCCCAAGGACCCGCACCACCATGGCCTCCCGCATCGCCAACGACCGCCGCATCGACCCGCGCATCAAGGCGATCTTCGGCAATTTCCCCGACCCGCCGCCGCCGCAGAGCGTGGCGAGCCGTGAGGAGATGGTGGCCCAGGAGAATAGTGAAGCGGCGCTGGCCGGCGCGGCCCGCATGGAAGCGTGGCGCCCGGCCTTCGAGGCCGAGACCAACGCCTCCTCCGCCGGCCTGACCGTGCGCGAGGAGAAGATCGCCTCCCAGCCCGACGGAAACACCATCGCCATCCGCTTCGTGCGGCCCGACACCGCCGAGACCGTGCCCTGCGTCTACTACATCCACGGCGGCGCCATGGCCTTCTCCTCGGCCTTCGACGGCCAAAACGTCGCCTGGGCGCGGATCATCGCGGCTGAGGGCGTGGCCGTCGCCATGGTCGATTTCCGCAACGCCGGGCGGGCCTCGTCCTGCCCGGAGGTCGCGCCCTTCCCGGTCGGCCTCAACGACTGCGCGTCCGGCCTGAAGTGGCTGGCCGCCCACGCCGCCGAGCTCAACATCGACCCCACCCGGATCGTGGTCGCGGGCGAGAGCGGCGGCGGCAACCTCACCCTGGCGCTCGGCCTGAAGCTGAAGCGCGACGGGGACCTCGGCCTGATCAAGGGCCTCTATGCGCTCTGCCCCTACATTGCCGGCGAGTGGCCACAGGACCGTTATCCGTCCTCCACCGAGAACAACGGCATCTTCCTCGACCTGCACAACAACCGCGGCGCCATGATCTACGGCATCGCCGAGCTGGAGGCCAAGAACCCGCTGGCCTGGCCGGGGTTCGCGAGCGTCGAAGACGTGACCGGCCTGCCGCCCACGGTGATCAGCGTCAACGAGTGCGACCCGCTGCGCGACGAGGGGATCGAGTTCTACCGCCTCCTCATGCAGGCCGGCGTGCCCGCCCGCTGCCGCCAGGTGATGGGCGCCGTCCATGCCACGGAGCTCTTCTCCCTCTGCTGCCCCGACATCAGCCGCGACACCGCCGCCGACCTCGCCAACTTCGCGCGGCGGTAGGGCCGGAAAGAGAGCCACGGAAAACACGGAAAGAGCACGGACAGCGCAGGGGCCCCTTTGCCCGCGTAGCGGGCGCCCTGCCCGCCGCGGCGCCGCAAAACCTGGTCCACGAACCACACGACCAGCTGCGGGATTCTCGGTGACGACTGTGCGCGCTGGTCTGCTCGTGTGGTTCGTGTGGTTCGTGGACGGAAAATAGCGAGTCGCCCGCTGGCGCGGGCCTCTCCGGACGGCCCCTTCCATGCGCTTTCCGTTCCGCGACCCTCTTCCTGCGGCTCGCCGGCGGTAGGACTTCGCTAACCCTTCACGCGCATCTCTGCTTCCGGCACACTGGAACAGACGATGAACGCGCCGATTCGCCCCATCCGCATCCTGGGCCTGGACCCCGGCCTCCGCAAAACCGGCTGGGGCGTGGTGGCGGTGGAGGGCGCGCGGCTGACGCACATCGCTCACGGCGTCATAGCGCCGAAGGACACGCTGGCCTTCTCCGAGCGGCTGCTGATCCTCTTCGACGCCATCGCCGCGGTGATCGAGCTGCACGCCCCGGACGAGGCGGCGGTGGAGGAGACCTTCATGAACTCCAACGCCCAGTCGGCGCTGAAGCTCGGCCACGCGCGGGCCTGCTGCCTGATCGCGCCGGCCCGCGCGGGCCTCATCGTCGCCGAATACGCCGCCACCGTGGTCAAGAAGGCCGTGGTCGGCACCGGGGCCGCCGACAAGGCCCAGGTCGGCTTCATGATCCGCCGCCTGCTGCCCACCGCGGGCGACACCACCTCGGACGCCGCCGACGCCCTCGCCGTCGCCATCGCCCACGCCCACGCCCGGCGTGCACGGACCTATCTCGGCGCGGCCTGAACGCCACGAGCGGCCAGCGCACTCGCCCGCGAGGGGAAGCCAATAGTCCCGCTCGAAAAACCGTTGTTAGGTGTCTTCGAAAACTATTGGGGAGACTTGAAACGTGAAGACGCAGATGTTCCGCCTACTGACGGCCTCAGTCGCGGCGATGAGCCTTTCGACCGCCGCGCACGCCGCGATCGTCTACAACAACGGCGGCCCGACGCCGAACGGCAACGAGACGACCCAGTGGCAGCAGGCCGAAGATTTCACCTTCGGTAGCGCCACCACCATCGACGGCGCGGGCGTCTACATCGGCAGCACCGGCGACGGTCTCTCGAACTGGGACGGCGCGTTCCAGTACGCCATCTACGGCGACGCCGGCGGTTCGCCGGGCGCGGCGCTGGCGAGCGGCAGCGTCACGGCCACGACCAGCGACACCGGCATTCCGTGGTTCTCCGGCAACGCCTTCCTCTTCGAGTTCAACTTCAACAGCGCCTTCAACGCGGCGGCGAACACCACCTACTGGCTCGGCCTCCACGCCTCCAGCGACTACGCCGGCCGCGATGAGCTCTATTTCTCGACCACCAACGGCAACGGCACCAACCTGGGCCAGGAAAATTTCGAGAACCAGGGCAGCTGGAGCGGCAATGGCCAGGAGCACGCCTTCTACCTGACCGGCGGCGCGGTGCCGGAACCAACGACCTGGGCGCTGATGATCCTCGGCATGGGCGGCGCGGGCGTTGCGCTCCGTCGCCGTCGGGTGCTCGTCGCCGCCTGAACGGCCTGATCTTGCGGCGCGCCTGTGGGGGCGCCGTCCAGAAACCCCGGCCCGCAACGGCCGGGGTTTTTTTGTGCAAGCGAGTCGGCGTGGTTTACGGCATGCTTGGAACAGATGCTGAACGTGATTCATCCTAGACAACGTCGTCCCCGGTCAACGAAGGGGCGCAGCCCCGCAGGCCATACCGGGGATCGCCGCCGCGCGGGCCTTAGCCCGAAAGGCCAAAACCCATGATCGGCCGGCTCTGGGGCGTCGTGGCCGAAGTGGGCGAGGAAGAGGCCCTGATCGACGTCGCCGGCGTGGGCTATGTCGTACGCTGCGGCTCGCGCACGCTGGCCCGCCTGCCCGCCACCGGCGAGGCCGCCACCCTGCAGATCGAGAGCCAGTGGGGCGAGCAGACGGGGATGACTCTTTACGGCTTCCTGGACCGCAACGAGCGCCGCGCCTTCGTGATGCTGAAGACCATCCAGGGCGTCGGCCCCAAGGCGGCGCTGGCGGTCCTCGACGTGCTGCCCCCGGCCGAGCTTTCCGCCGCCGCCCAGCGGAGCGACCAGGCGGCCGTGGCGCGCGCCCAGGGGGTCGGGCCGAAGCTGGCGCTGCGCATCGTCACCGAGCTGAAGGACAAGCCGATCGGCGACGGCGTGGTGGCGGCCTTCCACGCCAGCGCGACGCCCGCCGTCCCGCCGAAGCCCTCCGCTTCCGGTGAAGCCGTCGCCGCCCTCATGGGTCTCGGCGTCGCCGAGCCCTCGGCCCGCCGCGTGGTCGAACAGGCCGCCCTGCGCCTGGGCGACGAGGCCGAAGCGCCGGCCCTGATCAAGGCCGCGCTCCAGGAACTCGGGCGGTGAAGCTGCTTTTGGCCACGGAAAACACGGAAAGAACACGGAAGGCAGGTCACCTGAAGGACTTGAGGCCGGCTAAATTCCGCGCGTTGCGCGCAATCAATTGGCCCCTCGGCATCGCCGATCAAAACGCCTTTCGTGCTCTTTCCGTGTTTTCCGTGGCCAAGCTCAGGGCCGCCCTATGACCCGCATCGTCTCCGGCGAACCCGTCCCGTTCGAGGCCCCCGACAAGGCGCTGCGCCCGCAGACCCTGGCCGAGTTCGTCGGCCAGGAGAAGGCCAAGGGCAACCTGCGCGTCTTCATCGAGGCGGCCAGGAACCGCGGCGAGGCGCTGGACCATGTGCTGCTGTTCGGCCCGCCGGGGCTGGGCAAGACCACGCTCGCCCAGATCGTCGCCCGCGAACTCGGCGTGAACTTCCGCGCCACCTCCGGCCCCGTGCTGGCCAAGGCCGGCGATCTCGCCGCCATCCTCACCAACCTCGAGCCCCGCGACGTCCTGTTCATCGACGAGATCCACCGCCTGCCAGCCAACGTGGAGGAGATCCTCTACCCGGCCATGGAGGACCACGTCCTCGACCTGATGATCGGCGAGGGGCCCTCGGCGCGCTCGATCCGCATCGACCTCGCACCCTTCACCCTGGTCGCCGCCACCACCCGCGCAGGCCTGCTCGCCACGCCGCTGCGCGACCGGTTCGGCATTCCGCTCCGGCTCGAATTCTACACCCCGGCCGAACTTCAGAAGGTGCTGACCCAGGCCGCCGCCAAGATGGGGGTGAACCTCTCGCCAGAAGGCGCCGCCGAGATCGCCGCCCGCGCCCGGGGCACGCCCCGGGTCGCCGGTCGCCTGATGCGACGCGTCCGCGACTTCGCCGCCAGCGACGGTGTGGACCTGATCGACCGCAAGGCCGCCGCCTCGGCGCTGGCGCGGCTCGACGTCGACGAGATGGGGCTGGACGCGCTGGACCGCCGCTACCTGCGCGCCCTGATCGAGAACTACGCCGGCGGCCCGGCTGGCGTGGAGACGCTGGCCTACGCCATAGCCGAGGCCCGCGACGCCGTGGAGGACGTCATCGAGCCCTTCCTGCTGCAACAGGGCTTCATCCAGCGCACGCCGCGCGGCCGCATGGCCTGCGCCAAGGCCTATGCGCACCTGGGTATGACCGCCCCCAAGTCTGCCAACCTGCCGCCCGCGGACCTGTTCGAGGATGAGTAGCGACCCCTCCGCCGGCTGGCTGGAAGGCCGCGAGCACGTGCTGCCGGTGCGGATCTATTACGAGGACACCGACTTCACCGGCGCCGTCTACCACGCCAACTACCTGCGCTATTTCGAGCGCGGCCGGAGCGACTTCTTCCGGCTGGCGGGGATCAGCCATACCGCCTTCCTGGCCCTGCCTGAGCCCACGGCGTTCGGCATCATCCGCATCGAGCTCGACTTCAAGCGCGCCGCGCGCATCGACGACGCGCTCCTGGTCCGCACCACCTACGACAGCGTCACCGGCGCGCGGCTCAGTATCAGCCAGCGGATTTTCCGCGGTGAGGAGCCAATCGCCAGCGCAGCCGTTACGGCCGTCTGCATCGACCTGAAGGGCCGCGCCCGCAGGCCGCCGCGCGAGATGCTCGAACGCCTGAGCCCGCTCTTCGAATCACCTGATTAGGACCTTGGCCGCCTTAAGTTCGCCTTCGAACCCCGCCACCTAGACTTCCCCTGACCTCCGGAGCCCTGGATCCCTCAATGGACCCCGCCGCCGTCACGCCCGACAGCTTCAACTTCGTCCACCTGTTCATCCAGGCCCACTGGGTCGTGAAGCTGGTCATGCTGGGCCTGGGGGGCGCGTCCCTGTGGTCCTGGACGGTGATCTTCGACAAGGCGTTCCGGTTCTCCGGTCTGAACCGCGAGGCCGACAAGTTCGAGGACGCCGTCGCCTCCGGCCGCAGCCTCGAGGAGGTGGCCGCCGAGGCCGGCGACCGGCCCCGCCACGCCCTGCCGCGCATGCTGCAGGGCGCGCTGCGCGAATGGCGCGACGCCCGCACCAAGGGCCTGGCCAACGACAGCCAGGCCGCCTTCCTGATCCAGCGCATCGACCGCGTCCTCGACGCCCAGATCGCCCGCGAAAGCGCCCGCGTCGAGGAAGGGCTGGGCTCGCTGGCCATCGTCGCCACCGCCTCGCCGTTCATCGGCCTCTTCGGCACCGTCTGGGGGATCATGCACGCCTTCCAGTCGATCGCGATCCAGAAGAACACCTCGCTGGCCGTCGTCGCCCCCTCGATCGCCGAGGCCCTGTTCGCCACCGCCATCGGCCTGATCGCCGCTATCCCCGCCTATATTGCGTTCAATGCTTTCTCGACCTCGGCCGGCAAGTTCGCCGGGCGTCTCGAAGGTTTCGCCGACGACCTCTCGACCGCCATCCAGCGCCGGCTGGCGGAGCGGACGACCTAGATGGCGCTGTCCGCCAACGACGCCTTCGCCGCCGGCGGTGGGTCGCGCAGACGCCGGCGCGGCGGCCGCGGGCGGCGCGGCGCGCTCTCAGAGATCAACGTCACCCCGCTGGTCGATGTCATGCTGGTGCTGCTGATCGTATTCATGATCTCCGCACCGCTGCTGACCGTGGGCGTCCCCGTGGAGTTGCCGAAGACCGAGGCCGGGGCGATGCAGGATCAGACCGAGCCGCTCAGCGTCTCGATCCGCGCCAATGGGTCCCTGTTCATCCAGGAAGACCCAGTGCCCTTCTCCAACCTGGCCCCCCGGCTGACGGCGATGGCCGGCGAGGACAGCAAGAAGCCGATCTACGTCCGGGCCGACGGCAAGGCGTCGTACGCGATCGTCGCCCAGGTGATGGCCGCGCTCTCCACCTCCGGCTTCACCTCGATCAACCTGATCACCGACACCGGCGGGCCGTCCTCCGGCGCCTCGGGCGACAAGCAGGCTCCGAAAGAGGCGGCCGCGCCGTGATCCGCCGGGAGCTCTCGCCGGCGATGCTCGGGTCCGTGCTGCTGCACGTGACGCTCGCCGTGGTGTTCATGGTCTCCTGGAACTTCACCCGCGACCTGAAGGCCGGCGCCATCGTGCCGGTGAACATCGTCTCCAGCATGCCTGACGCCGACGTCCGCCCGGCCGTCCAGGCGCCCGAGGCGCAGACCGCCCAGGCCGACGCGCCGGTCCCCGACGCGCCGCTGGAATCCGCCGCGCCCGAGCCGCAGCCCGCGCCCGCCCCGCCGGTTCCGGCGCCCAAGGCGACCAAGCCCGCCGAGAAGCTGCCGGCCGTGAAGCCCGCGCCGCCGACCAAGCCCGAGAAGGGCCTCGACCTCGATGCGCTCTCCGCCAGCGTCTCCAGGATGGTCCGGCCCACCGCCCCCAAGCCCTCGTCCGCCGCCAAGGGCCCCGCCCGGCCGGAAACCGCGCTGGTCGCGCGCCAGACTGTCGGAACCGGCGTCTCCGCCGCGGCCCTGACCGGCCTCACCGACGAACTGCAGCGGCGCTGGAACCCCAACTGCGACGTGGAGGGCGGCCGCGACGTGCAGCTGCGCGTGGCCTTCGTCATCGGGGCCGGCGGCCAGGTGGTGGGCGACGTGGCCTCGCAGATCCGCGGCGCCCAGACCCCGGTGTCGCAGGCCGCCGCCGAGCGGGCGGTGCGCGCGGTCTATGCGGCGGCGCCTTTCCGCAACCTTCCCCGTGAATTCTATGGCGAGAAGATCGCCGTCAATTTCAACGCACGCGAGGCCTGTTCGTGATCAGACTGCGGAGCCTATCCACCCTGCTCATGGCGCTCACCTGCCTCGCCGCAGGCGCGCTCGGCGCCGCGCCGGCCCGCGCGGAGATCGAGCTCAACGTCAACCGCGCCGACGTGCAGCCGCTGCCGATCGCGCTGCCGGCGTTCGGCGGCGGCCAGGTTGGGGCGGACATCGCCGGCGTCATCGGCGCGAACCTGCAGCGCTCGGGCCTGTTCCGGCCGCTCGACCCGGCGAGCTTCATCGAGAAGGACCTGAACGCCGCCGTCCAGCCGCGCTTCGCCGACTGGAAGGGGATCAACGCCCAGGCCCTGGTCAACGGCCAGGTGACCGTGGAGGGCGGCCGCCTGCGGGTCGACTTCCGCCTCTGGGACGTCTTCTCCGAGCAGCAATTGCTCGGCCTGCAGTTCACCTCCTCGCCGGAGAACTGGCGGCGGGTGGCGCACAAGATCTCCGACGCCGTCTATGAGCGGCTGACCGGCGAGAAAGGCTATTTCGACACCCGCGTGGTGTTCGTGGCCGAGGCCGGCGGGCGCGGCTCCAAGACCAAGCGGCTGGCGATCATGGACCAGGACGGGGCCAACCCCAGCTACCTGACCAACGGCGCCACCACCATCATGACGCCGCGGTTCTCCTCGACCAGCCAGGAGATCACCTACATGGAGCTGCGGCCCGAGGGCTCGTCGATCTACCTCCTGAACCTGGAGACCGCCCGGCGCGAGAGCCTCGGCGACTTCAAGGGCATGGTGTTCGCCCCCCGGTTCTCGCCCGACGGCAGCAAGGTGGCCTTCTCGGTGGAGCGCGGCGGCAACAGCGACATCTTCGTGATGGACCTGCGCAGCCGCACGTCCTCGCGGCTCACCGCCGACCCCTCGATCGACACCTCGGCCTCATTCTCACCGGACGGTACGAAGATCGTCTTCAACTCCGACCGCTCGGGCTCGCCGCAGCTCTATGTGATGGGCGCCGACGGCTCCAATCCGCGCCGGATCACCTTTGCGGCGGGCCGCTACACCACCCCCGTCTGGAGCCCCACCGGCGAGTTCATCGCCTTCACCAAGCAGGTGGGCGGAGAGTTCCACATCGGGGTGATGAAGCCCGACGGCGGCGATGAGCGGATCCTCACCTCCAGCTACCTCGACGAGGGTCCCGCCTGGGCGCCGAACGGCCGTGTGCTGATGTTCAGCCGCGAATCTGCGGGCGGCGCGTCGAAACTTTGGAGCGTTGATGTCACCGGGCGCATTCTACAACCGATGCCGTATCCCGGCGCCGGGTCCGATCCCGCCTGGTCGCCGTTGTTGAACTAGCTTGCACACTCCCCCGACGCGTTAGACTCTCACCTCCGCGCTTCGGCGCGAGACAAAACCCAAGGAGACGCTTCCCATGGTTCAAAGCTTTAACGCCAGGAGCGCCCTGCGCCTCGCCCTGATCGCCACGGCCGCCGTTTCGATGGCGGCCTGCGCCTCGAAGCCCAAGCCCATCTATCCGACCACCACGGCCGCCCCTCAGGAGGCGCCGCCCCCGCCGGACCGCGGCGTGACCCAGCAGACCAGCCCGCTGAGCCAGGGTCCCGCGCCGGGCTCCGAGCGCGACTTCGTGGTCAATGTCGGCGACCGGGTCTATTTCGACTTCGACCAGTACGCGATCCGCAGCGACGCCACGCCGCTTCTGGACGCCCAGGTCGCTTGGCTGCGGCGCTATCCCGCCGTGCAGGTGCGCATCGAGGGCAACTGCGACGAACGCGGCACCCGCGAATACAACCTGGCCCTCGGCGCCCGCCGCGCCAATGCGGTGCGCGACTACCTGGCCACCCACGGGGTCGAGGCCAGCCGCATCACCACCGTCTCCTACGGCAAGGAAAAGCCGATCGACAACGGCTCGGGCGACGAGGCCGACCAGCATAACCGCAACGGCCACACCGCCATCGTCGGCGGCGCCCGGATGAACTGATGGGCGGACTTCGCCTAGGCCTGCTGGCCGCCGCCGCGGGGCTTGTCCTCGTGGCGGCGCCGGTGGCGTTCTCGCAGACGCCCATGGACGACCCGCTGGACGCCCGCGACGCCAAGCGGGTGGACCGGATGGAGAAGGTCGTGCGGGAGCTGCGCGACATCGTCTTCAAGGCCCAGAAGACCGGCGCCCCCGTGGTCGTGCAGCCGGCCGACACCGACTCGCGGATCGGCGACCTCTCCAACCGCATCGGCGACCTCGAGCAGTCGCTGACCAGGATCAACGGCTCGATGGAGGCGACCACCCACGAGCTGGACCTCGCCAAGCGCGAGAACACCGCCCTCGGCGCCCAGGTGAAGGCCCTGACCGAGCGGCTGACCGCCGCCGAGCAGAAGGCTGCGGACGCCACCGCCGCGGCGGCGCCCCTGGCCGTCCCCGAACCGCCGCCCGCGCCCGCCGATCCCAAGGCGGCGGCCGCCGACGCCTTCACCAAGGCCCGGCAGCTGATGCTGAGCGGCGACTACGACCAGGCCGAGGCCGCTTTCAGCGCCTACGTCTCCACCTATCCGGACACGGCCCGGACGCCCGAAGCGCGCTACTGGTGGGGCAAGACGCTCTCCGTGCGCGGGGCGCACGCCAATGCTGCAAGCGCCTATATCGGGGCGATCCGCGGCTGGCCGCAGACCTCCTGGGCGCCCGACGCCGTGGTGGAGCTGTCGCGCTCGCTGATCGCGCTGAAGAAGCCGGCCGACGCCTGCCAGACCCTGGCCGAGCTCACCCGGCGCTATCCCAAGGCGACGCCCGCCGTGACCGCCCGCGCCGCCGCCGCGCGCACCCAGGCGAAGTGCACCTAGGGACGGCCCGCGCCGTCCTCGATCGCCGGCTGCGGGCGGAAGGCCGGCGCCCCTTCGCCGTCGCCCTCTCCGGCGGCGGGGACTCGCTGGCCCTGCTGCTGATCGCCGACGCCTGGGCGACGGCCGCAGGGCGGCCGCTACTGGTGCTCACCGTCGATCACGGCCTGCAGCCTGAGAGCCTCGCCTGGACCAAGGCCTGCGCGGCCACGGCGGCGCGGCTGGGGCGGAGGTTCCAGGCGCTGCACTGGACCGGCGAGAAGCCCGTCACGGGCGTCTCCGCCGCCGCCCGCGCCGCCCGCCATGGCCTGCTCGCCGACGCCGCTCGCGCGGCCGGGGCCAAGGTCATTGCCCTGGGCCACACCGCCGACGACATCCTCGAGGCCCGGCTGATGCGCACCCATGGGGCGACGACGCCGGAGCCCCGCGAATGGGCGCCCTCGCCCGCCTGGCCGCAAGGGCGCGGCGTCTTCCTGCTGCGTCCGCTGCTGGGCGTGCGGCGCGCGGAGATCCGCGACTGGCTGACCGTCCGCGGCGAAACCTGGATCGACGACCCGGCCAACGAGAGCCACCTCTCCGCCCGCGCCCAGGCTCGCCGCGACATCGCCCTGGGCGCCGAGCCGCCGGAACCGGCGGGCGAGGCAGTGACGGCGCGGGACCTCGCGATGGCCTGCGAGGCTGACGGCAGCGGTGGCTTCCGGATCGACCGCGACGGTCTGCGCCGCGCGGCGCCGGGCGCGGCCGCCCGGTTCACGAGCATCGCCTGCCTCTGTGCGGCGGGAACCGACCGGCCGCCGGCGGGGCCCCGCGTGCTGCGGCTCGCCGAGCGCCTGGCCGGGACCGACGGCTTCACCGCCACCCTGGCCGGCGCGCGGACCGAGGCCGACGACCGCGCGGTCCATATCCTGCGCGAGGCCGGCGAGGCGGCGCGCGGCGGCCTCGCGGCGCTCAGCCTCGCGGCCGGCGAGACCGGCGTCTGGGACGGCCGCTTCGAGATCGCCGCGGACCGGCCGATGGAGGTCCGCGCCGCCGCCGGCCTGCGCTCGCGGCTTTCCCACGAGGACCAGATGACGCTCGCGGCGCTGCCGGCCAGGGCGCGCGATGTCATGCCGGTGACGGTCGATGCGGCGGGCCAGCCGCGACTGGCGGTCGCGAAGAGCCTGACGCGGGATCGCCTGCTCGCCGCCTGCGGCGCGGTGGAGCGCGAACCGCTCTAAAGGGCCGCCAGCACGTGCTCGACGCCGCGGACCACAGGGTCGGCGAACTTGCGGCCGAGCAGGCTGGCGTGGGTCGAGCCGGCGACATGCTCGACATAGCCGGCGTCGGAGGCCTCGGCGGCGATCACCTGCATCTTCTTGAGCCAGGGGCGCGTGCGCGCGCCGCCGGCGTTGACCACGGCGATGGGCAGCGCCGGCGCGAAGGCCCGGGCGCCGGCCTGGTCGGAGCTGGCGGGCCAGCTCGCCACCTCCAGCGCCGCGCCCCTGGCGTGGGCCGCCGAGGCGTGGATCCGGCGCTTCTCGACCGCCGCCGCGCCCTCCAGGCCGATGAGGTTGCCTGAAATCAGCGAGACCGGATGCATCAGGCCGAAGCGGGCGCCGATGGCGGCCAAGTCCAGCACGCGACCGAACGCCGACACCGCCTGCGGGCCGCCGGGGCGCGCGATCACCTCCGGCGTCATGGCGTCGACCAGCACTACGCCCAGCACCTGGTCGGGGTGGGCCAGGGCGTAGCGGCGCACCATCAGCCCGCCCATGGAATGGCCGACGAGGACGAACGGCCCGGCCTCGCCCAGGGCCGCGAGCAGGGCCGAAAGGTCGGCGTTGATCGCCTGGGCGTCACGCGGCGCTGGCCCGGGATCGGAGTGGCCGATGCCGGCCCGGTCATAAGCCACCGAGGCCAGGCCCTTGGCGGCAAGCCGCGCCTGCACCACCGCCCAGTCGGAGCCGCAGCCGAAGGCGCCATGCTCCAGCACGACGGTGGGCCCTGCGCCCTTCGGCCCGGCGCGAACCACGTGCAGCCGGCGCCCGCCGAGGTCGATCATCTCGCCGCGCGGGGCCTTCTTCGGCATCGGCGTCAGCCGGGCTTCTTGAAGGGGCGCGGAATGCGGGCCCCGCCCTGGCGGGCGAACATCCAGCCGGGATACTCGGAGGGCAGTTCGCTGACCTCATCGAGCCGGGCCACCTCCTCGGGGGTGAGCGTCAGATCGACGGCGGCCAGGTTGTCATCCAGCTGTTCGATGGTCTTGGCCCCGATGATGATGCTCATCACCGCGGGCTTGGCGAGCAGCCAGGCCAGCGCCACGCGGGCCACCGACGCGCCGTGCGCATCGCCGACCTCGCGCATCACCTCGACGCACTTCCAGGCCCGGTCCTTGTCCACCGGGGGGAAGTCGAAGCTGGTGCGGCGCGCGTCCGTCGGGTTGTTGGACCCAGGGCCGAACTTGCCCGACAGCAGCCCGCCGGCCAGCGGCGACCACACCATCAGTCCAAGCTGCTCGGCGGTCAGCATGGGGACGAGGTCCCGCTCCAGGTCGCGTCCGGCGATGGAATAGTAGGCCTGCAGGGTCTCAAAGCGGGCGTAACCCTGGGCTTCCGAGCGGCCCAGGGCCTTGGCGATCTTCCAGGCCGCCCAGTTGGAGACGCCGATGTAGCGGACCAGGCCCTGGCTCGCCAGGTCGTCCAGCGCCCGCAGCGTCTCGTCGATGGGGGTCGCGGGATCGTTGCCGTGGATCTGGTAGAGGTCGATGTGGTCGGTCTGCAGCCGCTCGAGGCTGGTCTGGACGCTGTCCATGATGTGGCCGCGCGAGGCGCCGCGGTCGTTGGGGCCGGGCCCCATCTCGCCATAGACCTTGGTGGCCAGGATCACGTCCTTGCGCTTGGTCCCGAGGTTCTTCAGCGCCTGGCCCAGCAGGCGCTCGGACTCGCCGAACGAGTAGACGTCGGCCGTGTCGAAGAAATTGACCCCGGAGGCGATGGCGCGCTCGACGATCGCGTCCACCTCGCCCTGGCCCAGCGCGCCGATCGCGCGCCACATGCCGGCGTCCGCCGACCCGCCGAAGGTCATGGTTCCCAGGCAGATCTCCGAGACGAAGACACCCGTGCGACCGAGCTGCTTGTATTTCATAGGATCCCTCTCGCGCTGAGGACCAGCATATGGTCAGAGGGTCGGGTCAGATCGAGGGGTTTCGGGCTCCGGCGTGGAAAAAACCGGGTTGAAGCGCACATGCGGACGACCGGACGTCCGGTCGACCACCGTGGCCGAGGTGTCGAGGCTGGCCTCGATGGCGCTGAGGGCGGCCAGCTTCGGCGGCGCTGAGGCCTTGCCGGCCTTGGCGTCGAGCCTGGCCTGCATCAGGCCCTGCTTGCTGGCCGGGATATTGGAGACATAGGCGACCCGCGTGCCGCGCGGCATGCGCAGCGCCGCCTGGATCGGCAGGTCGTCGGCCTCGGCGAACTTGCGGTCGAGGAACAGAGCCGGATTCAGCGGCCGGTCCTGGCGGTCGCGGATTTCGAAATGCAGATGGGCGCCGGTGGACGAGCCCGTGGAGCCGACCAGGCCGATGGGGGTTCCCGCCTTCACCGCCACGCCGGCGGCGATATTGGGCAGGAAGCGGCCCATGTGGCCGTAGAGGGTGGTCATGCCCTCGGCGTGCTTGATCTCCACGAAGCGGCCGTAGCCGCCGTCCTGGGCAACGCGGACCACCACGCCGTCGGCCGAAGCCAGGATGGGCGTGCCGGCGTCCGCATCGATGTCGACGCCGGCGTGCAGCCGGCCCTGTCCTTCCCACGGCAGCTGGCGGCGGCCGAACGGCGAGACGATCTCGTGCCCGGGCAGGGGCTGGGCGAAGGCGATCAGCACCACGGGCTCCGCCTGGGCCGGCGCGGCCGCGACCACGGCCGCCGGCGCCACGGGTCGGGTGTGTACCAGCGGGGTCGGCAGGGCGGCCTGGGCCACGCTCATGGCCATCATCGCCGCGCACACGCCCAGCACGGCGTCGACCGTCCAAAGGTGCGCCCGCCCGAAATGGGCTGTTTTCTCGTCCGTCAAAACCGGCAATCTCCCTGGCTGGCGGGCTACCTGCCGGCTCTTAAGGGCGAGAGTTGGGCGCGGCTGGGCTGTAGGCGGGGACGCTAGAAGCGCAGACGTATGGTCCCGCGCAGATCGTATTCGGTGTAGTCGTGGTCGACGCTGGCTCCGGCGTTGAGCCCCACATAGAGCTGTTCGGAGCCGCCCACGACCCCGAAGCGGGCGACCGGGCCGCCCTTGAACGGCGTCTCCGGATCGAGGGTGAAGGGATCGCCGCCCTGGAAATTGGCCGTGGTGCGGCCGGCATCGCCGGAAAGCCTCTGCCGCCAGCCGGCCTTCAGCTCGGGCCGCCACCAGGACTCCTCGCCGAACTGCCAGCCGATCGCCACCAGCGCCTGACCGGTGAGCAGGTCGCCCTTGCGGCTATCGACCTTGAGGTCGAAGCCGGTCCCGGCGCCCTTTTCCTGATAGCCGTCTTCGGAGAGCCGCAGGTAGTCGAGGGAAAGCTCGGGCCGCGCATAGAACCGCCCGACGCCCAGCTCGTAGGAGGCGCCGGCATGGGCGTCGGCGATCCAGCCGTTCCACTTGGCGCTGGAGGTGAGGTCGAGCCCCGAGCCGATCAGTTTGCGGTCGCTGTCGAACCAGACGTAGCCCAGCCCGCCGCGCGCATCGGCCTGGAAGGGGCCGGCCCGCATCCGCCAGTAGGCGCCGGCCTCGGTGAAGTTCATCACCACGCGCTCGCCGGTGGCCGCGTCCTGGTCCTTGAACTCGGAGGTGACGAAGCTGGCGTTGACGCCCACCGCATTGGCCACGCCCACCAGCTCGGCCCCGGCCGCCAGGCCATAGCCGTTGGTGCGGTAGCCCGCGGCCTGGTCGGCCTTGCGGTCGACGTTGAACAGGATCTCCTGGGCCCAGGCGCCCGTGCCGCCGCGGCCGTCGTGGGTCAGGGGCTGGCCGACCGCCTGGGAGATCGCCCCGGAGATCGCCGCCGCCGACATCAGGGCGCCGCCGGAGTGGTCCGGCAGCATCTGGTTATAGAGCGACTGGAAACCGGCCTTGGTGGTCTGGGCCAGGAAGGCGCCTTCGATAGCGGTGTCCTTGTCGAGCGCCGCGAACACCGCGCCATAGGCCTGGGCGCCGGAGCGGTTGAGGCCCAGCTCGGCGGCGGTCTTGGGCTTGACGTCGACCAGGACCGCATTGGCCGCGGCGTCGGTCCTGAGCGCAGCGTTGAAGAGGAAGGGCGCGCCGACCAGGCTGGTGCTGACCGCGCCCACCTGCAGCGAGTTCGCGTGGATCACCTCGAACGTCGTGGCGGCCTTCACCAGCGAGGCGAAGCTCACGTCGATCTGGGCGCCGCTGGCGATGGTCGCCGCGCCGGAGACCTGCAGTCTCGTGGCGCCCTGGTTGGCCGGGTCGATGGTCACCGCCAGCACGCTTTTGGCGCCCAGCGACAGCGAGGTGAGTTGCAGGGGCTGCGGGTTGGTGATCGCCAGCCGGCCTTCACCGACGACGACCGAAAGCTGGCCATCGGTGTCGGTGACGGCGCCCTGGGCGTCCGCGCCGCCGTCGATCAGGAGGCTGTCGGCGCCGTTCCCGAAGGCGAGCGCGCCACGCAGGGTTCCGCCGAGCAGCTCGACCCGGTCGGCGCCCGAGCCCAGCAGCACGTCGCCGGCGATGGCGGGGGCGCCGTCGGCACTGGCCCTGGCCTGGCGCACCATCACGCCCGAGGTGTTGACGGAAAAGTCGAGCGCGACCGCGCGGCCGGTGATGGCCACACCGGTGACGGCGTTCACCGTCGCCTGGATGACGCCGGTGTTCTCCACCAGGCCCAGCGTGCCGGACTTGTCGATCACCGCCCCCGCGTCGTTCGCGCCGCCGTTCTGGGTGGCGACGATGCTGCCGGAATTGCCCAGGTAGCCCACCACCGCGCCCGGATTGAGCAGGATGCCGGTGGCCGCGGCGCCGAAGGCCGTGGCGCTGATCGTGCCGGCCGAATTGTTGATCCCGCCCACCACCGTCGTGGTTCCGCCGCCCACCTGGCCGATGCGGACGGCCGTGGCGGAGACCTCGTCATTGACCCCGGCGCCGGTGATCGAGCCGCGGTTGACGAGGCCCACGGCGTCGCCGCCGGTTCCCACCGCCCCGATGGTCGTGTTGCGCTCCGAGCCGATGTCGAGGGCCGGCGCCGCGCCGGCCGAGCTGAGCGCGGCGGTGCTCTCGCTGGCGTCGGGTACGCCGTCCTTGTCCTCATCGAGGTCGGTCGCCGAAAGGGCCAGCGGCGGGCGGTCGAGCAGGATGCCCCGACCCACATTGCCGGTGATGCGGACCGCCGAGCCGCCCTGCAGCAGGTCGTCGGCGTCGAACTTGGCCCTGACGGCGTCGGTCGCGCGCGTGGTCGAGCGGTAGCCGGTGGCGCTGATGGCGTTCTGCAGCAGGACCTGGCCGTCGACGTCGCCCAGCTGCACGCCGGTCGCGCCCAGGCCCTGGGCGGTCACGGCCCCGGTGATCTTGACGTCGCCGGCCACCGACTGGGCCCGGACCCCCACCGTGCGGTCGCCGATGATCGAGACCGCGCCGGCGCTCCCGAGGTTGCCGTTCAGCCGGGTCTCCACCGAGATGCCCGCCGAGTCGTTGCCCTCGAGGGTGATCGTGCCCGTGGCCTCGTTGCGGATGTCGCCGGTGAAGGGGTCGGGCCCCGTCACACGGATGCCGAAGCGGTTCGTCCCGGTGGCCAGCGGCCCGTCTAGGTCGCCATCGCCGTCGGTGTCGGTCGGCGTGAAGTCCTCCAGCAGCGAGATCGCGGCGCTGTTGGAGACCGACCCGGTGTGGCCGCCCAGCACCAGGACGCCGGTGGAATTGTCCAGGTTGTTGAAGCCGATCGCGCCGAGGTTCTTCACCGCATTGTTGGTGTCCAGCGTCACCGCCGCGCCGGCGGCCGTCGGCTGCACCGAGCCCGTGGTGTCCACGGTCAGGTCGTCGGGCGCGCCGGCTGCGGCGGTGGAGGTCTTGACCGGGGCGGTGACGCCCGTGGTGATCTTGGTCTCGGCCTGGGCGCCCACAGCCCAGAGCAGCGGAATGAGCGCCGCGGAGACGAACAGTCGATTCATGGAGGTCCTTTTCCCGCGCGTCCTTCGGGCCCCCGCCGAAAGAACGCGCCATTCGCCGAACACTATGATATATGCGACAAGTCTATCTGAGTGTTGTAATTTATTGTTTCGTAAAAACTGTAGTCCGCTTCCGTCAAGCTTACAAGGCCTGGCGGGATCCTCCGGAGACACCGATGCCGAGACCCGCCGCAGATCCCGCCAAGGCCGCCCAGACCAAGGTGCTGCGGCAGCAGGCCGGCCGCTGGCTGAAGACCGCCCGCGAGACCGCCGGCCTCACCCAGGCCGAACTCGCCGAACAGGTGGGGCTTCGCTACTACACCTTCGTCAGCCAGGTTGAGAGTGGCCTGGGCCGCCTGCCGATCGAGACCCAGGGGGCCTGGGCCACGGCGCTCGGCCTTAATCCCGGCGAATTCGCCCGCACACTGTTGCGCTTCTACGAGCCGGAACTATTTCGGCTGCTCTTCGGGGACGACGCGGCGCAAAACCGCGCCATAGCGTAACGGGGCGACGAACCAACGCCGATGGGCGAGATCCTTCCCTTCGTGGCCCGCGTCCGGGACTCGGGCGACTGGACGGTGTCGGAGCGCGCGCGCCTGGAGGCGCTCGCCGACCAGTTCGCCAGGGACGGCGTCCATGTCGAGGTGATCTATGGCGCCACCGAGGACGGCGATCCCTGGTGCGTGGTCAAGGACGCCAATGAGGACATCCTGGTCCATGTGGCGCGGATCGGCTCGAAGTTCGTGGTCCACTTCGCCGCCCAGGACACCCTGGATGAAGGCGCCGACCTGCCGAGCGCGCTCGGCGCCCGCCTCGACAACCTGCCGGAGCCCGCCCACGCCGGCGCCGACGTGGTGCCGTTCAGCCTGGCCGGGCGCCAGGCGCAGAGCTTCCTGGCGCTGATCGTCGCCACCGCCTTCTTCTATGAGACCCGCGATGCGCTGGCTTCGCTGGACCAGCCGCACGCCGCCGCGCCGCCGTCCGACGGCGCCGACCACGCCGCGCTGGCCGCCGCGCCGCTGGACGCCGACGACAGGCCCGAGCGCGACCTGCCGGCGCACAGCGCGGCCCTCACCGATCCGACGCCTGAGCCCGGCGCCGCGGCCCGGGCCTGGACGGCCGCCGACGAGGCCCAGCCCACCGCAGCCAAGGCCGCGCCCAGCCACGAGGCTCCGGCCCCCGCGCCCGCGACGACCGGGACCCAGGCCGCCGAAGCGCCTGCGCCCGCCGCGGCCAGGGCCATGGTGATCACGGAGGCCGAGGCCGGCCCGCACACCCTGACCGGGACCGCCGGCGCCGACCTGCTGGTCGGCGGCGCGGGCGCAGACCTGATCCACGGCGGCGACGGCGCCGACACCCTGCAGGGCGGCGGCGCGGGCCCTGGCCAGTTCGATACGCTCGATGGCGGCGCCGGCGACGACAGGATCGAGGTCACCGCCCAGGTGGTCGCCACCGGGGGCGACGGCGCGGACACCTTCGTGGTCCAGGCGCCCGTGGTGCTGGGCCAGGCCACGCGGCTGCTCGGGACCATCACCGATTTCGACGCCGCGCACGGCGACCGGCTGGTGGATTTCCGCGGTCTGTCCCTGACCCTGACGCCGCCGCCGGGGGCGGTCTTCCAGGGCGTCGCCCCCAACGCCCATCCGGGCCTGCAGCCGCAGGACCACATTCCCGACGCCGGGACCGCGACCCGCGTTTTCGTGGACTTCGACCATGACGGCCACGCCGACGGCTATCTGATGATGACCCACGGCCAGCCGGCCGCCCACGCGCCGGCCGAGGCTGACCCCGCGCCCGCGCCTGAAGCCCACGACGCCGCGGCCGCCGCCTTCGTCACCGGCGCGGCGCTCAACAGCCACTTCGATCTGAGCTGAGATCGGATCCTCCCCAGGGCGCAGCCCCCGGGGGAGGAGGATCTGGCCTCTACAGCCCCTTGAGGATGCCCTCGACCATCTTCTTGGCGTCGCCGAACAGCATCATGGTGTTGTCGCGGAAGAAGAGCTCGTTCTCGACGCCGGCGTAGCCGGAGCTCATCCCGCGCTTCACGAACAGCACAGTGCGGGCCTTTTCCACGTCGAGGATCGGCATGCCGTAGATGGCGCTGGTGGGGTCGGTCTTGGCGGCCGGGTTGGTGACGTCGTTGGCGCCGATCACGAAGGCCACGTCGGCGGTGGGGAACTCGGCGTTGATGTCCTCCAGCTCGAAGACCTCGTCGTAGGGGACGTTGGCTTCGGCCAGCAGCACGTTCATGTGGCCGGGCATGCGGCCGGCGACGGGGTGGATGGCGTACTTCACCTCGACTCCCTCCTCCTTCAGCTTGTCGGCCATTTCACGCAGCGCATGCTGCGCCTGGCTGACCGCCATGCCGTAGCCGGGGACGATGATCACCTTGGACGCGTTCTTCATGATGAAGGCGGCGTCCTCCGCCGAGCCCTGCTTCACCGGCCGGGTCTCGGCCGGCCCGCCCGGGCCCGCCGCGGCGTCGGTGGCGCCGAAGCCGCCGAGGATCACCGAGATGAAGCCCCGGTTCATCGCCTTGCACATGATGTAGCTGAGGATCGCGCCCGAGGAGCCCACCAGCGCCCCGGTGATGATCAGGGTGGTGTTCTCGAGCGTGAAGCCCAGCGCCGCCGCCGCCCAGCCCGAATAGCTGTTCAGCATCGAGACCACGACCGGCATGTCCGCCCCGCCGATCGGGATGATCAGGGTGACGCCGACCAGCAGGCTCAGCGCGAAGATCCCCCAGAACGCCCAGAGCGCCGAGCCGCCGCTCATCACCAGGACCACCACCAGGGCGACGATCCCCAGCGCGATGGCCAGGTTCAGCAGGTGCCGCGCGGGCAGCAGGATCGGGGCGCCCGACATGTTGCCGTTCAGCTTGGCGAAGGCGATCACCGAGCCGGTGAAGGTCACCGCCCCGATGGCCAGGCCCAGCGACAGCTCGATCAGCGACTGCAGGTGCACCGTCCCGTCGGCCGCGGCGATGCCGTAGGCGGCCGGCGTATGGATCGCCGCCACCGCCACCAGGCAGGCGGCCATGCCGACCAGGCTGTGGAAGGCCGCCACCAGCTGCGGCATGGCGGTCATCGCCACGCGCCGCGCGATCACGGCGCCGATGGCGCCGCCGATGACGACGCCGCCGAGGATCAGGCCGACGGTAAGCGGATCGAGCTTGGGCAGCAGCAGCCACAGCGTCGTGCCCACCGCGATCGCCATGCCGATCATGCCGTTGCGGTTGCCCGCCTGGCTGGTGGTGGGGCTCGACAGCCCCCGGAGCGCCAGGATGAAGAGGACGCCCGAGATCAGGTAGAGGATGGCCGCGATATTGGCGTTCACTTCGCGGCGTCCTTGTGCACGACGGGCGCCTTCTTCTTGTACATCGCCAGCATGCGGCGGACGACGAGGAAGCCGCCGAAGATGTTGACCGAGGCGAAGGCGGTGGCGACGGCGCCGGCGCCCTTGGAGATCATGATGTTCTGGGTCAGCTCGCCCGAGGGCGCATGCGCCGCGGCGGCCAGCAGCGCGCCGACGATGATCACCGAGGAGATGGCGTTGGTCACCGCCATCAAGGGCGTGTGCAGCGCCGGCGTCACGCTCCAGACCACATAGTAGCCGACGAAGATCGCCAGCACGAAGATCGCCAGGCGGAAGACGGTGGGGTCGACGGCTTCCATCGGCTTATCCCTGCAGGTTCGGGTGGGTGATCTTGCCGCCCTGGCAGACCAGCGAGGCCTTGAGGATCTCGTCCTCGTAGTCGGGGGCGAACTTGCCCTCCTTGTCGAGCAGGAGGCCTGCGAAGGCGAAGAGGTTGCGCGCATAGAGCGCCGAGGCGTCGGCGGCGATGCGGCCGGGCAGGTTGGGGATGCCCAGGATGGTCACGCCGTTCTTGGTGACCGCCGCTTCGCCCAGCTTGGCGCCCTCGACATTGCCGCCCTGCTCGATGGCCAGGTCGACGATCACCGAGCCCGGCTTCATCGAGGCCACCTGGGCGGCGCTGACCAGCTTCGGCGCCGGGCGGCCGGGGATCAGCGCCGTGGTGATGACGATGTCCTGCTTGGCGATGTGGCTGGTGAGCAGCTCGGCCTGCTTGGCCTGGTACTCGGCGCTCATTTCCTTGGCGTAGCCGCCGGCGGTCTGGGCGTTCTTGAATTCTTCGTCTTCTACAGCAAGAAATTTGGCGCCCAGGCTCTCGACCTGTTCCTTGGTGGCGGGCCGCACGTCGGTGGCGGTGACCACGGCGCCGAGGCGCCTGGCCGTCGCGATGCCCTGCAGGCCGGCGACGCCGACCCCCATGATGAACACCTTGGCCGCGGCGACGGTGCCGGCGGCGGTCATCATCATCGGCAGGGCCTTGCCGTAGGCCTCGGCGGCCTCGATCACCGCGCGGTAGCCTGCGAGGTTGGCCTGGGAGGACAGCACGTCCATCACCTGGGCCCGCGTGATCCGCGGCACGAACTCCATGGCGAAGGCGGTCGCGCCGGCCTTGGCGAGCGCCTCCAGCGCGGCCTTGTCCTGGTAGGGGTTGAGCGTCGCCATGACGATCGCGCCCGTCTTCAGGAGCGCGGCCTCGGCGGCGTCGGGACCGCGGACCTTGAAGACCACGTCGGCCGTGGCGACCGCGTCCTTGGCAGTCTTGGCGACGGTCGCGCCGGCCGCGGCGTAGTCGGCGTCCTGATAGGAGGCGGCGGTTCCGGCGCCCGCCTCGACGGTCACCTGGAATCCGGCGGCGATCAGCTTCTTGACCGTCTCGGGAACCGCGGCGACGCGGGTTTCTCCGGCGCGGCGTTCCTTCAGGACGGCGATGAGAGCCATGGTCGGCGAAATCCCCCGTGTCAGCGAATGCGGCGCGACCTTACGGGCGCGCATCGCCCGCTGTCCAGCCGCCCAGATCTGCGATTCAGTATGCCCTAATGGGCGGCGGCGGGCTTTTCGCGCAGCAGCACGATGCCCAGCCCCAGCACCACGGCGCCGGTGATCAGGCCCGAGAGGAAGCCGGCGCTGGTGCAGAACCAGATCACCATCCAGAGCAGGAAGGAGGTCAGGATCAGCGAGCCCCACTTGGTCATGCCCATGACCAGATGGAACGTCGAGACCTGTTCGGAGATGTCCATCTCGCCGCGGTGGTAGTCGGAAGCCGATCCGGCCATGGGTAAAACGCTCTCTTGGAAGTTCGATCCGAGCGCCGCTGCTACACGAGACCGGCCCAAGTCTCAAGACGGCGGAAGGGCTCGCGTTCAGCAGTCCCCGTCGGCTGACCATCCGGCCAGCAGCGCGCGCAGCGTCGCCACCAGGGCCAGCGGCTGGTCGATCATCACATGGTGGTGCGAATCCGGGATCTCGATCTCGATCATCTCCGGCGGGAACGGCGAGGGCGAGCCGGGCTGGCGATACTGCTCGATGATCCGGCTCTTGGCGCCATAGATGTGCACCAGGGGCGTGGAGATCGGTGCGGGCGGCGGCGCGTGCATCATGCCGTCGCGCTCCAGCTTGACCCACATGCTCGGATCGAACCTCCAGGCCCAGCCCATGCCCGAGCCGTCCGGCCCCCTCTGGCCTTCAGGGAGGGGGACCTGCTTCAGCGAGCGCCGCGCGATGAAGTCGACGATGAAGGCGTTTTCCGCGGGCTGCGGCGGCATCAGGCGGAAGCGCAGCAGCGCCGCCTCCAGGGTCGGATAGATGCGGGCCGGGTGGTCAGCGGTCGGGATGTTGCGCACCGTCTCCATCTGCGCAAGCCGCCGGGCGATCTCCTCCGGCGGCGGGCCGAAGCCGGTGTCGACCAGGATCGCGGCGTGCATCCGCTCGGGGTGGGCCGTGGCGGCGCGGAACACCTGGCCGCCGCCGAACGAATGGCCGATGTAGATGGGCTTGCGGCCGCCCTCGTAGAGCCCGCTGGCGCGAGCCACGGCCTCGGCGTCGTCGGCGAAATCGGGGAAGGAATAGCGCTCGCGCCAGTCGGAGGCGCCCATGCCGGCCAGCGACATGGCGGCGACGCGATAGTTCCCGGCGAAGAAGGGGGCGATGAAGCTCCACCAGTCGGCGTGCGCCGAGTTGCCGTGCATGAAGAGAAGGCCCGGCTTGCCGACCTGGCCCCAGGTCAGCACCTCGAGCTTCGTGCCCAGGCTCTCGACGAAGCTTCGCTCGGGCGCGTGGGCGATGGCGTCCTTGAACCACTGCGGCGAAGGCGGCTCGGCGCCGGCGAACTCGGCCAGCGGCGCCTGGACCTCCGGCGGCAGCGGCTCCTCGGTATGGATCGGCCGGTCGTCGTAGGTCTCTTTGCGGGAGTCAGCCGGCTTCACGTCTTCGGCCATCTAAAATCGCGCCTCTCAAAACCGACCCAGTGACTAACAAGCGTTTGAAGAATGGCAAGCGGTTCGTCCGGCCGCCAGGGGGGTGCTGTCCCCTCTCGCAAAGCGCCGCGGAGGATGGTCTAAAGGGCGCATGAAGGCCGTCCTCCTCAGCGCCGCCATCTGCGTCCTTGCCGGCGCGGCCACCGCCCAGGCCGCGGCCCCGGCGGCCGACCTGCTCGCCCAGGCAGTCGTTACGGCGCTGGCGCGCAGCGACGCCGCAAGCCCGGCGCTCGACCTCACCCGTCCGGGCGCCGCGTCCCGCTTCGCGAGCCCGCTGCCCGCCGGGATCGCGCGCACCTCCGTCGACCGCCGCTTCGGCGATGACGACGCGGTGGGCTCGTTCGGTTACCTCTGCGGCCTGAACCCCGGTCAGAAGATGACCGGCGCGGCGAGTGCGGCCGGCTATGACCCCATGGGCAAGTTCCTGGGCGCCAAGCTCAGCTTCGCGTTCCGCTAGAGGCTGTTAGGGACTCTGGGTCGTCCGGTCTGGCCTTACTGGGGCATACAGGCCTTTGAAATACCTGGCCCTCCTCCTCGATGGAGGAGGGTTGGGTGGTGGCGTGGCCGCCAAGCTGACGCAGTAGGCTCAGGCCGGCGCCCACCTTGACCTTCGCCTCACCGCACTGCGAACACCACCATCCCGGCCTTCCTCCATCGAGGAGGAAGGAGAAGCGAGACGTGTTTCGACCGTTCCAGGTCCCTAACAGCCTCTAGACAGGCGCCCGCCTACTTCGCCGCCGGCGCCGCCGCCTTCACCGGGCCGCCGTTGGCGAACTCGGTCTCGATGGCGACGTCGACGTTGTCGCTGACGCCGAAGTTGGTGCCGGGCGCGGGGATGCCGAAGCCCATGCCGTAGTCGGAGCGCTTCAGCACGCCCTTGCCCGAGAAGCCGATCCGGGCGCCATCGAAGGCGTTGGGCGCATAGCCGCCGTTGAAGGTGACGGCCAGCGTCACCGGCCTGGTCACGCCGTGCAGGGTCAGGTCGCCGGTGACGTCAGCGGTCTTGGGCCCGGTGACCTCCACCTTGGTCGACTTGAAGGTCATGGCCGGGAAGGCGGCC
>Ga0307513_10002434_pt1 | contig 25810 bp, 34 predicted proteins | sample 15_EM_MG_FD_202174 | JGI IMG/M metagenome (GOLD analysis project Ga0307513, IMG submission 202174) | Populus trichocarpa ectomycorrhiza microbial communities from riparian zone in the Pacific Northwest, United States - 15_EM | ecosystem: Host-associated > Plants > Roots > Unclassified | place...
GTCGGTACAGACACGCACTTCCTGTGAGCCGAAAAGCGCACGGGACGATCAGAGATGGGAATGCGACTCTGTCGATGCAGGTACGCACTTCCTGTGAGCGGAAACGCGCCCGGGGACGATTAGCGACGGGAATCATGTCGACGAAGATACATACTTTCTATTAGCGGAAACGTGCAGGGGAACATCAGCTATGAGAGAGGGTCCATGATCGCGCAGGTGCACACCTCCTACGATGTTTCATCGAGAAGCCATCACTTAAGCCTTTAGAAATTCCTCCTCAAGTATAGGACACACCGCCTGCATGGGGCCAGTATCGTGAATAGTGACTCTTCAGTTGTGGAATACCAAAGCCTACAATCTGTAGAACACAGTCAAGACACGAGCACAGAAAATTGGGTGTATCGAAAACTCACAGCCATTGACTCCTGTTGACATATCAACGAACTGGATGAGAAATCGTTGCTCATTCTTGTCCCCGACGACGCACGCTCTGTAAATAATTAACCTTGTATTTCTGCTGCCTCGGACTTGGGGTTGAGGTGATTTAATACGCACTATCTGAAGTCCAAGATGTGAAAATGGTCGCGCCACAGTAGCACATGGACTTACTTGTTCCAAACATCGATCCAGCAGGGCTTCCAGTATTTCTGGATACTGAAGCACATGTAAATATTGGATAGGGCATTGAAAAGGATTTACCATGTTTCCGTGAGATAAAAGCAATACATTCTGGATCGGGAGTCTAAAGTAAAAAAAATCGTGGAGCTGAGTAACACGGCTGATCCAGGTTTGAAGACCATTGTTAGTAAACTCAAGAATGGGTAGGTTGAGTGCCAGCTTCATGCATGACTCTGCACAGTGATGTGCCCATGAGATTGACGCGTACTCCAGACTCCTAACTGCAAAGTTAATAAGCGTTTCATCAAACTGGATGCATTACCCTCTAGAATGCCCGCCAAACGAGTTTATATCTGAGCTTGAGTAGTCGCCAAGTATCCTGAGGGAACCGCGTGCGAGAGTATAATGGCCGAACGGGAGTTGTATGAAGTATTTGCCGGCCTTTTCTCGCGAGGTAAGGAACTCGCGGAACGTGGTGTGGAGAAGACGAATCGGATCATTGGGGCCTTGAGATAGCAAAAGACTGCCGAGGCGCGCAATGGTTCGTTGCACGACGCGCTTTTTACTCCAGGGCGAAATTTCCTCCAGATCTGCAATAGAGAGTGGCGTCCGCATCGCCAGTAGCATCTGGAGGACAAGAATGATGATTTTCAGTGATGATTCATCGTCTTGCGTTGCTTGCTTCAATGCTACTCTATATACCGAGTCCAATTTGGAGGCTCCCTCCGATGGCCCTTCCAATTCTTCTAGCCGGTTATCAATGTCTAGGGCCTGACCTAACAAGTCGCAGGCGATTCGTGCCCAGATGAAAAGCCCCTCAGCACGACGGATTACGCGGTCTTGAATATCACTCGCTTCGTCTTCGAGCCGGGACCGGATGTATTTCTCGACATCCTGATTGTCGCCCTCCAACTCTCGGAAGCTCGCCGTACGGATCTCGTCGACCTTCATAACCCACTGATTGATATCGGTCTCTGGACGACCGGTAATCAACGTTCTGAGTAATGGAATGGAGGATTGTTTGTCGCGAAGGGTTTCTAATAGCTCGATACGATCCTTGCACTCGTCTAACGCGTCAATGGCGAGGATTGCACGGTGATTGAGCACTCTTAGAGGGCCAGCCACTAAGCCTTCATATTGCTGCTCGAACGATAACTTGCTCCAATCTGGCCGTTTCTTGAACTCGTCGATATGAGGTTTAAGATGAGGATTGATACCGACGAAGGCATCAGATACTGTCGAGCAGAACTCCCTCGTGCTCATGGTTTCTGTAGTGTCCCTTGAAAAGAAGAATCGCCCAACCAGCCATCCGTCCTCCACCCACTTTTCGACCACCTCCTTAGCGACCGTCGACTTTCCGGATCCGGCGATATCTAGGAGACAAAAAATCCGACTCGTAGCGGTATTGTCGTCCGCCCACTCGCGAATGGTGCGCAGCGTTTTGACCCGAGTCCCTTGGAGACACCGTCGGTGCTGGTTTCCATACACGGTGGACTGCTTGAGCCGGTCGAGAAGCGCTATCTCGCCTATTCGAGGAATGAAAAGAAATGACGAGTAGATGAACTCAGAGGCAAACCTTGCTGTTCAACTTCACGTTGAAGCTTCCCTATATCTTGTTGTATCTGGTCTACCTTTTTGGCGACAAAAAGTTGCACTGCAAGCTAAATAGGTTCAGAGACGTCGTTGTTACGATACCGGACGGCTTACAGAGAATTGTTGAAAGGCATCGCTCAATTCACTTGTTTGATCCGAGATAACACGTTTGTTGTGGTCCATATCGATGGCTTTCTTAATGCGAAGAATCCCGTCGGTGCCATTCTCGTACGAGGAGTTGAGTCGGTCGCAGATGGTGTTGAGTTGGCTATTATAGTGTATTATTAGTGGGCGATTATGAATGTAGGAGTTGCACTGACTCGACATAGACTTGAAGTGGCTTTACGATATCTGGATGGAGGGGTGGAGGGGTTTCATCTAGAGATTGATCTTCTTCAAGGTTATTGGTTTGACTCTCGATAGCGGAGAGGTGAGATTTGAGCCGACGAATGAGGTCCTTCCAATCGTCTTCTACCTCCTGCACGCGCTTTGGGATTTCGTGAACAAGGAGGTCTCATCTGGCAAGTTGAATCTTACCTTTGTCACTTCGAGGATTTTCTTGATGAATTCGGACACGGCTTTCATTGGCTTTAGCACATCGGAAGTCTCTGCGATGATGCTTGTAAACGTGAGCAGCAAGATGGCTGCCTCGCGGGCACGTTGTCCCTTGGAGGGCGCCCCTCGCTGTATCTCTCCCTTGGGCTGCGTCTCTTGCTGCGTCTCTTGCTGCGCCTCTTGCTGCGCCTCTTGCTGCATCGCTTGCTGCGTCTCTCCCTTGGGGGGTGCCTCGGCGACGGGTTCATCGACTGGCTTTGAAATGCAACAACCCATTTAGCTAAGAGCGAGATTTTGGGCCGGAGGGTCGTAATGGTGAAATCCAAGTGAGGAAGACGAGCAGGACACGAGGCAAGGTGGCTGGCATAGACAGCTGTCCAAGCTGTCCAAGTCAAGAGGCCGAAAAATTGGGCGCAAATTTTGAGGCTTCGCTAGCGTATAGTCCCTATTCCCCCTTTTAATCCACTCTGCGAGTGAGGAAATCCGGTTTCTCACCGAGTTTCCCTACATGGATCTAACCAGACTGAAATTGCATCAAGGCGAATGGACACGGACACCCCTACTCGTTATTGATAACTCGTTGGCCCGTCGTTGTGGCGAAGGTACGACCCCATCGGTCTTGACGCCTGCCATGCCTTTGGTGCCTCATATGTGTAGGGACTGGTTTACCGACTCAAATTCCAAAACCATGTGGGAAGATGAAAGCAATATGGCTTTGTCCACATAATGAAATCTTGATTTCAATTATGTCGTCCTTATAGCGAGGACCCCAGTTGGGATGCTTGGTCACTCTGGTACACTATTCAGCGGATTTCAGGAGAATTCAGGTCAGATATAACCAAGTCCTGGAGACACAGGCATACGAATATTCTCGTTACAATCTTAGTGGCTAGTACGTAAGAAACTATGTTCTGGTCGTATGGGGTTACTTCCTCCGTTTCATGCCACTCTTCTGGGTTTCCTGGGAACGCATTAAACGATTAACCATTCAGGGGATTTCAATCCATAGACAGAGGTAGACCAGTATTATGTTCCCTCGAGCACTGGAGTCTGGGTGGCTGAACTAAAAAGTGTTGACTATTTGTATAGGTGTTGAGACGAACACAGTTGACCAGCAGCCCACGAGTCCGTGCGCAGGGGACAAAAAAGAGGGGGGCATAATGTATGGGGGTCCCATGTATGGTCTGTAGGATACGCTGCCTGGTGCGGTTGGACTGGGGTACGTTTGTCTAGTAGCGCGATGTGCGGTGGGTGATGTACAAGCGTGGGAGACAGGGAATGTGGTGGATTGAGTTCATCCACCAGTCGGCTGAGTCCGTAAGTCCATAGAACCTCACATCCGCCAACAAGCCTTTTGGACGTAGTTTCTCTCGACGTGTGTATAGTTGGAGCATCGAAGTTGAACAGTTCGTCGGAAAGAATGATATTTCACCGCAAATAGCGACAGGACATGCCTTGGGGGGCATCGCTAAGGACCACGGTATGGTAATCTCAGTTGACAAATGCTGGTATGTCACATACTAATGGACAGATTGTCGAGGAGTGAACAGAAGATATCTGACCTCATGATAAAGGTTCCAGAAACCATTCATGTATAGGATCCAGGTTTGACCACGACTCCTTCCCAAATTGAAATTCATCGTCCTTTTAGTAGACAAACAGAGGGCCCCTGGAATTGATGAGACACCGCCTTTCTTCTTTGGCCCTGTTTTCAAGACTACTCCGTGCGAGGCAACTGCAGTTTCGACCTGATAGTCCAACTTGGACCTCCTGCCGTCAACCACGGTTGAGACGTCTTCATACTTCACAAAGCTATCACCATGAACTAATAACACAATCTCACAATGAGAAGAAGACAATATACGCGCTTTCTACGCCTCCAGGTCGGGCTGGCGTCGCAGTCATTCGCATTTCAGGGCCCAATGCGCTCGACGTCTACCACTCCATGGTCACCACATCCTCAAACACTCACCCAAAATGCAAGAGACGGGCGGTAGTGCCAAAGCCCTGGTATCTGGAGCGCTGTTCCATCCGCGACACACAAACGCAGGAAACCTTGGACGATGGTTTGGCTGTATTCTTCAAAGGTGTACCCATCATTCTCATTCTCATTCCCTTGGCCGTCTCGTCTTCTCCGAGTCTTATGTCTTATGTCCCTTCTGCATTCACAGGGCCAAAATCGTTTACAACGGAAGATGTCCTTGAGCTGCATATCCACTCCTCCCGCGCAGTCATCTCCTCTGTCCTGCGCGCTCTCTCGTACATACCAGGATGCAGGCCTGCCGAACGTGGCGAATTCACGCGGAGAGCGTTCCACGCAGGTCGAATGGACTTGACACAAGTCGAGGCGTTGGGGGATCTGATCGATGCGGAGACGAATGAGCAAAGAAGGTTGGCGAGGATGGGTGTTGAGGTCCCTGTGATTTCCTTAAGTGGATTGTGGGGGGTTACTGAAAGAGTTGCGCTCGCTGGGTAGGGCAGAACCCGTCAACGGTTCGAAGATCTGCGGAATAGGATCGTTGAATGTCTCGCCATGGTCGAAGCACTGATTGATTTCGAAGAGGATGAGGATTTAGGCGGAGGGGTATGGGAGCATGGTGGGTACTCACGTTCTTCCCCAACACAGACCCTGGGCTGATGGATTACAGCCCAACAGTCGGCCTTGGAGCTCCTGGGAAAAATTCGTGAAACCCTCGACGACGGTAAACGCGGTGAGATTATCCGACAGGGCATCAAACTCGCTATCTTCGGTCCACCAAACGCAGGCAAGAGCACCTTACTCAATTTCTTTGGTACGACCTTTTTCCCACCTCCCTCCTAGTGGGCGCCGCACTGATGCAATGTGTGAAGCGCAGCGGGAGGCGGCAATTGTCACCGCGATACCAGGTACGACGCGCGACGTCCTTGAGATTTCCCTTGATATCGAGGGTCTCCCGGTCGTTATCGCCGACACGGCGGGTCTGAGAGCGGCAGACGATGTGGTAGAACGAATCGGCATACAGCGTGCCGCTGAAGCGTACGTGCTCTATTCTGATCCTATGTTTACCTTGCCCTCATACATATGGCTGCGCGAATCTGTGTAGAGTCATGAACGCTGACGTCTCCCTGTGTGTTCTATCTTTATTGGACATAAAGGAAGGCGTGAGTGTGCCACAGGAGGTCATGCAATTGGTCACTCAGGACACTGTCTTCCTGTTGAACAAAGTCGATCTCGTCCCCAAAACGCAAGTGGAGAACATGGAGTTAACGATGTTGATGGGACAGGGTCATTCGTCTTGGAAAGTGAGCGTGGCCACCGGAGATGGAATGCAAGACATGCTCGCTGGGCTTGGCAAGGTTCTTCATGGTCGGTGAGTGGTCGAGAAGGATGGAGGCGGGAGAAGACAAGACGATGTGCACCAATACGAATATCTGATGCTCGTAACTAACAAATAAATGACAGGTTCGACGCTTCGTCAAGTGAAATTCTGATTACGCACGCTCGCCATCGAGCACACATGGAGACCGCGGCCTTGCACCTCGAGGCGTTCTCACTCATCGGTACGTCACCGCATATGGGCGGGTAGGAACCACTTAACAGCGTACTTGTGCTTACACAATGGGGCCCCGGTGTAGATCGGAGTGACGTGGTCGTCGGCGCCGAGGAGCTGCGATACGCTGCTGGGGAGATTGGGAAAATCGGAGGGCATGTTGGAGTCGAGGACATATTAGACGTTGTGTTCAGTCGGTTTTGCATTGGCAAGTAATGCTGGGAATGCTGGGAATGCTGGGAATGCTGGGAACGCTGGGATGAGAAGTGTGGCGCGGATCACGGGCAGCGTGGCCCGAACGTGGGTTTCTCCGCCGCAGCAGACGTCAGATCAAATAATTCACCGGGAAATTATTCCGATGAACTATTTGCGTTTGGAAGGCCGGTTTGATAGTATACATAGGGAGTTTACACCAGAGCCGACACAAGAAGCGTGGCAATATGCTTGGCCAGACCAAATAAAAGGCAGGCATAAGATGCGGACGTTGCAGACGTCACTTTCGACGACCTGGTCACGTGGGGCCAAACCATAACGCGTCCTTCATGATAGCCAGGGGAGGTCAATAGGGGTACCTACGATACGTAACTTGAATACGGACTGGAAATAACCCACTCCAGCGGGCCAAAACGGGAGATGCACTCGGATTTTACAAAGAGAAAGTTTTCGACAGAGCTGTACGCATATTTTAATTTACCAAAAGAACGATTGGCTTAGTACGAGACCTACAGCCGAATATCGGCGAGGTCTGGAATGACGCAACTGAACCAAGAAGGCCCGGCTGGCCCGGTGGCTCCCTACGTCCTGCTTCTGCATCACCGCAACCTGGACCCTAATATTACCCTTAGCCATTTGGCTTCCCTCTCACCTGCTCTCGCCCAAGCACACATTACATGGGTTTTCTCCACACGCTACTCAACCAGCCTTCTAGATCATATTCCATCCCAGAACCAGAGCCCGCGTCGCCCGCGTCGCCCGCCAAGCAATCCAAGCAACACGAGCGTGCTGCCCGCAAGGCGCAGTACTACAGCGCTGCCGCAGATCCGAATCTCCGCAAAGAATGGCAACGTATCCTTCAAAACGATAGTACCAGAGCCCGCGCCACTCCCTCACTCAGAGCCGGCGCTCCAAGCATACCGATCTCCCCGCTCAGACACCACGCATTCGTTGTAAGCATTAGCTGTTATAGTTCATGTCGCCCTGCTTACCGCTGGTCCAATTAGACCCCGCTCGCCCCTGCTCTCGAAATTGACGAAGACGAATTCTATACCCCGAGCACCTCGCCCTCAACTTCTCCAAGGCAGTCTGCAGATTTGCCTTCAACGTCTTCTGTGCTTCATGAACCCGCCCGTGCCCTCACTTCCTTGCCCCGCTCTGAAAAGAAGGTCGCTCTTGCTTCGGTAGCGTCCTCAGCGACATCACAAGCGTCCGATGACGAGTACACTAACTATTCATGGTCTGCATCTGGTTCGCGTTCCGACGATACCCATATCACCATTGCCTCCTCGACGAATCACTCCGAGCCACCCGCCAGCTCTCCCCCTTCCGACTGGGCCAAGGACGTGCGATGGATCGTCCCAGCGGAGAGCACGCGCCACAAGCGCGCCTCGTTGTGCGCCAATACCACGGCCTCCCTATCGAGCACATCTACTTCTTCCAAGCGTAGAGGTGGACACTCTAGGGCGGGCTCTCACCCGGGCCCCAAGAGGCGCATGAGCATCGTTCGGGAGGAAGATGGCGACTTGGAAGGGAGTGACTATACCTCTGCTGCAAATTCACGAACGGAAGGCTCCGATATGGTCCATGGGAGCGGCCCGTCGGGGCTTGCATCGCCTATCCCTAGGCATGTACATACATTTAACGACCAGGTACAACCGAGACGATGGAAGAGCCTTAGCAGCGCTCGTTCGTCTATCTCCGGCGCTTCGTCCACCGCCTCAAGACAAACTGTCGACGTACCACCGCTGCTCCCACATTCACAGTCAAGTGGATATAGCACGCTCCTCATGCCCCGCACTGTATACACCCCATCAAAACACCCAGAGCGTGTAAATGACGTCGTGGATCTTGCCAAGACGGGGATTGTAGGGACGACCATGTCCACGATTTCTGTCACCCGGCACGGCGCGGAGACGATCGCAAGGAGAGGGAGGAGGATGAGTCTTCCGCACATACTCAAGCCCAGCAGTGGATCGAGGAGCTTCGACTTGCCGGAACACTTAAAAGGAGGTGTGCCCAACCCAATCAGCTTTTCCAACATCACCCCTCCTCCTACCAAGGTCCAAAGTCACCAAGTACTCGTACAAGTTTGGTGTGTTGCTTTGGAGGGGCTGGACGTGCTTCTAACCCTGGATCGAGCCAAGACTCCGGATGGCTATGGGTTTATCCCTGGACGTGGGTTCCTGGGAAAGGCGATGGAGTGCGGGGGTTCCGTATCCAGTGTCAAGAGAGGTGATTGGGTAATGGGCGTGTTAGACACCGGCAAGGTACGCTGCGAACGTTTGTGATCAATGGCCTTTCTAACTTGGCGTATTCTTCCCAGTGCGGTGCTCTCTCGGAGTTCCTTGTGGTCGATAAGAAACGACTCACTCGCTCACCAACATCGAGCTCACTCAGTTTAGAACAGTTCGCCATCCTTGCCGTCTCCGGTTTCGCCGCCCACAGAGCGGTATCGACAATTCCGAGACAAATGCATGGTTGTCGCGTGCTCGTACTACAGGCGCATGATGGTGTTGGAGCACTCGTTTGTCAGGAGTTGGTGGCGGGGAAGGCCTCGGTCACTGCACAAATCCCTGATACTCCCAGTGCTCTGGAAAGTGCGAAGCTACTCAGAGTTAGCTCCATCAAGATCGGGGAACCGCTGCAGGTCATCGAGAGTCTCGAAGAAAGGACGTTTGATCTCGTCGTGGATACTATCGGCGGGCGAGACATCTGGCACGCTTGTCGGCGACTATTCGCCCAGGACGGTCAGGTATGAAACTAACATGATGATTCATTCATAGCGCCCAACTAATTATCTAAATATGTATAGTTCACGACCCTTGTCGGAGATTCACCAGAAGACGTCACATCGGTGCATGCCCACGTCAAGAGCAACATGCGTTCATTACGCTCTGCGTTCCGAAAAAGCGAAAGCAAGCATATTGGCTACGAGTGGGTGTCCCCTTCAATCGAGGTTGATCAGCTAGGTCGAGACATCGCTCGGACACTGCAGGAAATTGCCGAGCTCGCGAGACAAGGGGTACTGAGGCCTCAGTGCTCCCGTATTGTGGCGTTCGAACGAACTCCTGAACTCCTGGACGACTATGGCCACTCGAAGCTGCTCTTGCAGGGGGGTATTGCCGTGGTCAGAGTTATCGAATGATCTATTCTGTCACAATACCATCTTACAAAACTGCCTTCCCCTTTATGTATGCCCCCCAATATTGCTTACACGTCGCTCAGTCATATTATCCTCCATATGTCCTGCTACGATCCCCATAGTGAACACATAGACAATGGGCATACGATTCTGATTGGACATTTGCCCGGTTCTGATGGGACATTCGCCTGGTTTACCGGAAATACTATTATTCCATTTTGATACTGAAGCATAGACGCACGACATGACATTTTCAGTTACACAATTTGCCACCCCCGGGGGGTCACAAATATAGAACACATTTCAATGATCATTCTAACTCATAGGTCACTGTACATGAAACAAGTGATCTAGCCATGGAACTTACCAGGCATCTCGTTGCCATCAGCTCACGCCAAGCGTACCGAAACTTGGGAGGGGGTATCCGGTTGACTGGTAGAAGTGGGGGTGTTATTATCCGCGCCAGCTGGAGTTTCGGGCGAAGGAGATTGCTCAGCCAGGTCTTTGGCTGCTTCGTCTTCGTGGGCAGGAAGAATCGACATGGGCACATCAGCATCTGGTGGAGTACTAGCAGAATCTTCGCTGTCTTGTTGCCTGTTTTGTGAGGTGGTCGCCACCGCAGCGAGTCTAGCAGCACGAGCCTCACGCGCCTGCCGATCCATCGCGTCCCGATGCTGCTTCTCCTTGCGATCGTCTTCGTACTGAATCTTAACCTATTAAAAAGGATAACTCAGAGAATGAGATGCAAAGATTACCCCCTCGATGGTGCAATGACGTTCCGCGACGAAGACGAAGCGGCGGCGCCCACGCAATAATACACACCTTCAGAGCGATCTCTCTAGCTGCGGCCTTGGGGTCAACTCGGTTCAGTTTCGCCTGTTCGCGCGCCTTCTCCATCTTATCCAGTGTCTCCTCAAGCACAGAGGCGCCTATGCGCAGGTTGATGAGTTTCTTAGGCGATGGGTGGAAGGCATAGTAAGGTTGGAAGTCTTCAACTTCCGCCCTGAATCCCATCTGTAGGTCGCCAACGCCATAGGTGTACAATTCAGTGACACCCCACAAACACACGAACGAACGGCGGCGAAATCATGAGGCCCAACGCACCTCGACTGCGTATTCCAGACCACCTTTTACATCAACAATATTCTTGCGTATTTGCATATTGGTAGGTTTGAACCGATGGTACTTTTCATTCTCCGGTTCTCGTAAGATATTTGACGCCAGTTTCAAGAGGAGCTGCTTGCTGGTTTAGGGATTCTATTCTGAGACACGGTGCGAATGGCATTGCAATATACCTGTAATGTTGTCTCGCATTGTGTTGGTTGTGCTCCTCGCGCAATGCCCGGGTCGACTAGACGCCTAAAGTAGATGCGCCTGTCACGTTCCTGAGCGTACTGGATTTCATCAGGACTCTCGTGGGGGTTAGTAGGAGCTCGTTCAGCGATAGCTCTTGCGATGGCTTCCCTGGTGGCAGCGGGTGCCTCAGTAGGAGGTGGCGAGGACATGGTGGTGGCAAAAGATTAACAAAACAGATATATGTTCAATTGGGCAGGGTAAATAGCCGCAAAATGCCAGGGAAATACGTATAACGAGTGACAGGTCAATCACATTCGATCGAATGTGTATGTAGCGGGCTCCAGGCGAGCAATGAGGGATGGATGTGGACCCTTTGTTATCAATTGCGGAGGGAAGGCTGTCTATGGGACACGAGAAACTTGCCTCTCGAAGGTGCAGAGGCTTAGACCCAGCTTCGGTGGGTATCAAGATTTTCTAAGCGGATGGCACTGAAACCAAACCGAAGCTGATGATGACATAATCAAGCGCACTGCTTCTCGCTTGCGATACTCACTGAGATACTTACCTCTGACTTTGAGTTTGTCGAGTGCGTCTTCGTTGCACCGGCTGTCTTTCTCATTTTTCCAGAACATGGCTCGGTTGCGGGGCTTAACCCTGTAAAACTTGCCGACTGTTATGTGGGGACCTCCTGCGGCTAGTTTAATAAAACAGTAGAAGAACTGCTGCCTTCTGGCCGCATTCAATTCAACCTGATCTCAGAGTTAGGCTGTAGATTTACAAACAACCTAAAAGGAGTATTGTGATTGTCGACCTAAAGACTTTTGGGATGGTGAGCTCTTATGAAGAGGAGGTGAAAGTGAGTACGGACCATAAGGACTCTAATTCGTGGCCCAGCGTTCATCAGAGGTTTTGACCCTGGAAGCGTCGAGGACAGAATGACCACCTAGAGGTGCGGCATGAATAAAAAGCAGGTGAAAGAGTCACCCAACGTCGAAGGTATGCGTTTGCGGTCCCTGTGCACACCCCCTTGCGTCTCCTTGCCCCCCTACGCTACGGATGGACCCCCCCGGCCACAGGTCCAAGCCCTGGAGTAACAATCATGAGTCCAACAGGCCGGGCAGTCAAACAGGATTCTCGCCGTCCAACTTGGATGTCATCACTACCAAAGACGACAATTTACATCCCAGAACCCACTGGCACGTACCTCTTCTGGAAGAAGTCCTGCTCGACGTGCTGTACTGAGTCGATCTCAGCTGTGGCCACGCTCTAAGAAACGCATTGTACTCGGCTGCTGTACCTCGGTTATTTCCTATTCACATTTCTGACTACTGTCACTGGTATGTGAAACACGCACCTCTGTTCTTCTACCTACTGATGCTCTCGTGCCAATTCCAACCTTTCTGGAACTCCAAGTCACGTGCGATGTGGACTATGCCAGAATCAACTTACAGTGGCAATACCGTCACTTGCGCTAGCCGTGTCACCCTTATTTTGGACACCCCTCGCAGATATTTACGGATGGAGCACCGAGGCAACGTCAGGCTTCGCCATCACACCACTTGCTCCTTTCATCGTGTTTTATGGCCTGGATAATCATACTGGTACCCTCAGTACGTGACCCGATCTACCCAACCTTCTGTCAATCTCGTTCAGATGTGGTCCTTACTTCGGAAAGAGAGTAAATAAGTAGGAGAGGAGTCTTGCAAGCAGCGACGAGGGTTCGGGAGTGTTCAAACTAGTCAACCGATGCGCCCTGTGGATTGGTTATGCGTTGTCATTAATATGCCCAGCGGATGCGCTGGTTGAGTAGAGTGTCAGGGCAGGCCTTCTCATGCGCCCTTAATCACAAAGAAATGACACGTATGCGATGACCGAGGCGTGTTGGCCTGCGACAGATTACACGTAGTTGCGCGCCTACACGTCTGCTTCAAAAGGCACTTGCCCGACGCGGACGAGATAAGGAACACCACCATCAGTGCTTCTCTTCGGTCCCATGGGAGTGTGGCTCTCTAAACTCTTCGACGCTATCAACGGTGGCAAGGAATGTCGTGTGATTATGCTAGGCCTCGATGCGGGAGGAAAAACGACTATGTAAGCACAACTCCAACTTCTCAAAACCGTCTAACTTGTTTGTAGTCTCTATAAACTGAGACTGGGAGAGGTAGTCACAACCATACCTACGATTGGTGAGCCCACATCTACATAACACAAAACCAGGCTCATGCTCCGTATAGGTTTCAACGTAGAGACAGTCCAGTACAAGAATGTAAACTTTACTGTCTGGGATGTCGGTGGGCAGACAAACATTAGACAACTGTGGAGGCACTGTACGTGCCGCACATCCTCCCATCTTGTTCTTTGTGCCCTATCTCAAACGTTGTAGATTACACGGGAACTCAGGGGATCATCTACGTCGTGGACAGCAATGACCGCGAGCGGACTTCAGACGCTCGAGAGGAATTGCATCACATGCTCATGGATGCAGAGCTCCAGGGTGCACCATTATTAGTCCTTGCGAACAAGCAGGATTTGCCGCACGCACTCCCAGCCAGTGAACTCACGGATCGTCTCGGTCTGCAAGGTGTTCAAGACAGACAATGGTTCATTCAGGGATGCTGTGCCGTCTCTGGTGATGGTTTATATCAAGGTATGTGATCCTCCACATATTAAGTCTGCCATCCTCACCGAGCGGGTATTAGGACTAGAATGGCTCACCCAAGCCCTAAACCGTCGCTGACACCAACATTGCGGCGCCACTCCTCTGCTCACAGGGACCTCCTTTGCCCTATATCAATTGTGGATATTTATTCGAGACGAATACATATGTGTGGTTTCACCCCAAATGGTTGAGAAACTTTGAGGATTAAACGGTAATCAAGATGAACTATACATGGGTCGTTGGCACAACTGGCAGTGGTGGATGTAGTATATACTCTGTTATCTAGGCCTGTGGATGTCGCCTAATATCCGATAGTCGAAGATAGACGAGACGAAGTGCGCATCGGTATTACCCCCAATCGTGATAGTAGTGGCCTCTGGGATGGTGATACTAAGCTTCGATAGGGGTCTTAACAGACAATCCACTTCTACTAGACACCAAATTCACAGTTCCAAAAGTCCAGTTTGCCTAAATTCCTAACGCTAGAAAATATCACAAAATAAATGATTGTTGTCAGTATTTATTCGCAGGTACCGGCCACGAGCATCACGTCCATTAACGTAGTGACGTGCTGGTTGGGAAACGCTCTTTCTACTCTTCATAAAACTGTCTGACTACATCGTAAGGCCCAGGTTGATATCGAGTGTGCCTATTTCCCGCCGTCTGCGAACGGATGTAATTGGATTGATTATTAGAAGAACACGGTTCTGCAAAGTCTATACACGAATTGAGCAACGTGGCCGCATTAAAGTGACATTGAACATGAAAAGAGGCGGATTTTATGTAAATGGGAATTTTGAGCGATCTAGTTTGGAAGGAGTTCGAGACAGCCTGGCTCCGGCCGATGCAGGTTCGGGACGGGGCTTTTCTGCTCAAAGCTCAGTTAGTAATTTGGCCAACAGAACAATATCGGGTACTCGCCATCCGGATGTGTCAGCATATGAGCCGCGCGTTGCACAATACTGCCAGAACGGCGAGTATGTGTGGGTTGCATAGAAACAGACGAGTTCTCCTTGTCTGATGGGTTTTCCTCTACTGAACGAGAAAGGAAAGAGAGTGAGACCCGTTCTGTCCTCGTGGACGGCTCGGCCCCTATGGCTGGGCGAGCAGTTGCGCGACTCATCGCTCTCATTCGGCCTGGTAGGGACGCTGGAGGGGCTAGATTTGGAGGTGAGGGTTGTGGTGACCGTTGGGATGGCGTTCGTGATACCCCGATTGCAGGTTGAGTGCGAGCTATGGATCCGGATCTACTTCGACCAAGACGGGGTGTTTGATTAAATGTTGGCAATTCCGACACGGGCGATACTAATGCCGATGAGACGTCGGACTTGGGCACATTAGGACAGGCCTCCTGCCACAGCTCTTGATGAGTTTTCCTTCGCTTGATGCGATGCGGGTTAGGGGGAAGCATCGATGTGACCTTTGGATCCGCCTGTTGTGGACTGCCACTCCCAACCTTCCGGAAGACCTCGTTATGGAGTTGAACGTGAAATTTGCGCGGTTTCTTCATAGAAATGCCTTGTTCCTGTGATAGCACTCCTTCAGGTAGCGGCTCGATGACCTTGTACGGTTCTGCCATGTGATGTCAGTTCGTTGCCTATACTTTGAAAATTAGGGCTAACCAAGAGGATTGACGGCAAGCAGCCGGTAGACAATGATTTTCGGGTACAAAAATCCATCATGCTGTAGCGGCGAGAGCTTCATGCATTGAGCAGCCGGTTCGATTTGGGGATAGATTCTGTCCAACGCAGGGTAGATGTCGAAAGCAGGGTATGTCACTGACAATCTGACCGACTGTGGTGTCGGCCTGTCCGCCAGAGGAGAATAGGGCTCGATGATTGGGTCTTGAATGAAGATTAGCGTTATGACACTGAGGATCAGTTGAAGCCTCTTACAAGCAACACGTCGACCAGCAGTCAGCCTCACACTACGCAGCTTAGGTTCCTCGAACGCCATGGCATTGGTTGGTCCACAAACCACTGGATACGGACAGATGACTGGATAGCCTGGCTCATAAAGATCGAAAGAAGGATAACCTTGCGTGCGAGGAAGCTTGATGTCGATGTAGGTTGGGCGAATGAGCCCCTGCACGAGCGCATAAATGATGATGTCCGGATCTGAGGATTATTAGCAAGAATACATTGGACTGAAGGTTGGCTCACAGGTGAATTCCGGGGTAGTAGGCACGATCTTCTCGAAATGTGTATTCGGGTAGGGCTCCACTCTAGGATAGACCGCAGGATCTATACCCTGTGATGAGGAGACGCTGTTACTGTTGAAAGGCGGACTTACACAGGTCAAAGAATGGGTAGACAACCAGGAGTCTCGTAGGTAGTACTACTGGACGGTTGGTCGAACCAGCACATGCACAGCCAGGGTAGATGACAATAGCGGGATCTGCTGGTGTTAAGTAATCAAACAACTCGACAAAAAACAACGCATACATTCATAATCAGTCTTGAGAACAGATTGAATTTTGAGTTCCACAGGATCCGTGGGCGGATAGGGCTCGGGGGGGTAAGTTGCTGGATCTAGACAAGAACGGATCAGTTTCGACTCCAGTTGGTGACAGTCTGAGGAAACCTACAAAGGCTCAATCGTCCATAAGAAGAAGGTAGCACTACCGGGAGCTGCTGTGATCGCATTGGAACACCGCAACCAGGGTAGATCAGCAAGTCCGGATCTGTGTAGGGCATGAGTAGACGTTTTCTTTACTTCCGATGGGTACATACATTCGCATGTTTGGGACGAGAGGAGAACCGATTGCTTCTTGGTCTCCACAGGGTCAGCGGTGGGATAAACCTCAAAATTGGGGTAACACGCAGGATCTGAAGCTAATCAGCTACCCGTACAACCTATTGGAAAGGATACGTACAGAGATTTAGACGCCCGTAGTAACTCGGGAGGGGTACAGAGCATGGCTCAGGGGTCACCATTTGGGAGGCGGGACCATAGATACCGATAGCTGGATCTATCAAAAATTAACTACGTGCACCAGAAGGGGGGAACTCTGCATACAGTAGTACTCGCTCGATGGCAAGAGGACCTCCTTGGCTTTGAGCTCGACTGCATCGCAAGGCGGGTATGGTTCGATGTGAGGATACGCTGCGGGGTCTATCCAGAGGTCAGGGGAAGACCTTCCGGAGCTGGAAGTACTCACAGAGGTTGAGGTAACCATAGGAACTAGTCTGAGTGACGGCCTTGCGTTCAACGATGACTTGGGTAGAGGTGGGTCCATAAATTCCAATAACGGGATCTATTGCGCCGAGTTAGTGGAATAACAGGAGTAGAGGCCCAGATACTTGCAGTTGTACACGCTTGCTGGTAGCAAAACAGATTGGGCCTTGAGCGTAACCGTCTCGACAACCGAAGGGTAGATCGTTAACGAAGGATACACATCCTCGTCTAAACGAAACCGTACCATCAGCTATGTTTTGGTTGAATTCCTTTGCTACTTACAAAGAGCGAAGGCTGGGTAAGCAGCCTGCAGTCGAACGCTCCGTGGCGAAGGGGCAGGGCGGGTGACCACACCGGAATTGTACACATCGAATGCAGGGTCTACATGAATTCAAGGATCGGTTAGAATTCATTGAACGAGGTGTAAGACGGACTGCTTACATTCGGGAGCCTCATCACCTAATAAGACTGACCGGATCTTCAGATTGTCTAGATCGCCAAGCACCGGGTACGGGCGAACGAAGGGGTACACAGCCAGATAGAGATCGAACTCTGGGTAGGCGACCTTGACTTTGACATCGATATTCCTCGCTCTCCAGTGTTCCTCACCGTCGCCTTCGCCATCCTTCGAGGGGTAGATGACCAGCTTGGGATCTGAGATCACATCATAAGCACTTGGCTCTCGACATAGGAGAAAGGTAGGGACAAGGGAGCTTTCGACCGTTCCCACAACCCCGCGAAAATAAACAATACTCACAGGCATTGGCGCGTGCATTATGAAGTCGTACACTCTGACATTTGGGCACCTCGAGTTCGTCGCCCGACTTTGAAGCATATACTTCGCTGACATGTGGATAAACCGGCCGGTCTGCAGGAATGTTGATATCACAAGGCCTCATCATCAGAACTGGGAACTCAAATCACGTAGATGGGCGGAGCGGTGTTACAGGGAAGAGAGAAGAGAAAGAGAACTTACAGATTTGGAGGAAGGGATAATTGCTCGGGACGACCACGGATTGGGGACTCGGGTGGGAACGGGCGGTTTGAAAGAATGGCCATACAAATGCCAACGGATCAGGCTTGTTGATCGCCATCGTGCTCCGTCCTAGGTTCGGTAATCCTCTTGAATTCCAGTCAATAGCCAGTTGTGGGCGGCCCATGAAAGGCCAGACGAATCGGAAGCTTCCGTATTTGCTTTCCAACAGAGTGCGCTCCTGCTCCTTGGAGATTTCAGAAAATGGCCAGACATGGGGCCAGGCCGTTGCGTGGTTGAACGAAGCGGGATGGTCGTCGTTGTGGGCGCCCCAATTAGTCGGCTGCGAGTCCTTGCCCGTGAAAGGCCAGACGAATCGGAAGCTCCCATACTCGCTTTCCAACAGACCGCCCTGCTGTTCCCTGCGGATTTCAGAGAAAGGCCAGACATGTGGCCAAGCCTTTGCGTAGTTGAACGAGGCGGGATGACCATCATTATGGGCGCCCCAACTAGTCGGCTGCGAGTCCTCGCCCAGGAAAGGCCAGACGAATCGGAAGCTCCCATGTTTGCTTTCCAACAGAGCGCCCTGCTGTTCCCTGCGGATTTCAGAGAAAGGCCAGACATGTGGCCATGCCTTTGCGTGGTTGAGCGGGGTGGGGTGGTCTTTGTCATGGACGCCTCTTGACATCGATTCAATAGCAGGCTGCGGGTCCTTGAGCATGAAAGGCCAGACGAATCGGAAGCTTCCGTGTTCGCTTTCCAACAAAGCACGCTGTTGTTCCTTACGGATTTCGGAGAACGGCCAGACATGTGCCCAGGACCTTGCATGGTTGAACAAGGCGGGGTAGTCTTCATCATGGACGCGTTGTGCGTAATCGGGGGTCTGAGGGCGCGTATGCTCGTTGGGACTTGGCGGCCAATGCTCGGGAGCACCCCAAGAAGTGGCGGTGGAAGGCGTCGCAGGGCGTGAGTGCTGTTCTCGGAAGCCCATGTCTGGTGTGTGCGGGCGGAAAGACTCGAACGGGCTAGCGGGCCAGTGCTCTGGGGCTCCCCAGCTGGTGGCAGTCATCGGTGTTTCGGGGCGACTGAAGATTGCTCGCGTGGCGAGGTCGGGCGAAAGTCTGCAAGACAGAGAATGTCAGATAATCGGGACTGTCCTGTTATAGATTGTACTTACACTCTCTCAATGCTGGCAGGAGTAGTCGGCCACGATAGTGGAGCACCCCAGCTGGTGGCAGTGACGGGTGAGATAGGGGCACTCTCCCTGAAGCGAGCGGCAATGTCAGGCGACGGATACCTCGAGACGTTGGAGAATGCTGGTGTGGGAACATCATCAGGCCCAAAGCTAGTTGCGACAGATGGGGTCAACGCGACTGATCCCTCAAGGCGCGCCTCCAAATTCACCGAGTAGGCATAGGCTGACTCGTCATTGTTAGGGTACCAAGCGGGGCCAGCGGACGAGATTGACCACTGGAAATCGTCGAGGTCGAGTTCGAAATCAGGGGACTCCAATGTATCTTTCGCAGTGCCCTCCTCCCGCGGCAAAGCGGGGACGGCCGGGGTGGTAGCCCGCCAGTTGCGAACGAGCGTGTTGATATCGTGCTGTTTGGCCGTTGTTGGTTCGTTAGCTTGCACGACTGGTTCGAGGCGATGTCGGACCGCTCGTGATAGAGTAGTTTCGGCATCTCCATCAAAGGCATTGATGGCCTTATACTTGTTCATAGAACGTATTGAGCCTTCTCTGCGTCCTAGCGCCAGTGGTCTCGGAATCGGTTTCCCGCGGAATGATGTGTCGTCTTGCGTTTCTGGCTCCTCGTCTCGGTCCCTGTTGGCATCGGAGTACCACTTCGACAGCGATTGTGCGATGGCGGGCGGGATGGTTGCCTCGAGGGAAGGATGGCGAATATGCCCACTTATCCAGGACTCGTACCACCGCGCTTTGCGAATGTCGACATCGAACTCAATTTGGCCACAAATCGGGAGCTGGTGAGACGGATAGGAGGGAGCTCCTTCGTCCGGTATGAAGTAGTGACCCCAAAGGAGTTGCCAGGCCTCGTCGGAAATGCGGGGTGCCAGGTTCAGGCCGAGATCGCTAGCCTGGAGGTAGATGCATACACCTGTCGTGCTAGGAAGGCTGAACTCCTTGGAGATGGCCGCAAGTTGGCCGTAAAGCTTAGAGGAGAGGCTGTGAGACAGTGACAGCTTGGAAGCGCTCGAGAGATCTCACCGTTGGAAAGAGTGGCATAAGGATACCGCTTTGGAATCGACCTGGAGGTCCGGTAGATAACGTGTGGCCGAGTGCAGGCTCCGAGTTGAGTGAGCTTGGGGGCATCACCACAATAAGCCATCGAGAAGGACGATTTGGAGCCGGGTGGGTGCGGGACTGCAGTCCTGACTGCATATAAGTGATACTTGGGGACCGTCTATATCCACTAGGTGGGTCTCCTGTGGTGGCCGTCGGCGGGGTGATTTGCAATCCGTCGGGGAATGAAAGCGATGTCTGTGGGTGGTGCTGGCGAGAGTCGGTGGCAAGACTAGGCGCAACTCTATCCGTCTCTGGGGGACTGATAGGGAGGAAATTCCGGGGACCCGCGCCGCCGAGGTCAATCGACTTGGGGGCGTCTCGCCTGCCGACGGATAGGGGCGAATTCTGGTAGCGAACGGGCATCACACCGGGTGAGTATAGGTCGGGTCAACGAACAATAGGACAAGCAAGCGAAAGTCGGGTGCGGAAAATGAGGACTCAGGTGCTCGAGCTCTTTGGGATCGTTGGTGGCTGTGAAGGCGAAGATTGAACGAAGAAGTAGTGCAACCAACGATGAACCAACGAGCTGATAAGTAGGATTAGAGAAACGGGAGGACGAGGGGAGAACCAAGGCGCAACACAGGGACCCAGGGACCTCGGCAGTCTTCGGTCAAAGCAGTGAGCGGAGAGTGACGCGGGCGCTAGTAACAGTCACGTCAGGCGATTACTATTTAATAGCCACTTCTACAAGGAAGTATCCCAGAGACACGCAGCACTGCACGGCTCAACGGAAGGAAGGGTCGAAACAGTCGTTACTCTCCCTCTGTCGCATCAATCTGCAGGCCTGGCACGGTCTCGAATGACGACCATCACGCAGTCTAAGCACCTTGGTCGCAATACATTATGACTTCAGGCATATTTGAAGTACAGTCTTGCCTAAAGTCCGCCTAAAGTCCGCCTGAGCGTGCCGGAGGCTCGAATAAACCAGAAAATAATATGACTAGGATGAGATGATTAGACGTATTTTTAAACTGTTAATTGTTAATTTTTCCGCAAATGAGCAAGTGGAGTCATGTTGCCAAACACGTCTTTTCACTTCGTCCCCACCACCAACGGCGAAATGAAGACGCTGACGACTCTGCTACCCCTTCTTGTTCTCCCCTTTGCGGGTGCCACCGGTGTACACCGTATGCCCCTCAAGAAGCTGCCCAGGACGGCCGCCCCAAATTCCGCTGAGGAGGCCGCGCTCCTTGCTCAGAAATACACCGGCCAGCGCTACCTCGCCGGATCTGGTGGCTCAGGTCGCAGGCTTACGACACCTCCAAACCGCGACGAGGACCTCTACTGGACCCAGGAAGTCGTTGCCGATGGTCGTCATGGGGTCCCTCTCAGCAGTCAGTTTCACTCGTCAATTGTTTTTTGGCGTCGTTGAATATTTTCACAGACTTCATGAATGCTCAATACTTTGCCGAGATCACAATTGGCACGCCTCCACAATCCGTAAGTCCCCTGCTTTATCATGCGTCCGCAGTCTTTGACGCGTCACCCCTCAGTTTAAAGTCGTGCTCGATACTGGGTTCGTCATTGGGTCGTGAGCCTCTGACTGCTTTCCTGACGTCCCTTGTAGCTCGAGCAATCTCTGGGTGCCGGGCTCTTCTTGCACCTCCATTGCCTGCTTCCTTCACGCCAAGTACGACGCCAGCGCATCTTCCACCTACTACGCAAACGGATCTTCTTTTGAGATCCACTACGGTTCCGGCTCGCTCGAAGGTTACATCTCCCAGGATGTCATGACCCTCGGTGACTTGACAATCAGGCGCCAGGAGTTCGCAGAGGCCACCAAAGAACCCGGTCTTGCCTTTGCCTTCGGCAAGTGAGTCATCTGTACCCCATTATGGAGGTTTTGATTGACTATCGTTCGCTAGGTTCGACGGCATTCTTGGTCTCGCCTACGACACCATCTCAGTGAACCACATTACGCCACCCTTCTACAACGCTCTCAACCAGGGTCTCTTGGCTGAGAAGCTTTTCACTTTCCGTATCGGCAGCTCAGAGGACGATGGCGGCGAAGCCGTCTTTGGTGGTATCGACCCAACCCACTACACGGGCAGCATCACCTACGTCCCCGTCCGCCGCAAGGCTTACTGGGAAGTTGAGCTTGAGAAAGTTGGGTTTGGTGATGACGAACTCGAGCTCGACAACACTGGCGCCGCCATTGACACTGGTACTTCCCTCCTCGTCATGCCCACCACCATTGCTGAAATGCTCAACTCGGAGTAAGCTTGTTCTACCGCACTTATGTTTGTTCTATCTGACGTGCTGAGCAGGATTGGTGCCAAGCGCTCTTGGAATGGCCAATACACCGTTCCTTGTGAAAAGGTTTCCTCCTTCCCTGAACTTACCTTCTATTTCGGCGGCAAGCCGTACCCCCTCCAGGGCTCCGACTACATCCTCAACGCTGGCGGCACTTGCATTAGCTCTTTCACTGGTATGGACATCAACCTCCCCGGCGGAGAGCTCTGGATTGTTGGTATGTACCCCTCCCTCCTATCCTCGAAATACATTTTCACTCCCTCCTAGGTGATGTCTTCCTCCGCAAATACTTCACTGTCTACGACCTTGGACGAAATGCTGTCGGCTTCGCCACCGCCGCATGAGAGTTGGACTAAACATTGGTCTCTTCTGTGTCTCGTTTGCTTTTGGGGGAACGAGCGCATATCGATCTTGCAATATTGATACATGTTCATGAATATCGTCATTGTCATCGTCATTGTTACCTTCCCCTTCTATGGCCTGTCCCTCAGATTCTAGCGTTACGATGTGTAGTAGTAAATGACAACCCCACTGGCGTTCCAGACGAACTCATTGTGTGTGGATATGAGTGGCCGGAGTGAAATGAACCTGTGGCTGGTCCACGTTGCCCAACTTCGCCCTCTCCTGTCCTGTCACATAAAACGAAACAGCACCGAACGGTGCTCGAGAAGAGGCTATGCTCTTCATTATTCTCTTCGTTTTCATAACAGCGTGCTCGGCCGCTCTCCAGCTGCACGCCTTACGCGTGCCAGACGATCGTTCCTGGCACCGACTAGGGCACGTCGGGACGCTGCGTAAAGTCCTATTTTGTCTCCCTTGGGCACGTGTGCCGCGAGGCAGCTTCCAGGTCGCATGGGAATGGGTGGACCGCACGTACGGTGTGAAGATACCCATTTACGCTCCTCTATTAGAAATTATCGTCATCCTATCTTATGGGATTTTGTTTGTACTATTCGTCGTGGACTTACTGGCGACGATGCCTGCTTCATTGATTATTACAGCGATACGGAATTTGAAGGTGAGTACGTCGGAGCAAAATTTGGGCATCACAGTTAATTCTCTGTATTGAAGGAGAAACCTTCCGCTCGCCCTACACTCCTGGCCCGCGTTCTGGACTCGGTGCCGCAAACTTTTGCCTACCTGGTGTATATTCGATGGGTTGTACTCTCCCGGTCCGAGTGGGAGAACCTACGCCACCCAAATACTCTCCCCTATCTCTTGGTAGATCTCTTTGGTCAACTTCCGAGAGGTTCGATGCAGATTGGGATCGCTGGCTATTGTGTGATGCTCTTCTTCGACTTTATCCTCCGGTTTCGCGAAGAGGTTAGACCATTTATGCCTATTTTGAGAGTCTTTATTGGTAAGTGTTGTATTTGTCTGGCTTTAGAAATGGCCACCCTCGTTCATGCGCGGAACACGAGGTATTCCAGGCGCGGCGGTCCAGTGGTCTGAACCTAATAGGAATCAAAGACACTGAATACACTCTTTTTCTAGTGTGTGCTTCCTTCTTTTTTCAGATACGCCTTCTATTCCAGCTCTGGGGATACTGGAGGGTTGCCCAGGCGGCAATGATGAAAGTTCGAGAGCTACAGCGACTGCAGATGATGCAACAAATACCTATTCCCATTGGCTGAAATAAGAGAGAGTGCCACGAAATTAAACCTCTATACGGTACAAGCACGCTCAGATTCCTACCTCAACCGGCATGCACTGGACCCAACGATAGAACAATTCCTATAGGCTACCCAGAGCCGTTTCTGGTTGGTATGGGTGGGGGTACTTTACTAATAGAAATATAGCAACCATGTCACGTCATGGTGGCACCTCTTGTTATTTGTTGGTAGTTCGATCACGCCACACGTGACGATTCTTCCATGCTTGGGTCGCTTGTGGTCCTCCAGATAATTCATTCAACAATGGGAAAATATTGTAGAAATATAATCCACATTCTACTCATCTGGACTTATTTAATACACTCCTTATTCAAAGGTTCTGAAAAACGCAGTTACTGTGTTCTGGGCTTGAAAGTCACCGGTTCAGTTTCAAGTTGCTATTGCGTGTCGATGTCATAGTTTATATTTTGTAATCCAATTTATCGTGCTAAGGTACGATGTCATATTATGCCCCGAGGGGCATTGTTGCATTTTTTATGAGTATAGCACAAGTTGTTCCACACCCAGGAAGTAGTCTGATCTCAAGCAAATATTGATCACAGTAATATTGCATGATTTGTTCATATTTATCTGCTGCGGCTTGCTTTCTCCGCCGCAGAATCCGGGATGGCAGCTCACCCGTAAGTCGTCCCGCCACACCTCCCGCGAGAATTACTCAGTCTTGACAAGCGGTCCGCGCTCTAGATCTCTGCCGCTACTACGCCCTTAGTTCCTCGCTCCTTGACGTGATGGTTTTTAATCAAGAAGGCGCAAAGGGATGAAGCAATCATCGTTGGTACTCCAACGATGAACACCCAATCTAACGCGTGGACATATGCGACAACTACTTCGTTCTTGAGGTCGGCTGGCAAGCCAAAAACAACGGAGATGGATTGTCGAGCGCCAGTGATGAGTTGATCTGGTAAGCGTGGAGCGTACACGGTGATATCGGACTTGAGATTGTTTGCAAATATGGTTCCGGTAACAGAAATGCCCAGGGCTCCTCCCAAGAGCTGGAAGAAGGTTAGAACAGACGTTACTTGAGGAATCATCTCTTCTTCGTTGGAAAATTCACATTGAATCGCAATGACTGTGTTCTATCGTTGACTAGGTAAGGTTTAAGAACAAAATACTAAACGGACAAACATACCTGCATGGTACAGCCTATGCCGACACCGTAGAGAATTTGATAACCAGTGAGCCTGACACCCGAGGTGTTGACATCTAGTGTCCATGTCAATTTTGAGTGCTATATGATATAAGGCGGCAGGGTAAAACGGACCAACGGTGTACAACAAGCCAGCGCCAATGGCGGACAAGAGCGGGCCACCGAACAGCCACCCCCAGTAATGGCCAGTGAAATTGATGATCCCTCCTGTGATAGCCGCAGCACCAACGATACTAATCATGAATGGCAGAATGTCCAAGCCTGATCTGGTTGCCGTATCCTCCTTGACTGCTTGATATAGCAGTGGAAGATAGTATGTTCCGAGGATTCTGGCGGGTGGTCGTCAGTATACTACCGAGCAACTAAGAACTGAACTTACAGATTGAGCATAGCGAAAAGGCTAACGAGAGAGCATCCAACCACAGTGGTGCGCCTAAACATTTTCAATGGCATAAGGGCACAATCTCCTGTGCGATACTCCCAACAAATAAACGCCGGCAAGGTTAATGTGAACTACAATTGTTCCTCGACATCAACTGTCATGGACAATAGATCTAGAAAGAAAATATGCGCACCACGTAGAAGCACGCAATGACAGCCTTGTCGTCCCAGCGGTACTGATTCCCTCCCCACTGAAGAGCCAAAAGTAGTGGGACGACCATTCCCAGGCTGA